>Ga0184612_10001050_pt1 | contig 13281 bp, 14 predicted proteins | sample PLM3_60_coex_FD_133163 | JGI IMG/M metagenome (GOLD analysis project Ga0184612, IMG submission 133163) | Groundwater sediment microbial communities from an aquifer in East River, Colorado, USA - PLM3_60_coex | ecosystem: Environmental > Terrestrial > Soil > Riparian zone | place: USA: East...
CGCAGTCCTGGGACCCGGGCGGCACCGAGTGGGCCGACTACGACACGCACACGAGCTACGGTGCCGAGGCGATGGCTGCCAAGGAGCGCCTTGTCGCGCAGCTCCTGGCCCGGACGACCGGCAGCACGGTCTGGGATCTCGGCGCCAATACCGGCCGCTTCAGCCGGATCGCGGCCGAGGGCGGGCGACACGTGCTTTCGCTCGACATCGACCCGGCCGCCGTCGAGCGCAACTACCGTGGGCTCCGCGACGAGGGACGCGAGGACATCCTGCCGCTCGTGATGGACCTGGCCGATCCGAGTCCGGCCCTGGGCTGGGCACACCGCGAACGTGCGTCATTGACCGACCGCGGCCCCGCCGACGTCGCGCTTGCCCTGGCCCTCGTGCACCACCTGGCCATCGGACGAAACATCCCCCTGCGCAACCTCGCGGAACAGCTGGCGCGCCTTGCGCCACAGCTCATCATCGAGTTCGTGCCGCGCGAGGACCCGATGGTCCGTCAGCTCCTGGCGACCCGTGAGGATGTCTTCGCGGACTACACGCCGGACGGCTTTCGCGCCGCGTTCGCGACCGAGTTCGAGACCGTCGCCGAGGCACCGGTGGAGGGCTCGACTCGGGTGCTCATCCTCTACCGCCGGCGGTAACCCGCCGAGCACTCGATCCAGCCCGCCGAGGCCGCCCTCAGGACGAGCCACGCTCCAGGTGCCGGGTGAATTCGTCCGGCGTCCGGACTCCGTGGTCAAGGACCGCCTCGTAGATCTCGAAGCTGGGGATCCTCGCCGGCGCGGCCGGCGCGGGCCGGGCCTCCTTGATCCGGAGGATCGCCAGCCGGGTCTCGCTCGTCAGACGCGGCGGCAGGCTGGCCACGTGCTCGATGTCCCACTGCGTGGTTCCCTCGGGGATGAGCCAGCAATCGAGCGTCCACGCCGCGCCGCTCTCAGCGACGTAGCGAACGAGCCAGTAGACGCCGTCCGGATAGCGCGGGCTGGTGTTCCAGTGACCCGTGTCGTTCCGGAACGTCAGCTCGCGGACGCGCGGATGCGACACCAGCGGCCTCGCCGCCTCGAACAGCACGACCGGGTCAAGCGATGGACACAGCGTCGTGACGTCGATGTCGCGGACCACCATCAGCCGCAGCACCGAGCTGCCCACGCGGACCGGTCGACCGAATCGGCCGAGCAGCTTCAGCAGGTCCAGGTCCGCAACGACAGCGTCCGCCTCGGCCTGCAAGGCAGCCTGGCGTGACAGGAGCTCCTCGTCGGCTTCGATCGTCATTACGCCTCGGGCCGCCGGCTCATGCCGCCAGTCTACGGACCATCGGCACGGATGTTGACAGGTGCGTCCTATGCGGTATCATGGCAGATCACGCAGGAGACGCATGATGGACGCGCACGCACGATACCTGACACCATCCGAGGCGGCGACCGAGCTTCGGGTCAGCACAGACACCGTCCTTCGCCTCATCGCATCGGGCGATCTACCGGCGCTGCGTGTCTCCTCACGGATCATCCGGATCCCGGTTCCCGCGTTCGCCGCCTTCCAGGCCGGCAGGGAACCGGCGCACCGGGCCGTCGTTCGCCGCAAGCGGCGGACAGAGGTCGAGCTCGGGGCGGGGGAATCCACGAACGATCCAGCCACGCACGATCTACAGCCCGGCTGACCGGGCGTGCAGCTCTCGATCGACGACCTGGAGGTCTACGTCTCCGGGGTCGCTGAGCTCCTGGAGCGCTACGGCGTCGTGCTGGACCTCGAACGCGTGGCTCCGCTCGTCCTCGAGGAGTCGCCCAGCGGGGCGATGTCCTTCGAGCTCCGCGGGTTTTTACGCGACGGTCGTGTGCCGCCGCTATCGGTCCTCGAGGTCCGCGAGCAATGGCGCAGGCTGGCCGCAGACCGTTTCGAGCGGTGGGCCTATGCCTTCGAGCTTCTCGACCACGAAAAAGCATTTCGGCGGGCCTTCCATCTCCACGACCGCGAGGCGTTCATCCACAGGTACCACGTCGTGGTCCACGAGCACTGTGAGCGGCCCATCGGGACGGCTCCCTGTGCCCACATCGCCGGTTCGCCGGTGCGCGACGGATTTCATGGCGTGAACCTCCTCCTCGGGGCCTGGACCGACCCGCGCCCGCCCGACTGCGCGTCACTGACCTGCCTCGACTGAGGCCTGTGAGCGAGTTACCGGGCGCACCACATCGATCAGCCCGTTGACGAGCGGGTATGCCCGCCGACGTGGCGCTGCTTGAAGGTATAAGGAACCCCGCCTTCCATCAGCCGCTTGTCCATTTCCATCGCCCGGTCGCCAGGAGTCCCGTAGACCTCGACCCGCATGACCTCGAGGAACTGAAGGACCGCGGTCATGTCGTCCGCGAGCAGGCCCATCTTCTCGGCGAGCACCTGCATGTGGGTGTCCATGGACGCCGTATCAGGATGCACCTGGATGTTGGTCATCTCGGTGCCCTCCTCGTTGGCAAAGAGATGCATCGCGATGAGCCGGGGCTCGTTCTCCTCGACCGCCTTCAGGAGCTCAGCGTAGAACCTCTGGTATTCCTGGAACTTGCCTTCCTTGATCTTGATGGTGGTGACGTAGACGACTGGCTGGGCCATCCTGTCCTCCTTCTCGCAAAGGAGGCTACGCTCCGGCACCCAGCGCGTCCATCTCGTCGATCGCAGCCTGCAGCTCAAGCTGGCGGGGCGCCACGGAACTCGATCGCGCCGTCGAGCGCCTGGAACGGTTACCGATCACGGCAGCTGGTGGGGACGCCGGGCACCGGCGACGAAGCCTGGCGATCGCGACCACGTTGGGCTGGGCCAAGTCCTACGACGCTGAGTACGTCGCCCTCGCCCAAGTGCTGGCCTGCCCGTTGCTGACGGTCGATGCACGCTTGGTACGAGGCGCCGGGCATCTGATCGACATGATAGGGCCTACCGCCATCGTCGGAGCCTGATGGCGCGAGGCTCTGCCGCTGCCAGAGACCCTTCTCGGCCACTTCCGATAAGGTAAGTTATGTCTGGACGCTATCAGCTCACCAGTAGATTGCGACGATCTCGGTATCAAGGATGCGCCCGACCGGCTGTTCTGGCAGATCTAGGGCCCGTTGTGGCGGGCTCTCGGAGCCGAATGGTGTCTCCATTGCGGCCATCCTGCAGGCGACGGCGATGTCTCGTGATGTTCGAACGCCCAACTGCGCGTCAACGTCGACGAGGAGTGAGTCAAAGAACTGTCGTCGGTCATCAACCAAGGTCAAAGATCCACCTGCGGTTGCCGCAGTATCCGCGAGTCGCGCGACTTCTGCATCGGGAATCACGCGACCGTGGTGTGCGGCGACCTCTCGAGTAAAGAGCTGCGCTGCTCGCCGCAATCCCTCAACCGTCTCGGATTGGGGCATCCCGGGCAACGAGGAGTCGGCCATCGTCGTTAGTGTCACCTCGGACAACGCTCCAAGTAAGTCGGATTCAAACGTCGGGACTACGACGCCGATCACCTCAGCCAGCTTTACGGGGCTCCATTTGTCCTGAAGGTTCGATTGCGCGATTCGACAGAGCATCCGGTATCTAGCGCGCGAGAAGAGTACGCGTCGAATGTCGCGCCAAAACAGCCGCTGCTCGGCGACGCCAACGACGTAGAGAGGCTGCGTCCGAGGCCGACCTTCCTCGGGTAACGCATGCAGTACATCGACATGGAGAATCAATTCCCGCTCGCCGATTGTTGCCACGACGAAGTCGACTGCTCGACCACGCACTGGAACAAGCCCGGAGAGCAGCTTCTCGAGGATCCGGTTTAGCGGGCGAATCTGGTCTACACCACGCCGCCCCTCGGTACCGAACAGCTCGATGTCCTCCTGAAGGATCTCAAGGAAAGCGTTCATCAGGGCGGAGAATCGGAACACTGGCTCTGTTTGAAGTTCGACGTCGACCTCGATCAGGCGTCCCCGAACCAGCGTCGAAGCGTCTGTCACCCAGCCGACAGTACCGGGCGGATCTGAAAGGTCGTCCGGGGTCAAGGTTTCAGGCTCGCCCCTGCTCGCTGAGCTAAGGAGCAGGTTTGGCGCCTCGAGTTCGTACAGCTCCTTGAATGTCGTCTGGATCATGGACTTTCGGAGAACCTGACTCAATTGTTCTTGACTGTTCGTCCGCTTCGTCTGAATTCCGCTCTTGATGACAGAGGCTGACCCTTCGAGCGACGTCCCGAACTCTTCAGACATCGTCAAGGTTTCCGTTGCCGTGAACTCGCTTGCGATGGGCCCCAGTCGAGATGCCAGCAAGCTATACACGGATACCTCGTCGAGATAGACGAACTCGCGAAGAGAGGCCCCGGCCGAATCCGCCGCGGCACGCCTTCGGCGTCGTCGGCGCCACCACCGTTTGACGCGGTCAACTAGCATCATCGGCGATCCGCCGCCGAGAGCTTCTCGGATCGCTGCCGCCCGACTCGCTCAAGGCCACCTAGAAGGTCCTCGACGGTTATCGCCGTACGATCGTCTGACACCGCAAGCAAGGCGGCCTCGGTCCAGATCCCGGCGAGATCAGCGGCGGTCCACTCATCCGTTTGCGCCGCGACGTATGCCAGCGGAAGTGGATGAGCGCGCGCGAGCCCTCGGGCCGAGGCCTCGAGAATCGACTGCCGATCGGCAAGGTTGGGTTCCGGGAAGGCAATCTCCCAGTCGAACCTCCCAGGACGCCTCAAAGCGGGATCGATATCGTCCGGCCGATTCGTCGTGGCAATCACAACGACGTTCGCATCCGCGTCGAAGCCGTCCATCAATGCGAGGAGCTGCGCAACCACACGCTTAGTTTCTTCGTGAGACTCTTCGCCGCGGCGTGCCGCAACACTGTCGATCTCATCGAAGAAGACGATTGCGCTTGGCTGCTTGGCGGCGCGCTCGAAGATCTGCCTTAGCACCTCGCCAGACTGGCCAAACCACTTGCTGAAAATCTCGGGTCCGCTGATCTCGAAGAAGGCGGCGTCAGCTTGGGCTGCAATGATGCGGGCCAACATGGTCTTTCCCGAGCCAGGTGGCCCTGTGAACAGGACGCCCTTGATGGCCTTGGCGCCGATGCCCGCGAGTTCACGGCGCTTCTTTAGCGGAAGCTCGATGAGCTCTTGAGCGCGACGCACCACGTCCTTCATCCCGCCAAAGTCTTCGAAGGTGAGGGTGGATGCCCCCTTCTCCACTAAGAATCGATCGATAGCCGCCTTATCGACGGTCGGTAGGTCGATATAGCGAAGTGGGCTCTCGCTCAGCACTCGCGTTACGCCATCAAACTCGCGCGCTTCCACCGTGTTGCCTTCGTCATAAGCAACGCGGGAAGTCGGGATCCTTCGAACCCGGCCTCCAGAATCGACGACCGTGATGTCGTCGAGCTTGAGTCGGACCACGCCGATCATCGGCTCTTCCGGCCACAGCGCATCGGGCGCCGGTTCGGCACTCACCGTTCCGTCCCCTTGATCAACGAGTTGAACAATGTCGCCGGGCTTGAGGCTGGCTGAGTCTAGGGCCAGTGATGCAACGTTTCCGTTGTGAAACTCGACCCAGAGGGTGGGACCGTCTGAGTCGACCGCACGGACCCTTGCAGGCGTCCCTGCGATCACGGGGTCGGCTCCCTGGACTGCCCAACTGAGCGCAGGCTCTGGGAATGGCGGCGTACGTGGGCGGCCTTATACCAAATCGATCGTCGACTCATGACGCGCGGCAACTTATGGTCCCGGCGAGGCTCACGGGAGCCGAGTATCGGCGTCGGTCACAAGGGCGAGAACCACATCTATCGCCTCCTGTAGCTCGGCGGGACGGATTGGCACCTCTCCACGGTACGCATCTGGATTGGACGCCACGCGCCTGAGGCGCGTGGCGAGCTTTGGATGAGGCCGATCAATCCCCGGCTGCCAGCTTCCCAGGCGGTGGATGAGGATATGTCGGAGGTCGCGGAACTCGTCAAAGTCACTCCAGGAGGGAAGCGATGACAGGTCGATGCCAAAGTGTGTCTTCCATTGGGTCGTCAGAGTTCGGAAGTTCTGGGCGCAGTTGCGCAGCGTGTTCGTTGCTACATCTGGGGGGGTTGGAGGAGGGGCTGGAGACAAGAGACTTGGCTTCATAGATCTAGTGATTGCCAGTAGGAGGTAGTTCTCGGCTACGGCAATTGACCGCGGTATCGTCATCTCGACCTGGACGCGGGCGTGCCGCGCCCTAAGGCGCCTTACCGAGTTCGACCGCGCCCGCGGAGGGGGTCGCCCAACAGCTCTGAGTTCATTGGCGAGAAATCGAGCCTCTTCGGCATCGACGCTTGGTGTACGGCTCACGAGAACCACTGCCGCACAACGTCGGCTCCGTATTCGGTAATGTCGCGAAGGAGCGGGTCGGTACCAATTCCGGTCAGGAACCGCGCTTTCCAGGTGGGATCTGCCACGACAACCGCGGCGACCAAGTCCGGGCGCGCCGCGTCAGACGCGCGCTCGAAGACCCCGAAGTAGTCATCCAGTGGTGGCAATTCCCCGTGGACGGCGGCCGCGCGAGCCGCGGCCGCACGGGCGAACCACGGCAGGGAATCATCGAAGATGCGGCTGGTCGCCTCTTCCGCAACCTCGTCGCGCGGCTTGGATGCGAGGGAGAGTGTGTGCATTAGCCATCCGACCTGCCAGGACGTCCGGGCAGGCTGCAACTGCCGAATGACTGCGCGTGAGGCCGCTGTTTCGGTGCGCCCTTGAAGGATTGCCGCCAGATAAGCAGAGACGGCGGGCGTCAGGTGGGCGTAATGAGACAACAGGTGCGATAAGAACGTCAGGCCCTCATTGGACCTAGCCGCCGCGAGAATCCCAAGCGACCGACGAACGAGCCGAGTCGTCGTGACGGTCACCGTTAGTTCGTCCATCTGCTCGTGAAGTACCGCCGCGGCAGTTTCAACCTGCTCTGGCGATGCCGCGCCAGGCTCCCAGCCGCCGGAGAAGTACTCTTCGCCCTCCATCGCTGCAAGGGCAGCCCGAGACGACGCACCGGTAATCCTCGGGTCATTGGCTCTTTCCAGCCAGCGCTGATAGGTCGCAATCCGAGGCGACCTGAGTTTCCCTGGTGCAACCGCGAGCCCAATTTCGTAGAAGGCCTCTTCTAGGGCCATTTGGGCACGACGCACGTCTGCCCAGCTCCCTACAGGAATGCGAAAATCGTCGCTGAATCGCGAGAACGCAAAGCCCGCTCGCGCGAATGACCGCGCGGCGGCCGACATGTAGATGTCCGCCAAGGGCTGTGAAGCCCGTGGGCCTTGCGGAAGCCCTCGTGGTCGATCCATCCAGCCTTCAAGAGCAGTGACGAGCGCCTCGGCTTCCGCCGCCATTCCAGTCAGTCCAATGAGCTCGTACCCAAGCCTGTCGTGGTCGATGAACTGGTAGAAGGCTGCCGCATCGGCCTCAAGGACATGCGTCGTCCCGTCGACAGTGAGCGGATACTCCTCGAAGTCACGGTAGGTGTGGCCGTCCTCACCTTCCCCCGTGAATTCCACGTATGCGTCTGGGACTTCCTTGCGAAGCGCCGAAACCAGGGCGGTGTAGACAAGCTGATCCCGTTGAGGAATGTCCGCAGCCGGGCGGGTCGTACGATCCAACTTCGGTACGCGCACGATTTCAGCCGGCCGCAATCTGTAGCCTCGTGCGAGCTCGGCGGCAACAACACGAAGGAGTCGCGGATTCTGCTGAGAGGCAACCCACGCTACGCCAGACGGAAAGAGGTTCCCAGGGCGCGATCCGTCGACGGCTCCATCGAGATCGAGGTTGGCAAGCGTCGCTTCGTCTAGCTGAAGGAGATCAACCATTGATTTCCCTCAGTTGTCCAAACTTCGATGTCGTTGTGTGAAGGAATTGGCCAACATCAGCTGTAGGTCGATGGCGATTCGGCGGCTCTGACCGCGCGCATCGCCCTGCGCTCCGTTCGCGAAGCCACGAAATCGCGCGTCGGTGCGTCCATGAAATAGACGTAGCAGCCGCGGAGGCCGCGGGTCAGCAGGACGCGATAGGTGCTCTTGACGAAGTCGGTGAACTGCTGTTCGGTGACGCCGCTGCGCACGACCCGGTCGTGTGACTGGTCGCGTTGGCCGACCCATCCCCCGTTCATCGGCCGGTAGACGAGATCTGGGCCGAAGATCACGCCGACGTAGTCGAACTCGAAGCCCTGCGCCGTGTAGACGCAGCCAACCTGATCGATCCCCTCCTTCGCGCTCGCCCAGAAGTCCGACTTCGGGATCCCGGGACCGAGCTTCCTCGCCTCCGACTTCGCGTTCCAGGGCATCGACCAGTCCCCTACCCTGACGTCCGCGACGAGGTCACCGACATCGTCAGGGTCGGACCACGGCCAGCAGAAGCCGGCCACGAGTCGGGCAGTGGCCCCCTCCCCTGCCTTGGCGCGGATCAGCCGGTCGAGCTCACGGACGTTGCCGACGATCCGAAAGTCGAAGTCATCGTCCATCGGCCAGAGGACCTGCGGCGTTCGATCGAGCTCCAGCGTGTTGTCAATCCATCGGATGAACGAGTCCGATCCGTTCGAGCGGAACTGCGCCTCGAGTTCGAACTCGCGGACCTCGAGGCCGCGCTTGGCGGCTGCCTCGCGGATCGAGTCCGTGCTGCCCGTCTCGCCGGGTCGGACGACCTGGAGATCGTCGATAAAGAACACCGACACCCGCGTCGAGTCGAGGATGTCCTCCATCTGGGTCTTGCCCGTCCGCGCCGACGCCGGAGTGAAGCGGCTCGTGCTGACCGATCGGATCCGGTGGGCCTCATCGAGGATAACCACGTCGAGCGGCTCGTCGACAGTCGCGGTGTCCCGGAAGTACTTGAAGAGGACGCTCGCCCGGCCGCCGACGATCTTCCGGAGGTTCTCAGTGAACGCCTTGGAGCCGGTGACGTGGATCGTCCGGAGTCCGAGTGAGGCCAGTTCCGCGACCAGGTTGACCGCCAGGACCGACTTCCCCGTCCCGGGTCCGCCGGCCACGATGAAGGCGACCTTCTGCTGGTTCTGGCCGGCCGATCGGACCGAATCCATGATCGCGTTGTAGGCGACCTGCTGTTCGTCGAGCAGCGTGAAGACCGGCTCGTTTCGGATGACGCGGGCGACGTAGTCGAGCAGGCGTTTGTGCGGGCGGAAGGCCGAGTTGGCAACGCGCTCGAGGATGACACCGCCCTCGTCTGGGCCCGCGATGCGATCGTCGAGGTAGGTCGCGAGGGCGTCGGTCTCGTCGCCTGAGAAGGACGGGTTCGTCGCGAGGAGAGCCGCGAACTCCTTGCCGTAGAGCGGCGACGTCGGGTCATGTGTCGCGTAGTGGAGGTACGCGCAGGCCGCAAGCGAGACCCCGCCGTCGGTGAACGCGGGGTGCGTGTCGAGGAGATAGCGCTGGTACTGAGCGACCTGGCGCGAGGGGTGGAGATGATCTCGCTCGCGTCCGCCCATCTCGATGGTCACGCAGTCGCTGATGTTCGATCGGCCGACGCGCGTCCACTGCTTCAATTCGACCACGACCGCCGAGTCGCCAGTGGTCGGGTTCTGTCCGGTGATCAGGACGTCGAGGCGCTTCGAGGAGAGCGGCAGCTTGAGCTCGACGAGGACGCCTTGGTCGCGCAGGTCAGCCAGCTGCATGACATTTGCCATGGCGCCGAGCGAGTTGCGCCAGGACATGACCTCGGACGGCGAAGCCTTGTATCGAAACTCTTGGAAAAACCGATCGGCGAGCTGGTTCGCGAGCCGTGCCTGCACCGCGTCCGCGATGAACTGCTCGCTGGTGCCCTGGTAGAGGTGCACTCGGCCTTCTGCCTAGTAGCGGTACAGGGAAGCGACGAACGGTGTTCGGTTGAACATCAGGAGCGCAATCGGAAGGCCGACGATGGTCAGCTGGACCAGCCACGCCGCGCCCATCCACACCGCAGAGGCCCACCAGCCGACCAGGACAAACCAGAGGCCGCGGATTGGCCACTCGATCTGCGGTCGACCACGCTCCGAGACGACCGTCCGTCCTTCCTCGTCCTCGCCAATTGTCCACGTTCGCGTCCGCGGGCGGAGGGTCAAGACAGAGGGCAACCGGTTGATTAGCCAAATGCCGACTGGGATTCCAACGATCGTCACCAGTGCGAACCAGGCGAGGGCGACGACGATCCCGGATGCCCACCATCCGATGAGCAGCCACCAGATAAAGCGCACCAAGAGATTGGGCCCACTGGTGCGGGCGATGACGGTTCCCACCCTGCTCGTTCCCCTTGTCGACTAGTCAGCGACTAGCCATTCTGAGCAGCGACTTCCATAACAAGTGTACGTGACGTTGGTCTGCTTAATACCGGGGAGGAGCCCAGGGCTGGATGTCGGATTGGCGGGTCAAATACGACGGCGCGTGCGCCACGCGCCTCGCACCCTGATCCGCCGGGTCACGCCGCGGGCTAGCCCAGCAGCGGCAGCACGCGCGCAGCGAGGACTGACCGGAAGACGTCGACGACGAGCGTGGCACGGTCCTTGTCCGGCAGGTCGAAATCCAGGAGCGGGTCGAGGACCTCGTCAATGCGTTGGCGGCGCTCGACCGAAGTCAAGTCGGTCCGGACCCTGAGCGAAATGTCCCACAGCTCCGCGTAGAGAAACCACGCGAACTCGTCGTAGATCAGACCTGCTTCGATCTCCCAGGCTTCCGCCGACCGCAACGCGGCGCCGATCTCGAGGACAGCTGGCAGCGCGCGCTCCAGCAACTCCCCGAGCCCGCGCTCCTGGCGGTTGCGCATCTCCGGCAGACTCACGCTTGCGACGGCGGCGGTTCCCAGCACGGCACCCCAGCGGCTCGCCGTGCGTGAGGCTGACTTGCTCGCGACCGTCCGCAGGCAAGCCTGGAATGCACGCGCGACTGCTCGCGCACGTTCGGCCTCCGGGCCGCCGACAGCCAACAGCGCCTTCTGGAATTGCCAGAGGTCGTCGGGTGTCGGGTTCGCCAGGAGCCGCTCGAGCGACGGTCGCAGAGCGGCAGGTGCGGGATCGATCATGTGGCCACGTCCAGTATGCCGACGGAGCGCCGCCAGCGAAACGCCATCAGCCGGGTCCGTTCCGCCGCATCCGCTCGAGCTCGCGGCGAAGGCGCTTGCTCGGCCGGCCCTCCCCACGGACCGCCTTGATGCCGGGGGCGATCTCGCGGATGACCGGCGGTGGGCTGTTGTCGATGTAGCACGTGGCGGCGACCGGTGCGCCGACGCGCGTTTCGATCGGTCGCACGACCTCGACGATACGCTCACGTTCGGCGATCAGCGCGTGCACCACGTCGCCGGCACCTATCTTCGTGGACGGCTTCGCCGGGTTGCCGTTGACGCGGACATGCCCGCCTTCGCACAGCTGGGTCGCCATGGGCCGGGTCTTGACGAGGCGCACCGCGCACAACCAGCGATCAACTCGCGTGTCGTCGGACATGGCCAGGCCGTGTCTACCGCTTCACCGCGAACTCCATGAAGGTCGCCAACCGGGACTGGCGCACGCCCAGGTTCTCCAGGTCGAGCGGCTTCGTGAAGTCCTCGAAGAGGCGCTTGCCGCCGCCGAGGATGACAGGCGCGACGATGATGCTGAGTTCGTCCACGATGCCGGCATCGAGCCCCTGCCGGATCACGTTGGCGCCACCGCCGATGCTCACGTCCTTCTCCCCGGCGGCCTCCTGCGCCCGGTCGATCGCCTCCTGGAAGTCTCCGACGAAGGTGAACTCGCTGGTATCGGGCTGCTCCTCCGGCCGGTGGGTGACCACGAAGACAGGCACGCCGAACGGGTTCTTGTCGCCCCAGTGCTCCGCGGCCTCGTACATGTTGCGGCCGACGACGGTCGCGCCGACCCGCGCGGTCACCTCGTTCATGTACTCGGCGTCCTCGCCGGTGGGACCGCCCCGCGGCTCGTTCTCGTAGCTCCAGGGACCGCCGAACACCCAGTAATGCAGGCGCTCTCCGCCTTCGCCAAGTCCCTTGCCCGGGCCGTCATCCGGGCCAGTGATGTAGCCGTCAACTGACATCGTGATTGCCGCGATGATCTTCGCCATACGCGCTGACCTCCTTCGTTCGATGACGCGCCGCCCCCAGGCGCGGCGCCCTCAGCCGGTAGTCCCGATGTCAGTCGTCGCCGAACGTCCAGCGGGTCGCCTTGTGGTGCTCCTCGGACTCGAACATCCCGAACATTCCCGGCAGTCCGAAGACCTTGGTCGGTTCGAACCGGTAGATCGCGTAGGGCGGCGGTCCGGCCGTCGGACCGTGCGGGCCGTAGATCTCGCTCCCGCGGGCCTCGAGCGGCCAGCCCTCGCCACCGAACTCCTTGGCGAGTCGGGCGACGGTCGCCACGTCCGTGATTGGTTTGGCGTGCCCTTCGACGACGAGGTCGAGCGATGGCATCGTGAGGTTCCCCGTCCCGATGACACAGCGTCCGTCGGCGGCGAGGTTCTGCCCCTTCCGGGTCCCCTCCCCCGCCAGGAAGTGGAACGCGCCGTCAATCCAGAACGCGATGATCGGCATGAGGTGCGGCTGTCCATCCGGCCGAACCGTCGCGAGCCAATGGTTCTGACCCGGCGCGGGATGCTCGAGCCGCTCCAGCGCGACCTCCCACGGCGTTACGCCAGCTTGACCCTCGACGAGCGGCTGCTCCGTCTCGGGAGCGTTCGTGGCATTCGTCATGCGTCATCGCTCCTTCCTACACGGTCGATGATAGGTCGGCGCCCCGAACGAGGGCCTCAGGACCGAGGACGGCGTACCCTCGTGGAACCGATGTCCGACCCCGCCGTCGTCTCGGTGTCAGCGACCGGCGTCGAGCACCTGCGGAAGCACCGAATGCCGAGGGCCTAGGCTTCCCCCGATCAGGCCCCGCGACGGGCGAAGATCACGTGCGTGACTCCGCTGGACGAGGCAGTGGCCTCGATTTCGTAGTCCTTCTCGATGCCTTCCAGTCCGTCCCAGATACGGACGCCTCGGCCGAGCAGGATCGGGACCACCACGACGTGCAGGTGGTCGATGAGTCCGGCGACCGCGAACTCGCGGATCGTGGTGGGACCACCGCCGATGCGGACATCCTGGCCGCCAGCCGCTTCGCGGGCCTTCTCGAGCGCCTCGGCCGGGGTCGCATCGAGGAAATGGAACGTCGTGCCGCCCTCCATCTCGATCGAGGGGCGCGAGTGGTGGGTAAGAACGAACACCGGCGTGTGGAACGGCGGGTTATCACCCCACCAGCCTTTCCACGCCGGGTCCTCGTGCCACCCGGGGTAGCCGTATTTCCCGGCGCCCATGATCTCGGCGCCGACCCCCGGATCGTGCAGCCGCAG
>Ga0184612_10001051_pt1 | contig 13271 bp, 7 predicted proteins | sample PLM3_60_coex_FD_133163 | JGI IMG/M metagenome (GOLD analysis project Ga0184612, IMG submission 133163) | Groundwater sediment microbial communities from an aquifer in East River, Colorado, USA - PLM3_60_coex | ecosystem: Environmental > Terrestrial > Soil > Riparian zone | place: USA: East...
ACGGAACGCTCGACCATCCCGCCTGGGCGCGATTCGCCACCAGGGACGTGGCGCCGCTCGTCCCAGCGATCCGGCCGTCGCCTATCAACTGGCAGCGCGTGCCCAACCCCTACGTCGGCGGCGACCCCATCACATATATCGAGTATGGGCGGGACATGAAGACCTTCTATCAGCCGCACGTGCGGGAACCGGTGTTCCTCGCGATGACGCACGTGGGGCTGTGGGCGCTCGACGATCAGGACTTCGGCGTCAGCCTCGCGTCGGCGGTCGGATCGACGCTGGCGATCTTTGCGACCTACCTCGTGGGCGCAGCGCTCCTCTCGCCGCTGACGGGCCTGCTGGCCGCGCTGCTGACGGCGATCGAGCTCGAGATGGTGACATGGGGCGTCGACGGCTGGCGCGACGACACGTTCACTGCAACCATCCTCTTCGCCGTCTGGGCGCTCCTGAGACTGCGCGCGCGCCCGTCGTTTGGAAACGCGCTCGTGGCGGGCGTGCTGTGCGGCGTGTCGTGCCTCACCCGCATCACCGCGATCACGTTCATCGTGCCCGCACTTCTCTGGCTGATTGTCGACCGCGCAGCCGCCTCGCGCCCCGAGCGCGCCAGAGCGGCGGGAACGGCCACGCTGATCCTCGCGATCATCGTCGCGCCTTACCTGATCAGCTGCGCGATCGCAACCGGCGATCCGCTCATCGCGATCAACTATCACACCGGCTACTACCGGTTCGCCGAGAATCAGCCGATCCAGGAGCCCATGAGCGCGGCCGAGTACCTCCGCAGCAAAATCGCCGAACGTCCGATCCGGACCCTCGACACTGGCTTGAATGGTCTGTTCGTTCAGCCGTTCATCACGAAATGGCACGGCTTCGAGGAGTGGGGGCGTGGCTTTGGCAGCGCCGTGCGAGCGATCGCGGTGGTGGGATTGGCGGCACTGTTGTTCTTTCCCGGCGGACGGCTGCTGCTCGTTGCATTGCTCGGATCGCTGCTGCCCTACATCTTTACGTGGAACGTCGGCGGCGGAGGCGCGTGGCGCTTCACCATGCACGCCTATCCTTTCTTCTTTGTTGCGGCCGCCGTAGCGCTGGTGGGCACCGGTCGGGCAATACGAGCTATCGCGGGCACTCCCGCCCTCCTGACGCGAGCCACGGTCGTGCCGTTCGCCTGGCGTGGCGCAGCGACCGCGGCCGTCGCCACGCTCGGGACCGCCTGGTATCTCGGCTTGCCCTGGTACGTGACGCGCGAGGCGATCGCATACGGCGAGTCGACGAGCGTCGAAACCGGTGCGCGAGACCGCGTGTTCTATCGCAGCGGGTGGTCCGCGCCGCACGTCGAGAACATCACCGTGCGCGTGTCACGCAACGAGCGTGCGGTCGTCCGCCTGCCGCTACCCGAGAGGCGTGCCTACGACATCGTGCTGCGCGTGGATCCCGTGACGCCGACGTCTCCCGAGCACGTGGACGTGCTGTTCAACAGGCACCTCGTTGCGCGTCTGCGGCTCGGTTGGAACCCCGAGCGCGTCGGCTCGTACCGACTGCGTGTGCGCGAGGACATGGTCAACGCCGGCAGCAACGAGATCATCATCATCCCGGCGTCCGTCACCCCGGCCGGTTCCGCTGGTCCAAGATTCGCGTGGCTCGACCCCGCCGATCGCATCGGCGTGCGGCTGTGGTACGTGCGCGTGCTGCCGTAGAAGGCACCCGAAGCAGCGGGCCCGCCTTCGGCGCGAGCGAGTCTGGGCGCCGGCCGGCTCTGTGTCAAGATACGCCTGCTGAACTGTCGAGTGCCAACGTGCGAGGGGGCCTGGGTGCCTCAGTGCTTAGAGTGGCCAGGGTGCTGGAGTGCCTCAGTGCCTGAGTGCGCTACTGGTCCGGCATAGTCGCACGAAGCACCTTGCACCCTGCCACCCTAAGCACTGAGGCACCCAGGCACTCTGGCCCGTCTTGCACCCTACCAAGCTCTACCGACGGAGGCTGATCGCCGTGATGAGACGCACGCAATGTGACCCTTGGCGTCGGACTTTTTTCGTTGCCGCTGCGCTGCTTCTGGCCGCGGCCTGCTCGCGCGAGGCACCGCCGCCGGCAGCGACAACGCCCGCGGCGCCTGTGACCACTCCTGCACCTCCGCCCGCCGGCCCCCGCCTGTACGTGTCGGACGAAACCGGGGGCGCCGTCATCGTCATCGACGCGACGTCCGGGCAAGTCATCGACCGAATCGCGGTGGGGAAACGGCCGCGCGGCATTCGCGTGTCTCGTGACGGGACGAGCGTCTTTGTCGCGCTGTCGGGATCGCCGATCGCCGGTCCTGGCGTCGACGAGTCGAAGCTGCCGCCGGCCGACCGCGCCGCCGATGGCATCGGCGTCGTGGATCTGGCCACGAGGAAGCTCGTGCGGACGCTCAAGAGCGGTCAGGATCCGGAAGCGTTCGATCTCTCGCCCGACGGCAAGACGATGTACGTGTCGAACGAGGAGACGGCTGAGATGTCCGTGCTCGACATGTCGAGCGGCACGGTTCGCGACCGCGTCAAAGTCGGCGGCGAGCCCGAGGGCGTCACCGTCCGGCCCGACGGGCGCGAGGTGTACGTCACATGCGAGGCGGACAACGAGGTCGTGGCCGTCGATACAACGACGCTGAAAGTCGTCGGGCGGATGAAGACAGGGGCAAGGCCGCGGTCGGTGGTCTTCACGCAGGACGGAAAGACGGCGTTCGTGACCGACGAAAACGCCGCCACAATAAGCGTGATCGACACGGCGAAGCACACGGTCGCAGCCTCGATCGTCATCCCGAAGACCCAGAAAGGACCGACGCCGCCGCGGCCCATGGGCGCCGTCCTCTCACCCGATGGCCAGCAGGTGTATGTCTCGCTCGGCCGGTCGCGGGCCGTCGGAGTCATCGACGTCGCGAAGCGCGCGCTCGCGCGCACGATCGAAGACATCGGCGCCCGGCCATGGGGAATCGACGTCAGCCCTGATGGCAAGAAGGTCTATACCGCGAACGGTCCATCGGCCGACGTCTCCGTCGTGGACCTCGCGACCGGCACCGTCGAGCGGCGCATCGCCACCGGCGGCAGCCCGTGGGGGCTGGTCATCAAGTAGAGTCGGATCCCTGATCCCTGCCTCTGACCTCCGGCCTCTGATCCCGTGATCATGCTGGCTTATACGCCCACGGCGCCCGGGCGTACATCCCGCCGTCGACCCAGATCGTCTGGCCGGTGACGAACTCGGCCTCGGGGCTGACCATGAATGCCACTGCCCGGCCGATGTCGGCGGGCGTGCCGACGCGGCCGAGAGGCGTGATCCGTCCCCAGGTCCTGGCGTAGTCGGGATCTTCGAGCCTCGTGCGCTCGACTTCAACCGCTCCGGGAGCGACGCAGTTCACGCGGATCCCGTGCGGTCCGAGCTCTACCGCCGCAACCTTCGTGAACATCTCGATGCCGCCCTTGCTGGCCGTGTAGGCGACGAGATCGGGGAATGCGAGCTTGTTGCAGCCCGACCCGATGTTCACGATCGCGCCGCCGCCGTGATCCTTCATGTGTCGAGCGGCGGCCTGGGTGCACAGAAAGCAGCCTTTGAGGTTGGTGGCGATCACGAGGTCCCATTCAGCCTCGGTGACGTCGAGCAGGCGTTTCCAGGTCTGCACGCCGGCGTTGTTGACGTGGATGTTCAACCGTCCAAACCGCTCGATCACTGTCGCGAACATCTGCTCGACGCTCGACGCGAGGCTGACGTCGCCCTGGACGGCAAACGCCTCGGCGCCGAGCGCGCGAAGCTCGGCCACCGTCTGCTCGGCAAGGTCGGGCTCGATGTGGTAGTTAACCGCCACATCGCACCCCGCGCGCGCGAGCTCGAGCGCGATGCCTTTGCCGATGCCCCGATCGGAACCTGTCACGAGAGCCGTACTACCCTGGAGATCCGACGCCATCTCAGCCCTTTCATTCTTTTCAGAGGCCAGAGGCCGGAGGTCGGAGGCCAGGCAAGACCTTGGACTGCTTGCTCGAAGCTCTTACTGGCCTCCGACCTCTGGCTACTGGCCTCTGTCTAGAAATCAAACTTATCGATATTAGCCTTCGTGAACATCAATGGCGGCCCGAGAATGATCTCGCTGCCGCGGAGCTCAATCGCGCCGAGCCGGCCCGCGGTGAACCGTGACGCGCCCGGGGCAAGCGTGCCCTGCAGAAGCTGCATGCCGGCGTGGATGGTGAGGTAACCGAGATCGCGGGTGTTCCACAGCACGACGGTCTGCACGTAGCCGCCGTGCACATAGGGCTTGTTGATGTTGGGAAGCGACAGACCGATCACGTTGACGTCCTTGCGTCCCGCCTGGCGCACGGCTTCGGCCGCGCCCGGCACGGCGGGTGCCGAGATCGCCATGACGAGCTTGACGGTCGGATGCACGCGCAGGATCGTCTGCGTCTCGGCGAACGCCTTGTCGCGGTCGTCGTCGCTCGGCCGGATCGTCGCGAGCGTCAGGCCGGGATGCTTCTCGGCCATGCGCTTCTTGATGAACGCGATCCACTCGTTCTGATTCGCGGCGCTGAGCGCGCCCGTGATGATGGCGAACTCTCCCTTGCCGCCGAGCAGCCGCGACGCCTCGTCGGTCAGCGTGTTGCCGATGCCTTCGGGCGTGGCCTGATTGACGAAGAAATCGCGGGCGTCGGGCTCCGCGTCCGCGTCCCAGGTGAGCACTTTGATGCCGCGCTCCCGTGCCTTGCGGAGCACAGTCGAAATGCCCGCGCGGTTCTCGACCGCCACGGCAATCACGTCGACCTTGCGCGTGATCCAGTTCTCGACCACCTCGTTCTGTTTGGCCGCGTCGAGCCCTGTCGGTCCATCCCAGATGAGCTCGACGCCCAACTCCTGCGCGGCCTCCTCCGCGCCCGCCCGGCAGCTGACGAAGTACGGATCGCCTTTCGCTTTGGGCATCATGGCGATCACGCGGCGTCCGCCGGAGGCGTCGCGAGCAGGCTCTGGCGCGACCGACCCGGTCAGGTACGCGCGAGGCGCCCCGGCAGGCACCACCGAGCGAATGAGCCATACGTTGGTGCTGGCAACGATCAGCGCGGCGGCGATGATCGTGGCGCAGACGACGGCTACCTGGCTGTTCTTCACCTCAAAGTCTCCGTAGGTCAGACCCGGGGCTGACGCCCCGCGGCTCGCGGCGCGCACACCGCGCCTCGAATATACGTCAATCGCAATCGTCGCGAGGAGGAGGATCCCGGTCAGTACGCCTGCAAACTCGGATGGCAGCGCCGCGAGCCGCAGGCCGTTGCGAAGAACAGAGAGCGAGAAGAGCCCGAGAAGCGTACCCCAGAGCGTGCCGCGTCCGCCGAACACCGACGTCCCGCCGAGCACGACGGCCGTGATCGCGTCGAGCTCGTAGCCGTTTCCGGCATCCGATCTCGCCTGCCCAAGGTGCGCCACGTAGATGACAGCAGCCAGGCTGGATACCAGACCCGAAAGGACGTAGACCAGGCCCACGCGTCTCGCAACGGGAATCCCGGCGTAGCGCGCTCCGGCCGGCGTGAAACCAATCGCGTAGAGTGCCCGTCCGATGACCGAACGATGCAGCAGGACCACATACGAGGCGAAGACGAGAAGGAAGATCGGGAGCTGTGCGGGAATCACTCCCCACAGATATCCCTGGCCGAGAAAGAGAAACCCCGGCGGAAAGCCGCTGTAGTTCACCGCCGCCTGAGTGATGCCCTCGGCGATCCCGCGGAAGAGCGAGAACGTACCCAGCGTCACGATGAGCGGCGGAATCTTCAGCCTGGCGACGAGCACGGCGTTGAGCGCGCCGCCGGTGCAACCGACGAGCAGCGCGATCACTGCCGCAATCGCAGGATCGAGCCCCCAGTCCCGGCACGCGGAGCCGAAGACGACCGCCGCCAGCCCCATCATCGCTCCGACCGAGAGATCGATGCCGCCAGAGACGATGACCGGCGTGAGGGCTATCGCCAGAAGCCCGAGCTCTACACTGAGGCGCGTAACCTCGAAGAAGTTCCCGGCGGTGGCGAAGTTCGGCGCGATGATCGCGAAGAGCGCGACCTCGGCCGCCAGCGCGACGAGCAGGATCGCGTCACCGTTCCGAAGGCGATGCAGGGGCCACTTCATCTACGTGCGCGCAACCCTCATCGTCACAGCATGCGTCACGGGCCGATCCCGAAGCGCGTCGAACGCCACGGCGGCAAGGATGATCGCGCCCTGGATCGCGCGCTCCCAGTACGCGCTGACGCCGAGAAACGTCAGCGCGGGACCGATCGCGCCGAGCAGCATCACGCCGAGCACCGTGCCGGCGATGCTGCCCCGCCCACCGCTGATCGCGGTCCCGCCGACGACGACGGCAGCGATGACCTTGAGCTCGAGGCCGAGGCCGGCGTTGCTGGGGATCTGGTTGAAGCGGACCGAGTTGAGAAGCGCGGCAAGCCCGGTAAGGCCACCCGCAAGCGAGAACACCGCGAAGGTGACAAACGCTGTATGGAGCCCGGCCAGACGCGCGGCTTCCCGGTTCGAGCCGGTGGCGTAGACCGCACGACCGGCCGCGAGATGGCGCAGGCCCCCGCCGAGCGCGACCGTGAGCGCGGCGGCTGTGGCCAGCGCGACAAACGGATAGGCGGCCTGGGTCAGTCCGAGCCACTGGAAGTTCGCGGGCAGATCCTGAATCCAGGCGCCGTCGGTCGCCCAGCGCAGGCCGTCCCGCAACGCCACCATCGTGGCGAGCGAGACGACGATCGACGGGATTCGCACGTACGCCACGAGCGCACCGTTGAGGCCGCCGAGCACAGCACCGACAAGGCATGTCGACACAGCCACGAGCGGCATCGGCAGGCCCGCCTTGGCGAGGAGTCCGGCCACCACGCCGGAGATCGCGAAGGCCGACCCGACCGAGATGTCGATCTCGCCGGTGAGGATGATGAGCGTCATCCCGAGCGCGACGATGAGGACCGGCAGGTTCGCGAGGAAGAGATCGCTGAGGTTGTCGCGCGCGAAGAAGCCCGGAGCGACGGCAGCGAGCACGAGCCCCAGCGTCACGATGGCGAGGGCGACGGAGGCTTCACGACGGTGTGTCATCTGAGCGGTGTCTTCTTTTCTCAGTTTGCGGCGGGGCCCCACCCCTCCTCACAGCGCTTGGGGCCCCACCCCCAAGCGCTGCCGCTCGCGCTCCGCACTCACGGCGGCTCAAGGCTGTCGCCGCCTGCCAGGGCTTCGCTTCGCTCGCGCCGCCGGCTCGGTCGACAGCCTGCTTTCAGGGGCGACTCGGTTCGTGAGCCAACGCCAGCGCGAGCACGGCGGCCTGCGTGGCGTCGGCGCGATCGAGCACGCCACGGATCCGGCCGGCGTGCATGACGGCGATGCGGTCGCTCATCCCCAGAATCTCCGGCAGCTCCGACGAGATCATGATGATGGCCAGTCCCCGCTCGGCGAGCGTCTGCATGAGGCTGTGGATCTCGGCCTTCGATCCGACGTCGACTCCCTGGGTCGGCTCGTCGAGGATCAGGATCGACGGGTCGGTCGAGAGCCAGCGCGCCAGCGCGACCTTCTGCTGGTTCCCGCCGGAGAGTGTCCCGACGTCGGCGCTGACCGACGGCGTCTTGATGCGGAACTGCTCGACGTAGTGTTCGGCCGCGGTCTGCTCGCGCGCGCGATCGATCAGTCCTCGGCGCGACACGGTCTCCAGACTGGCCAGGCTCGCGTTGGACGCCACCGACATCTCCAGCACGACGCCGTGCTGCCGGCGATCCTCGGGCACGTAGGCGATCCCGGCGGCGATTGCGTCGCGGGGAGAGGTCAGGCGAACGGTCCTGCCGTGCACCCGGATCTCGCCCGCATCAGCCGGCGTGAGCCCGAAGAGGATCTCCGCCACCTGCGTACGGCCAGACCCCACGAGCCCAGCCAGGCCGAGAATCTCGCCCTGTCGAACCGAGAGGGACACGTCGGCGACGCCGGTCGCCCGATGGGAGAGATGCTGCACGTCGAGCGCGATCTCCCCGAGCGGCACCGCCCGCTTGGGAAAGACCGAGGAGAGCTCGCGGCCGACCATCATCCGGATGAGCTCCGCGCGATTGACGTCGCTGCGCGCGCAGGTCGCGACCGTCTCTCCATCGCGGAGCACCGTAATGCGATCCGCGATGGCGAATACTTCCTCGAGGCGGTGAGAGATATAGATGACGCCGCATCCGTGCGCCTTCAGCAGCGCGATCACGCGGAACAGGCTGTCGACTTCCCGCTCGGTCAGCGACGCCGTCGGCTCATCCATGATGACGATCTTCGCGTCGGCGCCGATCGCTTTTGCAATCTCGACGATCTGCTGCTCGGGCATGCTCAGCGTCTCGACGAGGCGCGCCGGATCGATCGAGGCGCCAATCCGCTCGAGGAGCTCCGCGGCGTGCCGCGCTCGTCGCGTCCAATCCAGCCGCCGCCACGGGCCGCCCGTCTCGAGCGCCATCGCGATGTTTTCGGCGACGGTCAGGTCGGGAAACAGCGACGGCTGCTGATAGATCGCCGCGATGCCGAGCGCCCGAGAGAGACCCGGGTCCATTGCCGCGACAGTCTGACCGTTGACGACGAGCGCGCCGCGATCGGCGGTCTCGGCGCCGGTGATGATCTTGATGAGGGTCGATTTGCCCGCGCCGTTCTCGCCGACGAGGGCGTGGACTTCGCCAGGATGGAGGTCGAAGGAGACGCCTTTCAGGGCGTGGACGCCGGCGAAGGCTTTGGTGATGGAGGCCGCGGACAGCAGCATGTCGTGGTGTGAGGGGATCTGCAGCCGCGACGATACAACTCCCGTGTGTGCGACGGCAAGATCCCCTGCAGGTCAGCGTGTTTTGCGGTGAGGAACGACAAAGGCCAGCGGTCTGACCTGAGAACCTGTCAAATACCAGCCGGTCTGACAAGACTGAGCCACGCGGCCAGTTCGAGCCACCATTCGTCGAAAAGCGCCCGTGTTTCGCGATACGAAATGGAGTGGCCTTACCACTCGATATTAGGAATTAGGCTGGTATTTCCACAATCATATATCATATAGTCCCGTCGATCAGACTTACCCTCGCGGACCCTCGTTGGACGTCGAACCCAAGGGCAACTTTGCAAGTGCGCACATAAGAGGAGGAAGGCTATGACACGGCTGACGCGACAGTGCAGCAGCGACATCTGGAGGCGTCTTCAGCGCCTCGCAACCCCGGCTCGATTCGACCGTCTGACTACGCTCACCCTGGCCACTCTCGCCGCCGTCACGCTCGCCCTGCCCGCACCCGCGTGGGCGCAGGAGGCGCGCGGCACGATCACCGGCACGATTCGCGACGCGAGCGGAAGCGTGATCCCGGGCGCGACCGTGACCATCTCCAACAAGGAGATGGGCACCACTGTCACCGTCGTCACCAACGAAGTCGGCTTCTACCAGGTCCCGTACCTCATCCCTGGGACCTATCAAGTGAATGCCGAGCTCCAGGGTTTCAAGAAAGCGGCCCGCGAAGTCGAGGTTCGCATCGCTGACCGGCTCGAGATCGACCTCGGTCTCGCCGTCGGCGAAACCGTGGAGTCGGTCACGGTCACAGCCGACACGCCGCTGCTCGAGACGACGAACGCTTCGCTCGGCAACGTTGTCGACTCGCGGCGCATCGCGCAGCTGCCGACGCCGCACGGCGATCCGTACGCTCTCATCGGCCTGGCCGCGGGCGTCACCTATACCGGGTCGGCCCGGCTCGACCGGCCCTTCGAGCCCACGCACATCGTCGGCTACGCGATGGACGGCACGCGCGGCAATCGCAGCGACCTGACGATCGACGGTGTGCCGAGCACGGCCACTGCCAACGCGGGCGAAGTCATCGCCTCGTACGTGCCGCCGGCAGACATCGTGCAGGAATTCAAGGTCCAGACCGCCACGTTCGATGCCAGCACGGGCAACACGGAAGGCGGCGTGACGAACCTGATGATCAAGTCGGGCACCAACAAGCTGCGCGGCACGGCGTATGTCGGCAAGACGCCAAAGGGGCTGTTTGCGAACGACTTCTTCGCCAACGCCAACAACATCCCGCTGGCGCCGTTCGACTACAACCGGTATGGCGGAATGGCCGGTGGCCCCATGGTGCTTCCCGGCTACGACGGCCGCGGGAAGACATTCTTTCTGTACGGGTTCGAGGGGATCCACGAATCGCGTCCTCGCAACAACGGCACGCCCACGGTGCCGACCGAAAAGATGCGCAACGGCGACTTCTCGGAGCTGCTGGCCCTCGGGTCGCAGTACCAAATCTACAACCCGTTCACTCGGCGGTCGATTGCCGGCGGCCGCTTCCAGCAGGATCCGTTCCCGGGCAACATCATTCCGCAGAACCTGATCAACCCAGTCGCGCGCGCGGCGCTGGAGTACTTTGCGCATCCGCTGACCGCCGGCAATGCCGACGGCACCAGCAACTTTCAGAACCCGTCGCTGCCCGAGGACATCAAGTACGCGAACAACACAATTCGCGTCGACCACAACATTACCGACAAGCAGCGCATGTACGGACGGGTGAGTTGGTACGATCGCAACAGCAACTACAACAACTACTTCGGCAACCTCTCCACCGGCGAGTGGTTCAAGTTCGTCTCGCGCCAGGTCGCCCTCGACCACGTCTACGTAATGACGCCGAGCACGGTCCTGAACTTCAGGTACGGCTACAACTGGTTCGTGCGTGGCACGGATTCCAACCCGGCGAACCACGACTTCGATCTGACGAGCCTGGGATTCCCCGCCTCGTACAACGCGTCGATCCCCGACGGCATCCGGCGATTCCCGCGCTTCGACATCACCGGGTATCAGGGCACCGGCATCGGCGGCGAAGAGCGGCCGAACGAGACCCACTCCTTCATCGCCACGTTGAACAAGTCGGCGGGCGCCCACTCACTCAAGACGGGCATGGAGTTCCGCCAGTATCGCGAGACCGACCGGTTCTTCGCGAACAACCAGACCGGCCAGTTCAACTTCGATGCGACGTGGACGCGCGGACCGCTCGACAACTCCACGGTTGCTCCCGGAAGCCTCGGTCAGTCGTTCGCTTCCTTCCTGCTCGGCCTCCCGAGCTCGGGATCGGTGACGAGGGCCGCGAGCTACGACGAGAAGTCACAGGTGTGGGGCTTCTACCTGCAGGACGACTGGCGCCTCAGCTCGAGGATGACCGTCAATCTCGGCCTGCGCTACGAGTACGAGACGCCGATGGCAGAGGCGAACAACCAGAGCGTGCGCGGCTTCGACGCCGGGGTCGTGCAGGCCATCGAGGCAGCCGCGCGCGCCAGATACGCGCTCAACCCGACGCCGGAAGTGCCCGTGAGCGCGTTCAACGTCCGAGGCGGGCTGACCTTCGCTGGCGTTGATGGCCAGCCGAGCGGGCTCTACGAGACGCCAAAGACCAACTTCATGCCGCGCGCCGGCCTGACCTACAAGCTGAACGATCTGACCGTGCTCCGCGGGGGCTACGGGATGTTCTACGGGTTCCTCGGGCAACGCCGCGGGGACGTCTTCCAGAGCGGCTTCAACCAGAACACGAACATCATCACGACGCTCGACAACGGGCTGACGTTCATCAGCACGCTGTCGAACCCGTTTCCGAACGGCATCCAGGAACCCGTCGGAAGTGCCCTGGGCGTCCAGACGTTCCTCGGCCAGAGCATCACGTACTTCGATCCCAACCCGAAATCGCCGCGTACGCAGCGGTGGCAGGTGGGAATCCAGCGCGAATTGCCGGGCCGGTTGACGGTCGAGGCCAGCTACGTGGGCAACCACGGCACGCAGCTGCAGACCTCGCGCAACATCAACGCCACCCCCAATCAGTACCTGAGCACGAGTCCCGTGCGCGACGCGGACCGCATCGCCTATCTGAGCGCGAACATTCCAAATCCGTTCTTCGGCCTGCTACCGACGACGGCGGCGGGCGCGCTCCAGGGCGCGAACATCGCGCGAGAGCGGCTGCTCCGTCCGTATCCGGAGTTCGATGCGGTCAACACGACGACCAATGAAGGCTGGTCGTGGTATCACGCGCTGCAGCTCAACCTCCAGCGGCGGTTCTCCGGTGGATACACGATCGCGTCGAGCTACACCTACTCGAAGTTCACGGAAGCCACCGAGTTCCTGAACGCGGCCGATCCCGAGCCGTGGGACGGCATCTCGAGCGTCGACGCTCCTCACCGTCTTACGGTCAACGGCATCTGGGAAGTGCCCGTGGGTCGCGGGCGACGGTTTGGCACGGATGTCAACGGCGTCGTCTCGGCGTTCATCAGCGGCTGGCAGTTCTCGGGGATCTACACCTACCAGAGCGGCTTCCCGATCGGCTTCGGCAACATCATCTTCACGGGCGACCTGGATGACATCGTCCTGCCGGCAAGCGAGCGGACGGTCGCGCGCTGGTTCAATACCGACGCCGGCTTCAACAAGAACTCGGCGCAGGCGCTCGCGAGCAACGTTCGGACGTTCCCGCTGCGGTTAGAGAACGTACGAACGGACAACGTCAGCAACATCGATCTGTCGCTCATCAAGAACACTCAGGTCGCCGGCCGGACGCTGGAGCTCAGACTCGACTCGCTGAACGCGTTCAACCATCCGTACTTCACGGGTCCCAACACGAACCCGTTGGTCGTGGCGTTCGGAACGATCAGCGCGTCGACGCAGCTCAACTACGCGCGCCGCACGCAGGTCTCGGTGAAGTTCCTGTTCTGAACCACGGACAACACGGACAACACGGACAGTGACCTTGGGACCGTTCCAGACAGCGACAGAACATTCGTCGTCCGGTAGTGGTCAAGTTTGGATTTTCCAGCCGCGCTAACGGTAAGCCGAGCCGATGCGGTGGAGAAAAAAGCCGCGTACGTAGCCGCTTGATTCCCGGCCTCGACTCGGCCAGAGTACAGCGCCATGGACACCGTGAACGAAGCGTATTGGGTCTCGTACGAGGTCAACTGGGTCGCGGTGGCTGTGGTCGCGCTTGCGCGTATGCTCGCTTGGACTGGTTGGAGGCGCCGCCTCTAGATCCTGAAACTTGACCACTACCGCACGATGCCATTGAGGAAGCGTTCGCCGGCCGCAGCATCGACTACGCGACACTGCACAAGGTCTACGGACGGGAGCGCGGGGACGAAGCGCGGTAGAGCCCTGCGAAGATCCAGAGCATCCATACGGAGGTAATAAAAGGCAGGCCAGATCCCGAGTTCATCAGCACGTCATACGTCGAGCGCCAGAACCTCACGATGCGGATGCCCATGCGCCGGTTCACGCGTCTGACGAACGCCTTCAGCAAGAAAGTGGAGAA
>Ga0184612_10001053_pt1 | contig 13268 bp, 11 predicted proteins | sample PLM3_60_coex_FD_133163 | JGI IMG/M metagenome (GOLD analysis project Ga0184612, IMG submission 133163) | Groundwater sediment microbial communities from an aquifer in East River, Colorado, USA - PLM3_60_coex | ecosystem: Environmental > Terrestrial > Soil > Riparian zone | place: USA: East...
GACTTGCGGAGCGTCTGCTCACGAGCCCCGTCTCGAACCGCCGTCCAGCCGCTCCCCATCCCGTCGAAAGCCACCGCCCCCGAGCGGGGATCGGCCAGATACCGGATCAGCTCGCCGAGGATGTAGGCCTGATCGGGATCGCTGATGCCTCGATACTCCTTCTGCACGGTCGCCTGCGTCAGGAGATCGATCCAGGACCAATGGTGCAGCTTGGTACGTCGGACCTTGCGCCGGTCGATCTCGATCGGGTACTCCGTTGACGAGGTGACGTACTGGTTCGAGACCGACAGCACGGCCTGGAAATCGAGTTCTCGGGCCAGGTCCAGGTATGCGTTGATCTGGTCCGCTTCGAGGGGGTGCGCCGCGATCTTCGCCTCCAGCAACGCACTCCACGACTTCCCGGCTCGTGTGACGACGATGACCCCATCTGGGCGCACCGGCTTGCCTTCGAGTTTGAACGGGACTTCGATGAAAGTCTCGAACTTCCCGGAGGGCGCTCCGAGGGGTTTGAGCAACGCATAGCCGAACTCGGGCACGGCAGCCATGACGGCAAGGAGAGCAGACGCCAACCGACGTTCCTGGGCCTCGACTCCCGAAGCAGACGATATTGGGATCAGGCGTGCTACCGGCCACTTCTCGTCCGTTATCAACGATGCCCCCAGTCAGGTGCCCTCGCGAACTCAAACACCGTCACGAGGGGCGTGCAAGCGGGCATTGCCAGGGTGGCGGCGGTGGCCCACCCGAACATTGGGCGCACGGAGAGCCCGCGCAGCACGGCGAGCCGGCGGTCTGAGAGAACGGGCTCCGCTCGGGCGAACCAGGGGGACAGTGTGGCAACGCCGCTGACCGAGGAAGGGAAGCGAGGACCCAAGTCCCTTGCTGCTGGGCACACCTCCCGAGGAGATTGCGGTCGAGTTGGGCATCTCGGATGCCATCGTACGGACGGCCATTGAACACCCCCAGCTTGTTGAGGACGCTCTCCCAGCTACGGCCGCCCGATTTACCGCCGCTAGTTTCCTAGACTCACGGAACGTATGGGTCGCTCAGATCCGAGATGATCCGATCGACCTCCGCACGGAAGAAGCTGGTGATAGATGCGCATTCAGCAAGATTGGTCGGACCACCTTCGCTCTTGGGCAGATCCGCGTACGGGGATCCGATCACGAAGATGTTCTCGTCGTTGTAGTCGTTGGCCGGTCCCGTGTAGTTGAAGCTCCCGGCGACCACGACGGCGTCGTCGATCACCATGAGCTTGTGGTGGAGCTTGCGGAACGGCGCCTGCACCCGCGGCATGAACAGCTCGACGCCCGCCGCGTGGAGCCAGCGAGTCGCCGCCCACCCGAACCGACCTTGTCCCGGATCGAGCGCGCCCCGAACATCGATACCAGCGCGCTTGAGCATGATCATGGCGTCGTCGATACCGGAGGAACCGGCGAACGTGAAGATCGCGAAGTCGAGCCGCTGCACGCATTTGTTGATCTGCTTCGTGATCTCCAGCTCCGGTGCGTGATCGGGCGCGAACAGGACCTTCACCGGGACGCCGCCGAGGTTGTACGTCTTCGGGACCGTACCGAGCCGCTGACGTCCGAAGCTACCGCGACGCATCTCGTCGAACTCGACCTTGTAGTCCGCGGCGATGTGATAGTCGTGGAAGATGACGATGTGGTTCAGGTTGACGTGGGTGTCCGTGCTGGTGAAGTTGGTCGAACCCGTCATGAGCGCGGATGTCGGGCGTGCGCTCCCGCGGTAGTCGCGGATCACGAACTTCTGATGGAAGATCTCCTGGTTGAAGTCCGAGTGAACCTCGATGTCGGTACGGAGGATCGCGGCGAAGATGTCCCGGTTGGTCCTGAACTCCGGGCTCGGGCGAGGCTCGACCCATTGGGCCGTGAGCCGCCCGGGTCCGTTGCCGATCTCGGCGATGTCCTTCTCCGTGAGGTCGGTCTGCAGGTAGGAGTGCTCGAGGAAGACCCTGACCGAGACGCCGCGCCAGCGGGCATCCAGGATCGCTTGCGCGATGATCTCCGAGTCGATCTCCTGCACTGCGATATCGAGTGATTCCTGCGCTTCGCCTATGAACCCCACGATGATTGCTTCGAGGTCGTCGGCGGCAGCCAGTTCGGTAGGACCGACAAATGCCTGGATCGCTCCGCCTGCAAAGTCGGCCATACGTCCTGTAGTCGAACAGAGAAGGAGCGAGGAGGCAAGGCCTTGAGTCTCGACGCATACTGCATCCGTAGCTTGCGGGGCGTGGGAACCCGGATCGAGGCCTCCCCCGGGGACGATCTGGACCTGCACAGCGGGTGGAATCGGCCATCACCCTAAGCGCATACTCGCCCGATGGCCGACGACGATCGGCCGCTCCCTGGCCGGACCGAAAGCACGGAACACGTCCACATCCGGACGTTCCTGATCGCCGACGTCCGCGGCTACACCCTGTTCACGCAGGAACGAGGCGACGAGGCCGCGACCAAGCTGGCGGCGCGCTTCGCCGACGTTGCCCGGGAAGTGGTCAACGAGCACGGCGGCTCGGTGATCGAGCTTCGCGGAGACGAGGCCCTCGCCGCCTTCGACTCGGCACGCCAGGCGATCCTCGCAGCCACGCACGCCCAGGACCGGTTCCTGGAGGAGACGGTCGCCGATCCTTCCTTCCCGCTCCCCGTCGGTATCGGGCTCGATGCCGGGGAGGCCGTCCCCCTGGAGGCGGGGTACCGAGGAGGCGCTTTGAACCTGGCAGCTTGTCTGTGCGGCAGGGCGGGACCCGGCGAGATCTTGGCCAGCCAGGGGGTCATTCACCTTGCCCGCAAGGTGGAGGGCGTGCGGTACCTCGACCGAGGAGATCTGCATCTCAAGGGCTTGGAGGAGCCGGTTCACGTCGTGCGGGTGATCTCCGAGCAGGGCGACCCGGCGGAGGAGTTCCGTCGGCTCGCTCCGGGACGACAGGCACGAGGCCCCGCCCCGGTCCGACTGGCGCGCCGGCATCCGATCGCGGCGGTGCTCGTTGCGCTCGCGCTGGTGGCCGCGGTCGCGGTGCCGACCACGATTGCCCTTCGAGGCGGCGGTCCCGGCGAACGGATCGCCGGGGATTTCGTGGGGATCATCGATCTGGAAAGCGGGGAGCTGGATGGATCAGTACCCCTGCCATCGAGACCCGGAGCCGTGGCGACCGGCGAGGGGAGCGTATGGGTCACGCTGCCGGATCGGGGGGCAGTGGTCGAGATCGATGCGGAGACGATGAGCATCGTCGATACGGTCCCGGTCGGTTCCAACCCGGTCGGCATCGCCGTTGGGCCCGACTCGGTCTGGGTCGCCAACGGCGGAAACTCGACCGTGTCACGGATCAGCCCGGCAAAGAACAACGAGGTCGTGGACACCATCCCGGTGCCGGGGGCTCCCGCGGCGATCGCGGTGAACGACCAGGGCGTTTGGGTCGCAGACAGCTTCGGCGATGCCATCACACAGATCGACCCCGAGACCGGCGACCCGCTGGCCTCGGTACCCGTCGGCGATCAGCCCGTCGACCTGGCGAACGACGGCGAGGAACTCTGGGTCGCGAACGCCGCGTCGCGTTCCGTCTCCCGGGTCGTGGGAGGCGACGAGGTGCAGTCGGTGGATGTGGGCGAAGGGCCGCAAGCCGTGGCCGTCGGGGCGGGCGTGACCTGGGTGGCGAACTTCCTCGATGGAACCGTTAGTCGGATCGATCCAGACACCAACAGCACCGATGCGACCCCCGTCGGAGAAGGCCCCACCGATCTGGCGTTCGGAGGAGGTTTCGTGTGGGTCTCCCTCGGATCGGCCGGCTCCGTCAAGAGGATCGATCCAGGGTCCGGCTCGGTCACCACGATCGCGCTTGGGTCTTACGCCGGTAGCGTCGCCGTGGCAGATGGAGCCTTGTGGGTGAGCGTGCGCGGGGCGGGCTCGGCCCATCGAGGGGGGACGCTCACCGTTGTCGCCCCCCGTGACTTACTCGACGAGGGCTCGATTGACCCCGCCCTCGCCTACGACGTCCTGACGTGGGGCATCCTTTCCTTGACGAACGACGGGCTCGTGGGGCTCCGGCGCGTCGGCGGCGTCGACGGCACCGCGATGGTTCAAGACCTGGCGAGCTTCATCCCGAACCCGACCGATGGTGGGCGCACGTACAGGTTCCAGCTTCGTCCCGGGATCCTGTACTCCTCAGGCGACCCGGTCAGGCCGGAGGACTTCCGGCGGGCGATTGAACGGCTCTACTCATTGGAGTCCCCGGGCAGCTTCTACTTCGACACGGTCCTCGGGGCAAAGAAGTGCCGGGCCGGGTCGTGCGATCTGTCGGCGGGGATCGAGACCGATGACGAGGCACGCACGGTGACGTTCCACCTCGTCGAACCGGACCCGGACTTCCTGAACAAGCTGACCATGCCGTTCGCGTTCGCCGTCCCTGCCGGGACGCCCGATACCCCCGCTGGTACCACTCCGATCCCGGCCACCGGCCCGTACATGATCGAGCGTTACACGCCGGGGAGGGGAGGGGAGGTGGTCCTCGTCCGGAACCCCGAGTTCATTCAGTGGTCTGCCGCACGGCCCAACGGGTTCCCGGACCGGATCGTGTTCCGTCTCGAGTCCGATTCGGATCGACAGTTGAACAGGCAGGTGGACGAGGTCCTGGAGGGAAGAGCCGATCTCATGTTCCACTTTCCACCCGCGGATCGTACCGCCGTGCTCAAGACCACCCGCCCGGGGCAGCTTCACTCCGACCCGGTGGCCGCCACGGTCTACATGTTCCTCAACACACACATCGCTCCGTTCAACGACGAACGGGTTCGCCGAGCGCTGAACTACGCGGTCGACCGAGGGTCCATCAGGGATGAGGTGTTCGGCGGAGCCGCGCGCGTTACCTGCCAGATCCTCCCACCGACGTCCCCCGGATACGTCCCCTATTGCCCGTACACCGACCACCCGGACGGGACGTGGACGGCCCCGGATCTCGCCAAGGCACGACAGCTGGTGGACGCTTCGGGCACGGCGGGGGCCAAGGTGACGGTATGGACCGCCCCCACTCCGTTCGTGCCTGGCGCGATGCCGGACGCGCGATATTTCGTGCGGCTCCTGGACCGTCTCGGCTATAACGCCGAGCTCAAGGTTGTTACAACCCGTCGATACAACACGACCATCAATAGCCGATCCCAGCACATGCAGATCGGCCCATTGGCCTGGGGGAGCGATTACCTAGCGGAGTCGGGTTTCCTCCCTTCGCTCGTCGCGTGCGGTGGCTCCTTCAATCTCAGCCAATTCTGCGATCCGGAGATTGACGCGAGGATGCGGAAAGCTACGCGCCTTGCGACCACCGACCCTCAACAGAGCCACGAGCTCTGGTCGCAGATCGAGCACGACCTCGTCGACCAAGCCCCCTGGGTCCCGTTGGTGAACCCAATATGGACGGGCCTGGTGTCCGAGCGACTCGGCAACTACCAGTACCATCCCTACTGGGGGCAACTGTTCGATCAGATGTGGGTGCGCTGAGCGGCTGACTGTCCAGCCCGGAATGAAGAGAGCCGCTTCGAAGGGCGACATCTCTAACCGCCAATCACGTGGCTGACTGCTCCGCGCTAAGCCGATGGACGTCCACGAAACGGCCACGCGGGCGCGGGCGCCCCACCCAGCCCAACAAGCGCATGACCGCGTTCGGCCCTTCAAACAGACCGTAACGGGGCAACCCGAACTTCCGTCCTTATCTGAGGGCGGATGGGGGACTTCGGAGGCGTCTGTCCAGAAACTCCTCATGTGTTTGAGTGCAGATCGCCCGCCAAACAGACCGCCTGTACCACTTTCAGCCCCCGGCCTCTTCCTATCCCGTCCTCCACGTGATCGAGCGCATCGCTTCTTACACACTTTCCCTCGGTCGATAACGCACCATCGAACGCGATGTGCCGGAGACTGGGCTTCACGCTCTTCGAGGAGTGCGAGTCCGAATACCCGCCTGGCAACTTCATGCAGGTCAATGATTGGCTATCGATCTCCGCTAGGCACGGGGAGCCGGCCCGAGGGCGTCCAGGCGTTCCCGTAGTCGGCGCTCGATCTCCTCGGGTCTCACAGCCGAAGGCTACGCCGCCGAACTTAACCGCCGGACCCTGCCTACTCGCACCCCCAGCCGTCGCCGTTACCGTCGAGGTCGTACGGGTCATCGTTGCCGACCCACACCGGCGGTTGTCCCGGCGCGCAATCGGGCGTTCCGTCATCGCCCGGCGCCGGGTTCTCGTAGCCGCCCGTCCCGTAGTCGTTGCCGGTCGAACTACTTGCTGAGACGAATGGTGGCCGGAATACGACGAGTGTGACCGTGCTGCCCTGGACGCGTTGTGAGTACGCCCCGGGATGCTGAGCGACGACGTCGCCGGGTCGCCACAGCGAGGCCAGGAGACCGCCCATCCGCCATCGCACCTCGACCTCGAAGCCGCGGTGCCTGAGCGTACGTCGGGCGCCACTGAGGCGGCGCAGTTCAACATCCGGAACCCACATGCGATGACGCTCTGGGGCCGAGGGGGAGACCGTAGTCGACCTTGACGCGGGCGGGCTCGGGAGCGTCTCGGTCGCCGTGTAGCCCGGCGAGCACGCGAACAACATGATCAGCGAGCACAAGGCCAGACGACGGATGCCGATCACCTCCAGGCGAATGGTGGAGGACCGGCGCCGCCGGTTCAAGCGGTCTTTCGGCTGGAACAAGCGATGAAAGGCGGGCCGTCCCCAGCCCTTCTGGTCAACGCAAAGGGACGCGAACTACGCCAGCCTGTGCTGCAGACCAGGTACACGTACGATGTGGCCATGGCCTTCATCGTCGAGTGCATCATCTGCTCCCAGCCTTGGGAGGTCGACTCCCAGATGGTCGCCGTACCGGGCCACTCCTGGCTCCAGGTACCGGAGCATCCGATGCTGAACCCTCAGACGAGCCAGCCGATGCCGACGATCCTGTGTCCCGGCATCCAGCATTCTGGGATTGGCGTTGGGAACCGCGACCAGTGGGAACAGAACTGGCCTCAGCGAAAGCCGAACCGGCCGCTACCCGACGTACTCGATGGACGGCCTGTCACGATCGTGACTAACTGAAGTCCCAGGGGTCGAGCCAGAACCCCACGTACGTTCCCGAAAAGTGACCGGAGTCACCGTCGTCGGCGTCCGCGGCCATCTCGGCGCCGAGCCGTTCTGCCGAAGATTCGGCGACCTGCAGTCGCTCATGAACGCCGGCCACCCCGACCTCGTGGAGTTCATGGGCGGATCTCGTTAGCAGATCGTTAGCACCTTCACTAGAGCCGCTGGTGAGAGGCCTGACGGGTAGTTGACGTGCGCATCCCGCCCCGCGCCACTCAATGGAAGGCCGCGATCAACGGAGGCATGGAGCCACGCAACCCCCAGAGCACCAGGCCCTGGTGGTTGGTCACTTCGATGTGCGGGGGGCAGCCGCGTGCCGCCCTCCTCCGCATCGGGGAGGCGGGAAGTGCGGCGGGATGTGTTGCATGCATGCTGCATGCTGCGGCATGGGTGTTGCATAGGTGTTGCATAGGTGCTGCATAGGTGTTGCACGACGCGACAGAATGCAACAGGTGCGATCGTAGCGGCTCAGGGGCGGCGCTGGAGGCCGGGAGCCCCCTGAGGCGACTGCAAGATGCTGTCCTACGCCGTGTGAGCAGCGGATTCTCGTGGCTCGCTCCATGGGTATCGACCTTCGGTAGGGCGTAACGAGCAAGGTGTTCGACCCTGACGACGGAGCCAGGCGACTCGATCTCTACTTGCAACGACTTACAACTGTCGCGCCTTGCAGGTCCTTCGGCATCTGACCAGGGCATGTGCTCCGATGGCCACGGCCGATCGTCCTCAATGGCGTTTGTGGATCCGTCGAGCCTTTCCCTTTTCCGCCTCGCTACGACTCCTTGGAGGATTCGATGGCACGACCCCTGCCGACGTTCCATGGCCCTCGCTGTGCAGGCCCCGACTGCATCACGATTCTCACGCTGTTGACTGACCCAACCTGGTGCCGGCGCCACAAGCCACGCGGCGACATAAGGAAACGAGCCCAGCTAGGCCAGTTGGACGAGGCTGAACTACAGGCAGCCCGGACCGTGGCCGACATGAAGCTCTAACGCACCGCCCCACTACCCGCCGCGATCGCGGCAAGCCGGCTGAGGCCGGCGGAAGGACCCGACCACCATGAAGAAGCGCGCGCACACTGATCAAATCGATGACGCGGCGGCCTGGCTTGCCAAGCGCGCGCCTGATCTTGTGAAGTCAGTCACACGCGAGCTACGCGCTCCCCGGCTGGATACCGGCGAATCGGCCACGTCACAGAGCCAAGCCTCTCAGCAGTACAGCAAAGAGCGTCAGGTCGTCCTCTCTGTGCAGCGCCTTCGACTCGAAGAGCTCTCGACAGATGTAGACGGCAGCGCCGTCAGCGGCGCTGGGCTAGGTGGCGACGATGAGGAGGGAGCGAAGGGCCCTGGACTCGCAGGCAAATGGAGGCAGGCACACATCCGCGGGCTATGGGACGCCCCCGAGGGGGCAGATCCAGAGGCCGTGCGCGGAGTCAGCAAGATCGTCGAAGATCTGCCGCCGTCGCAGCAGGAGACCTTCCAACTCATCTACGTCGAGCGCCTGAGCGAGACCGAGGCGGCCCAGCGACTCGGCTGTAGCCGCCAGGCGGTCCACAACCGAGTCGTGCGGCTCCGATCCGCAGTCGAGCGGGCTGGCGCCTTCCCGCCGGCACCATGAGCGGGAGGGGTTGGCAACCCCCGCAGAAGGGGGAGACCTGTTTCAGGCGTGTGTCTGGCGCTCGGGACTCTTGGTCGGGTCCACCGGGCGCTGGCACCCCTCCTCACTTCATCAGGATCTGTAGTAGCACCAGCGGCTTCACGGTTTCGGATCTGGCCCAAACAAGCGTGACGGTCTCTCGCCAGAGGAGGTCGTCACACGCGGGACGCGCCGGCCAGCGCCAGCCCGGAACATGAAGATCGAGCCCATCGACTCCAATCGATGGCCCTTCCGCTGGGGGGCCTGGAGTTGGTGGGCTTGATCTCTTTCAGGCGGCCTGCCCGCTTCCTGGCCTAATGACCCACTGACCCACGGGCCGAGGGCCTAGGACCGCGGGCCGAGCCCAACCGCCACGGGCTGAACCGGAAGCTGTGGATTCTCGTGTACCGCCGAATACCTCTCGTCCGGAGCAATTGCGCACTCGAGGGTCCACAGGTCCCGGTTCACCAGCGCCAGCAGAGCCGTCATCTAAAGCGACTACGTCGTGAGTAAAACGTCGTTCTGCGGTGACTGACCAGGACCACCTAATCGTCTCGGCAACGCTCTAGCGATCTTGCGACCGAGACCCAGCAACGCCAGCACCACGCATAGCTTCCACCAAGCCGAGTGTGATCGCCTGCAATGTGGCCCGCTCGGGATGGTCCATGGAGACGTCGAACACGTAAGACTGGCCGAGGCACCTGCGGACAGGAGCGGATAATCGCCACCCCTCCCGGGCAGTAGCTGCCAGCAGTGCAAGACCAACCGGCACTGAACCATCCAGCCCTCTGGCCTCTGGATCGCGCATACGCCCTGTGCGACGGGCAGTGATTCTGCACGCCCAAAACAGAACGCGCTGGCGCCTGGTCGGGAAAGATCGCTTCCAAGGGATCGAAGATCCGCCAAGGTTCTTGGCGTTGAAAACCACACGAAGAGCAAAGGCAAGAGCAAAGGCAAACCGACAATCGAGTTGACGCCGAGGTAAGCGATCTCCCCCTAACGGCGTTGACGGAGATCGTTAGCGGCTACCCGGGCACGAGCGTGTGAGCGATGGCATGAGGGCCTTCGCTGGCAAAACGTCAGGTCCAGTCCCCGGTTGGAGAGGTAGCTTCCGGCCTGTTCGTCGAGGGCCGGCAGAGTTCGCACAGACCGGACGGCACCTGAAGTTGGAACGGGGCGAGGGAAGCCCCCGGGGCCACCTTCCTGCGCGAGTCCGAGGAGGAGAAAACGAAGCTCCGGGACGCCCTCCAGCAGGCCGTGGTCGTGACCAACTCGCTTGCGGGATAGGTGTGAAGGGCAGAGGATGCTGGCATCGAGCCACCGCCATTAGTATCGTGACGGGCCGTGGGGTGGCCTTCTGGATGCCGGAAATGGCTTCAGGGAAGCCCGAAACCTGCCGACTATTTCACCAGGTCAAAGGGTATGTTCCCAGCGTATCCGAGCTACGGTCGTACGCTGTTGACAGGAATGGGCGCCCTGCCTAGTGTGTGCGCCCCGGTGAGGAGGACACCGCCCCAATGAACACCCAGCCCGATCTCATTCGCAGGACTCTGTCTGGGGCGTCGCGCAAGCCTGCCCGGCTTCCCGCCGTGAGGCATGTCTACGTACGGGACCAGCTCGACATCCTCCTCGAGGCAGCGGGGCGGGTCATCGATCTCGAAGGTACCCACACGCGGGAGGCCCTTCACAGGATTGTCCGCGATTCTCAGCGGGGAACCCGGACCGACTGGTACAAGGTAGGCCAAGACCTTCGAACGGCAATGGAGAAGGCCCGGAAGGAACTCCGAGCGGCCCAGTAGCAGAGTGCCTGTGTCCGCGGAGTCGCAAGACCAAGAGGGCCCATCTCCGACACCCGATTCCTCGCCCGAAGCACCCGGAGAGGTGCTTGAAGGAGAGCTCGAGGAGAAGGCTGAGCGAGTCGCCACTCGAGCCGTTGAGATAGCGGCCATCCATATAGCGGCTGAGTGGTTCGCGGGCCCACTTCCCCACCCCAAGCACCTAGAGGAGTACGAGCGTGTTCTTCCGGGTTCCGCCGAGCGCGTCTTCAGCATGGCTGAGCGGGAGCAAGCGCATCGGCATGGTGTCGAAGACAGGGCGATGAACATCGAGGAGTCCCTCGGCAAGAGGGGGCAGGTCTTCGGTCTAATCATCGTCCTCGCAGCGTTCGGCATCTCTCTTTGGTTGGGCCTGGCTGACCACGAGATTGCCGCAGCAGTGATTGGTGGGGCTGGGCTGACGACCCTCGTTGGGTTGTTCCTGAAGCGTCACAGGCCGGAGTCTGTGAGCCAGGAGACAATTCCTCCCGTTCCCCCAGAGTCGAAAGGGCTCGAGCCTGGTAAGTCCCAGCAGGCAACCGACGTTGCGCCACCCGGATAGACACCGCCACTTCGACGGTGAGCCTGCGTTTGATTGTCAGCGCAGGGTGCGGCTGATCGCCTGCTCGGCTGCCTTGACGGCAACCTCACAGCAAGCCTCGATCGTGAAGTCTCCTGTTCGAGGGTTTCGTTCCACCGAGCGGACCCGCTCCCCGTGCACGGGACAGCGAACGGCCGTCGCAGCGAAGCGGGCTGCGCCCATGGCCTTGCGGCTGACCTCTTCGGTGAGCTTCTTGATTGCCCGGTGGTCCCACTTCAACGTCACTCCTGATCCCATCTCTCATTCACCCCCTGTTGCTACATCGACCCCTCCCCACTTTACAGGGTCGGAATGACAGGCTTGTAATGCCCTCATTCCGGGCTCAGAGGGCGACGGAGAGCGATCTTCAGCGCGGGCCGTCTCCAGGGGCCCTGGAATCTCAGACATCGGGGCGGCTGACTTGAACAGCCGCCCCAGCCACATGCCGGTCATCCTGCCAGTCACGCGGCTCCTGCTAGGAGTGCTTCCAGACAATCTCCAACCGCTCAGGCTCCCAGCGAGCCCCTCGGCGGGAGGCCGGCGACACAACGATCCTGTCGATGAGCTGCGCAAGAAGCTCGTACCGATCGAGGACTTCCTTCTGGGACAACATCGCTGTCCAGTTCTGGCCTACCCGCGGCGCGATGACGAGATCGATGTCCGCATCATCGACCGATAGGTTGCCTTGCTTGGCGGCCGCGGCGACCTCGGTTTGGAGCTTGTCGAGGCGTTGGTCGATGGCTCTGATGCCGACGGCATAGGCGTGGTCGTCGACCTCACCGAGGGCAAGCTTCTGCGCCCACTCATCACGCCGCTGTAGGAGTCCGAGTCGTTCCTCGATGAGCGGCTGGACGTCCTCTGTTTCCGTGGTTCGCTCTACAAGACGGCCGGCTTCCTGAAGCTGGTTGAGGTGCCTAACTGCCTCCCAAGTAACCCAGTCTTCGAGAGGCGACGATGCGATGCGGACGTTGCCGCAGCCCTTCCACGATTTGTGGCACGCATACGCCCTCGGGCCGTCCCCATACAGCTTCGAGCCGCAGGGCGCGCAAACCAGGAGTCCGGAGAGTAGTCGTGTCCGATTGGTCGGCCCGCCCCCGCGCCTTGGTCGGCTTGGATCGTTGAACAGGGCGATCAGAAGCTCGCGCTGGTTCGGCGTGATGATGCCCTTCCAGTTGCCCTTCACCGTCTTGCCGGTGCGCTCATGCGCCCGCAGACCCGCGATCGTCGGCGTCTTGACGAGCCGACTCACAGTCCCGTTCGCCCAACGACCCGTGCCGTTCGCGGTCGGGATTCCTTCCAGGTTCAGCGATCGGACGACGCTTGAGAGAGAGCGCCCGCCGAGGAGGTCCTTGACGACGCGGCGAACCACCCTCGCTTCACTCTGTCGGATCCTCCATGTTCCAGTCTTCTCGTTCCACTCATATCCGAAGGGGCGGCGACCCCCGCCATGGGGGAGTCCTTTGTCGACCCGGTCCTCGTGCCATCGAGTAATCCTGCGCCGAGCGTCATCTGACGACTTCCGCGCGACGGCCACGACCATGCGGGCGACGAGCTGTCCGTCGGTGTCCGAGAGGTCGATCGTCGAGTCACGGTTCACGGGGTCGACTACGAGACTTGAGCCCTCAACGAGGTCGATTAGGTCTTCGAGTTCCCGGGGCGACCGATACAGCCGGTCAATGTGCCAAACGACTATCACCCCGACCCCATCGGAGTCGATCAGGTCGGCCATTGCCCTGTAAGCGGGGCGTGGCTTGCCCGAGTACGCGCTGACGTTGTTGTCGATGAAAGGATCGGCGGCGAGCGCATACCCCTTCTTCTGAACAAGCTCAAGGCAGTCCTTGAGCTGTCGTTTGACGCCCACAGCCTCGCCGCCGCGGTCTTGCGAGATGCGGGCGTAAACCACTGCCCGGGTTGGATCATTGGCCTGCTTCTTGCCTGTCGGCATCAGCCCGCTCCTCTAGGGGCGATGTTAGAAGATGCCGGAAACAGAGTCAATGGATGATCCCATGCACTTCCAGTACGCGACCAACTACTGAGTCCCCCGAGGAGGCATCGATGAAGCGACGACATGCGATCGTGGCCGGGCTCGCGGCAGGCGTGATGGCTTCGGCGGGCGTGTTGGC
>Ga0184612_10001054_pt1 | contig 13261 bp, 12 predicted proteins | sample PLM3_60_coex_FD_133163 | JGI IMG/M metagenome (GOLD analysis project Ga0184612, IMG submission 133163) | Groundwater sediment microbial communities from an aquifer in East River, Colorado, USA - PLM3_60_coex | ecosystem: Environmental > Terrestrial > Soil > Riparian zone | place: USA: East...
CGATGGAGAATTTCATCGTGGGCGCGCTCGAATCTGCGCTGCGTGCCGGCGAGATCGTGGAGACGATCCATGTCCCGGCAATGCCGGCATCGGCGCATTGGGGATACGTCAAGAGTTGCCGCAAGACAGGTGAGTTCGCGCACGCGATTGGCGCGATCCTGATCGATCCGAGCGCCGCAACCGCCCGCGTCGTCATCGGGGCGATCGATTCCGCGCCGATCGTCATCACCAATGCGGCGGAACTGTTTGGCGGGCGCATTGCCGGTGACTACAAGCAACGCTTCGACGCGCGTATAGCGGATGTCCTGCTGGCAAAGGCGGGGGTCGCGAACGCGGCGCATCGTCATATCCATGTCAACGTGCTGAAGCGTGCGGTCCGCGAGGCAGCCGCATGAGCGTGATCGCACTCACAGTGAACCAGCGCGCCGTGCAGGTCTCGGCGGAACCGCGCACCAATCTGGCGGATTTCGTCCGCGACAAGCTAGATCTGACCGGCACGCATCTCGGCTGTGAACACGGCGTCTGCGGCGCGTGCACGGTGCTGCTCGACGGCGTGCCGGCGCGGTCGTGCATCACCTATGCGGTTGCCTGCGAAGGGGCAGAGGTCACCACGATCGAAGGCCTCGACGAGGACGAGGTGACATCAGAGCTTCGTGCGGCCTTCACCCGGGAACATGCCCTGCAATGCGGTTATTGCACACCGGGAATGCTGGTCTCCGCGCGCGATCTCGTGCTGCGGCTGCCGCAAGCCGATGAGCGGCTCATCCGCGTCGGCTTGAGCGGCAATCTGTGCCGTTGCACCGGCTATGTCGGCATCGTGCGGGCGGTCCAGTCCGTGATCGAAGCGCGGCGCGCGCGCGACATCGCGCCCGAACGGGGCGGAGGACGGAAGATCCTCGGCCCGGTCGGCTCGGGTCGAAGCCTGCATGGCGGGGCCGATCGCGCCGAACGCGTGCGACCGGTCGAAGCCGAACGAACGTCGCCCGGGGCAGCCGGTTCGGTCGATTTGATTCCGGACTTCATCCCCGCCACTGTTCTCGAGCAGCAGTTCAACGTCGCGCACCCGCCCGAACAGGTGTTTGCGATGTTCGATGATATCGCAGCCATCGCCGCTTGCCTTCCCGGCGCGTCGCTGACGGCGCTACCGAAGCCAGAGCGCGTCGAAGGTGAAATCCGCGTCAGGATCGGTCCGATTGCCGCGATGTTCTCAGGTGCGGCGCGTGTCGAACGCGGCCCGGGCGATATGTCCGGCCGCATCGTCGGCATCGGCAACAACCGGCGCAGCCGGTCTTCGACCCAAGGCGAAATCCGCTATCGGTTGGTGCCGATCGAGCAGGGCAAGGCAACACGCATCGAACTTTCCATTGGCTATACGCTCACGGGAATGCTGGCGCAGGTCGGAAGGCCGGGGCTGGTGCGCGACCTCGCGGCGCGATTGATCGCGGAATTTGCCGGCAATCTCGACCGCCGCCTTGCTGGGACATCAGCGGACGGTGTCGCGCCAGCCGAGCTGAGCGGAATGTCGCTGCTATCAGGTGTTTTGCGCACGCGGGTTGCGCGTTGGTTTGGTCGTTTCGCGTCCAGCAAGGACGGAGCGGCGTGAAGGATCGACGTCTCCGCGCGATACGGAGCGGCGAGTTTTGGACTGCGGATAGATTAACAGCGTCAGATTGGAGAACCACATGACACGGACGTTCGGAATTGTTCCAGCGATTGCGCTGGCGGCTGCTTTCCTGGGTGGCGCCGCCAATGCTCAAACCATCAAGATTGGCGTCAATGAACCCCTTACCGGCGCATTCGCCGCTTCCGGTACCTACGTCGTCAACGGCGCCAAGATCGCCGCCGACGAGATCAACGCCAAGGGCGGAATTCTCGGCAAGAAAATCGAACTCGTCATCGAAGACAACAAGAGCAACCCGACGGAAGCGGCTGCCGTTGCCGAGAAACTGATCACCAGCGACAAGGTGCCGGTCCTGATGGGCGCGTGGGGTTCGAGCCTGACGCTGGCCGTGATGCCCAAGCTGATGGAATACGAAGTGCCGATGGTGGTTGAGACCTCATCGTCGGGCAAGATCACCACCACGGGTAATCCCTTCATCTTCCGCATTTCGCCGCCATCAGCGATTGAAGCTGCGGCGTTCAAGGGGATCGTCGACAAGCTCGAATTGAAGAAGGTCGATTTCCTCGTCATCAACAACGACTGGGGCCGCGGTACCGCTGAAGACTTCAGCAAGATGATGAAGGAAAAGGGCATCACGGTCGGGGCCGTCGAGACGATGGACCAGGGCGCGCAGGATATGAGCGCGCAGCTGTCCAAGCTCAAGGGCACGGATTCCGAGACCATCATCGTGACGACGGCGGTGGACCAACTGACCCTGATCTTCAAACAGGCCGCGGCGCTCGGCCTCAAGAAACGCATCATCACCACCGGCGGCTCGCAGAATCCGGACCAGATCATCGCGCAGGCAGGCGCCGCCGCCAACGGCACCATGCACCTGACGACCTTCCTGCCCTGGTTCCCCGACAAGACGCCGAACCCGGAAGCGACCAACTACTTCATTGCCGAATGGAAGAAGCGCGGCTTCGACTTCGCCGGCTGCACCGAAAGCTTCCGCGGCTATGATGGCATCCGCACCGCGGCAGCCGCGATCGAGAAGGCGGGCAAGGCGGAGCCTGCGGCGATCAAGGCGGCCCTCTGGGATATCAGGATCAAGGGCCTGAATGGCGACATCGTGTTCAAAAAATCCGGCCCCGAAGGCAAGGAAAGCGGTCAGAGCCAGCCCAACGTCTATCTGATCGAAATCACCGACGGCAAGATCGGCATGAAGACGCTCTGACGTCAATTTGCTAACCGGCGAGGGCCGCGACGAACCCGCGGACCTTGCCAGCGTCAGGATATTTGGGAGCCAACTTGAGCGAGTTTCTGCAACACCTGATCAACATGCTGGTGCTCGGCGGCACCTATGCGCTGCTGGGAATCGGATTGACGTTGATCTTCGGCATCATGAACGTCGTGAATTTCACGCATGGGGTGCTCTATACGTTTGGCGCCTACATCATGTTCATCGTGGTGCATCAGCTCGGCGTTAACTTCTTCCTGGCGCTGCCGCTCGCCGTCGTGGCCGGATGGCTTCTTGGCGCGGCGATCGAGTTGATATTGCTGCGGCCGCTGCGCGGTTCCGACATCGACACCACGATGCTTGTCATGATCGGTGCCTGGATCGCGATGCAGTCCGGCGCGTTGTGGATATGGGGCGGTGTGGCGAAATCGGTGACGACACCGTTTCCCGAGGCGCCGCTGGTGCTAGGCCCGGTCTCCGTGTCCTGGCTGCGGCTGTTTGTGCTCGCCGCGGCGGCCATGCTGATCGTCGTTACCTATCTCCTGATCAACCGGACAAAACTCGGCTGCGCGATGCGGGCGACGTTTCAGGATCATGACACCGCCTCGCTGATGGGCGTCAATGTCGACATGATCTACACCTCGACCTTCGCGATCGGTTCGAGCCTTGCCGCTGCAGCCGGTGCGCTGCTGGGTCCGGTCTACGTGATCTTCCCGCAAATGGGCGATCTCGCCGCCGTCAAGGCGTTCGCGATCGTGATCCTCGGTGGGCTCGGCAACATCACCGGCGCGGTCATCGGCGGCTTCATCCTGGCATTGGCTGAAGAACTCGGCGCCGGCTACGTTTCGTCGGGCTATCGCGATGCGATGGGATTCCTGATCATCATCGCGGTCCTGATTTTCAAGCCGACCGGACTTTTCGCGCGCTCGGAGCGGGTCGGATGAGGGCAGGGATCGCTATTCTGACGGTCGTTGCATTCGCATCCGTGCCGCTGTGGCTGCGCGATCCCTATCTGATGAACGCGTTGATCACGACCGGCATCTTCATCGTCGGCGCGATGAGCCTCAATCTGTTGCTTGGATTCACCGGCCAGCTCAGCCTCGGCCACATCGCGTTCTTCGGCATTGGCGCCTATGTCAGCGCGCTGACGTCGCTTGGCTTCGACGCCGGCTTGCCCTTCGGCTTCCGCATGGTTCACGAGCCCTGGCCGCCGATCATCGGATTCGTGCTGGCGATTATCATCGCGGGTTTTTGCGGATATCTGGTCGGGCTGCTGTCGTTTCGCGTCCGCGGTGCCTACTTTGTCATTGTGACGATTTCCTTTGCCGAAGTGGTCCGGCTGGTGGCCCTCAACTGGGTTGAGCTGACGCAGGGACCGCTGGCGCTAACCAATATTCCATCGATCACGATCGGATTGCCGGGTCTCGGCGATTTGACCCTGCGCACCAAGTTGCAGAACTACTATCTGGTGCTATCAGTCGCGGTTATCGCCTATGTGCTGATTTCGCGCCTGGTTCATTCGCATTTCGGCCGCGCCATGCGCGGGCTGATGGAAAACGAAACGCTGGCGGTATCGGTCGGTATCGACGTGACGAAGACGCTCACGCTGGCCGCGGTGATCTCGGCCGGGATCGCCGGGGCGGCGGGCAGTCTCTATGCGCACTATATCCGGATCATCGATCCGGAGGTGTTCGCCTTCATCAATACGGTGACGATGGTGATCATGGTCATTACTGGCGGCAAGGGGTCGCTGGCCGGGCCTGTTGTCGGCGGCATGATCTTCGGACTGTTGCCGGTGTTCCTGCGGCCGATCATGGCGCCGGAGGCGCAGTGGATCGCCTATGGCGGCGTGCTGATCGTGATCCTGTTCGTATTGCCGCGCGGCATCGTGCGGTCGCTGGCGCAGCGATTTGCGAAACGGCGGAGCCGGGTCGAAACCGTGGCTCCGGTTGCTTTCTCGAAGCGCGACGCCGCCAAGGAGCATGCGTGATGACGGCTCCCGCGATCGCATTGAAGGTCGAGCAGGTAGCCGTGCGCTTCGGCGGGCTCGTCGCACTCTCGGACATGAATTTTAGCGTCAGCGAGGGTGAGATCGTCAGCCTGATCGGGCCTAACGGTGCCGGCAAGACGACGGCGTTCAACGTCGTGACAGGCTTTCTGGATCCGACCCATGGTGCGGTGAGCTATCGCGGAACATCGCTCAATGGATTGAAGCCGCACCAGATCGCCGATCTTGGACTAATCCGCACCTTCCAGCGCACCAGTGTTTTCCCGAACGACACCGTTTACGATAATCTGCTGGTCGGGCTGCATCGCCAGGGCAGGGTCAGCCTGCTCGAAGCCATTCTGGGCCTGCCGCGCGCGCGGTCTTCGCGGCGCCGCTTGCGGGAACGCGCCAGCGAACTGGTCGAATGGGTTGGCCTCGAACGCCGCGCCCACGATCTTGCAGGCTCGCTCTCCTACGGCGAGCAGCGGCTTGTCGGCGTGGCGCTGGCGCTGGCGGCCGAACCGTCAATGCTGCTGCTCGACGAGCCGGTCTCCGGCATGAACGCCTCGGAAACCCACACCTTCGTGCAACTGATCCGCAACATCAGGGATCGCGGTGTGACCATCCTGCTCGTCGAGCACGACATGCCGATGGTGATGAGTGTCTCGGACCGCATTGTGGTGCTGAACTACGGCCGGATCATCGCCGAGGGTTCGCCGGACGTGATCCGGAACAATCCGGCCGTCATCGAAGCCTATCTCGGGCAGGGAGCCAAGCGTGCTTGAGATCCGCGATATCGTGTGTGGTTATGGCGGGGTCACGGCGCTACGTGGCATTTCGCTGGAGGTCAAGACCGGGCAACTTGTCGCTTTGATTGGCGCCAACGGCGCCGGCAAGAGCACGACGCTGCGTGCGATCTCCGGGCTCGTGGCCCCGCGTTCGGGATCGATGCTGTTCGAAGGCAAGGAGATTGCGGGCGCTAAGCCGCCGCGCGTGGTAGCCTCAGGCATCGCGCATTGTCCGGAAGGGCGGAGGGTATTTCCGCACATGACCGTCGAGGAAAATCTCGACATGGGTGCCTATCTGCGCACCGGCTCTGCTGAGATCGCGGTGGACCGCGATCGGATCTATGCCGAATTTCCGCGTCTTGCCGACCGCAAGCGGCAGGCTGCCGGCACACTGTCGGGCGGTGAGCAGCAAATGCTGGCGATCGGCCGGGCGCTGATGTCACGGCCGCGGCTGATCATGTTCGACGAGCCCTCGCTTGGGCTTGCGCCCAACATCGTCGAGCGGACGTTTGCGATCATCCGCGGCATCCGCGATGCCGGCACGACCGTTCTGCTGGTCGAGCAGAACGCGTTTGCCGCGCTCGAAATGTGCGACCATGCCTATCTGCTGGAAGGCGGCCGTATCGTTCTCTCCGGGCCTGGCGCCGAGATGATCGAGAATGAGCACGTGCGAAAGGCTTATCTTGGCGGATGAGCGGAACAAAACGACGGCTTTGTCAGGCGACGGAAAATGGATGCCGGTCTGCGGCCTCAGCCGGCTGATTTCGCAAACGATCGTCTGCGCCCGCGTGACCGGCGTCGATCTGATCCTGGTCTGGAACGAAGGTCGCGCGGTGGCCTGCGAACGGATATGCCCGCACGAACAGGCCGACCTCAGTCTCGGACGGCTGTCGGGAGGACGCTTGTGCTGCCCCCGTCACGCGGCCTCGTTCGATTTCGGCAATGGTCAGATTTCCTACGGCTGGTCGAGCCGGCCGTTGCGGATTTACCCGGTCCGGATCAGCGACGATCAGGTCTGGATCGACGCCGGGGCGATCAGGTCGCCGGCGATCTAATCAATGAGCCTTCGGGCGATACCGACAAGCGCCCCGTCAGGACGGCGCAGTTCGCTGAGAATGCTGAAATGGTCTGCGCCTTCAATCGGGCAAAGCCTGCCCGGCGCGCCTGCGGCCACGCGTGCTTCATGAAGCTGGATTGAGTCGAAAACCAGCGCCGGCAGCTCGGCCGTGCCGTAGGCGATATCGAGCCGTTTCTGAATGGCGGGCAGGCGAAGCGGCGACAATGCTGCCACTTCCTGGTCGGTCAGCTTCAGCGGGTTGTTCAACCCGGTGTCGCGGATCGGCGCAAGATCGTACACGCCCGAAATCGCGAGTCCTGCGGCGACGCTCTCGTGATCGAGCGCCATGGCGACGAGGTGGGCGCCGGCCGACCAGCCCGACAGGACAACGGGCCCGGAGATGCCGTATGCCTCGCCGTTTTTAGCCAGCCAATCAAGCGATTGAGATATCTCCGCCACGATCCGGGTCAACGACGCGTCGGGGGCCAGCGAGTATCCGGGAATGGCAACCGACCAGCCATGCGCCGCGACGCCCTCGACAAGCATGGCAAATACGTCGCGTGAGTTGCGCTGCCAGTAACCGCCGTGCAGGAAGACCAGGCAGGGGGCTGCTCCGTCGGTGGCCGGATAAAGGTCGACCTTCGTCCTTTCGCGATCGCCATAGGGTATATCCAGAAACGTTTTGCGGCTGGCGCGCAGCGCTTCGGACGCCTGGTTTCTTTCCGCCGATCAGCGCCGCGCTGTTCTTCACCGCCGCATTGTTGTCATAGGCGGCGTCGCGCTCCGCCTGAGAAAGCGTGGCCCAGTTCAGCCGGGGATCTGAAGAGCTGTCGTTCGTCGCCATCGCATCATTCACGCAAGTTGTTCCCGTTGCAGTATCGACGTGCTCTTGCAGCCAGTATACTCGCGCGGCCTATCCCGACAACGTCTAGTGTGGCGGTCGCTTAAGCCACCTCGCGGCTGGCCTCGATCCGATTGAGCGCACCGGCAACCCGGACACGGACGCGCAGTGAATTGCCGGGCAGGTAGGCGATCGGCATATCCTCGATCTCGATCGTCTTCAGGCTGCTGGGATCCGCCCCGGCATTGATAGCCTTGCGTTCAGCAATTTCCAGCGCCGCCGCGATGGCTTCGTCGCGTGAGAGATCGCGGAAGACCTGGTCGGCCTCGCCGCTGACGCGGGCAATCGCTGCGCCGACGGCATTGGCGCAATCGCCGAAGGGAACCCGGATGTTCTGCGAAACGCCGGCGAGCTTTTCAGGCACCAGGAAGGCGCCGCCGCCGACGGCAATCAGGGGCGCGTCGCCAGCCTCGGTTTTCATGCGGTCGATATTTTCCTCGAGCTGCCGCGTGGCGTCGGCGAGCGCCGCGGTGATCAGGTCCTTCGAGATCGACGCTGTACGGGAGCGATCGCCAACATCGAGCAGCCCGGCGGCGACCGCGATATCGGTCGCGGTTATCTGTTCTCCGCCGAAGACGAGCGCGTCCTGGGTCAAACGGTAGCCGACGCTGAGCGGGCCCACCTTCGCCGACATGGGATCGATATGACTGCCGCCACCGAGGCCGATGGACAAGAGGTCCGGCATGCGGAACAGCGTGCGCACGCCGCCGACCTCGACGACCGCATTGGCCTCACGTGGAAATCCATGACGCAACTGGCCGATATCGCTTGTCGTACCGCCGACGTCCACGACCAGGGCATCTTCGATCCCGGAAAGATGGGCCGCACCGCGCATCGAGTTGGTCGCGCCGGAGGCAAAGCTCATCACGGGGAAGGCGATGGCTGCTTCGGCCTGCATCACCGTTCCGTCGTTTTGGGTGAGGAACAGCGGGGCGTCGATGCCGCTTTCGGCGGTCGCCTTGCGGAAGGCGGCCACCGTTTCGACGGCGAGGTCGTGCAGCACCGCATTGAGAAGAGCTGCGTTCTCACGCTCAAGCAGGCCGATCCGCCCAAGATCATGGGACATAGTCACGTCGACGTCCGGACAGATCTCCTGCAGGATATCGCGTGCCGCAATCTCGCAGCTTGGGTCAAGCGGTGAGAAGATCGATGAGACTGCCACCGAGCGCAGCCCGAGATCGTTGATACGTCGCGCGGCCGCGCGCATGCCGGCCGTGTCGAAAGGTACGATCGGCCGGCCGTCATAGTCGTGACCGCCCTCGAGCATGAAAATCTCGCCGCGTACGCGTTCGGCGAGGTCCTTTGGCCAATCGCAGAATGGCGGCAGCGAAGCGCTGGCCGGCATGCCAATCCGGATCGCCGCGACCTTCATCAAATTCCGGCGTTGGACCACGGCGTTGATGAAGTGCGTGGTGCCGATCACCACCGCATCGACCGGCCCCCGCGTGGCAGGATCGGCGCGCAACGCCTTCAGGGCATCGAGAATGCCGGATGTCACATCCTGCGTGGTCGGGCGCTTGACCGCGAAAACAACCTTGTCGCCATCTAGCAGCACAGCGTCGGTGTTGGTGCCACCGACGTCAATTCCAATGCGTCGCATCAATTTACACTCCCGCGCCAGCGCGCTCGTCGAAAACGGAACGGAAATCCAGGTCGTAGCCAAAGGCGCGGGGGCCGACGAATTCGAGGCCGCGCGGGCTCGTCAGGACGGCGGGAGCCGGCAGCGCCACCACGGTGACACGCTGTCCGTAGCGGACGGTCTCAGTGCCGACCGCATGGCCCGAAACGCTTTCAAGCACGCAGATCAGGTCCGGCGACATCGCGACGGCCTTGCCTTCGCGCCAGGCGACGATCCACTCATTCTGGAACGACAGTTCTAGCCGGGACCCGCGGTCGTCATCGATGCCCTCGATCGCGACCGAGCCGCGCAAAAAGCCTTCCGTCGTTCGGCGGGCGACATCGACCACCTTGCCGGTGAAGAGCCGCTTGCCGCCTTCGCTTTCGAGCAATGCTGCGATCGGATCGGTATGCAGGCGGTTGGCTTCACGCACCAATCGACCGATCCGGATCGCCGCGGTGGTAGTGAAGTGAATGCCCCAATCCTTCACCTCCCGGCCGGTGCGGGGTGCCTTGCTGGTCGAAGCGATCGAACCCATTTCGACGCAGATCTTGCGGCTGGCGCGCTCCATCCATTTCCAGCTCGGCACCTTCGTGACAATCGCTTCGATGCCGCGGGGATCGTAAAGCGTGCAGGGGTAGGGCTGTAGCCCGCCGATCGCCACCGAGGTCATCTGCGCCTCCGGAAAGGCGCGTCCCATGCAATCGGCATCGACGACGGGGATATTGAGATGGGCGGCGGCCATCAACGCCTGCGTGCCGTTGCCGCCGCCGATCTCGACCGACATCACGGCGCGGAATTTGAAGCCGCCGAACTCCTCCTGCATTTCGACCGCGCGGGCGATGTTGCGGCTGTCGGCCAGGCGCTCCTGACCGATCAGCGGCGCCCCCATGTTGGAGACGACGGCGACACGATCGTCATCATCAAGATCCAGCGGTGACATCAACTGCACACGGTAGCCTTGCACGTAGAGCTGGCGCAGGTTGAGCAGACCCAGATAGGGGCTGCCGCCGCCACCGGTGCCGAGAATCCAGGCGCCGACGGCAAGCGATTCGATATCCTCAAGCGTGATCTCGGTGAGGGCTGGCTTGTTCATGCGATCAGCTCCTCGACGGCACGTGCGGCGGCGGCGATGGCGAGGATAACCGGCCCACTATAGCTCAGGCGCACACGCGCCTTGTTCGCGCGCGTGTAGCTCATGCAATCCATTACGACGAGGTCCGGCGACAGCGTAGCCATTTGCCGTGCAGCCTCATCGACGGCCTCGGCATCGGAACCCGGCCGCATCGTCACGCCGACGACTTCGACGTTTGGCCGCTGCCATTTCCCGGCGATCAGCGCGGTTTGTTCTGGCAGTGGCGAGAAGATTCCGAGACGCCCCTTCGGGAAAACCGCCTCGACCATATGGTGCAGCACGGCTGAGGGCAGGATCACCAGGCGATCCGGAACGAGATTGGGAAATTTGCCGGTGCAGGCGAGCATGGCGACCTTGACGCCCTCGCGCGCAAAATTCTCGATCTGGATCGCCGCCCGCGCCTCGACCGCCTTCTTGCTGATGATGACACTGTCGCCATTTGGCAGCAGGGTGAACAGAGCGTCGTGGCCGTCGTTCGGGGGGATCGCGTCAATCTCGGCGCGTGTCATGCCGTCGAGCGCCCCGCGCAACTCGATCTCCAGCCCCGGCGATAGCACTGCAGCGATTTCGGCGACGACCGAAGGTCGCGGGCTCTGGCCGATCACGACCACGCCCATGCGTTGTTGTTGCATTATCAATCCCTCAAGATCACGATGTCAGATGGTTTCCAGCGCAGGGCCACGGCGGCGCCGGCTTGAAACAGCTGATGTGAGCCGTTGTTTGGTTGTTGCGCCAGCAGGCGTCTGCCGCCGGCTGTCTCGATCCGGTAGAGCACCGAGCCGCCCTGGAAATTGGCGCTCTCGACGACACCGTCGAGACCATGCCCGGTTAGCGCGGGCGGGGTGGCCAGACTGATCTTTTCCGGCCGCAATGCGATCGAAACCGCGCCGGTCGCCTTGGGCGGAGCGGCAAGTTCGATCGACAGGCCCTTGTCGACCTGCAAGACGGAATTCCCCCCGCCGTCGCGGATCACCTCGCCGCGGAACAGGTTGGTGTCACCGATGAAATCGGCAACGAAGCGCGTGCTTGGCCGGTCGTAAATGTCGGATGGCGCGCCGATCTGCTCGACCTTGCCGGCATTCATCACGGCGATCCGGTCGGACATCGCGAGCGCTTCTTCCTGGTCGTGGGTGACAAAGACCATGGTCAGACCAAGTTTACGTTGTAACTGCTTCAGCTCGAACTGCATCGCTTGCCGCAGCTTTTTGTCGAGCGCGCCGAGCGGCTCGTCGCACAGCAGCACCCGTGGTTCGATCACGATGGCACGGGCCAGAGCAACGCGCTGCTGCTGGCCTCCGGAGAGCTGCCCGGGGCGGCGGTCTTCGTATCCGACGAGTTCCACCTGTGCCAATGCATCGGCGACCTTGCGGGCGATCGTGGCGCGATCCATGCCGCGCATACGCAAACCGAAGGCAACGTTTTCACCGACCGAGCGATGCGGAAACAAGGCATAGTTCTGGAATACCATTCCCATGTCACGCTTGTGCGCCGGCACATGGGTGACATCGACCCCACCGACCTCGATGACGCCTTTGGTCGGCGTCTCGAAGCCGGCTATCATTCGCAGCGTCGTCGTCTTGCCGCAGCCGGAGGGTCCCAGCAGTGAGAAGAATTCTCCCTCACGAATGCTCATGTCGACGGCATCGACGGCACGCGTGGTGCCGTCATAGGTTTTGGTGACGGCGATAATGTCGATACGTGCGCTCATGCGCGGAAGATGCGGTTGACGCGGGAATCGATCTCGTCCTTGCGCGCGTTGTACCATTTCCAGTCGGGCTGGATCAGCTTGGCAACTTTCTCAGGCGTGGTCAGGAGTTTTTCGTTGTACTTGTCGTCGAGCTTCACCTTGCTGTTGGCGGGTGAATACCAGACCGACTCGGCCAGCGTCTTCTGCACGTTCGGGCGCAGCATGTAGTTTACATAGGCATTGGCGAGTTCGCGAACCTTGGTGCCCGGTGTGAGCGTGAGGACTTGTTCAAGCGAGAGAACGCCCTCGGACGGTGCGACGAAGGTGGTCGGCTGGTTCTGGCCGTCATAGCGCAGGATGCCGGAATCGTGGATCACGGCGAGGCCGACTTCGCCTGAAAGGATCATCTTCTCCATCGTGCCGGTGAAGTCGACGAGCTTGATCGGCTTCAGCTTTTCCATCGCCGCATAGGCGGCGTCGAGATCGGTCATGCCCTTGCCGAAGAGGGCACCGCTCATCATCAGGAAGGCCTGGCCGAGGCTATTCACCGGAATGACATAGCCGCCGCGCACGCCGTCATAGGCGCGGTCCCAGAGCTCCTTCCAGGACGAGACCTTGCCGTAGCCCTTGTCGGTGCGCATGCCGAGGCCGATGGCGCTGGTGAAGATGCAGACGCCGACCATCTTGTCGCTGACGGCGTAAGGATAGACATCGGCGATATTCGGGACCTGCTTGGCGTCGATGTTGGCTTCGACGATCCCCATCTCCAAAGCTGCCCATTGCTCGTTCGAATTGGTGTGCAGCACGTCATAGACCGGTGCTGAACGCGGGCTGGCCTGGAGCTTGGGCAGGAATGGAAAGGCCGAGTCGGTCTCCACCTTGCACTTGAATTCCTTCTCGAAAGCAGGGATCAGTTCGCTCGACATGGTCTGTCCCCATTTGCCACCCCATCCGGTGATGCGCAGCGTCGCGGTATCGGCACGGGCGACGTGGGGGGCGGCGATCATGCCGATTCCGGCGGCGGCGCTGGTGGCGAGGAATTGACGTCGGTTCAGCGGCAGACGGGTCATGGTCATAAAATGATCCTCTCTGTGGGGATGACAATCATAGCTTGGCGAGGACCTGAGCCCGACCGTGCGATCGAGCCCGAAGACGACCAGCACGGCGAGCAGGATCGACACCACCGAGGCGGCGCCGATCGTTCCGTCCAGATCGAACTTCAGATAGTTGAACAACGTGATCGGCAGC
>Ga0184612_10001056_pt1 | contig 13257 bp, 10 predicted proteins | sample PLM3_60_coex_FD_133163 | JGI IMG/M metagenome (GOLD analysis project Ga0184612, IMG submission 133163) | Groundwater sediment microbial communities from an aquifer in East River, Colorado, USA - PLM3_60_coex | ecosystem: Environmental > Terrestrial > Soil > Riparian zone | place: USA: East...
CATCGGCGTCGGCGGACCTGAGGGTTTTGACGAGCTCTTTGGCCTGCTTCTTGTACTGGCTGAGGTTCGGGCGGTCGGGCAGAAGTCTGGCGGGCATACGAATCTCCTTTCACCTTCCCTGGAGTCCGCCCGAATCAGGCTGAAAGAAGCTTCGTAGCTAGCGACTGAGTGTGGGTGGGCACTGCCCTTTCCGCGGACTGGATGCGCCCCTCGCGCGACATCCATCATGCCACTATGGGTTTCGGGGTTCAAGGTTCAAGGTTCAGGAACGCCTTCGGGCCATCGCAGCATTGGTCGTGTGCCGGTGGGAGGCGGGCACGAACCGCCTCCCACCGGCGAGGCCTTGGGGCTACTTACCTACGATGACATTCCGCGTCGAGCTGTTATTCCCGGCGTTCGGGTCGGTCGTGGCGCTGCTCACCGACGCCGTGTTCGACACGAGTCCCTTGTTGCCCCGGACCAGCAGGACCACGAAGAACGTTCGGCTCTCCCCCACTCCCAGGTCTCCCAGCTCGCACCGTAGCAGGGTTGGGTCGGTCGCACTGTTCCGCTGACAACCGGCCGTATCGGACTGGTAGAGGGCCTGCCGCACGTCCGGCAGATTGTCGGTCACCACGACGGCACGCGCCACCGAGGCGCCGTTGTTCGTCACGTCGATCCGGTATGTGATTCGCGATGACGGTTTGTACGTGTCGGCGTCCGACGACTTGACGATGGCCAGGTCGGCGCGGGTCAGGACCGTCGTCAACGCCGTGCTCACGTTGTTTGCGTTGTTCGGGTCCGCGTAATCGCTCGCCACCGACGCGTTGTTGACCAGGATCGCGCCGCTCGCCGTCGCCGGGTTGACCGTGACAATCACCGTGATGGTCGCGGCCGCGCCGCTTGCGATTGTGTTCAGCGTGCACGTCAACGGCTGGGCAGGGTCCCCGGGCACCGTTGTGCCCGCGCATGCCCCCTGGCTCGGCGTGGCGCTGACTAAGGCCACTTCCTTTGGCAGCACGTCCTTGACGACGACGTTCGGTGCCGCCGACGGGCCGTTGTTCATCACAGTGAAGGAGTACGTCAACGTCTGGCCGGCCGTGACCGGGTCGGGGGCGTCGGTCTTGGTCACGCTGAGGTCCGCCGACCCCCGGAAGCTCACCGATCCGGTTGCCTGATTGTTCCCAGGGTTCGGGTCCGGCGTGGCGCTCGTCACCGTGGCGATGTCGTTCACGTCGACTTGGCTGTTGGAAGTGATGTCGACGGTGATCGTCGTGCGGCCACCGGCGTTCTCGCGCCCGAGATTGCACGTCACGATCCCGCCGGCGATCCCGCAGTTACCGCTCGCCGCGGGCGACGTGGAGACGAAGCTCGCGGACGTGATGGTGAAGCTCCCGCTGCTGGCATGGGTGTCGATCACCACAACGTTACGGGCGTCGGAAGGGCCGAGGTTATCGACGATGATGGTGCAGGTCGCGGTGCCGCCCGTCGGGGCGGGGCCGCTGTCGGGCTTGCACACCTTGGTGATCCGGAGATCGGCGCTCTCCTCGACCACGGTCGTCAGGGAAACCGTGTTGTTGGCCAGGTTCCGATCCGCCTGGTCCGCTGACACGGTCGCCGTGTTTGTGATCGTGGTCGGTCCGCTCGTGGCCGTGAGGCCCGCCGAGACCAGCACTCTGATCTGGAAGGAGACCGCGGCGCCGGCGGACAGATTCCCGACGCTGCAGGTGAGGGTGCCGGGCGGCCCCTGGACGCAGGCGTCGGTGTCGGTCACGTATGTGACGCCGGCCGGCAGCGTGTCGACGACCGTCACGCCGGTTGCGTCGTCCGGCCCGTTGTTCCTCACGGTCACGGTGTAGACGAGCGGCGCGCCGGCAGTTGCCGGGCTCGGGGTCGCGCTCTTCTCGATCGCGAGGTCCGTCCCGCAGTTGTTGAACCGGAACGAGGCGATCGAGGTCGGCCTACCGCCGGCGCCGGCTGCCGCATGCTGTGTATACCAGAATGTGCAATCGTCGACTGGATCGACGGTCATTGCACTGTAGTCGCCCCATCGCGCGCCACCGACTGTGTTTTGCGAGTTCACGCCGTTGAAGATGAATTGCTCGGTTTGAGTCATCAGTCCAGGAACGTCGTCAACGCGACGACCCGTATACGCGATGCTCGGGAACCGCGGGTTGGTATTGTTGTCATTGACAATGCTGTAGCCGAGAGCGATGCTGCCGAACTTGTCCATCGCGGTGCTGCCCATCCAACGATGGAGCAGCTGCGTTTCCGTGGTGGTATTGAGCGGCTGCGCGCTGTACGTGCCCTGCTGGTGGATCGCCCAGTTCGCACCCGACCTCCGCAGCTCATACCAGCGAACGCCTGCGACCTCGTTGGCGGGTGTGAACGGGATCGAGTTGCCAAGGTCCCCACTCACATCAATGGTCTGATTGACCACCATGGAGAAGTGCGTGCCGAAATCGCGGAGCTTCAGCTGCATCATCGGCCGGTTCGAGAGGGCGTCGAGGGTGGTATTGGCCGTCGGTTGGTCGGGCTCCGGAATGCAGTCGCGGCCCCCCCCGCCGTTTCGGTTACAGGCCATGGTATTAAAGGCCGCAGGGGTCAGCGTGTCGACCAGAGTGAAGGTTAAGTTCAGCGTGCTCCAGTCGGTCACGGCCTCGTAAATCTCGATGCGATCCGTTGGATTCCCGACATCCTGCTGATCATCCACCGTGCGCATGAAGAAGTTGGGCGTCCCTATCGGGGGTGGAGGACCGTCGAGATCGGCTGGAAGAATGCGGGTTTCTCGAAACCCCGCCGCGGGAGTCAAAGAGGAAATCGTTCTCTTTATGAAGGCCGCGGCGGCGCCCGTGAGCATCGCGTTTCTGTCGAAGACGAAGATGCCGAGATTCGTGCCTTCGAACGACGACATGTAATAGCCGTCGATCCATACTCCGAACTTCTCGTAGTCGGGGAAGGTGTTCAGGCCGACGGTGCCGTCGAACGTGTACGCGAACCATGCGCCGGTAGGGTCGGGCGTCTGCGAAATCGCGATGCAGAGGGCGACGTTGCCGGTCGGATTCACAGCCGCCCGGTTCACCCAGGCAATCAACCAGCGGTCGGCCAGATGGTCATAGACGACGATCGGGTCTGTATCGAAAAAGTTGCAGTTGTCGCCAGCGGGATACAGGGCGGCCGGATTGCGGATCGCCGCATTCGGGGTGGCGCCCCCGATCGGATTGCCTTGCTTGTCGAACACGATGTAGCCCGTGTTGTTCGTCATCTGCACGATATGATTTCGGCCCACGTCGAACACCGTGTCCGGAGGATTGGCGTTGGCGGTCACCCCGGGGTTGTTCACATCCGGCGCCGAAAGTGCATCTGGAGGAGCGACGTCGAGGAGTGGGCCTACCCCGGTCTGGGTGATCCGGTCGATGACCGGCGCCGAGCGAATGGGTGGCTGCGACGGCAGGGGCTCGCCTTCCGGGTAGGTCCGCGCTGGACGAGGCTCGGCGGGCAGTGGCGGCGGTGACTGGGCCACGTGCGGTCTCACTGCTCGGCTGACGACCTGCGCTGATTGGGCGGCCGGGCGCTCCGCCCACGGTTGAAGAAGAAGGGCGAACGTCGACAACATCATGAGAATCGTCGCCGACGTGGACCTGGCTAGAGGTTTGATCAAGGTTCGAGAAACCATTGTTCGCTCTCCTTCTGAGTACTGCCGTGGGACGACATTCCCTCTTTCGAGTTACGCGCGTCGTTACTGGGTCACCTCGAATGGCCCGGCGTATGTTCTTTGGATCGGCCCCGCCGGAGTACCGACCGCGTAGACAAACACGATGCGGTAAGTTCCCGGAGACAACAGGTGGGCGACCGATGGGTAGAGCAGCCCTCTGACATTGATGATTCCCTCCGGATACTGCGGCGTCAGATCGCCCGGTTGCGTCGGCTTGTCAGCCGCCCGACCCGACTGCGCGGGCGGTGTGGCCGGCCGCACGGGCTGACTGACGACGCCCCGCTCCTGGGCACTACTCCCCGGCGAAATGAGGGCAGCGGTCATCACCGTGCGCGGGCCGAGGGAGATCAACGGTGCCGCAGCCCTGATCTGACAGTCACGCTCCGTGACCCATACCGCTGCCTCCCACCTCTCCAGGCTCACGACAGAACAGAGACCGGACCCCGGGGGCGGAGCGAGGATGGTCGTGGAGAGCTCATTGGCCAAGGTCACGGCGATGAGTTCCCCCTGGCGATAGCGGGTCTTGTCGGTCGTCAGTCTCATTGCCTGGCGCGTCGCGCTCGTTCCGGGTATTTCGGAGTGGGCGCTCATGTTCGGAGCGAGGGCAAGCGACCCTGCGTCCTGATTGGCTCGCGAAAGATGAAATCGCAAACCTGCGTTGACGGGCGTCGTTGCAAGCAGCAAGAGTCCAACGGTACCGTTCGCGAATCTCGAACGAGGTGTGATCTGGCGCATAAAACTTGATACGTGGACGAGAATCATTCCGGGAGTGGCGAGGTGTCGTCTATTCCCCATTGGTCCAATAGACTTTGGTCGAACCCGTCGGACGCGTCTCCTCATCTCCTTAAGGGGCGGGTGTGTCGATCAGACGGGAAGACCTGGCTCGGGCGAAATGCGGCTGGGACTGAAAGTCGAGGACGAGCCGGTAACGTTAGGCGGGCTTGAGTGGGGCTCTTCCGTGCGCCTGCTGCTCCAGCTGCGACAGGAGAAGGCCCAGGTGGAGCCGGTCGGTGAGCCCGAACTTTCTGAAGACCGCCGTGAGGTGGGCTTTGACCGTCGCCTCGGTGATGTGGAGGCGCGTAGCGATCTCCTTATTTCGCGCGCCGCAGGCGATGAGCCGAGCCACGTCATACTCGCGGGAGGTCAGCCCATCGAGTCCTCCGATCACGGGGACATTCCCATTCCTGGGCTGGCTCTCAGTGGATCGGAGCTCCGCGACGAGACGGGCCGCCACGCGGCCTTCAATCCATATCCCACCTTCCTGCACGACATCCACGGCTTGCCGCACGAGCGCGATGCCGCTATCCCTCGGGCAGTAGCCCCTCGCCCCTGCCTTCAAAACTGAGACGGCCTCCGCTTCATCGGGTGCGCCGACCATGAGCAACACCTTGGTCACCGGACTCCACCGACTGATGGTGCCGATGCCGTCGACCGGGAGCAGCAAGACATCCAGCACCAGCGCATTGGGCCTGGAGCAAGCGATGCTGCTCTCGAGGTCGGAGTGCCTGCCTGCCTCGACCACCCGGAACCTGCCCTCTAGCCAATGGCGCCACCTTCGGCGAACGTCATGCCACGGACTCGCGATCAGGATGGTGGGGCTTCGGTGCGGCTCGGCTCGCGTGCCGTCCGGGCGGTTGCCCGTCGCGACCCGAGGTTGACTCCAGCGACCGTTCTGAGGGTTGGGGTCAGCCTTGACAACCCTTCGTGCTGACCACATTCGACTCGGGAGCATGGTGGATCCCCCAACACTGAGGATCGGTGCCTTCCGAGGAAAGCGGATTGACTCTAGGTGAGTACCACAAGGACGGTCAAGAGAGAACTTGCTCCCGGCAGAGCTTGCCTGTTCGTGTCCTTCGCCAGAATTCCGCCTGGCTGCCCTCGAGAACCTCGCCCTGCGTGCGTCATCCGAGCCCGGCTGCTCGCGCGATCAGAAACAACCCTGCCCCGACGACGACGGCCCCGATGGCTCGCGCGACGCGCTCACCGGCCGGTGCGAGACGTTCGACGGTGATCGCAGCCGTCACGACAGCCATCGCGCGAAGGTCCATGACCCCGATGACCAGGAGGATCGCCGTCAGCCCGGCACCTCCTCGAACGAGGGTCCGGATCGAACGAATCGATCTACTCGTGCCTCAATGCCACGAGTGGATCCACGCGCGCCGCACGCGAACCCGGCACGACAGACGCGATCAAGCCCGTGGCGATCAGGATGAACGCGATGGTGGCGAAGATTGCTGGATCGGATCGCGTCACGCCCCAGAGAAAGCGCTCCAGGAATCGTGTGAGAACGAGCGACGTGCCGACACCCAGGACCACACCGACGGCCAGGATGATCAGCGCGCGGCGGATGACGAGGCCGAGCACATTGCCGACGCCGGCGCCGAGCGCCCACCGGATCCCAAACTCGCGATAGCGGACGGCCACGGCATGAGATGTGACGCCGTAGATGCCAATCACGCCGATGCCGAGCGCCACCCGCAAAGATCCCGAACAGCGTCGCGATGAAGCGCTGGCCCTGCAGCTGCGCGCTGAGAACGAATCGACCGTGCGCATCTGCACGACCGGCACCGCGGGGTCGATGCGAGCCACGGCGGCGCGCACGGTCGCGGCGAGCGCCATCGGATCCCCGACTGTGCGAAGCACGTACGCCATGCTCGTCCGCTGCACCTCGAGCGACGCGCGTTGCCGCACGAGCTGCTGCCGGTGCATCGCATAGATGAGCGGAGCCACTCTCGCCTCGCCACGAGATTGCGGCGTGTCCGCGACGACGCCGACGACTTCACGGGGCCGCTCGCCATCGTGGTTGTAGAAGACGAACGTCAACCGAGGTACACCTGGGATTGCAGGCGGATCACGTGTTTCAGACGGGCCTGGCCCTACCCGCGGACCGCTACAAAACGGCGGAGCAGACAGCACGATTCTTCCGGCCGCTGCTGTTGCGATTGAAGGCATTGCCTGGAGTGGTAGATGCGGCGGCATCGAGCGCAACACCGCCTTATAGTGGCGGCCAGAGCAAGATGGAGATCGCCGGAAAGACACACGAGGAAGAGTGGCAGAGTCTGTTTCATCCCGTCAGCGAAGAATATTTTCGGGTTTTGCGAATTGAGTTTAGGCAAGGACGGGGCTTTAGCGAGGCAGAGGTCAATGATGCGCGGAAAGTGGCGGTTGTGAACGAGACGTTCGCGCGCAAGTATTTGCCCAACAAAAATCCAGTCGGGCGGCGTGTACACCTGGCGAGTCTCGATGCGTTTGCAGATCCACTGCGGGACAAGTGGTTCGAAATTATCGGCGTTGTCGACGACGTTGCCAATGGCAGAAATCGTGGACTGCAGGTCGGGCTGATTCTGGTGACGCTCGGCGTTTACAGCGTATTGGCGTACTCGACGAGTCAGAAGACGCATGAGATTGGCACTCGCATGGCGCTGGGCGCAGAAGCTGCGGACGCTCGCAGACTGGTCGTGAGGTCGGGGTTGCGACTCGTTGTGGCGGGAGCGATCGGCATCCCACTCAGTCTCGTCCTTGGGCGAGTCAGCGGAACGCAGCTCGTGGGCGTGACGGTGTACGATCCGCCCACGCTGGCAGCGACGACATTACTGCTGACGATGACGGCAGCAATCGCGTGCTGGATTCCAGCGCGGAGGGCGGCGCGTGTCGATCCAATGGTCGCGCTCCGCTACGAATAGATGTGTCTTACTTCGCCTTCTCCTTCTTGGTGGCGGTGCCCGACATCAGATACGCGCCGCCCGCGAAATCGATCTGCGCGTTGGTCTTGCCGCCGTCCGCCGGCATCAGCGAGACGACCGTCGGGACGGCGTTGCCCTGGTAGTCGAATGAATAACGCAGGACGAGACTCTTGTCGACCTTGGTGACATCCGTGATCGCCTGCGCCGCCATCTCCGCGCTCTTGATCTCGCCAACGACCTTGTCCTTCTCCAACTTGACAGCCAAATCGAACTCGGCGGGACCATTCGGGCCCTGCAGCGCGAGGGTCCACTCTCCGATGAATGGCGACGCATCGGCTGCGGTCACCTGAGCGGCCGACTGTGCGGCGTCGGCAGCCGGACCGGCGGCAACGTCCGAAGCAATGAGCAGCCCCGCAATCAGGGCCGTGCTAGCGATGACGGTTCGAATCATATGACCTCCATGAATGCGGGTTCGGGGTGGTATCGCCAGTTGGGACGTCCTTCGGGATCTCTGCAGCCTGTTCGTCACGCGATCCTATTTCACCACGACCCGTACGCGCGCGAGATTCTGGACGCGCGCATCGTCGCGCCGCTGATCGACGCGATCACATTGCTAGGCGCCGACGGACCGCCGGCCGCACGCCGCCGGCAATCGTCGCAGATCGCCCGCAGAGCTGGCCGCGCTCGATCCATGGGGTAGTGCTCGGGCACGAGTTATGACTGCCGCCGCCGATCAGCAGCCATTCGCAGACTATAATCCGTCGCCCATGCCACTCCGTCCCGGCGCACGCTTCGCGGCGTATCTGATCGAGAAGCAACTCGGCCAGAGAGGGGTCCAGAATCACCAGAGGCTTGCTGCCAGTTCCAGTGCCTCGTTCGCCGGTGATCTCGACCACTGCGCCGACGCCGGCACTCCCGAGTGGAAACGGAGGAAGAGATGCGAACACGAGCCATCCTGCTCGCCGCGGTCATGCTGGCGGGGCCGGCAGCGCAGCGGCCTGATCCGCCTCGGGGCGAGGTCCTCGTCCGGATCGAAACGGCATTCGGCAATATCGATCTCGCCGTCGACGTCGCCTGGGCGCCGATCACGGCAGGCAACTTCCTCAAGTACGTTGACGGAGGGTTCTACGATGGCGGCCGCGTTCATCGCGCAACCCGAGCCGACAACTACACGCCCAACCTGCCCAACCGCCCGCTTCTGGAGATCACCCAGGCAGACATCAACCCGGCGCGCAGCGGCGAGCGATTCCCGTCAATTCCGCTCGAGCGCACCAGCGTCACGGGACTGACCCACGTCGTCGGCACCGTCTCGATGCCGCGCGGCAACGACGCCGACTCGGCGCGGTCCGGCTTCGTCATTCACCTGAACGATCAGCCATCGCTCGACCACGGCGGCATGAGGTTCGACGATGGTCAGGGCACGGCGGCATTCGGCCGCGTCGTGGCCGGCCTGGATGTCGTGCGTATCATTCAACGGCGGCCCGTCCAAGGCCAGAGCCTCGCTCCGCCGGTCGAGATCAGGAAGGCATATCGCATTCGCTCTCCCGGCCCTGTCGTTATCTTCGAAACCGACAAAGGTACGATCGAGATCGAGGTCGACGCCGACCGCGCCCCGGTCACCGCCGCGAACTTCCTGAAGTACGTCGATGGCGGCTTCTACGACGGCGGGGCCGTCAACCGCGCCGTCCGCGCGGACAACACGGTGCGGCACGATGTGGAGATCGAGGTCATTCAATTCCAGATCGATTCCGGGCGCCGCCGCCAACAGTTTCCGCCGATAGCCTTGGAACGGACCAGCGTCACGGGCCTGAAGCATGTGGACGGCGCCGTCTCGATGGCGCGCAACGGGCCGGACACGGCTACGGCGTCCTTCTCCATCGTCATCGGCGACCAGCCCGAGATGGATCACGGCGGCAAGCGGAACGCGGATGGACAGGGGTTCGCCGTGTTCGGCCGCGTCGTTCGTGGCAACGATGTCGTACGCGCTATTCAGGCGTCGCCGACGGGTCAGACTGGCGCGTATGGGACGGAGACGCTGGACCCGCCGATCAAAGTCCTGAAGGCATACAGGCGGTAGCGAGGTGACCGAAGGCCGTTACGTCGAAGGTGCCGCGCGGGTTCAACGGTTTCTGGCCTCTGTCGCCGTTGCCGTCCTCGTTTCGTCAATCGGCGTCCCCGGCGTGGCGGCCGCGCAGAGAAACTTGCCCGCCGCGGAGCAGCCGGCGTTACCCGGTCTGACAATCATTGCGCCGGCGGCGCCTGGAGGTGGCTGGGACCAGCTCGCCCGCGAGATGCAGCGCGAGATCGAACGGCAGGCGCTGACGGCGATGGTCCAGGTCGAGAACGTACCAGGGGCGGCAGGCACCATCGGTCTCGCACAACTAATCAACGGTCGGCGCGGCGATGGTGGGGCGCTACTCGTCAACGGCCTTGTGATGCTCGGCGCTATCCTCTGGAATCAGTCGCCGGTATCGATCACGCAGGTCACGCCGATTGCACGACTCACCGGTGAGTACGAAATCGTTGCCGTTCCAGCGGCCTCGTCACACCGTGACATGCAGAGCCTCGTCCGCGCGCTACGCACGAATCCGGCGGCCGTGTCCTGGGGCGGAGGCTCGGCCGGCGGCACGGACCACATCCTTGCCGGCCTCATCGTCGCGGCGGCCGGCGTCGATCCGCGACGGACGAACTACATCGCGTTTTCCGGCGGCGGCGAAGCAGTGACGGCGCTCATCGGCGGACAGGTGACGGCCGGCATCAGCGGCTACAGCGAATTCGCCCAGCACATCGAATCGGGCCGCCTCCGCGCCATCGGCATTTCCGCGCCCAGGCGGTTGGCCGATCGCGACGTGCCATCCTTGATCGAGCAAGGGCTCGACGTCGAATTGGAAAACTGGCGCGCGGTCGTCGCGCCACCGGGTCTCAACGACGCCCAGAAACAGGCGTTGACGGCTGTTGTCGAGCGGATGGCGCATAGCGAGTCGTGGCGCGCGACGCTGACGAGGCTCGGCTGGACCGACTCCTATCTGGCCGGACCTGCCTTCGACCAGTTCCTGGACGCGGAACGCGTTCGGGTCGGCCGCATCGTCGCCCGCCTGCGCGGGTCGTCTGGCGATGCGAATGCCGCGCGGGCGGGCGAGTGGTTGTTTCCCGTGCTGGTGCTCGGCGCCAGCGCGTTTGTGCTGACTGTGCTCTTCGTCAGACCGAGCGCCGCGACAAGGGACCGGCGCGCGACGAGCGCCCCCGTCGTTCGCGTGGCACTCGGTCTCGTCTCGTTTGCCGCGTTGCTGAACCCGGCTGGGTTCGTCGCGGCAGGGACGGTGCTCTTTGCGTGTACCGCGTCGGCATTCGGCAGCCGGCGCTGGCTGCGCGACGCGCTCCTCGGCATCACCCTCTGCGCCACCGTGTACATCACCTTCACTTACGGATTGGGTGTTCCTCTTCCACCAGGGCTGTTCCTTACCGGGCGTTGACGACGTGGAAACCCTGACCGCTCTCGCAAGCGGCTTCGCCGTTGCGTTGACGCCGCAGAACCTGCTCTGGTCGCTCGCCGGCGTCACGCTCGGCACGGCGATCGGCGTACTGCCAGGCATCGGCCCTGCACTGACCGTCGCCCTGCTCCTGCCGGTCACCTACTCGCTCGATCCGACGGCCGCGTTCATCATGTTCGCAGGGATCTACTACGGCGGCATGTATGGCGGATCGACGACGTCGATCCTGCTGAACACACCGGGGGAGAGCGCGTCGGTGATGTCGGCCGTGGAGGGCAATCTGATGGCGCGCGCCGGACGTGGCGGCGCCGCGCTGGCGACCGCCGCGATCGGTTCGTTCGTCGCAGGCACACTGGGCACGGCCGCGCTCACCGTGTGCGCGCCGGTCGTGGTGGAGGTCGCGCTTCGCTTCGGGCCGGCGGAGTACTTCGCGCTGGCCGTCCTTGCGTTCGTGGCGGTGTCCGCGATGGTCCATGTCCACTACGGGGAGTCGCGGCTCAACGGCTTCGCCAGCCTCCTCTTCGGGCTCCTGCTCGGCGTGATCGGGATCGACCCGCTCACGGGCGTGCCACGGCTCACCTTCGGCATCCCGCAACTGCTCGACGGCATCGACGTCGTGGTCGTTGCCGTGGGACTCTTCGCCGTCGGAGAGGTGCTGTACAGGGCCTCGCGCTACCATCTCGATCCCGAGATCGTCATGCTGCGCGGATCTCTCTGGATGACCCGTGAGGAATGGGCGAGGTCGTGGAAAGCGTGGCTTCGCGGCGCTGCGATTGGCTTCCCGCTCGGCGCGCTCCCCGCGGGGGGCGCCGAGATTCCAACGTTCCTTTCCTACGCGGTTGAGCGGCGGCTGGCGCGGGATCCGGGCGAGTTCGGTCGCGGCGCCATCGAAGGGGTGGCGGGACCGGAGGCCGCCAACAACGCGGCGGCTGCAGGCACCCTGGTGCCGCTGCTCGCCCTCGGACTGCCAACCACCGCCACCGCGGCCATCATGTTGGCTGCATTCCAGCAGTATGGACTCCAGCCCGGACCGCTCCTCTTCCAGCACGAGCCACGGCTCGTCTGGGGACTGATCGCGAGCCTGTATGTCGGAAACGTAATGCTGCTCGTGCTCAACCTGCCGCTGGTCGGGCTCTGGGTACGGCTGCTGACGATCCCGCGACCGGTGCTCTACGGCGCGATTCTGATTCTCGCGAGCGCCGGCGCGTACAGTGTGAACCGCTCTGCCTTCGACGTCGGCCTGCTGTACGCGATAGGAGGCGTCGGATACCTGATGCGGTGCCGCTCCATCCCGCTTGCACCGGCAATCATCGGCGTGATCCTGGGGCCGATGGCCGAACAGCAACTGCGCCGCGCGCTGGCGATTGCCGAAGGGTCCCCGATGGTGCTCGTCACGCGGCCGATCTCGTCGGCGTTGCTCGCAGCGGCGCTGCTGCTGTTGGCGGGACCTCGAATCGTCGGTTGGTGGCGCCGTCGGTAACGCCTGACCACACGATCGCGACGTGTCCAGCCGCGCTCTAGCGGCCGGGGGACCCAGACGGCGATTCGAGGCGCCGCCGCCACTCGGAGGCTCGGGCGGAACGAGCCGCGTCTGGTTGCGTACGGTTCCAATCCTCGTAGAAGCCGACGAGGAACCGCACCGCGCGAGTGGAATCGGCGGTCCTCGGAGGGAGCTGGGGGATGGCCTCGACCAGCAACGCTTCCGCCTCGGTGCGCCGGCCCAGCGAGGCCAGCGCCATTCCCAGATGAACACGCAGCCTGACCGACAATTCATCGCCCTCGCCGGCGTCCTCTCCCATCTTCCTTTTCTCGGTAAGGATGGTCAGTTGTCGCCGCATGATCGGCTCCGCTTCATCGGCCCGACGGAGGCCGACGAGCGCCAGGCCACGGGTGTCGTGGGCCGCGAGAGTCGTCAATCGCCGTTCTCCGAGGCTCTCTGTCGCTTGGGCTGCGGCAGTCGCTGCGAGGCGCTCAGCTTCCGCAAAACGATCCATGGTCGACAGGGTGTTGGCCAGACGTTCTCTGGAGAAGATCGTCCGCTCGTGCGTCGCACCGAGAGCGCGCAAGCGCCCGTCCAGCGCGCGTCGGTGGAGCGCCTCCGCGTTCGCGGGATGTCCCAGGTCGTCTTCGACCTCCGCCAGATTGCTGACGCTGTTGAGCGTGCTCGGGTGAGCTCCTCCGTAGAGTGCAATCTTCAGCTGCAGGGTCTGCTCCATCAGCGCCTTCGCCTCTTCGAAACGGCCCAGGGAGGCCACGTCGTTGGCCAGGTTGTTCATCTCCGACACGGTCCCTGGCGCCTTCTCACCCTGCAGACGCCGCCTGATGTCGAGGGCCCGGCGATGAAGGGCTTCCGCCTTCTCGAACCGGCTCGTCTCCTGGAGGAAATTGG
>Ga0184612_10001058_pt1 | contig 13245 bp, 9 predicted proteins | sample PLM3_60_coex_FD_133163 | JGI IMG/M metagenome (GOLD analysis project Ga0184612, IMG submission 133163) | Groundwater sediment microbial communities from an aquifer in East River, Colorado, USA - PLM3_60_coex | ecosystem: Environmental > Terrestrial > Soil > Riparian zone | place: USA: East...
CCGACGACGATGGCGTTCTGCTCCACCATGGACACACCCGGCGCCGGCCGAACGCGGCGGAGCAGGCGTTCGTCAAGGCCCGCGACCGGACCTGCCGGGCGCCCGGATGTCGACGGCCGGCGATACGGTGCGACGACGACCACCGGCAGGAGTACGCCAACGGCGGACCGTCGCACCGGGCCAACCTGTGCGTCCTATGTAGACACCATCACCGGCTGCGGCACGAGCGAGGCTTCGTCGTGCACCAGATCCACGCCGGGGTGTACATGTGGGAGGCACCCACCGGCCGTCTCTACCTGGTCACCCCCGACGGCAGCCTGCTGCAATCCGCCGACGGAATCGAACCCGGCCCACCACCGGGCTACGTCCGCGCCATGATGGACACACCCGACGGCCCCGAATAGCGACCTGCGTTAGCCCACGGCTGCGTCCATGCCCAGCCGGCCGTGATGTCAGGCGAAGTCCTCCGGCGTGTAGTCCTTGGGCTCGACAAGGACCAGCCAGTTGCCGGAGTTGTCGCGCATGATGGCCTCGACGCCGTACGGCCGGTCCGAGGGTTCCTGCAGGAACGTCACGCCTTTGGCGCTCAGCTCCTCGTACGTCTTCCGGCAGTCGTCGACGTTCAGACCGAGACCGCCCATCTGTCCCTTCTCGAGCTGGCGCCGGATGAAGTCAGCCGCCTCGGCGTCGAACGGCGGCCCGGGCGTCATCAGGGTGGCCTGAAGCTCGGGCTGGCTGGGGTGGCGCACGGTGACCCAGCGATACCCCTCGCCCATGGTGATGTCGGTGACAGGCTCGAAGCCCAGGGTGTGGACGTAGAAGTCCCGTGCCGTGTCCTGATCGAGGCAGTAGACCGGGACGAGTGAGATGTTTGTGATCATGTAAAGAACACTACGGCGACCAGGCCCGCTGGCGCTTCTCTCAGATTGCGCAATCCGTCTCCGGCGGAGGCGGCGCGGTCGTGCCGGTCGGATCCCAAACCCCGCGCATGAACAGGTAGCAGCCGGGCACGCGGGGGCCACCCTGCGCGGCCCACCGGTCGCGGTAGGCGGTCGGGCTCTCACCCACCAGTCGACCGAAACGCGAAGAGAAGGATCCGACGCTGGCGAAGCCGACCAGCATGCACACCTCGGTCACGGTGAGGTTGGCGGCTCGCAGCAGATCCTGTGCCCGCTCAATGCGGCGGCGGGTGAGATAGCGGATGGGCGTCTCGCCATAGGTTGCCGCGAAGCCGCGGATGAAGTGGAACTTCGAGACTCCCGCGACGGCCGCCAACTGGTCGAGATCGAGGGCCGTCTGGTAGTGACGGTCGATATGATCGCGTGCCCGACGCAGGTGCGAAAGCAGCTCCACCGGCACCGTTCGCGGGACCGTCTGAGTCACGCCTATGAGCATAACCTGGATCTTGGACGCCCGTCGTCGCTCCCGCGCCGTTAGGCCGAGGAGGCCTTGACGAGCGTTCGGATCTGGCGCAGCAACACGGACAGGGCCGCGAGGTCCGCGCGGGAGTCGTCGAACTCGCCGATGGAATTGCGCGCGCGGGCGATTGCCGAGGCGTTGGCCTGTTCCCATTGCACGACGCGCTCCTCCGGTGGCGCTGACGGCTGAGTCTCCGGTCCTCGCAGGCTCGGCTGAGTCTCCGGTCCTCGCAGGCTCGGATCAGGCGCCGCGAGTACCTCGGTCGTCAGCGCCGCCAGCGCGGCGTACAGGTCGTAGCGCAGGGCCATGCGCGCCAGCGTCTGCCAGCGGTCCTCCCGGGGTAGGGCCGAGATCTTCGACAGTAGGTCATCGATGCGGAAGCGCTCGGAGAGTACAAAGTAGACACCGGCGACGTCGCTCAGTTCTCGCCCGCTCGTGTGCGCCACTTCGACCACGTCGAGCACGCCGAAGCTGTACATCACGCGGGTGACCCAGTCGGCGACGTCCTCGGGAATGTCGAGGGCGACCAGCGCCTCCGCCTGCTCGCTCAGCGTCTCCCGCTCCCGCCCGCGGATCAGCTCGCCGAGCTCCGGCAGGAGCTTCGACACACCGGGGCGCAGCCGTGTGATCTCGGAGGTGACGTCGATCGGGGAGCGCCGGCTGGTGGCGAGCCAGCGCACCGCCCGGTCCACGAGCCGCCGGACCTCCAGGTACACGGCGGTCTGCGAGGCCGTTGGGACCTTGTTATCGAGCCCCTCGATCGCGCGCCACAACGCTGGCAGGCCGAACGTGTCGCGGACCACGACATAGGCCCGGATCACGTCGGTCGGGCTCGCCCCGGTCTCCTCCACGGCACGGAACACGAACGAGATGCCACCGCGGTTGACGACCTCGTTCACGACCGTGGTGGTCACGATCTCGCGGCGCAGGCGATGGGCGTCCATGCGGTCGCCGAAGCGGTCGCGAAGGGGGGTGGGGAAGTAGTCGCGCAACACGTCGGATGTCCACTCCTCGTCGGGCAACGACGACTCGTTGACCTCCGACTCCAGAATGATCTTCGTATACGCGAGCATGACGGCGAGCTCCGGCGACGTGAGCCCCAGGCCGGCCGTGGAACGCGTCTCCAACTCCTCGTCGCTGGGCATCGCCTCCAGCGCGCGGTCGAGGCGCCCGGCCCGCTCCATCTCGACGATCATTCGCCGGTGTACGGGCAGGAGCGAGTGCGCCTGGGCCCGCGACCCGCTGAGCGCGTTCGCCTGGTCGTAGTTGTCGCGCAGCACGAGCCCCGCGACCTCGTCGGTCATCGCCACGAGAAGCTCGTCACGCTCGTCGCGCGACAGCTCCCCGCCGGCCATGAACGCGCCCAATAGGATCTTGATGTTCACCTCGTGGTCGGAGCAGTCGACTCCGGCGGAGTTGTCGATGAAGTCGGTGCAGATGTGGGCATGGCGCACCCCGTCGACGCTCCGGCCACCCGCCAGCGCGTACTCGACCCGGCCGCGCTGGGTTAGACCCAGATTGCCGCCCTCGCCGACCACGTTCGTGCGCAGCTGCGCCCCGTTCACCCGTACCCCGTCGTTGGTCTTGTCTCCGACGTCGACGTGCGACTCGTCGGACGACTTGACGTAGGTGCCGATGCCGCCGTTCCACAACAGATCCACCGGTGCCTGCAGGATCGCGCGGATCAGCTCGTGCGGCGCCATCGACGTGACCGAGGAGTCCTCGATGCCCAGCGCCGTCCGCATCTGCTCCGAGATTCCAATGGCCTTGGCCGTGCGCGGCCATACGCCTCCGCCCTCGGAGATGAGCGCCTTGTCGTAGTCGTCCCAGGAGGACCGCGGCAGGTCGAAGAGGCGCAGTCGCTCCACATAGGACCTTGCGGCGTCCGGGCTCGGGTCCACGAACACATGCCGGTGGTCGAAGGCAGCCACGAGCCGGATGTGCTCCGACAGCAGCATCCCGTTGCCGAAAACATCGCCGGACATGTCGCCGATGCCGACGGCGGTGAAGTCCTGCGTCTGAGTGTTGATATTCATCTCCAGGAAATGGCGCTTGACCGACTCCCACGCGCCCTTCGCGGTGATGCCCATCTTCTTGTGGTCGTAGCCCGCGGAGCCGCCCGACGCGAACGCGTCTCCGAGCCAGAATCCATATTGGCCGGAGATCTCGTTGGCGATGTCGGAGAAGGTCGCGGTTCCCTTGTCGGCGGCGACCACCAGGTACGGGTCGTCCCCGTCATGCCGTACGACGTCCACCGGCGGCACGACGGAGCCGGCGACCAGGTTGTCGGTCACGTCGAGCAGCGCCGAGATGAACTGCTTGTAGCACGCCACGCCCTCGGCCTGGAAGGCATCGCGGTCCGAGGCCGGCGGAGCCTGCTTGAGCACGAAGCCGCCCTTGGCGCCGACCGGCACGATGACGGCGTTCTTGACCATCTGCGCCTTGACCAGGCCGAGCACCTCGGTGCGGAAGTCGTCCCGCCGGTCCGACCAGCGCAGACCACCGCGCGCCACGGCGCCGAAGCGTAGGTGCACGCCCTCGAACCGCGGCGAGTAGACGAAGATCTCGTAGCGCGGCCGCGGTGCGGGTAGCTCCGGGATCGCCTGCGGGTCGAGCTTGAAGCCGACGTAGGACTTGGGTCGTCCATCGGACGAGCGCTGGAAGAACGACGTCCGCAGTGTCGCCTGGATGAGCGTGAGGTAGGAGCGCAGGATGCGGTCCTGATCGAGCGATGCGACCGCGTCGAGCTGGCGGCGTATGGTGTCCACGAGCTCCTTGGACTGCAGGTCGCGGTCTGACTCATCGAGGTTCAGACCGGGATCGAGCCTGATCTCGAAAAGCGCCACCAGGCGGGAGGTGATCTCCGGGTAGGCGTTCAGCGTCGTCTCCATGTACGCCTGTGAGAAGACCGTGCCAGCCTGGCGGAGGTACTTCGCGTACGCTCGCAGCACGACGACCTGGCGCCACGTGAGCCCCGCCCGCAGTACCAGTTCGTTGAAGCGATCGACCTCCGCCTCACCGCGCCAGGCGGCGGAGAAGGCGTTCTCCACCTTGGCGCGCACCTCGATGATGTCTCGAGCACCCGGCGGCAGCGACAGGCCGAAGTCGTAGACATGGATGGTGCCGTCCGCGCGGCTCACCTCGTACGGTCGCTCGTCCTCCACCCGCACGCCGAGGGAGTGCAGCACGGGTAGCACATCGGAGAGTGTCATCGGCTCGCCGTAGCGGTAGACCTTGAACCGCACATCCTCGTCGTTCCGGCGACGGCGGAACAGATGCATCACGAGCTGGCCGGGCTCCTCCAGCAGCTCCAGCTTCGCGAGGTCCTGCGCCGCCTCGAAGGCGGTGTGCGAGTCCTTGTACGTCTCGGGGAGCGCCTCGACGTATGTGTTGACGAGCTGCCCGGCCTGACCCTCGCCGAGCTTCCGCTCGAGCGCCAACTGGAAGTCGTCGTCCCAGAGCTTGGTCGTCTCGGCGATGAGGGCGGAAAGCTGGTCCTCGTCGATCGACTCCGGCGGCGTCGCCGGGTCGGTGCGCACGATGAAGTGGATGCGGGCCAATGTCGCGTCGCCTACCCGCGTCGTGTAGTCCACGCCGATGCCGTTGAGCTCCTTCAGCAGGATCTCCTGCATCTTCAGGCGGTTGGCCGTGGTGAAGCGATCGCGCGGTAGATAGACGAGGCACGAGATGAACCTGCCGTACTGGTCCTTGCGTGCGAACAGCCTGACCTGTCGCCGCCCCGCGAGGCGCAGCACGCCCATCACGGTGCGGAAGAGGTCGTCGGTGGCGATCTGGAACAGCTCCTCGCGCGGATAGTCCTCTAGGATCGCCATCAGGTCCTTGCCCGAGTGCCCGCGCGGGCTCAGCCCGGAGCGCGCGACGACCTCGGCCACCTTGCGCTTGATCACGGGCAAATCCCGTACGGAAGTGAGGTATGCCGCGGAGGTGAAGAGGCCGAGGAAACGGCGCTCGCCTACCACGTTGCCGTCGGAGTCGAAGGTCTTGAAGCCTATGTAGTCGAGGTAGGCCGACCGGTGCACGGTCGAGCGGGAGTTGGCCTTTGTGATGATGAGCAGTCGCTTCTCCAACACCCGCTGGTAGGCCTCGGGCGTCATCGACGAGAGCACCCGCGGGCCGGCGGGGTCCTGGCGCAGGATGCCCAGGCCGGTACCGAGCACGGCCTCGAGCAGGTTCTCACCGCCAGGTCCCTCGACCAGCTTGTACTGCCGATAGCCGAGGAACGTGAAGTTGTCGTCCGCGAGCCACCTCAGGAGTGCGACCGAGTCGGTGAGATCTTTCTCGGGTACGGGCAAGTGGCTGGCCGCAGCGAGTTCGTCCGCGAGCGCCATCGCCTGCGTGCGCATCCGCGGCCAGTCCTCGACGGCCTCGCGCACGTCGGTCAGGACCCGCTGCACGTCGTTTCGCAACGCCGCGACCATTGTGTCGTCGCGCAGACGATTGATCTCGACCCGCATCCAGCTCTCGACGGTGTCGCCCGGCCCAGCGTCGTCCGGCTCGACCAGGGCCTGCACCTCCGCGAGCGCGCCGAGCGCCTCGCGCCGGACGACCACCTGCGGATGGACGAGCAGCTCGACCTCGAGGCCACGGGTGGAGATGGCCGCTGTCACCGAGTCGACCAGGAACGGCATGTCGTCGGTGACGATCAATAGCACCGTGTGCTCGTCGCCGCCGCCCTGTTCGACGCGTAGCTTCAGCTCGCCCGGCAGGCGCTGTTGGGCGAGCTCGAGATGCTCCTGCGTGGCGGCCAGCATCCCCGCCGGCGTGCTACCGACCAGATCCTCGTCGGGCACGAGTCGCCAGTAGCGGTTGACCAGATCGGCGAGCGCGGGTTCCGTGTCGCCCGTCGCCGCCGCCATCGCCATCGCTTCCGCCACGAGACGCTCCAGACTCGGCGCCGGCTGGTCCAGCTCGGTGTCGTCGCCCGCGGTCTCGTCGTCCTGCGACGAGGCTCTGCGCCCGCCCTTAGCCGGAGGCTCGTCTGCGCTCTTCCGAGGGGTGCTCTCGTCCTCGTCCAGGCTCGCGGGACGCCGGTTCATGGGTGCCATCCCCTCTCAACCCCACCACGCTGTGAGGTTCCGTCCCGCTCAGCCTAGGACGTGCGGGCGGTCCGCTCATCCCGGCAATGTGCCGACGGGCCACCCCGCACCGAGGAAACTACGCGCGGTTCCGCTCGCAAGCCTCGCGAAGCAGCACAAACCAGCCTGGAACCGGTGTGATTAGGTGTGGTGGTCAGGTTCAACCCCTTGGAGGAGCCCCCCGATGCGCCGCCACGTCACCGCCATGATCGCCGCCATCTGCGTCGCGAACGCGCTGACCGCGTGTTCCAGCGACTCTGGTCCCGAGTCGGTGGTGCGAGCGTTCCTGGAGGGCTGGCCGGCGGGCAAGCTGGACTCCATCGGCTTCGTCGACTCCACCGGCGTCGCCATCCCGGCCAACGATGTGGTCAGCCAGATCAAGACGCTCTCCGGTGACCTGGTCAAGCAGCCGCTGAAGCTCAGCTCCGCGGGCAAGCCACAGGTGACCAAGGACGACGCCACCGCACCGGTCGCCGTGTCGTGGACGGTGGCGAACGGGGTGACCTGGGACTACCGGACCACGCTGCGCCTCAACCGTAAGAACGACGCGTGGCGGGTCGTCTGGACACCGTCGACCGTGCACCCCGAGCTGCTCCTCGGTGACAAGCTCGGGCTGCAGACACTGGCGGCCGAGCGCGGCGGGATCCTGGACGGCGCCGGTCAGGCCATAGTTCGGGCGCGGCCGGTCGTCGTCGTCGGGATCGAGCCGCGACGGGTTACCAACCAGTCCGCGCTGCTCTCGGCCCTCGACGCGGCCTTCAAGTCGGTGGGTGTCGGGCTGAGCCTCGCCGATCTGCCCGGCCGGCTAGCCTCGGCCAAGCCAGACGCGTTCGTCGAGGTTGTCACCCTGCGGCGGGAGGCGTACGACCGCATCCGCGACCGTATCCGCGACCTCGACGGCACGGTGTTCCGGGAGGAGACGCTCCAGCTCGCGCCAAGCCGCGCCTTCGCCCGTGCGCTGCTCGGCGCCGTCGGCGACGCGCGCAAGGACCAGCTGGACGCCAACCCAGGCAAGTACTCCCTCGGCGACCAGGTGGGCCAGTCCGGGCTGCAGGAGCGCTACGACGATCAGCTGCGCGGCACGCCCGGCGTCCGGGTGGCGATCACGGGCCGGCCGGCGGGGACCGACGGCACGCCCGCGCCGGAGCAGGAGCTCTTCGCCGCCAAGCCGGTGGCGGGGAAGCCGCTGAAGACCACCCTCGACCAGAGGATCCAGAACGCCGCCGACGCCGCTCTCGCGGCCCAGCGCAACCGGGCGGCGATCGTCGCGGTGCGCGTCAGTGATGGCGCGATCGTCGCCGTGGCCAACGGGCCCGATGGTGGCGAGTTGAATCTCGCCTTCACGGCGCAGGTGCCGCCCGGCTCGACGTTCAAGATGGTCACCGCGCTCGGTCTGCTCGACGCCAACGCGGTCGGTCTCGACACGCCGGTGAGGTGCCCGAGGACGTACGAGGTCTCGGGGCGCACGTTCAACAACTCCAACAACTTCGAGCTCGGCACGGTGCCGTTCCGGGTCGACTTCGCCAAGTCGTGTAATACCGCGTTCGCCTCGCTGGCTCCCAAGCTCGGCGGCGACGGGCTGCGGAAGGCGGCGGCGTCGGTCGGCGTCGGGACCACGTGGAACCTCGGCGCCGACGTCTTCACCGGATCCGTACCGGCCGACGCGTCCCCGGTGGACGCGGCCGCGGCCGCCTTCGGGCAGGGCACGACGCTCGTGAGCCCGGTCGCGCTGGCCGCGGCGAGCGCCGCCGTGGCGCGCGGGTCATGGCAAGCGCCGAAGCTGTTCGCCGAGCCGCCCACGACGCCGGGACCTCCACCGAGCCCCGCCGCCGGTCCGAGCACGCCCGACGGCACCGCGCTGAACGCCGCGTCGGTGTCCGCGCTGCGCACGATGATGCGCGAGGTCGTCACCGTCGGGACCGGCTCGGCGCTGGCGGATGTGCCGGGCGCGCCGGTGCACGCGAAGACCGGCACCGCGGAGTTCGACAACAACCCGGCGCACACTCACGCCTGGACCGTGGGCTGGCAGGGTGACCTCGCCTTCGTGGTCTTCGTGGAGAAGGGCGGCACCAGCACCGCGACGGCCGTCCCGATCGTGGAGTCCTTCCTAAGCGGGCTGCGCTGACCCCAAGATCGCCGTGATCATGAGGCTGATGTGGCAGATAAGCGCCGATCATGACCCCTGGTTCATGATCGGCGCCTTTGGGCAACCGCAACCTCATGATCGGCGCACGTTGACCACTTCGGCGGGCGGGTCTGGTTGGATTGGGGGCCGTGAGCGAGGCCGCTGATCCGGACGTGGTGATCGCGGTTGACCGCGCGACGGTCACCCGCGGGGAAACTAACCTGCTGCGCGACGTGTCGTGGCGGGTCGAGCTGGACGAGCGCTGGGTCATTCTCGGTCCGAACGGCGCCGGCAAGACAACGCTGCTGAACCTCGCGTCTGCCCAGCTGCACCCGACCCGCGGGAGCGTGCACGTGCTGGGCGAGCGTATCGGCCGGGTCGACATGGGTGAGCTGCGGACCCGCATCGGTCTGTCCACGGTCGCGCTGCACGATCGGATCCCGCCGGACGAGCTGGTGCGGGACGTCGTGATCACCGCGTCGTGGGGGGTCGTCGGGAGATTCCGCGAGAGCTACGACGGTACGGACGGTTCCCGCGCGACGGCGTTGCTGGGCCAGCTCGGCGTCGGCGCACTCGCGGGGCGGCGCTACGGCACGCTGTCGGAGGGCGAGCGCAAGCGCGTGCAGATCGCCCGCGCGCTGATGACGGACCCCGAGCTGCTGCTGCTGGACGAGCCGGCGGCCGGGCTCGACCTTGGCGGGCGCGAGGACCTCGTGCGCCGGCTGGCGGAGCTGGCGGCCGATCCGGACGCACCGACGTTGGTTCTCGTCACGCACCACGTTGAGGAGATACCACCGGGCTTCAGCCATGCCCTCCTCATGCGCGACGGTTCCGTGGTCGCACAGGGGCGGCTCCGCGAGACGATCACGGGCGACAACCTCTCCCGGGCGTTCGGCGCGCCGCTGCGCGTCTCCTACGACGGCGGCCGCTTCACCGCCCGCGCGGCCTGAACCGATCTCCACAGTCCAACAGCACGCTCCAACCTCCGTACGGCGGTAACCTGACGCGCCTCCCACGCGTGACCTAGTCACAGGCAGAAAGGCGCAGATGCGGGACAGCTGGGAATTCGACGAGTTCTACGCCGCGACCGCGCCGCGTGTCGTCGCGCAGGTGTACGCGATGATCGGGGACCTCGGCGAGGCCGAGGACGCGGTGGCCGAGGCCTACGCGCGGGCGTGGCAGCGGTGGCTCCGCGTCGGCCAGTACACCAATCCGACGTCCTGGGTACGGACGGTGGCGTACCGCATCGCGGTGAGCAGTTGGCGACGCGCCCGCAATCGCCTGGTGGCCCACGAGCGGTGGGGTGCCGCCGAAACCGGGGAGCGGCTCGATCCCGGACTATCACCGGCCCGGGCCGGCCAGTCGCGGATGTCATGCCTTCGGCGCGTCTGACCGAACAGCTACTCGCGTTCCGCGATGACCGAGCGGCGAGCGCGGCCATGTGGGCGCTTTCCCAGAGCCTGCAACCGTGTGGCTGGGGAATCTCTCATGCGGACGGAGTGCAATGGGACACGGATGTCCTGTCCGCCTCCCGCGTCCTCTCGGGCTCCGCCGTGGTGGAGGCGTCGGTGTTGCACCGCGGCAACGCCCTTTATCTCACCGTCGCCGAGGGCGGTGGCTCCGGCCACGGGGGCTACCACCTCGGAAAGGTGGACGTCCGCCGGGAACTGTGTGACCTCATGCGGCTCTGCTACCGCTAGACCACAAGATCCGAACTTGGTGGGGTAGCGGGGTGCGGAATGTGGCTTTCGCCCGGCAATTTGATCTCCGCTGCCCCACCAAGTTCGGATCTTGTGGTTTAGACCTCGTACTGCTCCTGGTTGCGCTCGCGGGCGCGCTGGATTGCCCGCAGGGCCTTGTGAACCTCGACGGAGTTGTGCTTCCACACCCGTACCGCGACGGAGTCGGTGGCGATCCACAGCTCGTGGTGGCGTTTTTCCAGATAGACCGCGAGCGGATCCAGCAGGCCGATCGCCCCGGCCACCACAACGATGAGCGGCGTCCAGAGCAGGTAGGTCCAGTTGCGCGACAGCCATCCGCTGGCGCCCGCGCCGCCGATGAGAACCAGCATGGCGCCCGCGCCTAGCAGGGCCGTTAGCAGCCGGCTGCCGCGGCCGATCTGCTTGCGGGTGACCCAGGTCGACCGCACGTCACGGACGGCGAAGTTGCCCGGAACGGACCGGATCCACTCGTCGGTGACCTGCAGGCCGTCCTCGCTGAAGAGCGTCGCCATGGGATTACCTCGATCTCTTGAGCCCATTGTGGGCCACCACGGCAACGGTTGCGTAGGCTCCGAGCGACCGGTAACCGACGAGGAGGCTGACAACTGTGGGCGAGTTCGTTCGGCTCGAGATCAAGGACGGAATCGGCACAATCCGCTTGGAGCGCCCGCCGATGAACGCGCTCAACGCGCAGGTCCAGGAGGAACTGCGCGCTGCGGCCGGAGACGCCACAACCACGGACGACGTGCGCGCCGTCGTCGTGTACGGCGGCGAGAAGGTCTTCGCGGCCGGCGCCGACATCAAGGAAATGGCCACGATGTCCTATGTGGACATGGCGGCCCGAGCGGGAGCGCTGTCAAGCGCGTTCGACGCGATCGCGAGTATCCCCAAGCCGGTCGTGGCTGCCATCACGGGCTACGCCCTCGGCGGCGGGTGCGAGCTCGCGCTGGCCTGCGACTGGCGGGTCGCCGCGGCTGACGCCAAGCTGGGCCAGCCGGAGATCACGCTCGGCATCATCCCCGGGGCGGGCGGAACGCAGCGCCTCGCGCGGCTCGTCGGGCCCGCCCGGGCCAAGGACATCATCATGTCGGGCCGGTTCGTCGACGCCGGAGAGGCGGCATCCATCGGACTGGTGGACCGGGTCGTGCCGGCCGAGGAGGTGTACGACGCGGCGGTCGCGCTCGTCCACCCGTACCTCACCGGCCCGGCCCAGGCCCTGCGGGCGGCCAAGCTCGCCGTCGACGGCGGTCTGCAGATGGATCTCGCATCGGGTCTGGCCTGGGAGAGCCAGCTGTTCGCGGCGCTCTTCGCCACGGACGATCGGACCGAGGGCATGGCGGCATTCGTCGAGAAGCGCAAGCCGGGCTTCACGGGCCGGTAGTGGTGTCCGTCCCTGCCGTCGGTCTAGGAGTTGTTCTCGTGATTGGCGATCAAAGCACGCGAACAACTCCTAAATCGACGCGATGGTGGGTGGAGGGACCGGCGAGCGCCGGATACGCGACGGTCACCGGATGTCGGGGTGTGTGGGCCGTACACTCGGCGCCATGCCTGCGGACGAGACCGCGCCCACCGAGCTGGGAATCGACTTCGGCACGTCGAACACCGTGGCGGTGCTGCGCCGCGCCGACGGCCGGGCCCAGCCCTTGCTGTTCGACGGCTCGCCGATGCTTCCGTCGGCTGTCTACGCCGATCCGGACGGGGCCATCGTGGTCGGCAAGGACGCGCTGCAGAGCGCGAGGCTGCATCCGGGTCGGTTCGAGCCCAACCCGAAGCGACGGGTCGACGAGGGCGCCGTGCAGCTCGGCGATCGGGAGGTCGCCGTCGTCGACCTCATCGCCGCCGTGCTCGGTCGGGTAGTCGAGGAAGTACGACGCACCGGCGTGCCCGAACCCGCGAGCGTGACGCTGACGTGTCCGGCCAGCTGGGGTGCGACGCGCAGGCTAACCCTCACCGACGCCGCGGAGCGGGCCGGTCTCGCCGCGGCCACGCTGCTGGAGGAGCCGGTGGCGGCGGCGGCGTATTTCGCGAAGGTGCTGGGCCGCGACGTGCCGATCGGCTCGGTGGTGGTCGTGCACGACCTCGGGGGCGGCACGTTTGACGCGAGCGTCGTCGCACGTACCTCATCGGGGTTCGAGGTCCTCGCGGTCGACGGACGCCCCGACATCGGTGGCCTGGACCTCGACAAGGCAATCGTCGACCACCTCGGCGGCCTCTACGGCGACCGCAACCGGCAGGCGTGGGAGCGCCTCATGGAGCCGTCCAGTGTGGAGGATCGGCGCAGTCGTCGCCTGCTCTGGGACGACGCCCGCGCCGCCAAGGAGCGGTTGTCCCGCCAGAGGGCGGCCGACCTCGTGCTCCCGTTGCTGGAGATCGAGGTGCACCTCACGCGCACCGAGCTTGAGAAGCTCGCCGAGCCCATCCTCGAGCAGACCGTCCGGGTGACGCAGGGCGTGATGCGCTGGGCCAAGCTCGCCGAGGGGAGGGCGGCCGGCGTCTTCCTGGTTGGCGGGTCCAGCCGCATCCCGCTGCTGGCGACGCTGCTGCATCGCGCGCTCGGCGAGCCGCCCGTCGCGATCGATCAGCCCGAGCTGGTCGTGGCCGAGGGCAGCCTGGTCGTCGGTCAGGCGCCGCCGATCGGGCCTGGTGCCTGGGTGTCGGGATCCAAGGCTGCGCCCACATCGCCGGCCGGACCGATTGCCCCCGCCCCGCGCGGCGCTCTTCAGCCCGCGACGGTTCAGCCCGCAGCGGCGCGACAGCACGACGCGGCCAATGCTCCCACCGTGCCCGTGGCGAGCCCGGCCACCGCACCGACGGTGCCCGTGGCGAGCCCGGCCACCGCACCGACGGTGCCCGTGGCGAGCCCGGCCACCGCACCGACGGTGCC
>Ga0184612_10001059_pt1 | contig 13243 bp, 12 predicted proteins | sample PLM3_60_coex_FD_133163 | JGI IMG/M metagenome (GOLD analysis project Ga0184612, IMG submission 133163) | Groundwater sediment microbial communities from an aquifer in East River, Colorado, USA - PLM3_60_coex | ecosystem: Environmental > Terrestrial > Soil > Riparian zone | place: USA: East...
CAGGTCGGTCTTGCCGTCGCCGTTGAAATCGCCGCGGAAGGTCTTCAGCGAAGTATTGTCGGTCGAGACGGACCAGGTTTCCCCGATGAAGCCCGCGCCCGTGGAGAGACGGACCTTGACGTTGAAAGCCGGACCGGCCACAGCGGCTCCGCGATAGAACATATCCATCTTACCGTCGCCGTTGAGGTCGGCGATATCGTGCACGGCCGTCGAGCATCCGGTCACGCCCCAGTTCTGTCCGATAAAGGACGTGCCGTCGGAGATGGCCACTTTCACCGGGCATCCGCTCCGCTGCACCAGATCGGCCATTCCATCGCCATTGAGATCGGCGGGGACGGTGGTGGGAAAGCCCGGCCAAGCGGTGTTATATGTTGGGGCGCCCAGGGTCGTGAAGGAGTTGCCGGTGGAAAGCCGGAAACTTCCTTTCCAATGCCACTCATACACAAATTCGTGCTCGGGACCTGGAGCAACATGATCGAACTCATAGACCCGCCACGTGATCAGCAGATCATCCATGCCGTCGCCGTTAAAGTCAGCGGTCTGATAAGTGACACTATCGAGCGTGGCACTGGCGACAGGTCCGGCGACATTGCTGGGCCAGACTACACCCGCCAGCGTGGTGCCGTTCCACATCGAGACGTTTTGCGCGGAGGCGCCGACGACAAGGTTATTCAGCCGGTCTGTCCGCCCATCCCCATTGAAATCGCCATAGGCCTTTGCCGTGCCTGCGGGCGCGATGCGCGTCGAATTTAACGTTGAATAGTCTCCGGAATAGCCAAAGCTCGTTGCGGGCAGCGAGGTGCCGCTCGTGATTGTGCCGCTGCCATCTACAGCGGCATCGCGGCCGAATTCCTGCACGCTGAGCAGCCGGGACCGTCGGATCGTGCCAAGGCCAGGAGTGTCCGCGCGATAGGTCAGGGCATAGGCGCGCAGGAGATATGCACCTACCTTGACATCGACGCTCTTGAGCCGCCGCTTCAGCTCAGCCAGCCCGGCGCCGGTCGCATAGGAGATGACGTCGGAACGCGTCTCCCAGTAGAGTTTAACGACGTACAACTCGTTGCCAGCCGTGCCATTGTAGGCGATCGTGTCGATGACTGGCGTGTTGTCGATATAGAGGCCCCCGGGAACCCCCGGGCATGAGGCCAGATCATCGCAAAAGAGGTAGTTGTACCTGACAGTGTTGCCATGGGTATCCGACACCTCCGCCAGCATCCAGCGATAATCGGTGGCACGCTTCACAGAATCGGCATTCGCGGCATTGTGCGGACCCCAGGTTGACGGCGCCTTGTAGGTGTACTTAGTGCCGTCAGTGGCCGTCACTTCCCATTTGTTGTTCGGGATGTCGCGCTTGATGCGCAGATAGCTTTCGATCTCCGTGGTGTGGGTGCCCCCGCTGGTGCAGCTGGCGCCGGTGGCGCCGCTGGTCGGGCAGGCAAAAACATCGTCACCGTCGAGCAGGAAGGTGTCGGTCGTACCATAGAGCGGCGTGCCGTCGCGGAAGGATACGCGCTCGATGACCGAGAGACCGCCAAGCACCCAGCCATGGCCGATATCGGAGTTATGCCTGCCGGAGTCGTAGGAGATCACCAGCGACGGCTCGATGCCGTGGAAGCCGGGAACAGCAATTTGGATCGCCTGTGAAAAGCTGCCACTGCTACCGGGACCGGCGCCATTCTTCGGCGCGCCTTCGCCTTCGCTCTCGTCCTGCGCAACCGCCGGTAGAGCGAGTAGGGCCACCAGCATCACGGCGGCGAGCGCCAGTAGAGGGCGTCTATTCTCGAAGCATCCCCCGATGCCGCGAATGGTTTCGATCTCTCCGAAGAACGAATGGCACAGGCCAAGCATGGCAACCCCCTTGCATAGATGCATGCAAGAGCCGCACATAAATCCGCTCGATACTTCGAGAGATGGCAGGCCGTATTATAGTGTTATCGATTTATCGCTGGCCGTGGCACGAACCCCCTTCGCATCAACGCCGATCCACACGCAACTCCTTATTGGCCCGCGCACACTCTAGTTTCGACTCTCCATCGAGAGTCAAGAGCGATGAAGTTACACGTCGATGAAATTCACCGCCGATCTATGCAAAGCTACTTTAGGTTGTGCCGTGAATGAATTGATGCCGTTCGCGGAATTCGAAGCAGCGTTGTGCATTCCCATATATTCCTATCGTGGGCGTGGCCTTCGGAATACGAGAACATCGTCAGATTATCCGCTGATCAGCGGTCCATACAGCCACACCAACCATCCGCCGGCACAGAGATACGGTCCGAACGGCAGCGCGCGCTCACGCGAGACGGACTCGCCGCGCGCCGCGAGAACCGCCGCCACGATCAGCCCGCCGATCGCGGCATAGAGCATCACCGTCGGCAACCCCTGCCATCCGACCCAGGCGCCGAGCGCGGCGACGAGTTTGGCGTCGCCCTGTCCCAACCCTTCACGCCCGCGCCCGCGGCGATAGGCCTACGTGATCAGGAACAGACTCAGATATCCCGCCGCGGCGCCGATCAAATGATCGAGGAGACGCGAGCGGTCGATGATTGCGGCGAGCGCAATGCCGCCGATCGCGAGCGGCAGCGTCAGCGAGTCCGGCAGGATGAATTCGCGCTGATCGATCCAGCCGAGCGTGAGCAGCATCCAGCCGAACGCGGCACCGATCCAGGCAATGTTCGACGGCAATACCGCCAGGGACCAGAGGGCAATCAGCAGCGCCGCAATTTCGGTCGCCGGATAGAAGACGCCGAGAAGCCGGGCGCATTTCCGGCATCGGCCGCGGCCCAACGCCCAACGCCCAACTAACAATCGGGATTAGTTCGCGCGGTTCGAGCGTGAACTCGCCGCAATCGCAAGTCGATCTACCGAACAGGATCGGCCGGCCTGCGGGCAGACGCATGATCACCAAGCCGAGAAAGCTGCCAACGAACGGTGAGGCGATAACAAGAAATATTGAGCTGAGCCAGATCACGCATCCCCGATACCACACTTTGACGATCATCAGTATCCCAGGTTGGCGCCGGGGCGATGATGCCTTCGGAGATGGTGAGGACATACCCGAAAATTGACTTCGGGTGATTTGCGAGGGGCGCGGGGTGAGAGCAGCGCGCGCAAAAACCGGGCCGGGGGGTTGCTGGCACGATTGACGGCGCGCCTAGCGAAGGCACCCCCGGGGTTGGGCCAGCTGAGCAACCCGCCGCGTTGCCCGCCATTGATGCGCTTGCTACGCTTGCCAACGCTGATGGCCAGGGCCGGCCCGGCGGATGGCGCGAAAGCCACCACGGCGGTATCCCGCGATCGACTGTTTAGACGCGCTGGTCGGGGACTGGCCCGGCCGGCGGTGCCTGCTGTCGTTTCGGGCGTCTGTCGCACCGTCTTAGCCTGGGACTCGCCTCCGGTAGGTCCGTCTCCCACCGTATCAAAAACCCTGTCTCTCACAGCCCGCGCAAGCCATTGATCTGACTCGACCTCGCAGGTTTCCGATCGCGCCGTATCGAAAACAGTTGATTTTGATACGGCACGAGGCCATTCTCAAGACCGACATCCGGAGAGGTAACAGCCATGCCCCGCTCTACCGAGCCCAAGCGCGTCGCTCTCTATGTCCGTGTCTCAACCGATGGCCAGACCGTTGCCAATCAACTGCGCGAGCTGCGCGCCGCTGCCCGGCGGCACGGCTGGCAGGTGGCGGCAACTTTCGAAGATGCGGGTATCTCCGGGGCCAAAGGTCGCGATGAGCGGCCGGCGATGCGTGCGCTCATGCAGGGCCTCATCCGGCGCGACTTCGATTTAGTTGCCGCTTGGTCGGTCGATCGTCTCGGCCGCAGTTTGCAGGATCTGATCGGGTTCCTCGGCGAGCTGCATGCCAAGGGCGTCGATCTCTATTTGCACCGGCAAGGCCTCGACACCAGCACACCGTCCGGTCGCGCCATGTTCCAGATGCTGGGCGTGTTCGCAGAATTTGAGCGGGCGATGATCCAGGAACGCATCCGCGCCGGTCTCGATCGCGCCCGCTCGCAGGGCAAGCGCCTCGGCCGCCCGCCTCTCGATCCCCGGCTGAAACACCGGATTCGCGCCGCGCTGCTCGCCGGCGGCGGCATTCGCCCCACGGCAACCGCGCTCAAGACCTCAATCGCAACCGTCCAGCGCGTTGCCGCTACGCTACCGGCTCGCTGACTGCTCCGCGGCCGTGTCGGGGTCCTTCGGTGGCTGTTTGCCGCAGCCTTGCGCTTGGCTTGCAGCGCACGCGCTGCTTCATAGCCCTGGCGCACGGTCTCCCGCAGAGCTGCGATCTCAGCGGGCGTCAGCCAATCGTTCCCCTGATAGCGCGTCGAGTGGACCATAGAGCCAATCCTCGCCGTATCCGCAATCTTGGCCGTCACCGAAATCAGACTCAGCCGCCGGCGCATGCTCTCGCCGGTGTCGCGCATGTGTGGGCGATGATTACCAGCGATCAGCAGCTTGCAAATGGACGTGAAGGTAAAATTGTCCTGGCGCATGTATCGCGCGGTGATGTCGTCGCCGCCGACGATTTCCTTGAGCCGGCTTTCATACCAATGGCGGCCCTGGTCGATCTCCGTCGCCGTCACCGGCCGATACCCGGCGATCGCCGCAACGTCCGTGGAGTGCCGTTCGCCGCGAGGTTCAAGGAACAAATTCTCGGCGCCCTTTGTTGCATAGCTGCCCAATGCGTTCGTCATCGCCTTCACGAACCGGGATTTGCCGCTGCCGCCCATGCCGCTAAAGAAGAAAAACACCTGCTCGCGCGTGAGTCCGGTCGCCATATAGCCGCAAGCGCGCCAGATATAATCTAGCAACTCGGCGTCGCCGCCGGCGAGGTGCTTTACAACCTTTATGAAATTCAGTCTGGCGCCGTCGCTGGGCGCGACGGTTGTGATCCTGCGCATCATATCGCCTGGTTGATGCGGCCGCAGGCTATCGACGCCGGCGCACAGGTCGATGACGCCGGCCGGCGTGTTCAAGAGATGCGGATCGCGATCGAAATCCTCCCGATCTGCCGCCACGCGCGGATCCGACCGCGCAAGACGCTCGATCGCGAAGACCGTGGCCGCCGATTTCAGATCAAGCGCTATACCAGGACTTTTTTCCCTAAAGACCTCGGCCTTTTTCGAGCAGAGGGCCTTGATGTGCTCCTTGACCTGATGACCCTCCTTGTCGTTGGCCCAGACCTTACCATCGTATCGCAACCACCCCAGACCGAGCACGTACCGGTATTCATTCCCATGATCATTGATGAACGCTCGCGCCAGCGCGATCTCGCTGCGGTCCTTCGGATCAAGCGGGACAATCTGTTCCGGTTGTTGAACTATGCTTGTGAGGCCATGTCTTCCAGCCGCCGAAAGATGACGAGGCGATTCATCGTCCGATAGCGGCGGTGGGGGCGCTGGCTCGCCGCCGTCGATGATCAGCCGGACAGGATCTCCCCAAAGCGTTTGTTTGTTGTCGTTGTCCTCGCTCATTGTCGAATCCGTTTTGACACCCTCATGCCTTGATAAGGATGGCACCACGGGCTACCAAAATGTTTCGGCACGACCGTGACCTTAGGCTCGAAGGCCACGTACCGGTGCACTGTGTTACCGTGTGCTCGCACTTTCTAAGCGGATTGGCCCCTTGGCGGTGCCGAATGAGGGAAAATCCTGCGCGAAATTCGCTCATCTCATGCCCCATGGTCTGGCGATTCCCGTTCAGCTGCGCGTGCGGTTAGGAATGCATCAACTTCCTCAGCAACCCAGCCGACGACATTCTTGGACACATGCACACGACGGGGAAACCTGCCGGCGGCCTCCCAGCGGCGAAGCGTCATCGTGCTAACGCCGACTTTGTTGAGGACTTCCGGCTCTCGCAGTAGTCGCATCGTTCGTCGCTCCGAAACAACAAAGCCCGCGACGGAGCAACCGCGCGGGCGAAAAACAGTCTGATTGGGCTTTTTAAGATGGGCCGGCGTTTTGCGCCCAGGATGGGCTGCGCCTCCATCTGTCTCGAAATTATCGGAACACTAGATCGTGTGTCAAGCGCCCATGCACTCCCACGAATTCTTGTGGGACGCCATCGATTACCAGGACGTGCCGATGCTCAACGCCGGCCAACGATACGCTGCAACTCAGCCGCCCAAAGCTCAAGCGCTCGGCGCTTCTCGTCCAGATAATCATGACGATCATAGATGCCACGGATGCCAGAAATGACGTGGCCTAGAACACGCTCGCTGATATCGGCAGCGATGCCTAGCTTGCTGAAATTGCTTCGCGCGGTGCGTCGCAAATCATGGATGATCCACGGCTCAAGTTTCACCTTTCCCGGCTTTGGCGCATCGCGGCGCAGCTCCTCCAGCATGTAACCGTCGAGCTCGGCCTTTGCCTTCGAAAATCCGCTGACTGGCGTCCGATCATTGGTCGTGAACACGAAGCCACTCTCTGTCCCGATCGTCGGCTGATCGTCGATGATCGCGATCGCCGCATCCGGCAAAGGCACGATATGCGGCCGGCCGGTCTTGTATTTGCTGCCGACCAGCTCGATCTGCTTCTCACCCCTGTGGATCTCCGGCCATTGCAGGCCGCCGATCTCGCCCTTGCGCTGCGCCGTAATCGCCAATAGCTGCAACAGTGGGCCAAACGGCCAGCCAAGCCGAGTGCAGGCCTTCCAGAACGCGCGCAACTCATCATCGGATAAAACCCGCTCCCGTGGCTTCTCCTCCGTCGGCCGCCGCATACGCGCAGTTGGTGTGTGCTGGATGATACCGCGGTCGAGTGACCAGTTGAAAAGCTTGCGCACGACGACAAGAGTCCGATTGGCCTGGATCGGTGCACGATCGGCAATGGTCTCCAGGAGATCGGTCACGTCGCGGCGGCTGATTTCGCTGATCGGCTGGTGCCGCCATTTCGGGATCACATCGCGCCGAAGTATACGCTCGAATTCCGGCCACCGCCGCTGTTTGGCGTGGCGCTCGATGAATTGTTCGGCGACGGCTGCAAAGGTATCCGCCTGGCGCCGGGTCTCGGCATCGCGTTGACGCTGCATTTCGAGGCGCGGGTCCTTGCCTTTGTCCGCCAGGTCGAGCATGCGTCGCGCCTTTTCGCGCGCCGCCGCCAAGCTGATACGCGGGTAAGGTCCGAGCGTAACCCGTAGCTGCCGACCGTTCACGCGGGTGCGCACGGTCCACGACTTAGCGTCTCCGTCGGTGATTCGAAACGCCAAGCCAGGCACGATCGCGTCGGGGTACTCCCTGCGACCCGCACGCGGCGCCCGGATTGATGCGACCTTGCGATCCGTCAAGCGCGCAGCAGGCACCTGTCGCTCCCATGTTTGACGTGAAACATTCGCCCCCAGCGGTTCCCCTTGCCCGCCTCCAAAGCGAGGCATCCCCAGGGGTCACACCGGGGTCACAGCCAAGCCAGATATCCAGCGTGAGTCGATGAGAGCCGAAGGTACCACAAGAATCTCGTAAACACAGGATATTTCTACGAAAAAGAGTAGAATGTGGGAGCGGATGCGAGTCCCGGATATGGCCTGACTACCCGCCTTGTAAGCGGTAGGTCGTCAATTCGATTCTGACACCCGGCACCAGTGTTTCCGCTACGCCAGCGCCTTCTCCAGGAACGGCAGGCTGACATCCATCCGGTAATCCACATCGGAGTGGTTATCGGGGAATTCCTCGTAGGTATGACCGATCTTCAGGCGGTCCAGCGCGCGATGCAGCCGCCGCGCGCCGTAATGCAGATGATACTGGTCCTCGTCGCCGCAATCGATATAGATCGCCTTCAGCTTGCGGAGATTGTCGGCATATCTGTCGACGGCCAGAGCGGGATCGTGAGCCAGCCAGTTCTGCCATCGTTCGGGGATCAGTTCGGCCGTCTCCAGATCGACCGGCAGGCGGATGCCGAGAAATTGCGTGGGATCGGGATCGTAGGTCGCGGCCATCGCCAGCGCGCCGAGAACCATGGTGTCGCTGCTCTTCGGCTTCCTGACCTGTTCGAAATAGCCGATGAATTTTTCGATCGAACGGTCGTGCTTCGCTAGCGCATTCAGTACCAGCGGCATTTCCACGAGATAGGACATCTCGAACGCCATATCGCCGGAGTGACAGGCTAGCGCCGCCCAGATGTCCGGCCGCCGCATACCGTGAATGATGGCGCCATAGCCGCCGGAGGATTTGCCGAACACCCCGCGCCGTCCCGTGCCGCCGCAGCCTAATTGGGATTCAACGAACGGCACGACTTCATCGGTGAGGAAATCCTCGTAGCGCCCCATCGCCGCGCTGTTGATGTATTGGTTGCCGCCGAGGCGCGTGAAGCAATCGGGAAAAGCCACGACTACCGGCCCCATCTTGCCTTCGCCGATCAGGCGGTCCAGGCGCTCGGGCACATTCTCCGTGAAGGGGCGCCAGTTTGTATGGGACAGCCCGGATCCGGTATAGCCGACGAGATCCACCAGCAACGGCAGTTTCTGTGCCGCGCCGAAGCCTGCCGGCAGATAAACGCGAACCTCGCGCGCTGTGGGATCGCCCAGTGGATTGCCCTGGAGCACGCGGCTCTCGACGGTGAAGCTGCGCACTTCGCCGGCAGCGACGGTCTTGTTCCTGCGCATGTCAGCGCCTCCCGATGCCGCTCTAAGGATGCCGGATGAGCTGCCACGCCGCCGGCAGCAGCAGCGCCGCTACCAGCAGCTTGATCCCGTCAATGACGATGAACGGCGTCAGCCCATAGGCGATAGTTCGTTCCCAGTCGTAAAAGGTGGAAAGCCACAACAGCCCCGGCACATAGAGCAAGATGTTGCCAATCAGCATGGCGATTGCGGTGCTCACGACGTTGCGATCCCAGCCCCGCTCCGCCAGCCAGCCGACGACGGCGGCGGCGATGATAAAGCCCACGAGATATCCGCCGGTCGTGCCGGTAAGGACTTCGATGCCGCCGCTCATATCCGCAAACACCGGCAGGCCGATCCCGCCCTCGACGAGATAAGCGAGCGCTGTGGCCGCCCCCAACCGCCAGCCATAGACGGCGCCCACCGCCAGCACGCCGAAGGTCTGCATCGTCACGGGAACAGGTCCGTTCCACACTGTGATTTGCGCGCAAGTGGTGAGGAACATGCTGCCCACCAGGATCAACACGCCCCACCGCAGAGCATTGACGGTTCTTTCCGGCCAGATCAGACCGATCAATGTCGGACGTGGATCGCGCGTGTTGAACATTTCCCCCTCCCGAAAATGCCAGCCTTATCCTTGAGTTCCGTCCGGCGGCGGCAAGCTTCATACAACAGAGGGCCGATGGCGCGCAAATGCCGGCGCTGCGGAAGAATTCCGGTTCCACAAATGGAGGTTGCCTCCCACTCCATCCATGCGCTCCTATGGGCCAACTTTCGGGAAAGACCTGCCGACCGTATCCCTCATGATTACGAATGACCTAATTTTGCTGGCCTATGGCATGGCCTGCGTCTTTGGCGCGGCCATCGTCCGCGGCTATAGCGGATTCGGCTTTTCGCTGTTGGCCATCACGGCATTGTCGCTGGCGATGGAGCCGAAGGATGTAATTCCTGCCATCTTCATGATGGAGATCGCCGCGAGCCTCCATCTACTGCCGGGCATCTGGCGGGAGGTTCACTGGCGGTCCATTTCGCTGCTGCTGATCGGCTGCATCGTCGCGACGCCCATCGGCGTCTGGATTCTGGCGTCGGCGCCCGCCGCTCCCATGAAGATTGCGCTCGCCGTTGCCGTGGCGGTGGCTGCTGTAATGCTTTGGCGCGGCTTCCGCCTCGAGAGGACACCAGGCCCGGCGGCGACGATTGCGACGGGCGCTGCCTCCGGATTTCTGAACGGTGCGCTCGGCATCGCCGGTCCGCCGGTCATCCTGTTCTATTTCAGCTCTCCGGCCGCAGTGAATGTGGGTCGCGCCTCCGTCATCGCCTATTTCCTGGGAACCGACGTCACCGGGCTGGCCTTCATGGCCCCGCAGGATCTTATCGATATGTCGGTTTTGACTCGATTTGCAGCGTTTCTGCCGGCGCTGCTGATTGGCGTCTGGTTGGGCGCCCGCAGCTTCCGCGGCGCCAATCCGGAAAAATTCCGCCGCTGGGTGCTCATTATCCTTTTTGTCATGTCAGCGCTGACGGGGATCAAGGGAATCGTCGAAATTCTGCAATCCGCGCAGGGTTAATGCGCCGCAGGGGCTGTTCGCAAACCTTCTGTTCACCTGTGTCTCTTAGATTGCGACCGATGGGGATTCCCTGTTCGCGATGCGAATAATCGGTCGGTCGGGAGCTACATGAAACAATCGGCAACAGCGCTTGTGGCGGCGCCCGGCGTCGCCGGCATCTTCGGCGACCTCGCCGCGAGCTGGCCGAACGACCGCATCGGCATCGGCGATCTGATGCTGGCGCTGCGCGAGCGGGGCTTTGGCATTCTGCTGATCGCCCTGGCGATCCCCAACTTCGTGCCGCTGCCAATTCCGGGGCCATCCGCGGTCTTTGGCATCGCCACCGCAATCTTCTCCATGCAACTGCTGCTGGGCTGCGAGCGTCCCTGGCTGCCCGGACGATTGCGGTCACTCTCCGTTGCTCGCGCCGATTTTGCCGGCATGATCGCCCGCGCCCTGCCCCATCTGCAACGCTGGGAGCGGATTCTTCACCCGCGTCTGCCCAGGCTGATCTCGCCGCTATGGGAACGCATCGTCGGCCTGGCATGCCTGATGCTGTCGATCCTGATCGCCCTGCCGATCCCGTTTACCGGAATCCCGCTGGCACTGCCGATCATCGCCATGGCTCTGGGCATCATTGGGCGGGACGGTCTGTTCATTGCCGGCGGCCTGTTCGCCGCCATGGCCAGCACGATCTACGCGCTGACGGTCGCCAATGCGGCGGTCTTCGCCGTCCTGTTCGCGACCGGCGGCATCTGAGACCTGTCAGCTAATCGACTATCTCCGTTCGTCGGGCGGGCAGCGCCGTAAGAAGGCATTCCTGACATCGCGATTCGCCGGCACGGGTTCGCTCGAGCAATCGAGCCGCTGCTCCAGAAGATCGTTGGCAAGGCCGCTGCGCCGTCCCGCCAGCGGCGATTCGTCAAGCCGCGCGAAGCCGCCCGCGGGTGCCAAATCCGGTAGTTCCGGCACCGGGCGCACTTCAGTCTGCGGAATCGGCTCTGCCGACGGCACGGCAACGCGCTCCGGAACTGCCGGCTGCTCGATGTCGGTTGCGGTGCAGGATGAAAGGATGAGCGCCGCGATGATCAATAGACCACGCATGGATTTCTCCCATTTGCCCGCGACGCCCCTCTAGATTTAAGCCGATCGCCATCTTTCGCAAGCCCCGGACAGCGTGATACGCTGTGACATTCCTGACCGGATGGTCAAATGACGGGGAGCATAAGATGGCAAAGATCCGGGGCGGCCTGATTCAGATGGCACTGAAGGGCGATACTTCCATGTCGCCGGAAAAGATCCGGGATAAGATGCTCGATGCGCATATGCCGTTGATCGAGCGCGCCGCCAAGCAAAAGGTGCAGGTGCTCTGCTTCCAGGAAGTTTTCACCCAGCCCTATTTCTGTCCGAGCCAGGACAAGAAATGGTACCGGGCAACCGAAAAGATCCCCGACGGTCCCACCACCAAGCTGATGCAGAAGCTGGCGAAGAAGTACGGCATGGTGATCGTGGTGCCGATCTACGAGGAGGAGATGACCGGCGTCTATTACAACACCGCTGCCGTCATCGATGCCGACGGCAAGTATCTCGGCAAGTTCCGCAAGATCCATATTCCCCAGGTCGCCGGCTTCTACGAGAAGTTCTTCTTCAAGCCGGGGAACATCGGCTATCCCGTGTTCGACACGGCGTTCTGCAAGCTCGGCGTCTATATCTGCTATGACCGCCATTTCCCCGAGGGCTGGCGCGCCCTGGCGCTGAATGGCGCGGAGCTGATCGTGAATCCCTCCGCGACTGTCGCGGGCCTCAGCCAATATCTGTGGAACCTGGAGCAGCCAGCCGCCGCGGTCGCCAATGGCGTCTATATCGGCGCGGTCAATCGCGTGGGCACGGAAGGGCCGTGGAACATCGGCAAGTTCTATGGCTCCAGCTACTTCGTCAATCCGCGCGGGCAGATCCTGAAACAGGCCAGCGACAGCCGTGATGAGCTGGTGGTGTCCGATCTCGACATGGACATGGTGCGGGAGGTGCGCGATCTCTGGCAGTTCTTCCGCGACCGCCGGCCGGAGACCTACAGCGAATTGGTCAGCCCAGGGCGGTAGGCGCGTTCCCGGCTTCAGCGCAGCCGGCGCACCAGATCCATGAACTTCTTCACCCGGGCGCCGTCCACGGCGTTCCAGGTATTGCCGGCTTTCTTGAAGTGCGTGCCGATGACGCAGCCATCGGCAACGCGCAGGATGTCCCGCACATTGCCGATGTTGACGCCGGTATTGGCGAATACCGGCACGTCCTTGACGGCATCCTTCACGCGGCGCAGATCGGCGCTGTCCACCGGCTCGCCGGTCATCGGACCGGAAACGCAGATGATATCCGCGAGTGACGAGAACACGGCGCTGCCGGCGCGCTTGGCGATCGGCCTGTTGTCCAGCGGTGCCGCGAATTCCGCATTGATGTTGAACAGCAGCTTCATGTCGTCGCGGCCCAGATTGTGCCGCAGCCGCAGCGCCTCGGCGCATTTCGGCGCCCACAGACCCATGTCCGATGCATAGACGCCGGTGAAGATCTCGCGGCCGAAGCGCGCGCCGGTGGCCGCGCCCAGGGCAACGGTGGCGACGGGATCCCAGAGGTAGTTCACGCCGAAGGGCACCTTCAGCAATGTCTTGAGCTGGCCGATGGCCGAAGCCATCGCGGTGAGGCTTTCCGGATTGGACTCCAGCACATAGGGCCGGTCGCCCTCGTTGCCGAACATGATGGCATCGACGCCGCCGGCCTGCAGCTTCTCGATGTCGGCCGCAACCCAATCCAGGATGTGGTTCATGCCCTTCTTGGCGCTGTAGCCCGGCGCTCCCGGCAAAGGCGGGAAATGGGCCATGGCGACGATGGGCTTCTTGCTGCCGAATGTTTCCTTGAGCATGGATAAAATGAAGCTCCTGACTTGAATGCGGATGAGGATAGGAACCGCTAAGCGGCGTGGTTGCGCGGTATGGCCGAGGTGGTCTCCGGATCGAACAGATGCATCTGCCGGGGATCGATATGGAGCCGCTGAATGCTACCGATGCGGGCGGAGAACTCGCGGCCGAGGCGCGAGGAGATTTCGGCACCACCAG
>Ga0184612_10001060_pt1 | contig 13234 bp, 11 predicted proteins | sample PLM3_60_coex_FD_133163 | JGI IMG/M metagenome (GOLD analysis project Ga0184612, IMG submission 133163) | Groundwater sediment microbial communities from an aquifer in East River, Colorado, USA - PLM3_60_coex | ecosystem: Environmental > Terrestrial > Soil > Riparian zone | place: USA: East...
ACGCCGCCGCCCGCCAAGACCACACCGCCCGCCAAGACCACATCGCCCGCCAAGGAGACGACGGACGCTCCGACGCCGACAGCCGACGCGCCCAGCCAGGGCTCAGACGGCTCGGTCAATGGCGCACGGCCCGGGCCGACGGAGCAGGCTGGCGCCGTTGCCGCGCCGCCGCAGACGTCGCCGCCGCGGCCAAGGAAACGCACGTGATCACCGCTCGACCCACCGTGCTTCGTGGGCCGCAGGGTGCCCGTACTTCTCTGCGCCCGGACCGGTGAGTGCCTGAGCCCGGCCGAGTGGTCGACGGTGTGCGCCTCGGCGTCACCACGCTCACCGTCATGCCGGTCCGCGTAGGCAGAGTCGACCGGTCGGCCGCCGCGGTAGCGATGTCGATCGCGCCCGCCATCGGCATCGTCCTTGGGTTTGTTCTCGCCGGCGTCGGCCTGGCTGCCGCGGCCGCCGGCGCGACGCCCCTGGTAGCCGCGGTCCTGACGGTCGGCGCTGGCGTCGTGTTGACCCGCGGCCTGCATCTGGACGGGCTCGCGGACACGGCCGACGGCCTTGGCTCCTATACCGATCCGGCAACCTCACTCGCGATCATGCACAAGCCCAATGTCGGACCGTTCGGCGTTGCCGCGGTCGTGCTCGTCCTGCTGGCGCAGGTAGCGGCGACGGCCGCCGTACTCACAACACCCTGGTACGCGGCCCTCGCGGCCGTCGTGACCGCCACCGCTGCCGGCCGGCTCGGGATCACGGCCGCCTGCAGCCGCGGGGTTCCGGCGGCCCGCCCCGAAGGACTTGGCGCCTTGGTGGCTGGCACCGTCGGGCCGGCTGCGCTGGCGGTTGGCACAGTTTCCGTGTTGGCTGTGGCGGTGGTCGCCGTCCCGGGGCGGCCGTGGCAGGGGCCGGCCGCTGTGATCGTCGCGCTCGCCACCATGCTGATATGGCTCAGACATGTGGTACGCCGACTGGGCGGCGTTACTGGCGATGTGTTCGGAGCGGCGTGCGAGTGGACGGCGACGGTGACCTACATTGTTGTGTCTATATGAGAGAACTTGCGGTGGGTGCAAACCCGGTCGTACGGTGCGCGGATGAATTGGGCATCGCATCCGACCGCCGAGATGCCCACCACGGTCCCGACCGGTCGTCACCGACGCCGACGCACGGGAGTCCTCGGTGCCATCGCCGCAGCGTCCCTACTCCTCCTCGCTGCCCTCGGCGCCATGTTCTCACCCACGCTATTGGGCTGGCCGCCACCCAGCCGGTCGGCCGCCCCGCCGGCCCCGTCGGCCTCGACATCCTCACCGTCCACAGTGTCCGCACTGCCGGGCATGGACGCGCTAACGGCCTCGCCGGCGACCGTGGCTCCGCCGCCGATCGCCACCTCGCCGACGGGCGCCGCACCAACGCGAAAGCCACCCGCCGCGACGGGAATTGCGGCCCTGGAGGACGAGGTCGTTGCGCTCACCAGGGCGGAACGGGACAAGCGGGACTGCGCCCCGCTTGTGCTGGACGACAAGCTCCGTACGGCCGCCCGCTCGCACAGCGCCGACATGGCCCGCAACGGTTACTTCGGCCACACCAATCCCGACGGCCAAGACCCCGGCGAGCGGATGACGGAGGCGGGTTACCGAACCGACCGCGGCTGGGCAGAGAACATCGCCCGTGGCTACCCAACCGCGGCAGCGGTGATGACCGGTTGGATGGCTAGCTCGGGCCACCGCGCTAATATTCTCAACTGCTCCATGCGTTCGATTGGCGTCGGCGTCGCGCGAGCTACTGACGGCCGACTCTTATGGACTCAGGATTTCGGGGGACGTTGACACAATGTCTGACGCCGACGATGCCATTACCCTGCCCGTCCCCGAGGTGGTCCGCGCGATCTACCTCGTACCGACGGCTGACCCGCCGCCCGACCCTGTGAATCTGGTTCGTCGTTTCGCGGCCGGCCAGTGGGGCGGCGACCTGGGGGACATGCTCGCGAACCTTTTCGAAGGCCCGATCGTGCCGGTCGAGGTCCGGCCGACCGACGATGTTCCCCCGCTGCCGGTAGAACTCCTTGCCGCCATGGGGGCGACCGAGGATCAACTGCACCGGGTCGAGTCGGCCACTCACTTCGCCATCATTACGGTGCAGAGCCAGCCCGGCTGGCCACCGGTACACGAGTGGATCACACGAGCGATAGCGACCGTCCTGGCCGAGCAGATCCACAGTGACGTCATCGACGTGCTCAACTACCAGATGCTCGATGTGGCCCGAGCACGGCGCACGCTGCCGGACGACAACGGCCGGATACGCCTCGCCGACTGGGTATCGGTCGACTACTCCGCCGACCGTACCGGCTACTGGGTAACGACGACGGGTTTACGCCGATTCGGACTGCCTGAGCTGCAGACGCTCGCGGCCCCGCCAAACGTCGTCGAGCGCTGGGGGCAGGCGATGACCGGCATTGCCCACCGGCTGATCGCGGCGTGGAGCAATGCGCTCTCGTACGACCGTGACGCGGCGTTCGTACAAATCCCTTCGTTACTTGAGGTCGGTGCGCACGACGTTTCTACCGCGTACGGGCGCGATGCCGTGGAGGGTGCCACAGCGATCGTCAGGCTTGCGTTAGACCCGGGCTTCGATCCGGAGCAGCACTCGTTCCTTACCATCCACCCGCCGCTGAGTTGGTCCGGTTCAGCCGGCGAGCATATCGCCGAGGTCTGCACAGCACTGTTCGGCGCCCGGGCCGGCGGTATCCGCCATGCCCACCCCGGCGAGATGATGGGCCGCGCGATCGCGACGGCCCGGGCGGCGCTCACCGACATCCGCGGCCGCTTCGAGTCGGGTGAGCTGGACCTGCACCAGAAGCTGCTGGTGAAGTACGCCCTCCCGGCCGCCGAGGGGGGTACCGAGTATCTATGGGCCTACGTGACCTCCTGGCGAGACCCGTACCGAATCCTGGCAACGAGCGCGGCAGATGCCGTCTACCACCCAAAGGTCCGTGCCGGGCGCCCGGTCGTGGTCGACACGGCGGCGGTCGTTGACTGGGCCGTCGAACACGACGAGCTGGGCATTGTGGAGGGTGGGTGGACCCAGGCGGCCCTCGACGAGGGGTGAGTCAGCGCACCGACGGGGTAACAAAGGGAGGCTTGACAACCTTCATCGTTGAGCGACGACCGCGGATGTCGACCTCGACCACATCCCCATCGCCGAGCCCAGCCCCATCGCCGAGCCCAGTCCCATCGCCGAGCCCAGCCCCATCGGCGAGCCCAGCCTGCGCGTTGAGTAGGGCGAGCGCGATGCCCAACCGCTTCGTCGGTGAGAAGGTGCCACTGGTGATCTCTCCGACTGGCTCGTCCCCACGCAGCACTGTCATATGTGGGCGCGGGATGCCGCGGTCGAGCGACTCCAGACCCCAGAGTGTCCGGCGTGGACCGGCCGCCTTCTCCGCGATCAAGGCGTCACGGCCCCAGAACGCCGGCTTCGACCAGCCGACCGCCCAGCCGGCCCGCGCCTGGACGGGCGAGATATCCAGGGACAAATCCTGGCCATGCAGCGGGTACCCCATCTCGGTCCGCAGCGTATCGCGCGCGGCCAGTCCAGCGGGTCGCACTCCGTACGCCTCCCCGGCCTTGAACAGCGCGTCCCACACGGCGCCCGCGCGCTCGGCGGCGACGACGAGCTCGTAACCGTGTTCGCCGGTGTAGCCCGTGCGGCACACCGTGAGCTCGGCGCCGTCGTGGGCGGCGACGGCGAAGCTCATGTAGTCGTGCTCGGTCGGTAAGTCAAGCCCGGCGAGCACCTGCGTTGAACGCGGTCCCTGAACCGCCAGGACCGCGTACGCCTCGTGCTCATCGGTGACCGTGACGTCAGCCGGAGCCGCTTCCCGGAGGCGGCGGACGACCTCGGCCGTGTTGGCCGCGTTGGGGATGAGGAAGACATGGTCATCGGTGTGCACATAGGCGATGAGGTCATCGACGACGCCGCCACCGGCGTCGCAGCACAGGGTGTACTGAGCTTTGCCCGGTCCGATCCGGCGCAGGTCGTTGGAGAGGCACGCGTTGAGAAAGTCGACGGCGCCCGGTCCCCGTACCCTCGCCTTGCCCAGATGCGAGACGTCGAAGACGCCGACGGCCTCGCGTACGGCGGTGTGCTCCTTGAGCACTCCACCTCCGGCGTACTCCAGCGGCATCTGCCAGCCACCGAAAGCGGCAAACTTCGCGCCAAGGGCGACATGGCGCCCGTGCAACGGGGATCGCCGCAGCGTCTCGGTCATGACAGCAAACTATCGCTCCGGTGAGGTCCAACCGCGCTCAGGTCATGGACGAGGGTGACGAGTGCGGCAGACCGGGTACGCCGCCGGCGACGGTGCCGTTAGCATCTGGACACACCACCGACCGCAAATCGCAATGGAGCCGCAGCGTGACACCCATCTCTCTCTCCGACACCGACCCGGCCGAACTTGCCGTCGACGCCATCGTCGTCGGCCTGCACGCAGCGGATGGCGACGGTGGTCGCCCGCTGCTCGCCCCAGGGGCGGAGAGCGTGGCGGTCGCCTTCGAGGGCAAGCTCGCCGAGACACTCGCGCTGCTGGGTGCCACCGGTTCGCCGGGCGAGGTGACGAAACTGGCCACCCTCGGTACGGTGTCGGCGCCGGTGATCGCGGCCGTGGGCCTGGGCCCCGTTCCGTCCGACAGAGGGGTCGAATCACAGGGCTGGGTGACCACCGAAACGCTGCGTCGGGCGGCGGCGTCGGCGGTGCGTTCGCTCGCTGGTGCGCGAAAGGTGGCACTGGCCCTGCCGGCCCCCGACGGTGACGGGGGCGCATCGGCCCTGCGCGCGATCGCGGAGGGTGCGCTGCTGGGCAACTACCGGTTCGCGGGCTACAAGACGAAGCCGCAGCCGGCCCGGCGCAACCCGGTCAAGGCCGTGACGGTGCACGTAACCGACGCGGGCGACAAATCGGCCAAGGCCGAGACGAAGCGCGCCGCGGTGGTGGTGGCGGCGGTTGCCCGTACCCGCGACTGGATCAACACCGCGCCCAACGAACTCCGGCCGCCGTCGTTCGCCGCGGAGGTGGCGGCGGCGGCCACGGAGGCCGGCCTCGAGGTCGAGGTGCTCGACGAGAAGGCATTAAAGAAGGGTGGCTTCGGCGGCATCCTCGCCGTCGGGATGGGGTCGGACGCACCGCCGCGCTTCGTCAAGATCACGTACGCACCGAAGGGTGCCACCAAGAAGGTCGCGCTTATCGGCAAGGGGATCACGTTCGACACGGGCGGATACGCCGTGAAGCCCGCCCAAGGCATGTGGGAGATGAAGTCCGACATGTCAGGCGCGGCCGCAGTCGCCTCCGCGATGATCGCGTTGACCGCGTTGAAGCCCAAGGTCGCGGTGACCGCTTATCTGCCGATGGCCGAGAACATGATCTCCGGCACCGCGTACCGACCCGGCGACGTCATCACCATGTACGGCGGAAAACGCGTCGAGGTGCTCAACACCGACGCCGAGGGGCGGATGATCCTGGCCGACGCGATCGTGCGCGCGGGCGAGGACGAGCCGGACTACCTGTTCGAGACCTCGACGCTTACCGGCGGCCAGGTGATCGCTCTCGGCAAACGGATCTCCGGCCTCATGGGCGACCCGGAGTTGTGCGAGCGGGTACGGGCCGCGGGTGACCGCGTCGGAGAACCCGCCTGGCCGATGCCGCTGCCCGACGACGTACGCAAGGGCATGGACTCCGACGTCGCCGACATCTCCCAGGTCAACGCCGGCATGGACCGGGCCGGGCACATGCTGCAGGGCGGAGCGTTCCTGCGGGAGTTCGTGGCGGACGGCCTGCCCTGGGCACACATCGATATCGCGGGCCCCTCCTACCACTCGGGTGAGCCCACCGGCTACTGGTCCAAGGGCGGCACCGGCGTCCCCCTGCGCACCCTGCTCGAACTGATCGACGACATCGCGGCAAACGGCTGACCGCGCACCGCATCGGGGCGGATGGTCTCCGCCGGGGGGCGGGCCGAGGAGTCTAGGTCTGTTGGGCCCGCTTGCGGCGCTCGTTGAACTCCCGCATGCGCTTGGGATAGCCGACGAGGGCCACGTCATACACCGGGATGCCCACCTTGTTGCCCCACCCGCGGGCGGCCTCGACGCTGGGCACTCGGCGGCGGGTCCACTCCCCATCATGGGCGATAAGCAGGACGGTGGTCTCGGTCACTGTGGTCTTGGGCTCGAGGAACGCCTCGACACCTCGCCGCGTCTGGACAAAGTGCTCAAGGTGCAGGAAATCGTCCTTGGCCGTGGGGCGGTCAGAGCGCGCCGAGGGCGCGGGGCGACGTCGGAACCAGGCCACCAGGGTCCCTCCTCGAGCACGCGGCCGGCGTGATGGGCGACTGCCGGCAAGGGTACGCGAGAACCGCTACCGCGACACTCCCCCACATCGACCACTGCTGAACCCGTGTGGTGGGCGACACCGTGCTCGTTCGGGACCTCGCGTCGCAGGCACACTTGTCGAGTGACAAGATGACCACGGGTGCAACTACGGGCCCTTTACAGCAACCCGCATGACTGTGCGACCCGCATGACCGAGCGACCGGCGTGACTGAAAGACCGGCATAACTGGAGAGCGAGCCAAACCATGTCTAACGGCGGCACATTCGACGTCGTGGTTCTGGGAGGCGGCAGCGGCGGGTACGCCACCGCACTGCGCGCCGCGCAACTCAACCTGTCCGTCGCCCTGATCGAGAAGGACAAACTCGGCGGCACGTGCCTGCACCGTGGCTGTATCCCGACGAAGGCGCTCCTGCACGCTGGCGAGGTCGCCGACCAGACCCGCGAGTCGGAGCAGTTCGGCATCAAGGCCGAACTCGTGGGCGTCGACATGGCCGGAGTGAACGCATACAAGGACGGGGTCGTGGCCCGCCTCTATAAGGGCCTGCAGGGCCTGGTGAGTTCCGCCAAGATCACATATGTCGCTGGTGAGGGCCGCCTCGTGGCACCGACCACCGTCGAGGTCAACGGAGAGCAATACGTGGGCCGCAACGTCGTGCTCGCCACCGGCTCGTATTCCAAGACCCTGCCCGGCCTGGATCTCGACGGAGAACGCGTGATCAGCTCCGAGGACGCGCTGACCCTGGATCGAGTCCCCACCTCGGTCATCGTCCTCGGCGGCGGCGTGATCGGCGTCGAGTTCGCCAGCGCTTGGCGGTCGTTCGGGGCCGACGTGACCATTGTGGAGGCACTGCCCCGGCTCCTCGCAGGCGAGGACGAGGAGTGCTCAAAGGCGGTCGAGCGGGCCTTCCGTAAGCGCGGCATCGCCTTCAAGGTGAACAGCCCCTTCGAGAAGGTCGAGCGCACCGACTCCGGGGTCAGGGTAACGATCGCGGGCGGCGAGACGATCGAGGCCGAGCTGCTCCTGGTCGCCGTCGGCCGCGGGCCCGTCACGGCCACCATCGGATACGAGGAGCAGGGCCTCACCATGGACCGGGGCTTTGTCCCCACAGACGAACGTCTGCGCACCAATCTGCCCAACGTCTACGCTGTCGGCGACATCGTGCCCGGCCTGCAGCTGGCCCACCGCGGCTTCCAGCAGGGCATCTTCGTCGCCGAGGAGATCGCCGGACTCAACCCCGGCGTCATTGACGAGGACGGAATTCCGCGGGTCACCTATTCTGACCCCGAGGTCGCCTCGATGGGCCTGACCGAGGCGAAGGCCCGGGAGCAGTACGGCGCGGACAAGGTGAAGACGTACTCATACAACCTCGGCGGCAACGGCAAGAGTCAAATCCTCAGGACGGCGGGCTTCGTCAAGCTGGTGAGCGTTGTCGACGGACCGGTCGTCGGGGTGCACATGGTCGGCGCCCGCGTCGGTGAACTGGTCGGCGAGGCGCAGCTCATCTACAACTGGGAGGCGTACCCCGCCGAGGTCGCCCAGCTGGTTCACGCACACCCCACTCAGACCGAAGCGCTCGGCGAGGCTCACCTGGCGTTGGCCGGCAAGCCGCTGCACGCGCACGCCTGAGCACCACCGTCGGAGAAGGAGTCAGTTCACATGCCGGTATCGGTCACCATGCCCCGGCTGGGCGAGAGCGTCACCGAGGGCACCGTTACCCGCTGGCTCAAGCAGGAGGGCGACCGGGTCGAGGTCGACGAACCCCTGCTCGAGGTGTCGACCGACAAGGTGGACACCGAGATCCCGTCGCCCGCGGCTGGCGTACTCGCGCGCATCGTCGTGCGCGAGGACGAGACCGCTGAGGTCGGGTCGGAGCTCGCGGTGATCTCTGGTGAGGGTGAGGACCCGGGTACGGCCAGCGCGTCTCCCGCGTCCACCGCGGCGCCCGCAACCGCCTCACCGCCGGAAGCAGCGCCAGCGCCCGCGGCCACCGCCGCGCCATCCGAACCCGAAGCCGTGCCCGCCGAGCCGGGCGCCGCGCCCCCGTCGCCCGCAGCGCCCCCGGCGCCCGCATCGCCGAAGGCTGACGCGGCGCCCACGGGTGACGCGACCGCGGTGAAGATGCCCGCATTGGGCGAGTCGGTAACGGAGGGTACGGTCACCCGCTGGCTCAAGCAGGTCGGCGATCCCGTCGAGATGGATGAGCCGCTGCTCGAGGTCTCCACCGACAAGGTGGACACCGAGATCCCGTCCCCGGTCGCTGGTGTCGTGCTCGAGATCAAGGCCGCCGAGGACGACGTCGTTCCGGTCGGCGCTGACCTCGCTCTGATCGGCGCCGCGGGTGCAGCCAAGCCCGCGCCGGCCGCCGCGCCAGCACCCGCTCCCCCGGCCGCGGCGCCAGCACCCGCTCCCCCGGCCGCCGCGCCAGCGCCGGCCCAGCCAATCCCGGCTCAGACAATCCCGGCTCAGACAACCGCGGCACCGACAGAGGGCGACGGCTACGTGACGCCGCTCGTACGCAAGCTCGCCGCCGAGCAGGGCGTGGACCTGGCGACACTCACCGGCACCGGAGTCGGCGGTCGGATCCGCAAACAGGATGTGCTCGAAGCTGCCGCCAAGGCGAAATCGCCGGCTCCCACACCGGCCACGCCGGCAGCGGTCGCACCGGCAGCCAAGGCCGAACCAAGCCCGCTTCGCGGTCGTACCGAGAAGTTGTCGCGCCTACGCGCGGTCATCGCCCGACGGATGGTTGAGTCGCTCCAGGTTTCTGCCCAGCTCACTACCGTGGTCGAGGTCGACGTCACCCGGATCGCGAAACTGCGCGACCAGGCGAAGGCCGATTTCCAGGCCCGGCATGGTGTAAAGCTGTCGTTCCTGCCGTTCTTCTCCCTCGCGACCGTCGAGGCGCTGCGGGTGCATCCCACCGTCAACGCCTCCCTCGACATGGAGGCGGGCACGGTCACCTACCACGACGCCGAGCACCTCGGCATCGCCGTGGACACCGAGCGTGGTCTGGTCGTCCCGGTCATCCGCGATGCGGGCGATCTGAACCTCGCCGGGCTCGCCAAGCGGATCGCGGATCTCGCGGAGCGAACCCGTACCAACAAGATCAGCCCAGACGAACTCTCCGGCGGCACCTTCACGCTCACGAATACCGGCAGCCGCGGCGCGCTCTTCGACACTCCGATCATCAATCAGCCGCAGGTGGGCATCCTGGGTACCGGTTCGGTCGTACGGCGTGCGGTTGTCGTCGACGACCCCGAGCTTGGCGAGATCATCGCGACCCGGTCGATGGTGTACCTCGCCCTCTCGTACGACCATCGTCTGGTCGATGGCGCCGACGCGGCCCGATTCCTCGCGACCATCAAGGAGCGGCTGGAGGCTGGCAGCTTCGAGAACGACCTCGGCCTCTAACCAAAGCTAGATCTTGGTGGTTGAGGGTGGCCGTGGCCACCCTCGACCACCAAGATCTCTAAGGATGCAGACGCATGCGAATCGTGATGGCCGGCTCGTCGGGCTTTCTGGGCACCCATCTAAGACGCCGTCTCACCAAGGATGGGCACGAGATCGTCCAACTCGTGCGGCGCCAGCCCACCGAGCCGGACCAGCGCCGGTGGTGGCCGGACCGGGGTGAGCTCGATCCGGCCGCGCTTGAGGGCGCCGACGCGGTCATCAATCTCGCCGGGGCCGGGGTGGAGGACAAGCGGTGGACCGAGTCCTATAAGGATATCCTGCGCTCCAGCCGGGTCGGCGCGACGGCGACGATCGCTACCGCGCTCGCGGCGCTCCCGGCCGGCGAGCGGCCGGCGGTGCTGCTGAACGGATCCGCGATCGGCTTCTACGGCGACACCGGGGACACGGCCGTCGACGAGCAGTCCCCGTCAGGGGCCGGTTTCTTCCCGGAACTCTGCCGCGCTTGGGAGGCTGCCACCACCCCGGCCGAGGACGCCGGCCTACGGGTGGTGCGGCTGCGCACCGGTTTCCCGCTGGACAAGAGCGGCGGTCTGCTCAAGCCGCTACTGCTCCCATTCCGTTTCGGGGTCGGTGGCAAACTCGCCAACGGTCGACAGTGGATGCCCTGGATATCTCTGGCCGACTGGCTCTCGGCGGCCGCATTCCTGCTGGGCCGGGAGGACGTCGCCGGCCCCGTCAACATGGTAGGGCCGGACCCGGCCCGCAACGCAGACTTCACCAAGGCATTGGGCAAGGCACTCCATCGGCCAGCGATCGCGCCCGTACCCACCCTCGCGCTGCGGATCCTGCTCGGCGAGTTCGCCAATGAGGCGGTCGCGAGCCAGCGAGTGCTGCCCGGGGTCCTGAACCGTGCCGGTTTCGCCTACCAACACCGTGACCTCGACTCCGCTCTGCGCGCGGCCCTGCGGGTCGTCTGATGGCGTGGATCACCCACGAACGCGGGCTACGCTGGCGACGTGACCAGCACCGTGCCTCAGCCTGTCGTCGTCCGGGCCGGTCTCGTCGACTACCGGGTCGCCTGGGAGGAGCAGCGCCGGCTGCATGAGGCCGTGGTCGCGGGCGATGCCCCCGACACCGTGCTGCTGCTCGAGCATCCCAGCGTCTATACGGCCGGCAGGCTCACCGAGGCACGGGACCGGCCAACCGACGGCGCGCCTGTCGTCGACGTGGACCGAGGCGGCAAGATCACCTGGCATGGCCCTGGTCAGATCGTCGGCTATCCGATCGTGAAGCTGCCCGGCGCGACCGAACGTCACTCGGTCGACGTGGTCGCGTACGTGCGTCGGGTCGAACAGATGCTCATCGACGTCTGTGATGAGGTCGGAGTGGCGACAGCCCGAATCAAGGGACGCACCGGCGTCTGGGTCCCGGCCGACGACCGCGGCCCGGACCGTAAGGTCGCCGCCATTGGGATCCGGGTCGCCCGCGGAGTCACCTTGCACGGCTTCGCCCTCAACTGCGACTGCGACGTCAGCGCCTTCGACAAGATCGTCCCGTGTGGAATCCGGGACGCCGGAGTCACGTCCCTCTCGTTGGAACAAGGCCGCGACGTGACCGTCGCAGAGGTGCTGCCGATCGTCGAGCACCACCTCGCCGCCCTCCTTCGTCGATCATGACCTGGAGGTCATGATCGACGCGTTTTGACGACGGTCAGCTCATGATCGACCGTTGAGGGAAGCCAGCGCTTCAGCGAAGACGTCGCGATATAGGTCGACGTCGGCCTCCGTCGTATCAGGACACGTCAGCGCCATGTTGTGGAAGGGCGTCAGCAGGACACCCCGGTTGGCCGCGAACACATGCAGGTAGTCGTCCAACTCCGGGTAAGCCGCGGCGTTGGACTCGGTGCCGTTGCGCGGGGCCGGGTCGGCGAAGCGATACTCGACCCGCGCGCCCAGCTGCGACACCGACCAGGGCAACCGGTGGGTGCCGATCGCGGCCCGCAACCCGTCGGTGAGTCGGGTGGTCAGCGCGGCCATATGCGCGAACGCCGCGGCGGTGAGCACCTCACCCAGACATGCGCGCGCCGCCGCCATCGAAACCGGGTTACCGGCGAGCGTCCCGCCGACGCCACCCATGTCGACCAAATCGAGGTCGGCCCGGCCCAACGCCCGGTCCGCGAGCGACGCGGAGAGCCCGTACGCTCCACACGGGACCCCGCCCGCGATCGCCTTTCCGATCGTCACCACGTCGGGCGAAAGGCGCCAGAGCCCGGTCGCGCCCCCAGGCCCGGCGGAGAACGTATGGGTCTCGTCGTTGATCAGCAAGGTGTCGTAGGTGCGCGTCAACTCCCGTACCCCGTCCAGATAGCCAGATTCGGGGAGCACGATGCCGATGTTGGTCAGCGCCGGCTCCATGAGTACCGCGGCCACGTCGCCGTGGGCCAGCTCCCGCTCCAGACCGTCGAGGTCGTTGAACTCCGCTACCCGGCTGGTCTGCAGCACGTTGTACGGCGCGCCAACATTCCCCGGCCGCGACGCGGGCCGGCCGGCCGAGAGCACGATGAGTGACTCGTCCACGCTGCCGTGATAGCAGTAGCTGTTGAACAGGATCTTCGGCCGGTCCGTGAGCGCGCGGGCCAGTCGCATCGCCCAGCGATTAGCGTCGGTGGCGGTGAGGGAGAAACTCCAGTACGGCACGCCGAAGCGGCGCGCCAGCTCTGCTCCCACCCAGGCGGCATCCTCGGTCGGCATCATCGCGGTCAGCCCACCTTCGTCGGCGAGCCGTCGCCGGACCGCCTCGACCACGGCCGGCGGCGAGTGTCCCGCCATCGCGCCGGTATCACCGAGGCAGAGGTCAACGTATTCGTTGCCGTCCAGGTCCGCGACGCGGGCGCCGCGGGCTGTGGCGAGGTACAGCGGGAACCCTCCGGCGAGCTTGTTCATCCAGGTCATGGGGACCCGGCCGAAGAGGTTGGTCGCGTCCTCGTGCGCCGCCGCCGACCGCGGGTTGCGCGCGGCGAAGTCGGCCCGCTCCCGATCGAGCAAGCGGTTCAGTTGCTCCCGGTCGATCATCCGCCGAGTGTAGGCACAGCGCCCCTATATGAAGGCACCGTGCCAACCAACCTCACGGCGTCAGGCGGTTCAGGTCGCGCGGGAAGAGCGTCACCTCGCGGACGTTACCGACGTCGAGCAGCCGCATCATGAATCGTTCCAGCCCGATTGCGAAGCCGCCGTGCGGCGGCATGCCGTGGCGGAAAACGTCCAGATAGGACTCGTACGCCGCTGGCGACTCCCCCCTGGCGGCCAGCGCCTCGAGGTAGTCGTCGTAGCGATGCAGCCGTTGGCCGCCGGTGACGAGCTCGATGCCGCGGAAGATGAGGTCGAACCCATTGGAGTAGCCCGGCCGAGAAGGGTCGGGGTGGGTGTAGAACGGGCGCTTCGCCATCGGGTA
>Ga0184612_10001061_pt1 | contig 13229 bp, 12 predicted proteins | sample PLM3_60_coex_FD_133163 | JGI IMG/M metagenome (GOLD analysis project Ga0184612, IMG submission 133163) | Groundwater sediment microbial communities from an aquifer in East River, Colorado, USA - PLM3_60_coex | ecosystem: Environmental > Terrestrial > Soil > Riparian zone | place: USA: East...
ACGATCGACCCGGACCGCGTGCGCCGGCTACGGCGGCATGTGGTGGTTGAGGAGATCCGATGACGACGGTGCCCACGGGCGATCTCGTCGCCGCGGCCCACGCAAACGGCGGTGGTATCGCCGCGTTCAACGTGATCACTCTCGAGTACGCGGAGGCGATCGTGGCCGGCGCAGAACGGACGGGTCTGCCGGTCATCCTCCAGGTCAGCGAGAATGCCGTGCGTTTCCACGATGGCCGGGTCGGGCCGCTGGCGGCGGCATTGCGCGGTGTTGCCGCCGACGCGGCGGTCGCCGTGGGCCTGCACCTCGATCACGTCGAGTCCGTCACGTTGCTGCGGCAAGCCCCCGAGCACGGCTTCAGCTCCGCCATGTTCGACGCATCGTCCCTGCCGTACGAGGAGAACGTCACGGCGACCAAAGCCGCGGCCGAATTCGCTCACGGCCACGATCTGTGGTTGGAGAGCGAGCTCGGCATGGTCGGAGGCAAGGAGGGCCGCCCGCCGCTTCCTCCGCACGACCCCGGTGCCCGCACCGATCCGGACCAGGCCGCGGCCTATGTGGCCGCCACCGGTGTGGATGCCCTCGCCGTCGCGGTTGGCTCCACCCATGCCATGGCCATCCGGGACGCGACCCTTGACCACCAGCTGATCGCGGCGCTGCGAGACGCTGTGCCAGTCCCGTTGGTGCTGCACGGGTCGTCCGGGGTGCCCGACGCGCAGCTGCGCGCCGCGGTCTACCACGGCATCACCAAGGTCAATATTGGGACCGCGCTCAACGTGGCGTTCACGTCCGCCGTGCGCCAGATTCTCGACGCAGACCCGAGCCTCGTGGATCCGAGGAAGTACGTCCGGCCGGCTCGGGACGCGATGGAGACGACGGTTGCCCATTTCCTTACCGTCCTGGCCGATGCCCAAGCCATCGTGGCTTAGCGAATCGAGGTTAGTTCATGGCGAGTGTGGTGTTTCTCGGCGCCGGCAGCGTTGTGTTCACGCGTGAGTTGCTCGCCGATATCTTCGGTTTCCCTGAGCTGGCCAATGCCCGCATCGCGTTGCACGACATTGACCCAGAGCGGCTGGAGACGGCCGAGGCGATTGCCCGGCGTATCGCCGACCAGCTCTCCGCCAAGGCGCAGATTACCGCCACGCTGGACCGCCGAACCGCGCTCCACGGCGCCGACTATGTGATCAACGCGATTCAGGTGGGGATGTACGCGGCGACCCGGCGCGACTTCGATCTCCCAGCACGACATGGGCTCCGGCAGACGATCGGCGACACCATCGGGGTCGGCGGCATCTTCCGCGCGCTGCGCACGTTCCCGGTGCTCGCCGAAATCGCCGCCGACATGGAGCAGCTGTGCCCGGACGCGTGGCTGTTGAACTACACCAATCCGATGGCGATGAACGTCAGCTACCTGGCCGCGGTCGCGCCGAGGCTGAAGGTACTGGGGCTGTGCCATTCCGTGTACTGGACGGTGCGAGGTCTGTGCGAGGTGATCAACGTACCGTACGAAGATGTGACCTACCACAGTGCCGGAGTCAACCATCAGGCCTGGATCCTTCGCTGGGAGCGCGACGGGATCGACCTCTACCCGCGGCTGGACCAGGCCATCGCCGACGACCCGCAGCTGCGCCGCCGGGTCCGCGTCGACATGTATCGCCGGCTCGGCTACTACCCCACGGAGACCAGTGAGCACTCCGCCGAGTACGTCCCGTGGTACCTGCGTCACGACTCGGAGATCGAGCGCCTCCGCATTCCGGTCGGAGACTACCTGCGAGTCAGCGAGGAGAACCTGGCCGAGTACGCGGCCGTTCGCCGTACTGTGCTCGCCGGCGAGGACCTCGATATCGAGCGGGAGACAACCGAGTACGCGCCCCAGGTCATCCACAGTTTGCAGACCGGCACCGCGCGACGCATCGTGGCCAATGTCGCGAATCGCGGGCTTATCACGAACCTTCCGGATGGCTTCGCCGTGGAGGTGCCGTGCACAGTGGACATATCTGGTGCGACACCGGAGCCGGTCGGCGCCCTCCCGCCGCAGTGCGCGGCAGTGAACCGTCCCTACGTCAGTGTGGGCGAACTGACCGTGGCCGCAGCCGTCACCGGCGATCCGCGGCTGATACGACAAGCGGCGATGGTGGACCCGAACACCGCGGCGACGCTCGCTCTGGACGACATCTGGTCGCTGTGCGACGAGCTGACGCTAGCTCATGGCGAGCTCCTACCCGAGCCGCTACGAACGGCGGTGACGCCGTGACGGCGTTCGATCTCCTCGTCGTCGGGGACGCCAACCCGGACGTCGTACTGTCCGGGGTGCCACGGGAGATCGCGTTCGGGGAGCGCGAACAGCTGGTCGCCGCTGGCTCGATCACGCTCGGCGGTTCGGGAGCGATCACCGCTTGTGGCGCTGCGCGGCTGGGCCTGCGGACCGCGTTCGTCGGTCGCGTTGGTGACGATGCGTCGGGGCGGTTCGTGCTGGACGCGTTGACCGAGCGGGGTGTCGATGTCGCCGGATGTGTGCGCGACCGTGAGGTGGCCACCGCGGTGACGGTCATCCTCGCCGATGGAGAAGACCGGGCCGTCCTCACTGCACCCGGCTGCCTGCCGCTTCTGGACATCATGGACGTCGATCCCGAGCTGGAGCGGGCTGCCCGGCACGTCCATGTGAGCTCCTACTTTCTGCAACCTCGCCTCGCCGCCGGCCTGCCGACGTGGTTTGCCGGTATCCGCAGCAGGGGAGCGTCGACGTCGCTGGACACCAATGACGACCCATCTGGGAGGTGGGACGACGGCGTCGCGGCGGCCATCGCGCAAACGGACGTTCTGCTGCCCAACGAGGCCGAGGCGTTGGCGCTGGCCGGCCGGACCGACGGCGACATCATCGCGGCCGGCCGCCACCTTGCCATGGCGTCAGGCCTGCCCGTGGTCAAGTGCGGTGCCCGCGGCGCCCTCGCGTGGTGGGACGGCGAGCCAGTCACAGTACCCGGGTTGGCGGTCGAGCCCGTCGACACCGTTGGGGCCGGGGACAGCTTCAACGCGGGCTTCCTGGCCGGCTGGCTGGGCGGCCGGGGGATAGTTGCGAGTCTGCGTCTGGGGGCGGCCTGCGGCTCCCTGTCCACCCGCGCTGTCGGAGGAACCGCCGCGCAGCCGACGTTGGCGGAAGCCCTTGCCGCGATCGAAGGCACGGGGCCGCGATCCGGGGCAGGCCTCACGCGGGCGGGACTTCGGTGACGTCGCAGCCGCTGGACGCCTCACCGCCGGCCGACCTGGTCACGCTTGCGGATCTGCCGCTGCGCGACTACGCCCCGGTCCCCGCGGTCCGCCGGCACGAGACGCACGTGGCCCGCCCGTTGGTGCCAGCCATCGACGTGCATAACCATCTTGGCCGGTGGTTGAGCGACCACGGTACGTGGCTCGCGCCCGACCTATCCGTCCTGTGTGACCTGATGGACGAGGTCGGCGTCGCGAGCATGGTCAACCTCGACGGGCGGTGGGGTAACGAGCTGGCCGCGAACATCGAGCGCTACGACGACCGCCACCCCGACCGGTTCTTCACCTTCTGCCATCTCGACTGGACCGCACTGCGCCAGCCCAACCCGACCGACGCACTCATCTCGAGCCTGCGGCGGTCCCGCGCCGCCGGTGCCAGAGGGCTCAAGGTGTGGAAAGATCTTGGCCTGACCGTGACTGATGAACATGGCCGACTGGTTTTGCCCGACGATCCTCGGCTGGTCGATGTGTTCCGTGCAGCCGGAGAGCTGGGCCTGCCCGTGCTGATCCACACCGCGGATCCGGTGGCCTTCTTCGCCCCGCTGGATGAGCGGAACGAGCGCCTCGAGGAATTGGTTGCCAACCCGAGCTGGTGGTTCGGCGCGCCGGGGTACCCGACGTTCGATCGGCTCATGGAGGCACTGGAGGCGGTTGTGGCCTCCGCTTCCGACACGACCTTCATCGGCGCGCATGTCGGTTGCGCGGCAGAGGACCTGGACTGGGTCGGTCGGATGCTGACGACGTACCCGAACTTTCACATCGACATCGGCGGTCGTCTCGGCGAGCTTGGCCGGCAACCACGCGCGACCCGCCGCCTCATTGTCGAGCACCCCGACCGGGTGGTGTTTGGCTCGGACTCCTTTCCGCCGAGTCGGGAAGCATACTGGACGTACTGGCGGTTCCTTGAAACTGAGGACGAGTGCTTCCCATACGCGCCGGGCTGCCCTGTGCCTCCGCAGGGGAGGTGGGACATCGCCGCCATCGGCCTCCCGCCTGACGTGCTCCGGCAGATCTATGCGGGCAACGCCCGCCGGGTGCTCGGCCTTGCGGGGATCGGTTCAGTCGGGCAGCAGCGGCACCGCCAGACCCTGGTCGCGGCCGAGCAGGACGGCGCGGGTGACGGCGGATGAGCCGAACCGGTCTCGTACGGCGTCGAGCGTCGAGTCGAGATCGCTACCGCTGTATCGATCGAAGGGCAGCTCCGGCTGGACGCCCCGGTCGTCGTTGTCGAGGTTGCCGAGCGCCACACCGACGAACGTGAGGCCCTGACGCTCGATCATCGGCATCGCTGTCGTCATCAGGCCACGCGCGGCGTCGAGGATGGTGTGCGTGTGTGCGGTCGACCAGGGCAGTGTGTGCGAGCGGGTCGCTCGTGAGAAGTCGTCGAAGCGCAGCCGGAGTACGACGGTGCGACCTACCCGCCCGGCGGCCCGCATCCGCCGGGTGACGCGGTCGACCAGCCCGGCCAGTATGGCGTCGATGTCGTCGGGTGTCCTTCCTGACGCGCGGCTTGCGAGCTTCGCCGACGTCGGCATGCGACCGAGTGCGTGCTGCGATCCGATCGAGCCCCTACGTCGACCGACCTGCACCCGCCGCGGATCGTGGTTGTGGGCGAGGGCGTGCAGGTGCCGGCCCGACGCCTGGCCGAGCATTGAGACCAGGGCCGCCTCGCCGAGCTGGGCGACCTGGCCGACGGTCACGATCCCCCGGTGGCGGAGCTTGGTGGCGGTGACCGGCCCGACCCCCCACAGCCGTTCCACCGGGAGCGGATGCAGGAAGGCCAGCTCACCATCGGGCGGCACCACCAGCAGACCGTCCGGCTTGGCGACGCCACTCGCGACCTTGGCGAGGAACTTCGTCCGTGCCACCCCGACCGTGATCGGAAGACCGACCCGTTCGAGGACGTCGCTGCGCAGGCGCACCGCGATCTTGGTGGGTGAGCCTGAGACTCGGCGAAGTCCACCAACATCGAGGAAGGCCTCGTCGATGGACAGGCCCTCGACCACGGGCGTGGTCTGCCTGAAGACCTCGAACACAGCCCTGCTCGCAGCGGTGTAGGCCGACATCCGCGGCTCGACCACAATCGCCTGGGGGCACAGCCGCCGAGCCAACCGCCCGCCCATCGCCGTCTGGACGCCGCAGGCCTTGGCCTCATAGCTGGCCGCGAGCACGACACCTGAACCGACGATGACGGGGCGGCCCCGCAACCGGGGATCATCCCGTTGCTCGACCGACGCGTAGAACGCGTCCAGGTCGGCGTGCAGGATCGTCCCCTCACCGGACATGAACATATGTTCACACGGCGGGCGGAACTTCTCTACCGGGCAGGGCATCTCCCGCGACTGCGAGAGCATCGCCCGCCTCGAACCCTGCCCTCGTCAGTCGGGAACGAATGGTGTGCCATCCGGTGGCTCGGCTGTCCGCGCACCGAATCGAATGCGATGCCCGTCCGGGTCGCGGACATTCATTTCCCGCATGCCCCACTCGAAGTTCGTGGGAGGCTGCCGCACGTCCGCCCCACGGTCCTTGAACTCGGTGTAGAGCGCGTCGACATCGTCAACGTCGATGGCTATCCATGTCCCGGGCTGCCCCTGGTAATCCTTGCAGAAGTAGATCTCGAACCTTCCGGCGGTCACGCACGCGAAAGCGGTCGGTTCACCCCAGCACCACGAAAGCTCGAAGCCGAGCTTCTCGACGTAGTATGCGATGCTAGCGTCAACATCACCGACGCTCAGAATCGGCTTCACGGCCTCGATCTTCACCATGCGAACACTCCTCCGTTCCTACTCCACCTGGTGGCGGGGTGCCGGGGGACGGACAACACCGTACAGCCAGTCTTGAAAGAGCTGGAAGAGGCTCGCGCCGGAGACTCTCTCTGCGAGCGCGATGAACTGGTCGGTCGTGGCGTTCTGGTGCGCCTTCTCGACGGCCCACGTCCGCAGGATTGTGTAGAAGGCGTCGTCGCCGACGGTGACCCGCAGGGCATGCAGAGCCATGGCGCCGCGGGTGTAGACGGATCGGTGGAAGAGCGCCTCCCGACCTGGATTGCCCGGCGGGACGGACCAAATGTCGGCGGTCGTGTCGGCGAAGTACTCGTCGAAGATCTGCTGGGCGGTCTTGGTGCTGGTCTTCTCGACCCACAGCCATTCCGCATACGTGGCGAAGCCCTCATTGAGCCATATGTCGCGCCACTCGTTGACCGACACACTGTCGCCGAACCATTGATGCGCCAATTCGTGGACCATGACGATGGTGGCGTCCTGCCCGGGTGAGAAGAACGAGAACCCGTAGATCGGCCGGCTCTGGTTCTCGAGGGCGTACCTTACCCGTCCGTCACCGATGACGATGCCGCCGAGGGCGTCAAAGGGGTACGGACCGAACTGGTCCTCCAGGAAGTCCACGATCTGCGGCGTCTTGGCTATCTGGATGTCGACCAGGGGGAGCAGCGACGCCTCCACGGCCGTGAAGATGGGCTTGCCCTCGTGAGTGCCCTCCTGCACGCGATATCGTCCGATCACCACAGTGGCCAGGTATGGCGCCATTGGCTGAGCCTCCACCCAGGTCCACGTGGTGTATCCAGCAGCGGATGTCTTCCCCTTCAGGACACCGTTGGAGATGGCGGTCAGCCCGTCCGGCGCGGCGATCCGGACCGTATACGTGGCCTTGTCCCGAGGGTGGTCGTTGACCGGGAACCACGTGGCGGCGACCTCTGGCTCGCCGATCGCGACGGCACCATCGCGGGTGTGCAGAAAGCCGCCAGTGCCCAGAGAACCTCCCGCATAGGTCTCCGGCTCGCCGCCGTAGGTGATCCTCGCCACGAACTGGGTGCCTTTGGCGATGCCGGTCTTCGGCGTGACCACCAGCTCGTCGTCATGCTGGTAGTGGTCCGCACTGGACCCGTTGATGGTGATCTGCTCGACCTCGAGCGCCTTGAGGTCGAGGTTGAAGCGGGACAGGTTGGTGGTCGCCGTGGCCGTGATGGTCGCCGCACCGGTAAGCTCGTCGGAGCCGGGGTCGTAGCGAACATCCAGGTCGTAATTGGCCACGTCGTATCCGCCGTTACCGGCCTTGGGATAGAGCGGGTCCCCGAGCCCATCCCCGCCCGGTGCGAAGGCGCCAAACTCGTTGGGCGGTGTGAATGGAGGCTCACCGGGTCCACCACAACCAAACAGCAGCAGTGCCACCGCCGCGGCAGCGGTGCCGGCTCTGGCCCTGACTCTCAACGCGCCTCCCGACGACGAACGCACCGCTGTGCCACACGGACCTTAGCTGGCTGGCCCGGAGCCCTTGAAACCGCTGCGCAGCAGCACCACGCCCAGACAAATGACACCCACCGTGAGGCTGGCGGCGCCCAGCCAGAGCACCAGGATGAGCCCGTTCGGTTCGGTGCGACCGGCGCCCATCGAGGACACGAAGAATCCCGCCGACATCAAGATGGCGGCGAGAGGTATGGCGAGGCGAGCGATGTAGCCCAGGACTCCGCGCAGGCTTGTGGCGTCCGCCAGGATGAGGGCGACGAGGCTCAGCGTGACCAGCACGCCAGCGTGGGCGTGCCCGGCCCGGGAGAATGCAACCTGGAAATCGGTGAGCTCTACCTGCCCGCTGGCTACCCGGGTGAGATAGAAACCTCCGATCTCGATGGTCACGATTGCGAGCAGTAGGAGGCCGCCGATACGGCGCGATTCACGGGAGAGCTGCAGCGTCTGCATGGCGATGACTCCTCGGAACAAGACGTCGTGACCTCCCATTGTGATAGGTCGCATCGCCGCTGGCAACCCTCCACCGTGAGACGTTGAGCGGCTCTTAACGTCCGCACAGCTTGCTCATGGGGCCTGTTCAGCAAGGCCGAGCATGGTCGGGGACAGATGACCCGCACCTGCGGGTCCCGTCGGAGGGAACTACCACTATGGACGAGACTCAGTCGATCGCGCCCGGCCAACGCCGCCGTCGGCTCGCCTGGGCCGCCGGCCTTCTCGCCGCCGGTGCTGTGGGAGGCGCGCTGTTCGCCGTCGCGGTGCCGGCCGGCGCGGACACCACGAACAACGCTTCCGCGGCGGCGAGCGCCGCCCCGTCGGGTCAGGCCCGCGGCAGTGGCGGCCAGCGCGCCGGAGAGACGCTGCTGACCGGGAGCGATGCCGAGAAGGCCAAGGCGGCTGCTCTGCAAGCTGTGCCGGGGGCGACCGTCGACCGCGTTGAGACAGACGCGGACGGGGCGGTGTACGAGGCGCACGTCACGAAGTCCGACGGCACGAAGGCCACGGTCAAGTTCGACAAGGACTTCGCCGTGACCGGTGTGGAGGAAGGCAACGGAAAGGGGGCGCCGAAGGCCTCGCCGACCAACTAGGCCGCCTCCGGTCACGCACCCGGTCGGGCGCCCTGGCTCTGTCCACCCACCTTCACTACAGAGCCACGGCGTTCGACCGGTGATGGCGCCCATCGGGCCGTAGCCTGAAACGATGACGTGCGGGGCCGGGCCGTAAGGATGCACGCAGCCGGTAGCACCATTGGCAACGCGACCACCCGACTCACCGAACTCTCCCTCACGGTGGCTGGCCTGTGGCATTTCCTCGCGGGCGGCGACAGCTCCGAGTCGGAGATCGTCTTCCTGCTGGCCTGGAACGCAGTGACGATCGTCTACCTGATCATCGGTGGCTGGCGCGTGCGCCGGCGAGCCGGTCGCGGACCACCCCAGCCTGGCAAGGTGCCTCGGTGGTCGACCAGGCTGCGCGGGCAGCGGGCCAGCTTCCTGTTCACCGTCTACAACGCGCTGGTACTGGCTATCGCCGTCGGCGTCGTCACTGGTGCGAGGTAGCGTGCAACGCCGGGGGAACGGTCCTACTGGCAGACGACCCCGCCGTCCGCCCAGTCGCGGGCGTTTGTCGCACCAGGATTGGCCAGCGCGGCGGTGCGCTGCTGGGTGAGATCCTCTATGGACAGTCGGGACAACGTCCACGCCTGCGGTGCGGGCAGCCCCGGTGTGGTGCTCGGGCTGATGCTCACAAACCGCCCCGCCTCGGTGTCTATGCTGCACTTGCCCGAGGTGCCGGGCAGATCACCGGTGAACGTCGCGGCCGCCTGTTGCAGCATCGCGAGGTCATCGAGCTTGTCCGGTCGGGACTGGGTCAGCGGTGGGACGAGGCCCTCGACGACCCGGCGAGGCTCGACGGCAGCCACCTGCGAGTAGTGATTGTCGATCATGAGGAAGACAGGCACTATCGTGGCGTTGGCCGCGACGGCGTTGTGGACGGCGATGAGCCGCTCGAGCTTCAGCCACAGCGCGAGGAGCATGCCGACCCCGGTGTTCTCGGCGTAGCCCCCATCGACGATCGCTGTGCCGGTCGCCTTTGCTGCCTCGGTGGCACATCCGTAGAGCTGCCCGGACGGCGACACGTACGGGAATCGGCCAGACAGTAGCGCGGCGCTGGCGTTGGTCAGGCTCGACGGGGTCGAACTGTCGGTCGGTCCACAGAGGAAGTCGATCAGCTCGGACGTGACTGGCCCGTCGGTCTGTGCCTCGCCGACCCGCATTGTGGTGCATCCGCTGCCGTCGGCGCGCCCCGCGCTGTCGGTGAGTCTTACCGCGCTGATGTTCAACCGGCACCCACTCTCGACCTGGGTTCCGGTCAGCATGAGCACCGGACGGTGCCCGCCGAGGCCCCAGGTGCCAGCGAAGAAGTCGTCACCCATGCCGAGCATGTGGCGGGTCCAGCTGTCCTCGAGCCGTGCGGCTCGGTCGGCGCCGCCGAAGCCGACAAAGCCCCGGGCCAGGTCGACGCTCAGCATCCAGGTGAGCGGATCGGTGAGGAAGTCTGGGCGTCCTACCCGCTCCTCGTACCAGTCCGCGCTGCGGGCTGGCGTCGCGTCGAGCCCCGCCGTGTACGCGACGAGCCCAAGGCTGCCGCCGGATGCTCCGCCCATCGCGAAGATGCGGTCGGACGGTGCGGCGTCGCAGCCCGACACCTGTGCCGACCGGGACGACCCGAACAGCTCGCTCAGTGTGGAGGCCGTCCAATAGGCCCCGCGCAACCCACCGCCGGGCGCCGCCACGAGGAACAATGGCACCTGCCGACCCTCGTCTCCTGCGCCGGCGCAGTTGGCACTGGCCCAGGCGGCGAAGGCGCCGGTGAGGTCCAGCCCTGGGCGTTTGCCCTCGGTGGCGATCTCGCTCGGTAACGTGCCATCGCGGCGGACCGCATGTCCGGAGCCGTCGTTGAAGAGGAAGCTCGCCACGAGCAGGTCAACCACGACAAGCGTTGCGACGGGCAGCCGGGTGAAGCCCACCAGGAGCAGGCCAGGAGGTGCGGTGTGCCGCTCCGACCACAACTGAGCCTCGCCCAGGAGCAACATCATCGTGGCCAGGAAGACCGGCACCACCAGGAACACGCTCACGAGCGGGACATGCAGCACGGCACCAAAGAAGCTGAAGACCGCGAGTCCAAGCACCAGTCCCGCCACATAGAGGTACTTGCGTTCGCGCGTGTCCGGTTTGTCCATCCCGGTACCGTCCCACGCACGCAGCAGCATATACAGACCGATCGCCGCGAGTGGCGGTCCGATGATCGCGATCGCGAGGACGGCAAACGCACGCATCGCAAGCTGTGAACCGCCGTTGCCGTTGACCACCAGGACCGGTAGCACCGGCGCGTAGGCCACCGCGCCCAACATAAGCAGGGTTACTGGCGATGCGATCGCCAGAATGCGTACGACGCGGCGCGCCGCAACGATCTTAACGGGATCCATCGGTTGCGCGTCCTGTTGGCGCGAGTCCGCCGCCTCATCCTTGATTTTCTCTTGATTGACATTATTCGTGGCTCGGGTGCCCCAAAGGAGGCCGAGCACGAGTACGGCCGAGGAGAGCACGCTGATCGCGAACAGCTCCGTCAGCCCCCGCCACCAGGCCAGGAGTCCCGACCCGACCGCGACGCCCAGCAGCCACGCCCACCAGCGGACCGGCTTGTCGGCCCTGCCGCTGTGGTCTGCCAGCACGACCCGGCGAGCGACGAGCCACACGGTCAGGCCTAATAACAGACTGCCGACCAACGCGAGGCCACCACCGGCCAGCGCCCAGCCGTCGTCAGCCCACCGCCGGGCCAGGTCTACGGCCTGGCCGGTGGCGTCGGCGAGCAGCAGGACGACGAACAATGCGGTAGCCACCAGAGGGACGCGCAAGCGCCACAATGACCACAGAGTCCGCCATAGCCAGGTGCGCAGCAAGGTGGAGTCGAGGAGGAGGACGACGAGCACCGCGACGAAGGCACCGATAAGGGCGAACTTCATCGTGGTCGCGGTCCACGACCCGATGATGAGACCGTTGTCGACATCCTGCCCACGAAGCGCGCGATCCACCAGTACCCAGCGGAGTCCGTTCTCGGCCAGGTCCGCGAGTGCGGCAAGTGGGACCAGAATCCACACATGCCGCCAGTGCGCGAACCGGCGCAGCACAGTCAGGTTGACCGGAATGTCCTTCAGGACCGGAGGCTGGTGACGACGAACCCGCCGCCAGCCTTGCAGCAACAGGATCGAGTACGCGACCACGAACGCGGTATCCAGCCAGGTGTACGCCAAGGCCGTCCACGAGATCACGCGGTGCGAGTCCGTGGCAGCGTGCCACGTCTCGAGCAGCGCTTTGGTGTCGGCCACGACATCGAGACTCAACCCGCTGGCCAGCGACTCCATGCCTCCGCTCGCCGCACCTGAGACCTGTACCTCCGCCAAGAGCCCGCCGAGGCTGCGTAGCGCCAGCCATAGCGTTATGGCCAGCGCCAGCCACGGCAGCAACGCCGGTGTGGGGCGCTCATCGTGCGTCGGCGGTGGGTTAGCTTCTGCCCTGACGGATGCGGGGGGCTCGGCCACTGGTGCCTCCTAGGGCTACCGGCTTTCGGACGGTCTGGCTGGGCTCAGTGTCGCGGCAACGGAGACACGAACCATCGGCCGACCGTACGAAATGTGGCCGCAAACGGTGAAGCCCGTCACTGGCCGCCCAGACCCGCGCCGTCACCGCTAGCGCAAGCTCCACATCAGACGGAGTGACCTCGGCAGACGCGGCCGCCACATCGCCGGCAATCCATGCGAGGCACACCCGCCTCGATCTTGTCCACCGCTGTCGGCGACGCCGACCACAATTTCATCTCAGTGGGGTGAGGGGGCCTCACCCTGGCCCCGCGAATCATAAATTGGGAGGTGACCAGCTGTGGCAATCACATTGAGCGACCGCTCGTATGAGTACGCGCAGCGGCTCATCAAGGATGGAAAGTTCGTCCTCGATGAGCGAGACGACTGGAGTGAACATCGACCCTCTGCTCAGCGGGAGAACGAGTTTATCGAGCAGCACGGGTTGGACGAGTACCGGAAGTGGTACCTCGGAGAGGACGAGGATGAGGCCGAGGGCACGAAGGCGCGATACAAGTTTCCGTACGGCGACTTCGAGAACGTCCATCGATGTGGCGTCCTGTCCGCGGAGTCGCGCGCGGGCCAGTACAAGCACTTCGACATCGAAAAGGCGGCGGCCCATCTGCACGGGATGCTGGACGGCTTGAGGTAGGGAGACCGGTATGCCTGACCGCCTGTTTCGTGATCGGCGGGATGCCGGTGGGGCTCTGGCCGGTCTCCTCGATCGCTACCGGGGCCGTCCTGATGTCATCGTGCTGGGGCTTCCCCGGGGCGGCGTGCCGGTGGCGTACGAGGTCGCCACCGCCCTCGGCGCGCCACTGGATGTCTTCGTCGTTCGCAAACTCGGCGTCCCCGGCCGCGAGGAGGTGGCGTTGGGGGCGGTCGCGAGTGGCGACGTGGTAGTCCTCAATGACGATGTCGTCCGTGGTCTCCGGATTCCTTCCGAGGTGATCCAGCAGGCGGTCGAGCGGGAGGGCCGGGAGTTGTCGCGGCGGGAGCAGGCCTACCGGGAAGGCCGGCCCATACCAGATCTCACCGGCAAGACCGTCATTGTCGTCGACGACGGCCTTGCG
>Ga0184612_10001062_pt1 | contig 13227 bp, 11 predicted proteins | sample PLM3_60_coex_FD_133163 | JGI IMG/M metagenome (GOLD analysis project Ga0184612, IMG submission 133163) | Groundwater sediment microbial communities from an aquifer in East River, Colorado, USA - PLM3_60_coex | ecosystem: Environmental > Terrestrial > Soil > Riparian zone | place: USA: East...
CCTCTGTACCGGCGACGAACTCCTCGATCAGGACCTTGTCATCGTGCCGGCGAGCGAGAGCGATGGCACGCTCGAGCTCGTCTTCCTCCTGTACCTTCGAGATCCCGACGGAGGAGCCGAGGCGTGCCGGCTTGACGAAGACCGGGTACGGGAAGTCGTGGTTCGGCGCGTCGCCGTTGCGAACAGTGACGTTTCGTGCGACCGCGATCCCGCGGTCGCGGAGCACGGCCTTGAAGAGGTCCTTGTCCATGCACAGTGCCGAGGCCGCGACCCCCGCGCCCACGTAGGGGACATCGGCGAGCTCGAGCAAGCCTTGCACCGTTCCGTCCTCGCCGAAGGGGCCGTGGAGGATGGGTAGGACGACGTCCACGCGGCCGAGCTCGGCGGCGGGAGACGAATTGGCAACGACGGGAAGGGTTTCGGGGAGTGAGGTCGGATCGATGGGGTCTGACCCCCGCTCGAGCACCGCGTGGTCTGAGCCGGGGAGGGATCTGACTCCACTGACAAGCTCCCAGCGGCCGGTGCGGCCAATCTCGACCACGCTCGTCTCGTAGCGCTCCGGATCGAGCGCGTCGATCACGGACCGGGCCGATTCGACGGAGATTGCGTGCTCGCTCGAGCGTCCGCCCGCGATGACCGCGACGCGGACGCGTCCGCTCACGGCTCCGTCGTCGTCGTCTCGCCTGTGAAGCGTCCGACGAAGAGCGTCACCAAGGCGTTCGGCTTGGCCTGCGACCCGCCGACCGGATCCTGGGAGATCACGATCCCGTCGAAGCTCGGCTCGGGCGTGTCTTCGTACACGACTCGCCACCTGAAGCCTGCCGCCTCCAAGGTCGCCTGTGCGATCGCGAAGTCCTGGGTCGTCACGTCCGGAACCGCAGTTGTCGAGGGCCCTTGCGAGACCGAGAGCGTGACGGTCGAGCCCTTCGAGCTCTCCGACCCGCCTGTCGGGTCCTGGCGAACGACGATGCCGGCCTTCAGATCGGACGCCACGTCGATCCGGGACACGTTGAATCCCGCCTGCTGGAGCTCGAGCTGCGCTTGCTCGAACGGGAGATTGACGACGTTCGGGACGGTCACCGGTTTCGAGCCTTTCGAGACGTTGATGCGGACGCGCGTGCCCTCGACGACCACCGTCCCGGCGTTCGGCGATTGACCCGTGACCCTTCCGGGATCCTCGCTCGAGAACACCTCCACGACCTGGGCATCGAGGCCGGCGCGCGTGAGCTCGGCGACAGCGTCCTCGACGCTCTGTCCGACGACGCTCGGGATCGTGACCTCGGGCTTGCCCGACGAGACGTCGATCAGGATGACCGTCTCCTTGTCGACCCGAGTGCCCTCGGTCGGGTTCTGCGTGATGACGAAGCCCTCCTCGACATCCGAGCTCGATATCTGTCGCACACGGGGGACGAGTCCCTTCTCCGTGATCTCGTTCTCGGCCTGCGCCTGCCGCAGCCCGACGACGTAGGGGACGGCAACCGTCTCCGCGTCCTTCAACTGGCTCTGGATCGAGTCGTAGAGGAACCAGCCGCCCACGAGCAGGGCCAGCACGGCGCCGATCCCGAGCAGCCACGGCCAGATCGGCCGGGTCCGTGAGGGAGGCTCGTAGTGCGCCGGGCCACGACGCACCATCTGCGTCACCGCCGTCACGTCGGCGTGCCGCTCGCCGGTCAAAACCATCGTCGCCGCGTCCGCCGTCTCCGCCGCGACCCGACCGCCGCGTGCGACTGTCTCGAGGTCGGCGTCCATGGCGGCAGCGGACTGATAACGATCTGCCGGCTCCTTGGCCAGCGCCCGAACGACGATGAGGTCGAGGTCGTCCGGCACGTCCGAGCGAAGCTCGGACGTCGTCGGCGGTACGTCCCCCAGGTGCTTCATCGCGATCTCGACCGGGCTGTCACCCGTGAAAGGAACCTCTCCGGTCAGCAGCTCGAACAGCACGACGCCTGTCGAGTAGAGATCGGACGTCTGGTCGACCGGCGCCCCGCGCGCCTGCTCGGGCGACAGGTACTGCGCCGTGCCGATGATCGCCCCCTCCTCCGTCATCTGGCTCGCCCCGGCTCGCGCGATCCCGAAGTCGGTCACCTTGATGACTCCCTCGGGGTCGACGATCACGTTGTGGGGCTTGATGTCGCGATGGATGACGCCGTTGCGGTGCGCATAGCGGAGGGCGGCGAGGATCTGACGCGTGTAGGCGATCGCGACCGGGATCGGGCACGGGCCGCGCGAGCGGATCAACTCTTTGAGAGTGCGGCCCTCGACGTACTCCATGACGATGAAGTACGAGCCGTCGGCCTCGCCCCGGTCGAAGATCGAGACGATGTTCGGGTGCGAGAGCCCCGCTGCATGTGTCGCCTCGCGGCGAAAGCGCTCGACGAACTGGTCGTCGTTCGCATAGCGCCCGTGCAGCATCTTGATGGCCACGCGACGGCCCAGCTCCTGGTCTTCAGCGAGGTACACGTCGGCCATGCCGCCGCCACCGAGCTTCCGCGAGATGCGATAGCGCCCTGCGAAGAGCGTTCCGGAGAGAGTGTCCTGAGTCGCCATGCGAGTCACCTAGGTTAGGGATTCTCCGTGCCTTGCAGGATTGCCTGCATGACCGCACGTGCAATAGGTGCTGCCGTAGTGCCTCCGGTTCCGCTCTGGTTCTGGAGAACGACGGCGATTGCGAGCTCGGGTGGGCTTTCCTCGTCCTTGCCGGCGAACGCAATGAACCACGTGATGTTCGATCCCGGGACGCCCGTCTCTCCCGTACCAGTCTTGCCGCCGATCGAGTAGCCCGAGATCTGCGCGGCCGTCCCCGTACCACGCTCGACGGCGAGCCGCATCATGGCTGCTACCGCGTCGGCGGTCTCCTTGCTGACGGCGCGGCGGATGAGGCGGGGCCGTCCACGCTCGATCACCTTGCCTCCTGGCGCGACGATGCGGTCGACCACCTGCGGCTCCATGAGTCGTCCACCGAGCCCGATCGCCCCCGCCACCATCGCCATCTGCAGCGGCGTCACGAGCATCCGCTCCTGGCCGAACGCCATTCGGCCTGCATCAACGTTGACGTCGACCTTCGGGTAGAAGAGCTTCCCGTTGCGATAGAGGCCGCTCGCCATGCGCTCGTCGGCAGGGGTCTCGAGCGGAGGTCGCTCGTAGAAGCCGAAGCGCTTCGCCGTATCCAGGATTCGCCGCGCGCCCAGCTTGAGGCCGATGTTGCAGAACACGGAGTTGACCGAGTACGCCAGCGCGTTCGTGAGGTCGATCGTGCCGAACGGACGCGAGGTGTCGAAGTTGTTCACGCGCTTGCCGTACACCGTGCAATAGCCGGGGTCGAGGAAGCTCGACTCCGGGGTGTACTTCTTCGACTCGAGCGCCGCCGACGCCGTGATCACCTTGAACGTCGAGCCGGGGACGTAGAGTCCGGCGCTTCCGCGGTTGAGCAAGGGCGCCGCGGGCGTGCAGTTCGCGGTGATGCGTGAGATCGCCTGGAAGTTCTCCTCGACGATGTTCGGGTCGAAGCTGGGCGAGGAAGCCATGACCTTGACTTTCCCCGTCCTCGGGTCGAGCGCGACGACCGCCCCGCAGTTCGTCCCCAACTCTTCGAGCGCGACGGACTGGGCGTCGAGATCGAGGTTCGTGACGACGTTGTTGCCCCGAACGGGCTTGCCGCGGAGCTCGTCGAGCGCCGTGTCGACGAACGTCGAGAGATTCGCGTTCGAGGCTGTGAGGTAGTCGTTCAGCGACCGCTCGAGACCCGTGCGCGACCGTCCGACCGTCGAGTACCCGACGACGTGTGCCGCCAGCGGGCCGTACGGATAGCGGCGGAAGAACAGGGTCTTCTGGTCGATCTCGCGCTCGACGTTTCGCGCCAGCCGTTTGCGCGGCTCGAACGCGAAGACGAGACCGCGGTCGATCGAGAACTCGGCCACGCGCTTGATGGCGTTGTCCTGACGATCGGCGAGGCCCGCGGCTGCCCACGTCTGCCAGTAGGTCGTCATCACGACGAGGACTCCGACGAGGGTGAGCGCGACGTACGTGAGCCTGACGATCTGCCTGTTCATGCCCTTCTGAGCTCCCTCCAGGGTGAACGGCAATGTCGCGATGCGGCGCTGGTCGCCGCAATGCTGCGTCCTCGGTCGCACCCATACCTACCTCGGTATGGCTGCTCCCTGCGTCCTTTCCTTACGGTGCCCATCATCCGCCTCGCGACGGGCGATCACCCTGGAGCAAGCTCGGTGTGTTGGCCCGATTCGAGATGAGCAGGAGGCCCGCAAGCAGGAGGAAGTTGGCGACGATGCTCGTCCCCCCGTACGAGACGAAGGGAAGCGTGATCCCGGTCAGTGGCACGACCCGGAGAACTCCGCCGACGATGATGAACGTCTGGAGTGCGAAGCCGAACGTGAGACCCGCTGCGGCGAGCTTGGAGAAGCCGTCCGGCGCCTGCAGCGCGACCCGCATCCCGCGCACGACGAACAGCATGAAGACGAGGAGGAGTGCGGCAGCGCCGAGAAGTCCGAGCTCCTGTGCGATCGCGGAGAAGATGAAGTCGGTGCGCAGGGCGGGAATGAGCTGTGTCCCGTCCGTCGACGTGAACGTCCCGTCGCCGAGCCCCGTGCCTCCGAAGCCGCCGTTGGCGATCGAGTACAGGCTCTTCACGAGCTGGTACGAAGCGCAGTCCTGACGGTACTCGAGGAGGCCGTTCTGGGAGCAGAAGACGCGCTCGTCCGTCCACGGGTGGAGCCAGATGGTCACCCGGTCCTGCACGTGCTGTATGGCGTTGTAGAGGACCGCCGCGCCTCCGGCGAAGAGCGCGAGACCGGCGGCGACGAAGAGGGCCCGCCCGGTGGCGACGTAGAGCATCGCGAGGAAGATCCCGAAGTTCAGGAGCGCGCTCCCGAGGTCGTTCGTCTGCACGACCACGAGCATTGCCGCCCCCCAGATCACGACGAGGGGCCCGAAGTCCTTGAGCCTGCCCTGTGCGAGCACCTCGCGCTTCTCGCGGAGGTAGCCGGCGAGGAAGACGATGAGGAAGATCTTCGCGAGCTCGCCCGGCTGGAACTGGACCCAGCCGAGGTCGACCCAGAGCCGCACGCCGTTGACGCGTTCGCCGAGCCCGGGAACGGACGGGAGCAGGAGCAGCCCCACCGCCGTGACTCCGAAGACGTAGCGGTACGACTCGAGGACGCGGTAGTCGTGCCGCAGCAATACGAGCGTAGCCACGAGCACCGCGACGCCGACCGCGACCCAGAGCGCTTGTCGCCCCCCGTCGCCCGGATCGAGCCGGTAGATCGAGGCTAGGCCGAAAGCGGTCAGCACCGCGGTCAACGGTAGGAGGGCGCCGTCCGCGTACGGGACAGTGCGCCGGGCGACGACGTGAGCGACGACGTAGAGGCCGAGAAAGAGCGCGCCCCAGGTAAGCGCCCTTCCCGCGATCTCGGGCTCGCGGGCGATGGTCACGCTCGCGAGCGCGACGCTCGCGATCAGGCTTGCGACGACGATTCCCCAGAGCTCGCGGGTGCGTGCGCTCATCTCGTGATTCCCCAGTACAGGGCCAGAGCGCCGACGACGAGCACCGCTCCGACGAGCAGAAGGGCAACAGCTCGCCCGCCCGGACCGGCGCCGTGACGGGCGACCTCGGCGTCCGGATCGGGTGTCTCGGGCGTCAGGCCCGCGGGCTCCCCCGACTCGGTGACGGCGGCGGCCTCCTCCACGGGAGCTTCGCCCTCGACGAGCTCGAAGAGGACGGCGGTGATGTTGTCCTCGCCTCCGCGCGCATTCGCGGCGGCTACCAGGGCCTCCGCTGCTGCAGCGGGGTCCCGTCCGGACCCGTCGATCGCCGCGACGATGTCCTCGTCGGCCAGCATCACCGAAACCCCGTCCGAGCAGATGAGGTAGAGGTCGCCGGGGCGCCCTTCGACCGTCAGCGTCTCCACGTCGACGCTCGGCTCGGTTCCGAGCGCTCGAGTGATTGCGGAGCGCTGAGGATGCCGTAGCGCCTCCTCGGGCGTGAGGACGCCGCTCTGGACGAGCTCGGCGACGAGTGAGTGGTCGGTCGTGAGCTGCTCGAGGGTGCCGTCTCGCAGGAGATACGCCCGCGAGTCGCCGACGTGTCCAACGGCGACGGTTCCGGAGCGCGCGTCGACGAGCGCCGCCGTCACCGTCGTACCCATGCCCGCGGTCGCCGGATCGGTCAGCGCCCGCTCCCAGATGCGCCGGTTGGCCTCGACGATCAGAGCCGTGACCCCCTGCTCGCCCCTCGTCTCCGTTCCTGCTTCCTCGAGGGCGGCGGCGGCCAGGCGCGCAGCAACCTCGCCCGCACGAGCGCCACCCATGCCGTCCGCGACCGCGAAGAGCGGCGGCTCGCAGATGAAGGCGTCCTCGTTGCGGAGGCGCCTGCGGCCGGTGTCGGTGACTCCGTAGGCGCGTCCGATCCTCATCGCTGCACCTGGAGCTCCGTCTCGCCTATACGAACGACGTCCCCTTCGCGCAGGAGCCGGGCTCCTTTCAGGCGTGCCCCGTTGACGAACGTGCCGTTCAACGAGCCGAGGTCGTCGACCCAGACGCCGTCGGGGCGCGGCTCGACCCGTGCGTGCCGCGCCGAAGCGAACTCGTCGCGGGCGAGGTGAATCCCGCTTCCCGCATCGCGTCCCGCGACGATCGAGGTCGTGACCTCGATCGTGCTTCCCTGCGTCAGCTCGGGGCTCGCCAGCACGACGAAGCGAGTCGGACGCACACCCAGCTCGGCACGGAGCGCCGAGGCTTCGGCCGCGCCGAGGACGATGCTCTCTTGCGGCGCTCCACCGATGTCTTTCGTCGCAGTACGCACCACGAGCAGGATGAATCCGTAGAGCAGGACGAGGAAGACGATCTTCAGGATCAGGAGGGTCTCGTCGGTTTCCAGTGCGACGACGGTCACGATCCCGGAAGGGCGCGTCCGAAGACGATCTCCGTCGAGCCGAGCGTGATCCGGTCGCCGTCCCGGAGCCGTTTTCGATCGACGCGCTTGCCGTTGACGATCGTGCCGTTCAACGAGCCGAGGTCCACGATCCAGTACGCGTCCTCCTCGTGGCGGACCTCCGCGTGCTTGCGCGAGATGTTGACATCGGAGATGCGTACGTCTGCTTCACGCGAACGCCCCAGAACGACGCGCGTTCCCGTGACGGCGTGCTTCCTGCCTGCGACCGAGAGGGTCACGATCTCCCGCGGTTTCTCGGGTTCCGGCTCAGAGATGTCGGCAACGGGTGGCTCGGCCGCGCGGTAGATCATCGTCTGTGCCGGCTGTTCGACCGGGAGCTCCGGAGGCGGTGGCGTCTCGGCCGATCTCTCGTCTGCCACGAGGCGGGTCGCGATCCCGAACTCGCCCACGGCGAGATCGCCGTCCGTCGTGACGAGCACGACCGGCGCGCCGAGGAGGGCGTAGCGCTCCCGTCGCGCGTGCTCGGCGAGATACTCCTGGAGCTCGCCCACCAGGGATTCTTCATACCCCGCGAACTGCTTCCGGTCGCCTGGCGAGAGGTAGATCGTGTATTCGTTCGGGACATACACGCGGGAGACGGACACGTTCCGGTGGTCGTCCATCTCCTTGACGAGCTTGCGCGCGAGCTCGATCGGCTGGACGTTCGCCCGGAACGCGCGCCCGAAGACTCCCTCGAACAGGCCTTCGATCTTGGATTCGATGCTGCGCAGAACAGGCATGCCGACGGTACCCGCGACGAGTGTAAAGATCGCTCCGGTTCGGAACCGGTGGCTAGATCTGGCGCGGCCCGCGTAACGCGCCTGCAACGGCAGCTGCGATGCTCCATACGAGCACCATCACGATTGCGCCCACGGCACCTGAGCCCGCCGCGATCGACAAGGCGGTGAGTACGGCTCCGAGGGCGGCCACACCGTAGCGAGACCGATCTCGTGCCCACGGAAGGACCGCTGCGGCCATGGCTGCGACGACGACACCGGCGAGGACGACGGCGGAGCCTGCCAGCGCGCCCCAGACGGTGAGGGCGGCGTCGCTCACCGGGTCGAGGGGGCCGATGCCGAGCGGCGCTGCGGGGTGGTTCACGAGCGGGAGCTCCTCACCGGCGACCCCGGCGACGAGCAGGGCGGCCAGTATCGCCACCGCCGCCTGCGAGACACGTCTGACCGTGCCGCGAGCGGGTTGCACGGCGAGCGGCACGAGCGCCAGCAGGCCGGCGCCGGCGAGCAGGGGTCCACAGACGAACAGGAGCCCGTAGCGGGCATCGCGCCAGCAGAGGACGAGCCATCCGAGCGCAAACACCCCGTAGAGAAACGCCGCGCTCTGCGCGTAGTTTCCGAGCGGGAAGACCGGCGCGGCGAGAGCGACCAGGAGACCGAGACGTGGGTCGAGCCACGCCGCGAGACCGGCACCGATCGCGATCGAAACGACGAGTGCGACCGGCCAGAACGGAAGCAGCGTCGCCCCGAGCGCCGCCGCGACCACCGCGAGGCCGATCGGAGCGACCCGACGGGCAAGGACATTGACCGGAGCATCGGCGACGGGAGGCTGCTTCTCACGAGGTGAGCGCCGCTCACGGGCCGGAGCCGATCGAAGCGAGCTCCGCAGGTCCGCGGCGAGCGACGATGCCCGAGGCCGTTCCTCCGGATCCGCCGCGAGTGCGCTGTCGACGGCCGCGACGAGCCGTCGGGGAGCCTTCGTCCGCTCCGCGGCGAGTGACGGCGCACCGGCCTGAATCGCCCGTGCGACCTCCTGGAGCGGGAGGCCCCAGAACGGGTGGCGGCCGGCGAGCACCTCCCAGAGGAGGACGCCCACGGACCAGACGTCGCTTTCCGGTGTCGCCTCCTCTCCGGCGAGCCGTTCGGGCGCGATGTAGGCGAGCGTTCCCGGAACGTCTCCGACCGCCGTCAGTGTGTCGGCGCCGTCGAACTGCGCGAGGCCGAAATCGAGGAGCCGGACGGCGATCTCGTCCCGATCCTCGAGGAGGATGTTGGACGGCTTCACGTCACGATGGACGATTCCCGCCCGGTGCGCGTGTGCGAGCGCATCGAGCACCTGCGCCGCAACTTCGACGGCGTCCTGGTCCGAAAGCGATCCTGTTCGAAGCGCTTCTCGAAACGTGCGGCCGGGAATGTACTCGTACGCGATGTAGACGTGGCTCGCGTCGTGTCCCACGTCGTAGGCGCGAACGCAGCGGTCATGTCGAAGCCGGCGTGCCGCGAGGGCCTCGCGCTCGGCACGAGCAGCCGCCTTGCCCTCCCGCGGGATGATCTTGAGCGCGACGTCGAGTCCGTTTCGCTCGTCGAGGGCGAGCCAGACCGAGCCCGAGCCGCCGCTTCCGAGCGGCCGCATCGGGCGGTATCGGCCGAGGACGAGCTCCTGGGTCGAGGGGGCAAAAGCGACCGACGTCATCGGTAGGAGCACTCTTTGCCGCCCGATCGGGAACTCCTCGCAGCCCGTTCTCGTGCTTCGCACGCGCGGGGGCGCGGGTCGGTCGTGACCGCACTCCACTGCGCTCTGGTCTCCGATCAAGCATCTAGAGTGGCGAGGCGGCCATGAGCACGCGCGATGACGACATCCTCGATTTCGACTTCTTCGACGAGGAAGACCCGCCGTCGTGGGAGGAGCCCACGGAGCGTGGTCCTGGACCGCCGCGCGACCGTGGGCCGCGCCGTCGCGGCCCACGCTTTCGTGCTCCCGGAGCCGTTACGCCGCTGCTGCGGCTCATCGCGCTCATCGCGCTCGCGATCCTCATCGTCGTCCTGCTCGCCGTCTGGATCGAAGGCTGCTCGGCTCAAGCCAAGCGCGACCGCTACGCGGACTACATGGCCGAGATCGCGGCCGTCGGAAACGCTTCCGCACGGCTCGGGCAAGACGTCAATACCCTTCTCTTGTCGCCCGGCCTGAACGCCGAGGACCTGGACGCGAAGCTCGGCGGCTACATCCAGACGGCTGAGACCCAGGTGGGACGAGCGCAAGATCTCGACGCTCCGGGACCCATGGAAGGCCCGAACCAGGGGGCGGTCGAAGCGCTCGAATACAGGGTCAACGGGCTTCGCGGCCTTCGGCGGGCCTTCCAGGCGACGGCCGACGAGACCGACGCGAGCGCCGCGGGCGAGCAACTGGTTGCCCAGACGCGCCGTCTACTTGCGAGTGACATCATCTGGGCGGACTCGTTCCAGGCTCGGGCGGAGGCGATTGCGCAAGAAGAGGGAATCGAAGGCTTGGAGGCTCCCGCCTCCGTGTTCGTCACGACCGATGAGCTGGGAACGGCTAGCTCGCTTGCCGCAATCTGGCAGCGAATCCAGGGCGCTTCCGACGGTGGGACGCCGACCGGGCTCCATGGCACGGGCATCGCCTCCGTGAGAGCTCTGCCGAGCGGGCAGCTCCTGTCCACGACGACGGAAACCACGATCATCGTCACGAACAACCTCGCCTTCGAGGTAGGGGTCGAGGGCACCGGGGAGAGCCAGGAGGTGCGAATCCAGGTGACCCTCACGATTCCGAGCCAGCCCCAGCCGATCGTGCGAAAGTCGATCATCCCGATCCTCGATCCGGGCGAGACGAAGACCGTGACGCTGACAGTCGGCGATCTCGTCCCGTTCTCCGAGCAGGTCTCGCTGAGGGTGGACGTCGATCCCGTGCCGGGAGAGACGAACACGTCGAACAACACGTACGAGTACCCGGTCATCTTCTCGCTGACGCCATGACCGCGGCGCTTGTGGTGGCGATTGCGGCCTGCGCGGCGGCGGTGCTCGCCGTGGCGCTCGCTCTCTTCCTTTGGCGCCGGCTCTCCAAGGTGCAGAGCGCGCAAGCGGTCGTGCTCGGGAGCGAGCGCAGTGATCTGCTCGATTTCGCGGTCTCGCTGCAGGGCCGGATCGACGACCTCTACCGGGCCGTCGACGAGGTCGCCGCCGGTCTGTCGCGTGTCGATCGGCGCGTCGACGGGTCGGTCACGAACACTGCGGTCGTCCGCTACGACGCGTACGAAGGCACAGGAGGCCAGCAGTCGGCCTCACTGGCGCTCCTCGACGCCACGCGTACCGGAACAGTCGTCACCGCGATTCAGGGTCGGGACTACGCGCGCATCTACGTCAAGGACCTCGACCGCGGGCGATCGTCCGTCGCGCTCTCCCCGGAGGAGCAGGAGGCAGTCGAGCGCGCGATGGCGCGATGAGGCGAGGTTGCGTCCGTCGCTATGCGGCCGCTGCAGCGGCCTCGAGCCCGGGTAGGTAGCGCCGCCAGACGTCTGGGACGTGATCCGCGGCGAGCCTGATGAAGAGCACCGGCGTCGGAGGTCTCGGCGTGCGACGGAGCGTCATGCTCGTCTCCTCGAGGAGGCGGTCACCCTTGCGGTGGTTGCAGGGGGCGCACGACGTGACGACGTTCTCCCAAACCGAGGTGCCCCCGCGCGAGCGCGGGACGACGTGGTCGAGCGTCAGCCGGTTCCCTCCCGACCCGCAGTAGACGCACTGCCAGCCGTCGCGAGCGAACAGCACACGGCGCGAGATCCTCCGGGTGACTCCGCGAGGGACGCGGACGTAGGTCACGAGGCGGATCACGTGCGGCCGCTGGAAGTAGGTGCAGGCGGATCGCAGCGGGCGCTCGTGGCTCTCGATGATCTCGGCTTTGCCCTTCCAGACGAGCACATGCGCACGGCGGAGCGAGCAGACGTTCAAGGGCTCGTAGCTCGCATTGAGGACGAGGACGCGCTCCACCGCGCGCGCAGCGTAGCACCCGTTTCAGCGGTCTCTGCCGTGACGGCAGTGCAACTCTGGCGCATGATAAGCGTTCTATCTGCATAATAAGCGCCATGGCGACGGTGGCTGTCGTGGGTGCGTCGGGGTACGCGGGTCAGGAGACGCTCGACCGGGTGCTCACACATTCCGCGCTCGAGCTCTATGCGCTGGGCTCGGACTCGCTGGCGGGCCAGGCGGCGGCCGTTCTCGACCCGCGGCTCGGCCGTAACGGCGCGCGCCGGATCCCCCGTTTCATCACGAACGATGCGGCTCTCTCGTGCGGCGCCGACGTGACGTTCGTCTGCCTCTCGCACCGGACTGCGGCCGAGGTCACGCCTCCTCCGCGCGGAGTCGTCGTCGACCTTTCCGGGGCGCATCGCCTGCCCGAGCCGAGCATGCACGAGTCGTGGTACGGCTTCGAGCACCCGCAGCCGCAGAGTCTCGACTCCTGGTCCTACGGTCTTCCGGAGATCAGCCCGCCCTCGGGGCGATTGGTCGCGAACCCGGGCTGCTACGCGACTGCCGCCCTTCTGGCGCTCGCTCCCATCGCGGATGAGATCGCGCGCGACGGCGTGGTCATCGACGCGAAGTCGGGCATGACGGGTGCGGGTCGCGCTCTCACCGCGTCCTCGCACGCAGGAGTCGTGCTCGAGAACGTGACCCCGTATCGCGTGGGCGAGCATCAGCACGCGCCGGAGATCGTCGCGCTCCTCGGGTTTCCCGTCACTCTCGTACCGCATCTCCTGCCCGTGCGGCGCGGACTCCTGGCGACGTGCTTCGTAAGGTCTCTCGGCGCCGATCTGCGCGCTTCGCTCGAGGCGCACTACGCGACGAGCCACGTCGTGACGGTGGTCCCGGAAGGCGTCGTCCCGGATCTCGCACGAGTGCAGCAGACAGACTGCGCCGAGATCGGCGTCTTCGAGGATCGGCTCACGGGAGGCATCATCGTGATCTGCGCGCTCGACAATCTCGGCAAGGGCGCAGCCGGCCAGGCCGTTCAGAACGTCAACCTGCTCTTCGGCTTCGACGAGACAGCGGGGCTCCGGCTTTCGGGGGTGCTCGTCTAGTGACGGAGCACTAGGTGTCCGTCACGGCCGCGCAGGGATTCGAGGCGAGCGGCGTTGCCGCGTGCATCCGCCGTTCGGGACGCGACCTCGCGATCGTGCGCTCGACCACTCCATCCGTAGGAGCGGCAATGTGGACGACGAACCGAGTTCTCGCGGCGCCCGTCGTCGTCTCGCGACGCCACCTCGACGTCGCCGAGCCGCAGGCAGTCGTCGTGAATGCGGGCGTCGCGAACGCCGCGACGGGCGAAGCGGGGATCGCGGACGCCGAGCGCACTACAGCGGAAGTCGCAGAGCAGCTGGCGCTCAGGTCCGAGCAGGTGGTTGTGCTTTCCACGGGCGTGATCGGCGTTCCGCTGCCCATGGAACGGCTCCTCGCCGGTGTCCGCCAGGCCGCCGCTGCGCTGAGCCCGGACGGGGGAGCGGACGCCGCGGCGGCGATCCTCACCACCGACCGCGGGCCGAA
>Ga0184612_10001063_pt1 | contig 13223 bp, 14 predicted proteins | sample PLM3_60_coex_FD_133163 | JGI IMG/M metagenome (GOLD analysis project Ga0184612, IMG submission 133163) | Groundwater sediment microbial communities from an aquifer in East River, Colorado, USA - PLM3_60_coex | ecosystem: Environmental > Terrestrial > Soil > Riparian zone | place: USA: East...
GAGGCGGCGAACGGCGACAAGGTCATCGAGCGAGTGCGCGAGAAGACCGGCCTCGACCTCCAGGTCCTGCGCGGTGAGGACGAGGCGCGGCTGACGTTCCTCGCCGTCCGCCGCTGGTACGGATGGTCCAGCGGTCGTCTGCTCTGCTTCGACATCGGCGGCGGGTCGTTGGAGATCGCGATCGGTATCGACGAGGACCCCGATGCGGCGGTGTCGCTGCCGCTCGGTGCCGGCCGGCTCACCCGCGCGTGGTTCACGTCGGACCCTCCGCACAAGGACGAGATCCGCGCGCTGCGCAAGCACGTCCGGGCACAGGTCGCGTCGGCCGTCGGCACGGTCAGTCGGGTGGGAGCGCCCGACCAGGCCGTGGCGACGAGCAAGACGTTCCGGTCGCTGGCGCGGGTCGCGGGCGCGGCGCCGGCCGCCGAGGGGCCCTATGTCCGTCGCACGCTCGATCACGACGTCGTTGCGGAGCTGGTGTCCAAGTTCAGCGGCATGGACGCGGCAGAGCGTGTGCGGCTTCCGGGCGTCTCGGCGGAGCGTGCGCCGCAGCTGCTGGCCGGTGCGATCGTCGCCGACGCGGCCATGGACCTGTTCGAGGTCGAGTCGCTGGACATCTGCCCGTGGGCGCTGCGCGAAGGCGTGATCCTTCGCCGCTTGGACAACCTCGCCGGGGCGGACGCCACGACCAGTAGCTAGCCTCGGTCGCGCTCCGTTCTCCGTCCCGGATCAACGCGCTCGAGGCTTCGCGCTTCGCCGCGCGCCGTCGCGGCACCCTCCGGCCTACGCTGTCATCCGTGACAGCGCCGCATCGGGAGCCGCCAGCCGTGCTGCGCATCCCGGATGCGCCGGTCGGGCTGTCGACCGCTTCGGTGTACCCGCAGGGGGCGGCCACGGCGTTCGAGATGGCTCGGTCACTGGGCTACGACGGCGTCGAGGTCATGGTCTGGACCGACCCCATCAGCCAGGACATCGATCAGGTGGAGGCGTTGGCCAAGCGGTATCGGATGCCGGTGCTCTCGGTACATGCGCCGTGCCTGCTGATCACCCAGCGGGTGTGGTCGGCCGATCCTTGGGAGCGGTTGTCCCGGTCCGTCGACGCGGCCCGCCGGCTGGGTGCGCCGACCGTCGTCGTACACCCGCCGTTCCGGTGGCAGCGGGACTATGCGCGGGGTTTCGTCGACGGTGTCGCGGAGCTCGAGAAGGAGAGCGGCGTCGCGATCGCCGTCGAGAACATGTACCCGTGGCGGGCCGCCGGGCGCGAGATCGCGGCGTACGCACCCGACTGGGATCCCACCGACGAGCCGTATGCCCACAACACGCTCGACCTTTCGCATACGGCCGTTTCGGGCTCGGACGCGCTGGCAATGGCGGACGCGCTCGGCGATCGGCTGGCCCACCTCCACCTGGCCGACGGGACCGGATCGGCCCGCGACGAGCACCTGGTCCCCGGTCGAGGTGGGCAGCCGTGCGCAGAACTGCTCGAAAGGCTGGCCCGGCGGGGCTGGTCCGGCTCAATCGTGCTGGAGGTGGGCACGCGCCGCGCGCGTACGGCCGAGGAGCGCGAGGCAGACCTGGCCGAGGCACTCGCCTTCGCCCGGCTGAACCTGGCCACCGCGGTCGAGACCGCGTTCGCCGTCGCGTCGGACGGGACCGCCGAACAGGTCCTGCGTGAGTCACGGACATGAGCATCGCCCGCCCGTCCCGCCGGCGTGCTCGGGCCGGCCGGCGCCCGGGGGCGCCGGACACCCGGGGCGAGATCCTGACCGCCGCGAGGGCAGAGTTCTCCCGCCTCGCGTATGACGGCGCGTCCGTGCGAGGCATCGCCGCCAGGGCAGGCGTCGACCCGGCGCTGGTCCACCACTACTTCGGCACCAAGGAGCGGCTCTTCCTGGAGGCGATGGACATCCCGTTCGCACCGGGAGGCGTGGCGGCACAGATCGTGACCGGTCCACGCGACGGCATCGGTGAGCGGGCGGTCCGCACGTTCCTCGCCGTCTGGGGCGACCCGGTACGGAGGACACCGATCCTGGCACTCCTCCGCTCCGCGATGAGCAACGAGATGGCGGCGACGCTGCTCCGGCAGTTCGCGCGGCGGACGATCCTCAGCCGGGTGGTGAGCAACCTCGACGTCCCGGACCGCGAGCTGCGGGCTGAGGTGGCGGTCTCGCATCTGATCGGGATCGCGCTGATGAGGTACGTCGTGAAGATCGAGCCACTCGCATCGTTGCCGGACGAGGAGGTCGTCGCCCTGGTGGGACCGGTGATCCAGCGCTACTTCGACGCCTGAGCCGCGTGGCTCGCCACCCTGTCGAGCCTGAGCACGCAATCCTCGACGGTTAGCGTGGACAAGCCCCACCAGATGGCCGCACGGGCTTGACGGCCGGGCCGCGTCGGAGAACAATTCAACGCATGATGAAATATGGGCCTGGACTCGCCGCAGCAGCGCCTCCTGGCGACGTGGACCACGACGAAGCGATCCGGATCACCGGATTGCGGGTGGTGCGGGGCGCGCGGGTCGTACTCGACGACTTCGACCTGACAGTGCGTCGCGGCACGCTGACCGGGTTGCTGGGCCCGTCGGGGTCGGGCAAGTCGACGCTCATGCGGGCGATCGTCGGCGTCCAGAGGGTCACGGCCGGCGAAGTGGACGTGCTGGGACTGCCGGCCGGGTCGCCGCCATTGCGCAACCGGGTCGGCTACCTCACCCAGTCGCCGAGTGTCTACGGCGACCTGACGGTCCGGGAGAACCTCCGGTACTTCGCCGCCGTCCTAGGTGCCGACAAGACCGATGTGGACCGGGCGATCGAGAACGTCGATCTGGCGTCGCACGCCGACAACCTCGTGCAGAACCTGTCCGGTGGCCAGGAGGCGAGGGCGTCGCTCGCGGTCGCGCTACTCGGTGCGCCGGAGTTGCTCGTGCTCGACGAACCGACCGTTGAGCTCGACCCAGTGTTGCGCCGCGATCTCTGGGAGTTGTTTCGCCGACTCGCCGGCGAGGGCGTGACGCTGCTGGTCTCCAGCCACGTCATGGACGAGGCGGAGCGCTGCGAGCGGCTTCTGCTCCTGCGTGAGGGCAAGCTGCTGGCTGACGACACGCCGACAGGCCTGTTGGCACGCACGGGTACCCCGAACACCGAGCGGGCGTTCCTACATCTGATCGACCAGGAGGCCGGACGATGAACCCCCGCATCACGATCGCGACGGCTGACCGAGTCCTCGTCCAGCTACGCCATGACCCGCGGACGCTGGCGCTCCTGCTCTTCGTTCCTTCCTTCCTCCTGACCCTGCTGTGGTGGATCTACGACGGAGGCCCGGTGTTCGACCAGATCGGGCCAGCCCTTCTTGCGCTGTTCCCGTTCATCGGCATGTTCCTGGTGACCTCGGTTGCCACCCTGCGCGAGCGCACGTCCGGGACGCTGGAACGCCTGCTCTCGATGCCGACCGGGAAGCTGGACTTCCTGCTCGGCTACGCATTGGCATTCGGCCTCATGGCCATCGTCCAGGCGCTGATCGCGTCCGGCATCGCCATCGGGCTACTGGGCCTCGAGGTCGCGGGTCCGACCTGGCAGTTGATCACGGTCGCCGTGCTGGACGCGCTGTTGGGCGTGGCGCTCGGCCTCTTCGTGAGTGCATTTGCTGCCACGGAGTTCCAGGTCGTGCAGTTCATGCCCGCCCTCGTGTTGCCGCAGGTCCTGCTCTGTGGGCTGCTGGTGCCACGCGATGAGCTACCCGCCGTGCTCAGCGCCATCTCCGACGTCCTGCCGCTCTCGTACGCCGTCGACGCCATGCGCGAGGTGCAGATGAACGTCGATTCCCGCGTCTGGGGCTACGTCGCGATCATCGCCGCCTTCGCCGTGGGCATGCTGACGTTCGGCGCTGCGACTCTTCGGCGTCGCACCCCTTGACCAACTGGTTGCGGCCGGCAGCGTGTCACGCCCGCGACGCTCGGGTAATGGATTGATCAGGTCACGGACCGCCGTGACCCGTCCCGCTCCGGGAGGAGCACCTGGGGGGAGCCTCCCCCGACCGGAAGGACCATTCATGCGTAGAACCCTCACTGCGCTCGCCACGGTCGGCCTGCTCGCCACCGGCGCCACGAGCGTCTCGGCGGACCCGACCCACAACCCGGGCGGTCCGTGCATCCAGCCGGACCAGAACATCAGCCTGTCCAGCGTCGCCGGGTACGACGACGTCGTCCAGGCACTCGATCGCATCGAACGGACCAGCAACGGGTTGGTCACCGTCGCGTCGGCCGGCCAGTCCGGCGAGGGACGCGAGTTGCTGTACGCGACCGTGGGCACCGGCTCAACCACCTTCTGGCTGCAGTCGCGCATTCACGGCAACGAACTTCACAACACCGAGGCGGTACTTCAGATCCTCGACCTGCTCGACAGCGGAGACCCGACCGCCCGCATGATCCGCGAGAACCTGACCGTCGTTGTCATCCCCCTGTACAACCCCGATGGCGCAGAGGCCAACATCCGCCAGAGCACCACGCCCAACCGGATCGACCTCAACCGCGACTGGGAGAATTTCGTGCAGCCGGAATCGGTCGCGTTCTGGAGTCTGTGGCGTGACTTTGCGCCGGAGTTGGCGCTCGACCTGCACCACATGGGGCAGGCGCCGATCGTCGAGGGCACCGACGACCTCAACCAGTTCCAGATCGGTGCTCGATCGATCGACCCGTTGCGGATGACTGACGAGCAATGGCTGACCAACCGGCAGATGGCGATGGTCAGCGTCGAGGCGCTCGACCACTACGGACTCGCCAACGTCGCGCACTATCCACTCATCGACATCACCAACGCCGCGCTCAGTCGCATGCTCATGGGCGGCACCGCGCCGGCCGGCGAGCAACCGGTGATACAGACGCCCACCAAGGGTGCGATCTTCTACGAGGTACGTTCCGTCGGGCAGAAGAGCAACGGCCAACTCGAGAACCTCTTCCGGATCCCGACGATGGCGGTCCTCACCGCTGCCGCGGACGGTTCGCTGACGTCGTTCGACGTCTCCGGCTACCAGGACCTTCCGTTCGCCAGCCAAGGCCCGTGCGGCCAGTTCTGACCGCTACGCATCGACATGGAGGGCCAGGATCGTCCTGGCCCTCCCACGCCTGATGAGATCAGCCCCGGTGCCAGCCAGCCGCAAGCGGCTGCAGAGCTCGGCCTGACCGGCGGTGGCGCCGCGGGTGCCGTAGCCTGACGCCGGGACCGGACGAGGAGGTCGGGCGACGTGCTCCGCGAGCTACTGCTGGGCGTCTCACGCAGCAACCGGCTGCGCACGGTGGTCGAGAAGGCGCCGGTCTCGCGCAGCGTTGTGGCACGGTTCGTCGCCGGGGACGAGAACGACGATGCGGTGCGGGTCACCCGCGAGCTCGTCACCGACGGCCTGACGACGACGATCGACCATCTCGGCGAAGACACTTTCGACCGGGCCCAAGCCGAGGGGGTCGCCGCCGCGTACATCTCGTTGTTGAAGGCGCTGCGGGATGCCGGGCTCACCGACTCGGCCGAGGTGTCGGTCAAGCTGTCGGCCGTCGGCCAGGCGCTCCCCGGCGACGGCGAGCGGATCGCCCTGGAGAACGCACGCGAGATCTGCCAGGCGGCCGCCGACGCCGGAACCACCGTGACGCTCGACATGGAGGACCACACCACGACCGACTCGACGCTGTCGATCCTCACCGACCTTCGCAAGGACTTCCCGGCAACGGGCGCGGTGGTGCAGGCGTACCTCCACCGCACCGAGGCGGACTCTCGCCAGCTGGCGCACGCGGGCTCACGGGTGCGGCTGTGCAAGGGGGCGTACCAGGAGCCGGCCAGCGTCGCGTACCAGGACAAGAACGACGTCGACCGCTCCTTCGTGCGCTGCATGAAGATCCTGCTCGGCGGCGAGTGCTACCCGATGCTCGCGACTCACGATCCGCGGCTGGTCGAGATCGCCGGGTCGCTGGCCGCTCGGTACCGGCGCGAGCAGGGCAGCTACGAGTACCAGATGCTCTACGGCGTACGGCCCGAGGAGCAACGCCGACTCGTCCGCTCGGGCGAGCAGGTGCGCGTATACGTTCCTTACGGCCATGAGTGGTACAGCTACATGATGCGCCGCCTGGCCGAGCGGCCCGCCAACCTGACCTTCTTCCTGCGCTCGCTGGTGAGCAAGAAATGACCGTCGCGATTCTCGGTACGGGGGTGATGGGAGAGACCCTGCTGTCCGGCCTTATCCGCGCCGGCCGCCGGGCCGAGGACATTCTCGCCACCAACCGCCGAGCCGAGCGCGGCAAGGAGCTGGAGGAACGCTACGGCGTCGAAGTCGTCGACAACGCGACGGCAGCTCGTCGCGCCGAGACGCTCGTGCTCGTGGTCAAGCCACAGGACATGGGCACGCTGCTCGCCGAGATCACCGACCACGTGCGGCAGGGCCAGCTTGTAGTCTCGTTGGCCGCGGGGATCACCACGCGTTACATCGAGTCCCGGCTTCCGGAGGGCATTGCCGTGGTCCGAGTCATGCCCAACACCCCAGCGATGGTCGACGAGGGCATGGCGGCGATCTCCCCCGGTTCACGTTGCGACGAGGGGCATCTGCACGTGGCCGAGCAGCTCCTGCAGGCGACCGGCCGCGTCGTGCGCGTACCGGAGAAGCAGCAGGATGCCGTGACGGCAATCTCCGGTACCGGGCCGGCGTACGTCTTCTTTGTGGTCGAGGCGATGATCGAGGCCGGCGTGCACCTGGGCCTCCCGCGGGCGACAGCGACCGAGCTGGTGGTGCAGACCGTGGTGGGCTCCGCCAAGCTGCTGCGCGAGACCGGTGAGCACCCGACCGTGCTCCGCGAGCGCGTGACTTCTCCCGCTGGCACGACGGCGGCGGCCATGCGCCTGCTCGAGGAGGGCCGGGTCCGAGCCGACTTCCTGGCCGCGATCGAGGCCGCCAGGGACCGCTCGCGGGCCCTGGCCAACGCGGCCGACGAGTAACTGCTTGCCGCACCACGCCCGCTCGGTGGAGGGTTCCCCACGTGTCCGGATCGGTTGAGAGGTGGGAAGCCCTCCAGTCGCCACGGGAGGGAGGCGATGGCGTGTCGGTACGCCGCGTCGGCCCGGAAGACTGGGCGAGCTGGCGCGACCTGCGCCTCGCTGCGCTGAGCGATGCGCCCAACGCATTCGGCTCGACGTACGACGGCCAGCGGGCCAAGACCGAGGCCGACTGGCGCGATCGCCTCGACCCACGCAACGGTCTGACGGCGATCGCGTCGTTGGACGGCGGGCCTGCGGGCATGATCGGCGGCTATGTCACCGAGCCCGGCGTCGTCGAGCTGATCTCCATGTGGGTCGCCCGGACGGCTCGCGGCCGGGGCGTCGGCGACGCGCTGGTCGCTGAGGTCGTCCGGTGGGCCGAAGAGCAGCCGGCGAGAGATGTGCGCCTGTGGGTGACCCGGGGCAACGAGGCCGCCGAGCGGCTCTACGCCCGACACGGCTTCGTGCGCACCGGCGACGTGCAGCCGCTGCCCTCGGACCCCTGCAAGGACGAGATCGCGATGCGCCTGCGCCTGCGCCGCTGAGCGTTCGCGGTTCGACAGGAACATTTGGCCCGCGCTGTTCACGGCACCCGTGAAGGTGGCCGCGTCGTAGGGTCGGTGAGTATGGAGTCCGTCCACGTCGTCTGGGACGACTCGCTCACGCGGTACGACTTCGGCTCGACGCATCCGATGAACCCGGTGCGGCTGGACCTCACGATCCGGCTCGCCCGCGCTCTCGGCGTACTCGATGCACCGGGCGTTCGTGTCGTCGCACCGTCCGTCGCCGACGACGGGCTGCTGACGACGGTCCACACACCCGATCTCGTGGCAGCCGTCCGCAAGGGCGTGTACGACCCCGACCACGGCTTGGGCACCGAAGACAATCCCTGCTTCTACGCGATGCACGAGGCCAGCGCGACGGTCGTCGGCGGCTCCGTCGACGCGGCGCTGGCCGTCTGGGAGGGACGGACCCACCACGCCGTCAACATCACGGGCGGCCTGCACCACGCCATGCCGGACCGTTCGTCAGGGTTCTGCGTGTACAACGACGTGGCCGTCGCCATCCGGGCCCTGCTCGACGGGGGTGCCGAGCGCGTGGCGTACGTCGACATCGACGTCCATCACGGCGACGGCGTCCAGGCGATCTACTACGACGACCCGCGGGTACTCACGATCAGCCTGCACGAGAGCCCGCGCACCCTGTTCCCCGGCACCGGCTATCCGGAGGAGACCGGCGGCCCGAACAATGAGGGCGGTGCGGTCAACGTCGCACTGCCTCCGGGCACCACGGATGCCGGCTGGCTGCGCGCTTTCCACGCGGTCGTGCCTTCACTCCTTCGCGCATGGCAGCCGCAGATCCTGGTGACCCAACACGGCTGCGACACCCACATCGACGACCCGCTCGCCCACCTGGCTCTCACCGTCGACGGTCAGCGAGCGTCCTATGCGGCGCTGCACGCACTGGCTCACGATGTGTGCGACGGACGCTGGGTGGCAACCGGCGGCGGCGGGTATGGCATCGTCGACGTCGTTCCGCGGGCGTGGACGCATCTGCTCGCCGAAGCGGCAGGTGCGTCGATCCCACCTGAGACGGAAACTCCGGTCGGCTGGCGCGACCACGTCCGGATCTCCCTCGGCCGGCTCGCACCGTCGAGGATGACCGACGGGCAGGATCCCTCCTACCAGGACTGGGCCTCCGGCTATGACCCGGCGGACTGGCTGGACCGCGCCGTCGTCGCCACCCGCAAGGCCGTCTTCCCGTGGCACGGCCTCGACCCAGGATCGTGATCTCTCTTCCCCATCAGTCACATGCGCCTCTACGATGCGGGCACGCGGTGTCGACGGATCGCGCTGTCGAGGACGCGACGGACACGGCGTGGAGGTCTGGTGCGATGAGCACGAAGGGGCAGGGTGGCCCGCTCGGTGAGGTGCGGTTCCTGACCGTGGCCGAGGTGGCGACCGCGATGCGTGTCTCCAAGATGACCGTGTACCGGCTCGTCCACGCCGGCACGTTGCCAGCGGTCCAGGTCGGTCGGTCGTTCCGGATCCCCGAACAAGCGGTGACGGACTACCTGCGCGATTCCTTCGTCCAGGCCGGCTGAACCGCGCGGATCTGGTCCGGCCCGATGCCGGGTACGCTTGGCGCCGGTACGCGCGGGCGGTTGTCCGCGCCATCGACCGTGCTGCGGGCAGTCTCGCTCGTGAGCTTCAGACCGTACGACCGACTAGCGAGGGTGCCCCGTGGGCTCTGTGATCAAGAAGCGCCGCAAGCGGATGGCAAAGAAGAAGCATCGCAAGTTGCTGCGCAAGACGCGCGTCCAGCGTCGCCGCCAAGGCAAGTGACGTATGCCGTTGCGCCGATAGATACGGCTTCCGCCCTGGCCCCATCCGTCAGCCCAGCGCCTGACCACACCCGAGCCGGTATCTGCCGGCGCAACGGCGTCATGTCCGCCTGCGCCCGTGTCCGCTTCGCTACGTTCTAAGGATGCTCCGTCTCAACCCGAGGGAGGGCCGGTGTCCCAGGTCGTCATGGTGACGGGGGTCGCCCGGTACCTAGGGGCGTGCTTCGCTCGTCTGCTCGGCGACGATCCCGCTGTCGACCGTGTCATCGGCGTCGATGTCGTCCCGCCGACGCACGATCTCGGCCGCTGGGAGTTCGTGCGAGCCGACATCCGCAACCCGGTCGTGGCGAAGGTCATCTCGCGGGCCAAGGTCGACACCGTCGTGCACATGAACGTCCTGGCGACGCCCCTCGACGCCGGCGGCCGGGCACCCCAGAAGGAGATCAACGTTATCGGGACGATGCAGCTGCTCGCTGCATGTCAGAAGGCCCAGACGGTGCGGCGGCTGGTCGTGAAGTCGTCGACGACCGTCTACGGTGCGAGCCCTCGCGACCCGGCCATGTTCACCGAGGACATGGCGCCGAAGGTGTTGCCGCGATCGGGCTATGCCAAGGATTCGGTCGAGGTCGAGGCGTACGTCCGGGGCTTCTCCCGGCGGCGTCCCGACGTCGGCGTGACGACGCTACGATTCGCGAACTTCGTCGGCCCCGCAGTGCGTACGCCACTCACCGAGTACTTCACACTGCCGGTGCTGCCGATCGTGCTCGGCCACGACGCTCGCCTGCAGTTCATCCACGAGGACGACGGTCTCGCCGCGCTCAGACTGGCGACCATGGAGGACAGGCCTGGGACGTTCAACGTCGCGGGTGACGGCGTCCTGATGCTGAGCCAGGCTGCCCGCAGGGCCGGCCGGCCGGTAGTGCCTTTGCCTGGGTTCGCGTCGTCGACGGTCGGCGGACTGCTCAAGCGGGCCAAGCTGGCCGACTTCTCACCCGAGCAGATCCGCTTCCTCACCTACGGCCGTGGCGTCGACACCACGCGCATGCGCACGCAGCTCCGGTTCACCCCGCGATTCAGCACGGCGGAGGCCTTCGAGACGTTCGTGGAGGCCCGTAGCCGGGGCGGTGCGCTCGACCGCGACCGGGTGGGGTCGATCGAGCGGAGGCTCGTCGGCGCGCTCAACCGGGTGGGTTCGACCGATGGCTGAGACATCCGACCCGGTGGGCGCGGCGGGTCGCCCAGGTCGGGGTTCGTCGCGCCGGGGCACGACTCCGTCGGCTGCAGCCCGCGGGCTGGTGGGGGCCACTGAGCGGACGCCGCGCAAAGCGGCCAAGCCGGCTGCGGGGGTGAGACGGGTGAAGCCGGCGCCCAAGCGGGTGAAGCCGGCGCCCAAGCGGGTGAAGCCGGCGCCCAGGCGGGTCAGGCCCGATGAGGCCGAACGGGTCAAGCCGGTCGGCACGGCCGGAACGGTGCGGGAACGGGCGGCCGCGGCGACCGCCGCCGTTGCTAGCAGTTCCGTCGACGAGCTGCTCAGACTGACCGGTGAGCTCGCCACGCAGGCCTTCGGGCCCGACGCAAAAGAGAAGGCGATCGAGGCGATCGCATTTCTGCGCCGACGGATCACCGGTGACTACGAGGTTGACCTGTTCGGCTTCGATGAGGAGCTCACTGAAGCCGTCCTGTTACCGCTGATTCGACCGCTGTACCGGTACTGGTTCCGGGTCGAGGTGCGCGGGATCGAGAACGTGCCGGCGTCGGGCGGCACGCTCGTCGTCGCGAACCACTCGGGCACGATCCCGCTTGACTCGCTCATGACACAGGTGGCCGTGCACGACGAACACCCCCAGCGACGTCACCTGCGGATGCTCGGAGCGGACCTCGTCTTCCAGCTGCCGTTCGTGGCCGACCTCGCCCGCAAGAGCGGTACGACGCTGGCCTCCAACGAGGACGCCGAGCGGCTGCTCGGCTCCGGCGAGCTCGTCGGCGTCTGGCCCGAGGGGTTCAAGGGCATCGGCAAGCCGTTCGCAGAGCGCTATAAACTCCAACGCTTCGGGCGGGGTGGCTTCGTTTCGGCGGCGATCCGCTCGGGCGCCCCGATCGTGCCCTGCTCGATCGTCGGCGCAGAGGAGACCTATCCGCTGATCGGCAACCTGGGGACGCTGGCCCGGCTGCTCGGGGTTCCGTACGTCCCCTTGACGCCGACCTTTCCGTGGCTGGGCCCGCTCGGGCTCGTGCCGCTGCCGTCGAAGTGGATCATCGAGTTCGGCGAGCCGGTTCCGACGGACGCCCACCCCGCGGGTGCGGCCGAGGACCCGATGCTGGTGTTCGACCTGACCGACCGGGTCCGCGAGACCATCCAGCAGACCCTTCACGCGCTCCTCGTCCGCCGGCGCAGCGCCTTCTTCTGAGCCACCCAAATGATCACGTTAAGTGGGCGTCTTGGGCCGTTACCAGGTGCCGAGACCTGGTAACGGACCCACAGGCCCACTTAACGTGGTCATTTGGGACAGGGCGGCTGACGGGGCCGGGTCAGGGGCGACGGCGACGGGCGAGTGCCAGGCCACCGAGTGCTCCGCCCACGGCCCCGGCGCCGGCGGCGACACCGATCGCGGTGTTGCGACGGCGGCCGCGGTAGTCGCGGATCCGCCAACCCCGCTCTTTCGCATGCGCCCGCAACTTGGCGTCCGGGTTGATCGCACACGGGTGGCCGACGAGGGACAGCATCGGGATGTCATTCGCCGAGTCGCTGTACGCCGAGCAGTGTTCGAGCTCGAGGTCTTCCCGCGCAGCCAGAGCCCGCACCGCTTCGGCCTTGGCCGGGCCGTGCAGCAGATCGCCGACGAGCCGTCCGGTGTAGATGCCGTCGGCATGCTCGGCGACCGTGCCGAGGGCGCCGGTCAGCCCGAGCCGCTTGGCGATGATCGTCGCGATCTCGACCGGCGCAGCGGTGACCAGCCACACCCGTTGACCCTGATCGAGATGCATCCGGGCGATCGCCTGGGTGCCTGGCCAGATCTTGTCGGCCATCGTCTCCTCGAAGATCTCCTCGCCCATCTGTTTCAGATCGGCGACGGAGCGGTGGACGATGAAGGACAGCGCGGCCGACCGGGCGCCGTCGACGTGCTCGGGATCCTCGGCGCCGAGCCTGAAGCGCAACTGCTGGTACCCGAAGCGGGCGACGTCGCGGGCACGGAGGAATTTGCGCGAATACATGCCGCGAGCGAGGTAGAACAGCGAAGCGCCCTGCAGGACCGTGTTGTCGAGGTCGAAGAAGGCCGCCGCCCGGGAGTCGGGCGGGAGTTCGATGCCCGCCTCGGCCTCGGCTGCAGCGGCAGCGGCTTCTCCAGCGAGCACCAACCGGTCCCGCAGGCTCCGGTACGGCCGGAAGCGCATGCGGCGAGCGTAGTAGCCGGGCGCGGATGGAGCCCATGACCGGTTCGGCTAGGGTTTGGTCCGGGCCACCGCACGCGAGGAAAGGACCACGATGAGCACCGGGCCCGGTTCCCGTGTGCTGCTCTACGGCAAGCCCGATTGTCACCTGTGCGACGAAGCCCGCGAGGTCGTGGCCAGGGTGTGCGCCGAGTTGGGCGTGGCCTGGGAGGAGCGCAGCATCCTCGACGATCCTGAGCTGCAACGCCGCTACGGGGAGCAGATCCCGGTCACCGTTGTCGACGGCCGCCAGCATGACTTCTGGCGCGTGGACGAGGACCGCCTTCGACTGGCGCTGGCCAGTTGACGGCTGCACGACGGAGCCGTAGCGGCCTGGCGATGACCGCGGCGGCGTGCGTTCTGCTGTCTGCCTGTGCGGGCCCCACGGACGATGAGAAGGAGCAACCCATCGACGCACACGTTGTCCCCGCGCCGGTATCCAC
>Ga0184612_10001064_pt1 | contig 13223 bp, 12 predicted proteins | sample PLM3_60_coex_FD_133163 | JGI IMG/M metagenome (GOLD analysis project Ga0184612, IMG submission 133163) | Groundwater sediment microbial communities from an aquifer in East River, Colorado, USA - PLM3_60_coex | ecosystem: Environmental > Terrestrial > Soil > Riparian zone | place: USA: East...
GGGCGGCAACACCAAGACGCACGGGATCGTCCGCGCCGAGTTCGTCGTCCGCGACGACCTGCCCGAGCACATGCGCCGCGGCAGCTACGCCGAGCCGCGCACATACCGCGCCTGGGTGCGCTTCTCCGGGCCGGGGCCGTACATCACGCCGGACATCGACGACGTCGGCTTCATGAGTATGAGCATCAAGTTGATGGGCGTGCCGGGGCCGAAGCTAATGGAGGACGAGCAGGGGACGCAGGACCTGCTCGGAGTCTCGACGCCGACCTTCGTCACGCCACACACCAAGGCGAACGCGCGGCTCCAGGAGTGGAGCCTCAAGAACGCGCCGGTCTTCTACTTCATGAACCCGCGCCGGCCGCACATCCTCGACTCGATCATGCAGCTCCTCTGGACGAAGACCCAGTCGAGCCCGCTCGAGAGCGAGTACTTCAGCTGCGTTCCGTACCTGCTCGGGGAGGGACAGGCGATGCAGTACTCGTTCCGTACGCGGCTCAAGACGAGGACCCGGGTGCCGCGGTTGCCTCTGCGGCCGCCGGACAACTACCTGCGCGACGCGATGGTCGCAACGCTCGCCAAGGAGGACGTCGAGTTCGACATCCTGCTCCAGGTCCAGACCGACCCGCACCTGATGCCGATCGAGAACGCCGGCGTGCTCTGGCCCGAGCGGCTGTCGCCACGGGTCTCGGTGGCGACGTTGCGGCTGCCGCAGCAGACATTCAACTCCCCTGCGCAGATGGCGTTCGCCAGGCGGTTGTCTTACAATCCGTGGCACTCGATACCCGAACACCGGCCGCTCGGCAATCAAAGCCGCGCTCGCCGCCGCATGTACCTGGAGCTCTCGACGCTGCGGCACGCCATGAACGCGGTTCCTCATTACGAGCCGACCGGCGACGAGGTTTTCGAGTAGCGGCCTCCGGACTCTGCCCCCGGGGTGCCAGTGTGCCCCCTGCGCGCAAAACAGGACCCACGAGCCAGGTCCTCCGTCGAGCCACCACGCGCCGGATAAGCCGCCGAGTTCCGTGCACGCGTGTGACCTACAGCATTCACCCGCCCGGGCACTGGCGCATCGACGAGGCGCGCGTCAACGTCGGCGTCGCGCTCGTTCATGCCGGCCGGTTTGCGGACGCCGAGCGGGAGCTCCTGTCCGTCTACCAGGGTCTCGGTGTAAGCCGCGGAACCGCGGCCGAGGAAACACAACTGGCCCGAAAGCGCCTGGTTGAGCTCTATGAACGCTGGGGTCGGCCTGCCGAAGCCCAGCGCTATCGCAACGAGCAGCGCTGAAAGACGTGCGACACGTTTTCCGCCCCTACCGCACTTCGTGGTAGGAGCATCATGCGACAACGTTCGCAGTTCAACGGACCCCGCCTTACCGACAAACTCGAGGAGTTTCTGCGGACTCGTCCGGAAACCCCGTTTCTCGCCATGGACGGGGACGTGGTGCTCTCGAAATACCTCACGATGCGCGCGTGCTTTTCGAGCGCGACAATCTATTACGCCGTCAAGGCCAACCCGGTGCCGGATCTCGTCGCGCTGCTGGCAGCTGTGGGCGCCGGATTTGACATCTCGAGCCGGCACGAGCTGGATTTGTGCCTCTCCCTCAACGTAGCGGCAGAACAGCTTTCCTACGGCAACCCGATCAAGAAGGCAGACGACATCGCGTACGCCTACAAGCACGGCGTGCGCTGTTTCGCGTTCGACAGTCAGACCGAGCTTGAGAAGCTCGCCGTGCACGCACCTGGCGCCGGCGTGATGTGTCGACTGCTCACCAGCGGCGAGTACGCCGACTGGCCGCTGTCGCGTAAGTTCGGGTGCGACGTCGAGATGGCCGGTGAGCTGCTGCTCGAGAGCCGCAACCTGGGCCTCGATCCGCTTGGCGTGATGTTTCATGTCGGGTCGCAGCAGACCGATCCTCAACAGTGGCAGAAACCAATCAGAGAAGCTGCGTCCATCGTTCACCGACTGGCGGCTCAGGGCATTCAGCTGACGACGGTGAATCTCGGTGGGGGCTTTCCGGCGCGCTACAGGGACAAGATTCCGCCGCTCTGCTGCTATGCCCGCGCCATTGCACACGCCGTGGGAGAGCTGTTCGACTTATCGAAGATCAACCTCGTCCTCGAACCAGGCCGGTCGCTGGTGGCCGAAGCGGGCGTCATCGAGACCGAAGTCGTGCTCGTTGCTCGAAAATCGCGTCAGGATGAGAGGCGCTGGGTGTATCTCGACGTTGGGAAATTTGGCGGTCTGGCCGAAACGTTGAACGAGAGCATCAAATACCGATTCCGTACGGCACGCGACGGGGAGATAGGACCAGTCGTGCTTGCAGGTCCCCCGTGCGACAGCGCCGACATCTTGTACGAAAGGAACGTGTGCGCGCTGCCACTGGACCTCGCCTGCGGCGACCGCATCGAGATCCTGAGTGCGGGTGCCTACACCAGCAGCTACGCGTCTGTCGGATTCAACGGCTTTCCACCACTGAGGACCTATTGGCTGTAGCGCGCCCGTCCTCGAGTCGGCAGCAATACAGGAGGTCTGTATGTTTACGGTGCTGGCGGCGCTGGCTGCCCTGTCGTTCAGCGCCAGCGGGTACTTCATGAAAATCTCGCAGGGGTTGACCGAGCGGGGACCTGCGGCAGCCATGTTCGGACTCGTCATGCTGGGCGCCGGATTGCAGACGATCGCCATGCGGCACGAGACGATGACGACGACCTACGTCATCGTCCTGGGCCTCGAGGCTGTCACCGCATTTCTTTTGGGCGTGGTGTTCCTGAACGAGGGCACCTCGCTGGCCAAGCTCGGGGGGATAGGCCTGATCGTCGGCGGCATCTTCCTGCTGAAGGGCCATACGTAGTCGACGCCGATCGTGTCACCCTGTGTCTACTATTGCAACGTCACCAGGATGGGCACGAGCACGGCCGCTCAGGCCGAGCCGCAGTTCTTTCGCGCAATGGTGGAGTTCACATCTGATCAGGACCGCCGCATGAGGAAACAGCTGAAGGCGTTCCGCCGGTAGCCCGCGCCTGCTTAGGAAGGGAGCGACGTCAGAGCTGAACAGCCAAACCGGCAAGCTTGCGTACGGTATTGATGTTCCTTGCCGTCCCCTGTCCGTCGGCTCCGCGGAACTTCAGCTTCGATCGCCCCATCCCGTTCGGGTAGTGAATGTAGAGCTCGCGCCGGCCAAGCCTGACCTGTTCTCCGTCGGGTGCGACCACCGTGTCGAGCACGGTTTTCGGGACAGGTTTTGCGAAGAAGATGACCACCACCTTCGAAGGTTCCGCGTCAGCGAACGGATTCGCGCGCAGCACGTCGTCCATCTCCTTAGCCGTGCGGACGAACACGTCGACCGTTGCCTTCATGTGACCCACCAACGCCTTTTCGAGGGCCGTCTGGACGTCTGATTCTGAACGTGCGGTGCGGAACACGACGTTTCCGCTCTGGATGAAGGTGCGGACGCTCGCGAAGCCGAGCTTCACGCAGAGGGCTGAGAGGTCTTTCATCGGAAGCATGCGGTTGCCGCCGACGTTGACCCCGCGGAGGAGCGCAACGTATGCCGTTTCCGGCTTAGTCTCTTTTTTCGCCATCGTTCGTGACCCGCGTCATCTGACGTCGGCCATGGCCCGCTGCTGGCTCGAGCTCTCCAGCGACTTCAACGCCGCGACGAAAGCGCTCCAGGGCACTGGCGTGCCGTGAACCGGCGCCAGCGTCTCCACATTCAGCTTCATCCGTTCGACCTGGTTGTAGAGACTGCGCATCGCCGGCAGATGCGCGGCGCGGGGCGGTTCATGCGTCTCGAACAAGTCTGCCTGAAATGCGATGCGCTCGGCCGGCAGGTAGGCCATCAGCATTCCCTCGACGTGCTGCAGCGGCTGCACGTAGTAGACACGAAGAATCCTGGAGTTGTCGGTGATGGCGTAGTTCTCCTGAATCGCCTCGTAGTTGTAGCCCTCGGACAGCTCCGTGGGCGGCCATCGCGAGACGATGTCGGGCCTGACAGTTCTCGGCTCGTAGTTCAGCACGTCTCGATTCAAGAACGCGATGTTCCTCATGTGCGCGACGATCGTCGCGCCGACGTGGAGGTAGGTGCGCAGACCCCCGATATGATCGAAGTGCGGGTGCGAGCTGATCAACCAGCGAATCGGCTTGTTCGGCGCCAGTTTCACGATCTCTTCAATCACCGCCAGGCTGCGGTCTTCATTGAGTGGCGCCTCGAACACCGCCACGAAGTCGCGGAACTCCACCATGTAGCTGTTCGCAGGCCCGCCGCCGAGCCGGTAGACGCCGTCGGCCATCTTATCCACCGTCACCGCGGTCGCAGCGCTCGCCTCGGTCACCGCTCGAGGCGCCTGAACCGGATCCCCGCACACGTTTGGCTGGACTTTCTCGAATGTCCCACCGTAACCATTGTGGCCGCTGCTCTGGCGGTAGGACTGCCAGTTGTCGTCCCATCCATGGTGTGAATGCCATGCGACCGGCCACTTCACGTTGCCGAACGTCATCTGCCGCGTGGACTCGTGTTCGATGTTGAAGTCCCCGAGCGCCGGCTCGTTGACCGTCGTCTTGATGCGCGTGATCTGATTCTGCGAGTTGATCGTGGCATCCACGCGGTACTTCCCGAGCATCGTGATCGCGACGACGTGAACTCTTTCCGGGTTGACCACGTTGCCGTCCCGGCCTTTCTCGATCTGCTCCCACCGCCAGAAGGCGACCGGATTCGCGCCTGGAAGGCGAGCAGCCTTGATGAATCCCGGCGGGTTCAGCCAGAGGTCGAGCTGATACAGTTCGGCCAACTCCGGCGGGACCGCCACCGGCTCCCCGTCACCGTCCGTGTGCCAGGCGAATCTGCCGTTCACGATGTGCGTCTGGCGCGTCGCTCTCTGCGTCGGCGTGCCGCCCTGCCATCCCATGCCGTACTTCCACGATGCCGGGCTGAGCCCAGGCTTGCGATCGAAGGTCTCCTTGCTCGTCCGGGTTTCCCAGTTGATCGTGCGTGTGTAATTGGCCAGCGCATCGATGCGCGGCCAGTCCACGTTGACTGCGTTCTCGAACGTCTGGCCGACCGCGCCGGCGTATCCGGAACCCGAGAAGGTGATGCACTTCAGGTTGGCCTCGCCGATCTCTTTTGCAGCGGCGACGAGTAGAGGTGCCGGATCCACGTAGCCTGGAGGAAACTGCGGGGTCTGGGCTCCCACAATCACGATCAGCGCAAGGGCAGCTGACGTCTTGCTCATGTTTCCTCCGGATGATCTTGTTGGACTCGATGGCAGTCGTGCTTGATGTCGAAGTTTCGTTGACATCAATACCGCGACGAGGACGCTCGGCGTGTCCGTCGCGTGAGCAAGTGTATGTCAGGCGGCTTCGCGACTCTGCTTGTGGAGTCAGACTATCTCAGGACTGTCGCTCAAAACCGCGTGATAGGCCTTCCCGCCCGACACGTTTTGCCCCGATTTCTCACCTGTAAGAGAGGACCCGTTCCGACTCGGCGTACAACCCGTGATCATTGAGGAATCCCCCGACGGGCGACACGTGTGCGAGACGGCCTCCTCCACTTGACTCTGTCGAGGGGCGGTTGAATTCATAGAATCCGGTCGTTCCCGGGATCTGAAGGCTCCTTATGAGTCCCGGACTTGACGCGGCACGAGCGCGACGGTACTTGCTGGGCCAGGCGACCGAAGGGGAGCGCTCCGCCCTCGAGCTCGAGTACTTCCACAGCGAAGAGGCGGTCGATCGCACTGCGGCGGCCGAGGACGACCTGATCGAAGACTACCTGTCCGATCGGCTCGACCCGGTTGAGCGCGGCTTGTTCGAGCGCGACTACCTTGCGGCTCACAATCATCACCGGCGCGTCGAGACGATCCGCCAGCTCCTGGCTTCCACGTCGCGCACCGAGCCGGGACCGACGATGGACTGGTCACGTCAGCGGCTGGCGTTGGCCGCGGCGCTGGTCCTCTTCGCGGCTGGATCGCTGTGGGTCTTCACCTCGTCACTCGGCGAACGAGGGGTCGTGGTCGAGAAGAGCTCACCGACCGTGTCGACGCCTCCATCTTCGTCGGCGCCGGGCCTCCCCGGTCAGCCCCCGACGTCCGCGCCGGCTGCACCCAGAGTCTTTGCGGTGTCCATTTCTCCCGTCACCGTGCGGAGCGCAGCCGAAGCCCCGGCGGTGATTCTCCCTGCTGGCACGGACGTCGTTGCCCTGAGTCTCGAAGGCGAACCCGATGGCCGGAAACGTGCGGGCGGGCGCGCGTCGATCCGTACCGTGAGCGGTGACGAGATCTGGCAAGGCCCGGCGACAGTCACAGGAGACTTGCCGGCTGGCGTGATCTCGCGCATCGACGTGCCGGCGGCGCGCCTGCCCGCGGACGACTACATGGTCACGTTGTTCGGGACTGACGGGGCTGGTGCCGAACGGGAGCTATCGCGGTATTTCCTTCGCGTGCGAGCGCGCTGAGACGGGAAGGTGGGTTATGCAGATCTTCTTGCGCACCGGCTTCGTTCTGGCGACTGGTTTCTGCTTCACGTTCGTCGAAGCGGCCGGTCAAACAGCCAACCCGCAGGCGCTCACGCCGGGCGCGCCGATTGCGCGTGAGCCCTCTGGCCGGCAGCCACACTCCTACGAAATCGTCCTCGAAGCGGGGCAGTTCACGATCGTCACCGTCAAGCAGCAACACGCGCCCGCCAACGTAAGTATTCGGGACCCCTTCGGCAGGAAGATCTTCGAGCTGTACGTCGAGAAGGTGGCGATCTTCGCGGAGGCGACGGGCCGATACCTCGTCCAGGTCCTGGCCCCTGCCGGGGCTTACGAGATCCGCGTCGAGCCTCCGCGATTGGCACGTGCACAGGACAAAGCTCGCGCAGCCGCGGAACAAACACTCAGTGAAGGAAGGCGGCTGGCATTACAAGCCAGCACGTCGTCGACCCAGGAAGCGCTCGAGAAGTTCAAGGTGGCGCGCGCGCTGTTTCGGGACGCTGAGTACCCTTCTGGTGAGGGCCGCTCTCTGGTGTGGATTGGTGACGCTTACCTGCAGCTCGAGAATCGAACGCAGCCGGCACGTGACCACTTCAATGAGGCGCTCGCGCGCGCGCGCGCGATCGACGATCGGTGGCTCGAGGCCGAGGCGCTTCTGTCTCTGGGTATTTCCTATCCCAACGTGGTGGACCAACCCCGAGCCTTGGAATACTTCGAGCAGGCTCTCACGTTGTTCGAAGCCGCCGACAATCGGCGTGGACAGGCCGCCGCGCTCACCTGTATTCAAATCGCGTGGGCCGACCTGCGGGAGTACCAGAAAGCCCTGGGGTATGCGGGTCGGGCTCTGGCGTTGGCGAACGCCGTCGACGATCGCGCGCAAGCCGCCAGGATCCACAACAGCCTCGGCATCACGTACCAGAGGCTGGGCGATCTTCCAAAGGCGCTGGAGTCTCACGGTCTGGCGATCCCGCTCAGCAGAGCCGGTGGTGCGCTCCGGCTCGAATTCATGGCTCTCTACAATACCGGGGTCGTTTACAAAGAACTGGGCGATTACCACAGGGCTGTGGACTATTACAACCAGTCGCTCGCGCGGGTTCGGAAACTGGGGCATGTGTTCAGGGAAGCGCAAGTGCTGAACGCAATCGGCAATGTCTACAGGGTCGAGGGGGAAAGCCAGAAGTCTCTCGACTACTACAACCAGGCGCTTCCGATCTTCCGTCGCCTCAAGATGCGCGGAGATGAGGCGGCGGCGCTCAACAACATGGGCTCTGCGTACTATCAGATGGGCGAGTACCAACGAGCGCTGGAACATCACCTACAGTCGCGCGAAATCAGAAAAGACATCGGAGATTTGTGGGGAGAATCGTCATCGCTCAGTCGCGCGGGCAGCGCCTGGCACAAGCTGGGCGACATGGACAAGGCCATCGACTGCCTGCACGAGTCCCTGGCGCTTCGCCGCCAGGTCAATGACCCGATCGGCGAAGCGGACACGCTGATGAACATCTCAGCGGTCGAGCGTGATCGCGGCGACCTGGCAGCATCGCGAACGACAATCGAGGCGGCGCTCACACTCACGGAAGCGTTGCGCGCCAAAATCCCGGACGCTGGCTTGCGCGCGTCCTACGTCGCGCGCGTGCAGGAGACCTATGCCTCGTACGTGGATGTGTTGATGCGGCTGCACGAGCAGTCGCCGGCCGTCGGCTACGACGCCGTCGCGTTGCAGGCCGCCGAGCGGACACGCGCGCGCGTCCTGCTGGAATCCCTCGTCGAGGCTCGCGCCGACATCAGACAGGGCGTGGACGCGCCGCTCCTCGAACGCGAGCGTTCGTTGCAACGAAAGCTCGACGCGGCCTCGGAGCGGGTGTCGCGAGGGCTCAGCGGCAAGTCGTCGGGAGCAGACGTGTCTGCCGCGCGCAAAGACCTTGAAGCTCTTACGTCCGAGTATCAGCAGCTTCAAGCAGAGATTCGGACGTCCAGCCCGCGTTACGCGGCCCTGACGCAACCTGACCCGCTCACCGTCGCCGAGATCCAGAACGCCGTGCTCGACAGCGACACTGTGCTGCTCGAGTTCGCGCTGGGCGCGGAGCGGAGTTGGTTGTGGGCGGTGACGCCGCAGACGCTCACCAGCGTCGCGCTGCCCCCGCGGCGAGACCTCGAGGCGGCGGCGCGGTCGTTGTACGCCGCGGTGACGGCACGCCAGCCGCGCCAGGGTGAGGCCGCGGCCGACCGCGCGAGGCGTGTCGCGGGCGCGGATCGGCATCTTCGCGCGCGGGCCGCGGCGGTCAGTCGGCTGCTGTTGGGCGGCGTCGCCGAGCAGTTGCAGGGCCCCTGGCGGGGCAAGCGCCTGGTCATCGTCGCCGCCGGCGCACTCGAGTACCTGCCGTTTGCAGCGCTGCCGCTGCCCCGGGTGGCCGATGGACCGGCCCGTGATCAGGCGGCCGTGCTTCTGATTGCGCGGCACGAGATCGTCGAAGCGCCGTCGGCATCCGTGCTGGCGACACTTCGACGAGAAGCCGTCGGCCGTGAGCCGCCACGACGGTCGGTCGCGGTGTTGGCGGATCCCGTTTTCGATGCTGACGATCCGCGGGTCGCACGCACGAAGCGCGCTGGGAACGACTGGTCCGCCACGCGCGCGATGGTTGCTTCGGACACGGCGGCGGAGATGTCTTACGTGGCGTCCCGCACCGTGCAGCGGCTCGACGACGTCGACGGACGCGCGGGCCTGGCTCGGTTGCCGTTCTCGCGCGATGAGGCAAGAGCTATCGGCCTGCTCGCGGGCGCCGGGACGCTCCGCGCGACGGATTTCCAAGCCAGTCGAGCGACCGTGCTTGGGTCGGCGCTCGAAGACTACCGGATCGTGCACTTCGCCACGCACGGGCTGATCGACGCCGAGCGGCCCGAACTGTCCGGGCTGGTGCTCTCGCTGGTCAACGACCGTGGCGCGCCGCAGGACGGCCTGCTGCGGCTGCACGACATCTTCAACATGCGGCTCAACGCGGACCTTGTCGTGCTGAGCGCGTGTCAAACAGCGCTGGGCAAGGAGATCAAGGGTGAGGGTCTCGTGGGGCTGACGCGCGGATTCATGTACGCAGGAGCGCCGCGCGTCGTCGCCAGTCTCTGGCAGGTGAGCGACGTCGCGACCGCCGAACTGATGAAGAAGTTCTACACCGGCATGCTGCAGCGACGAGAGCCGGCCGCGGCCGCGTTGCGGGCCGCGCAGCTGGAGCTGGCCAAGGACCCGCGGTGGGCCTCTCCGTATTTCTGGGCGGGGTTCGTCCTGCAGGGAGACTGGAAGTAGTCGCGCCACATCAGTTCGAAAACTGATCGGCGGCGCCGAATTTGACGCCGTTGGCTTTCTGCTGCTCCCAATCCAGGTGACACTGCGGATCCGGGATCGCGGCGATGGTGAAGCTCGTCTCCGCCGCGGCGTCTGACCTACGGGCGTCCTGCGGTGCGGGCGCACCGGGCGCGCCCGCCGTCCGAGTCGGGAGTTTTGGCTCGCGCCTACTTTCTTCGCTGCCCCAGCACCTTGAAAACCGCTTGCCCACGCCTCCGTTGCCCTGATAATCGTCTTCGCAGCGATTCCTGGTAGTGTCTGAATCCTGCGTTGGTCGCACCTTGCCGTGACGGTGGCACTGTCGTACCGTAATCGGCATGGCTGACCGCGCATCGATAGAGGCTCTGAAAAACATTCTGTCGGAGATTGAGCTGCTGATCTCCACCACTACTCTAATGCCGGAAAATCGCACGCCGAGGTGTCTGGAACTGCTCAAGACGGCCTCCGCCCTAGCCGACGATCTCCGGTGATCCCGACCCTGTGGCATACTGGTATCGTGCGTAGACGGGCAAGCATAAAGTCTCCCGAAGCCGGGGCCGATAGTGGGGCCATTATTGCGTTCCCGACGCCTGTCCGCGCGAAGAATCCTGCTGCTGTGGCGTTGGGGAAATTGGGGGGATCTAAGGGCGGCAGGAAGCGAGCCGAGAACCTCTCGCCGGAGCGTCGTAAATCCATCGCCCAACAGGCTGCGCAGGCCCGCTGGGCGAAGGAGCGAATTAGCGAAGAGGTGGAGGCTAGCGCCTCACACCGGGAGGGTAGCAGCTAGCTTGGTGTAATGGTATTTCGACCACTACGATCACATCCCCCACGCCAATGGTGATTGTGATTTTCGTAGTCGAGAACCGAATGCTTACGGTCCCGTTGCCCACATCGGGCACCTCCTTTCAGGCGCGCTCGTTCTGCTAGCGAGCGCGTCACTTTGCAGAAGTTTTCTCGACTTCAATCTTCAGGCTCGTCCCGCTGCCGCCGTTCTTGTAGATGATGTCGAAGATCATCGCGGCGGCCTGCAACCACTTTCTCCGCTCGTCGGTTGTCCACTCCGCACCTTCGGCGGGCAGCTCTTTCAGCAGACCGGCGATGAAGGGATGGCGACCACCACCGCTACCGCCGCCGTCCTCGCGATGTTGCCTGCCTGCGTTCGGATCCGGCTCGGGATCCTTCGGGGGAGGGGCCGGTTCACCGGGGCCAGTTGCGGGCATGACGAGTCGATCTTGGCCGTATGCGAAGAATCCCGCCTGTTGGGCTGAACGCTGGAATGACTGCCTGGCCTTGTCGGTCTGCTTCTTCGCAACGCCGAGGTTGAGCATCTCGCTCTCAAGTGCTGTCGCCTGCTGCGGAAGAGTCCCGGCCTTGAACTTCTCGTAAATCTGCTTATAGAGCGGCACTAGCAGGAATGCCGTCACTCGGGCCAGCTTTTCCTGCTTCTGATCGGTAATCTGCTGGCCGAGTGTCGTCAATTGGATCGTGCCCTGCCCGTAGGTGACCAAGCCGAAGATCTTGGCGGTGTAAATCATCAAACGGAAGCCGCCAGCAGTGGCCTTAAGCTTCAGCTCTGCGGCAAGCGTCTCCATCTGGCAATTGGTCCCGCCGACTCGATGCACAGCCTTCGCTACCTTGATGCCGCTGTCCAGATCGCCGTACGGGAACAGAATGGTCGAGCGTTCTCGGCGCTCGTCTCCACCTTCCTGAGGTTCCGGAATTTCACCGTTTTTCACTGCTGTTTCGGCTTCCATTAGGCCTCCAGTTCAGAATCTGCGCTAAGCGTATCACGGCGGAGCCACAACGAGCCACTTATTTAGTGCCTAGTCGCAGTATTTTATTGACAGCTTAGGCGCCTAAGCATACAATGGCGGTATTATGGTTGCTGCGAATAGTGCGGACCTCAGCGGCGGGATGATTTGCTCGTGCGGTGCGGCGTGCGGACGCTTTGGGCGGCACCGGAATGGCCTCCAGCGGTTCAGGTGCGCTACCTGCAAGCGCACCTATACGGAGGCTCACGAACGGCTGTTCGGCTCGATGACCGTGGACGAAGATAAGGCCCTGTTGGCGATTCAGCTCTTGGTGGAGGGCAATTCGCTCAGAAGCAGCGAGCGAATCACCGGCATCGACAGGAACACGATCATGCGGCTACTAGTGCTTGCCGGCGAGCGTTGCGAGCGCCTGATGAACGAGCGCGTGCAGAACGTTCGGGTCGAGCACCTGGAGCTAGACGAGGCATGGGCGTACGTCGGGTGCCATCAGCGTCGTGTGCGGTTCGACGCGGAGCGCCCCGATCTGATTGGTGATCAGTACACGTTCATTGCTCTAGAGGAGCGCACCAAGATGGTGATGGCGTGGCATCTCGGGAAGCGCAACCGTTTCAACACGGATCAGTTCGTGGCCAAGATTCGCCACGCGACGGCTGCACAGCTATTCGACGTGAGCACCGATGCCTTCGCACCATACGAGGGCGCAATCGATGCGGGCCTGTTTGACCGAGCGAATCACAGCCAGATAGTGAAACTGTTCTCGCACTCCATGGACCCCGGCAGAGAGCGGTACAGCCCCGGCTCGTTCGTGTCTGTCGCCAAGGACGTGATCACCGGCATGCCCGATCTGGATCGCGCGAGCACGAGCCACGTCGAGCGGAAGAATGGATCGCTTCGTCAGTGGTGCAAACGGCTCACGCGATTGACCTACGCGTACAGCAAGAAATGGGAACACCTGCACGCCGCACTGGCTCTGCATTTCGCGTACTACAATTTCTGCCGCGTCCATCGATCGCTCCGCGTCACGCCGGCGATGGAGGCGGGCATCACCGATCACGTCCTTACAATTCGAGAACTTGTGCGCGTTCAGTAGTTTACGGGCTTTAAATGGTCTTGGCGTCAGGTGCTAGACATGTAGGTCCATTTGCACGATATTATGAACAGGCATGTCTGAACCTCTTGAATACACGTACGAAGACAAGTCAGAGCATCTCTCCGAGCGAGAAGCGCTGGAGCAGTATGCACAGGCGAAGCGCGATCACCCTGATGCGATCGTTGTGCTTCGTGATTTTGACTGCGGCCACTGGCGGATCAAAATTTACGACAGCGCCGATGAGAAGAACGTGGTTCTTAGCAAGCGACTGGATTCACTGCTGCAGACGTTCTGGTCTGCTCTCCGTTTGAAACCAAAGACTCCATGAGCGATCCGTCCGATACCGGCAATGGAAGCCCTGGAGCTATTGTGCCGGTCACGGTTGAAGCGTCGCTCCAGCCCATCATTAAGGACCTTCCCGAGCCAAAACAGAGAGAAATTGTTCAGACGTTTGAGAAGGAATTCCCCCTGTGCCAATAATCGGTGAGACAACCTTCCCGAAAAGATTAGTGTAGGGGTGGGGAGGGTTCGATGAATGAATCGTATGCCTGCAGCCGTAGAGATGAACGTGGCCGAGGGGCCGGA
>Ga0184612_10001066_pt1 | contig 13215 bp, 14 predicted proteins | sample PLM3_60_coex_FD_133163 | JGI IMG/M metagenome (GOLD analysis project Ga0184612, IMG submission 133163) | Groundwater sediment microbial communities from an aquifer in East River, Colorado, USA - PLM3_60_coex | ecosystem: Environmental > Terrestrial > Soil > Riparian zone | place: USA: East...
AGGAATAAAGAAAGGAATGACCTGGGGAGAAACGGATGAGATAGGATACTATCCCATTCATGGCAAGGTATCGTTACACGACGTGCAAGCTACTATCTTAAATCAATTAGGATTCGATCATGAAAAACTCACCTATTATTTTCAGGGAAGACCGTTCCGGCTTACTGATGTTTCAGGCAAAGTAATAAGCGAAATTGTGACGTGATGAAAAAAATACAGCGCCTCACTAATATATCTTAACTTTTACACTTCAACAGTTATAATGGATTTAAGCCGTAGAAAATTTCTCTCGTATAGTACGATCTCTGGTGCCACCCTTTTGCTTAATCAGTTTTCTTTATACGCTAAACCTTTAAAGACTTTCCGCTCAATGCCTGGATACGAATTGCTCGTATTTGCTACAAATTGGGGATACGAGGGTAGCTGGGATCAGTTCTGCGCTAAGATTAAAAAGCTGGGCTACGATGGCGCTGAGGCCTGGTATCCGCATGACGAAAAAGTGCGCAAGGAATTTTTATCAGCTTTTGAGACCCACAATCTCAAATTCGGATTCCTGGTGGGTGGATCGGACAGGGATCCTGCGAAACACCTTCAACAATTTAAATCATCGCTTGAAGGAGCAGCAGCACTTAAGCCGGTATATATCAATTGTCATTCGGGACGGGACCACTTTTCATTTGATCAGAACAAATCATTCATCGATCTCACAACTGCTGTTAATGAACGTACAGGCGTACCGGTATATCATGAGACGCATCGTTCACGAATTCTTTATTCAGCGCCGGTCGCCCGTCAATTCATTGAAAGGCTGCCTTCACTAAGACTAACGTTGGATATTTCGCATTGGTGTAACGTTCACGAGTCTCTCCTGGATGATCAACAGGAAACTGTAGCGATGGCATTGGACCGGACCGGCCACATTCATGCCCGCGTTGGTCACGCCGAAGGACCACAGGTGAGTGACCCGCGCGCACCCGAATGGAAAGATGCCGTTCAGGCACATTTTGCGTGGTGGGATAAAGTGGTTGCGCAAAAAAAGAAAGACGGGCAGCGGATGACTATGCTGACGGAATTTGGACCAATAGACTATATGCCTGCATTACCATTCACACGCCAGCCAGTAGCCAATCAGTGGGACATCAATAAACACATGCTTGACACTTTACGCGCTCGTTATTCCTGATGCATACGATACAATCTCTGACACAGCTTTTCGGTAGGTTCCACCCCTTAATTGTCCACTTGCCAATAGGCATATTGTTTCTTGCATTTATTTTCGAGTTTGCGTCCTATTTCTCAAAGTTTAAGAAACTGAGACAAGCCGTTCAGCCAGCGTTGTTTTTTGGCGCGTTATCAGCCATCGCTGCAGCGATCAGTGGATTCATCCTTTCACAGGAGGGAGGATATGAGGACCGCCTGCTGAGTCTACACCGGAACACGGGAATTGCTACCGCCATTTTTGCGACCATACTTTATTTTCTGCGTAAAAGTGCTGTCACGTATTTTCAGGACAAGGGAAAAAGAAAAGCAGTTCGAATCTTTTTGTTTATTCCATTGATCGCTCTGCTTTCCTTAACCGGTCATCTTGGAGGATCTATTACCCACGGTGAGGATTATCTTTTTGACTTCGCCACAGATGAACAGCAATCCGGTCCCACTTTTAAAATGTTGTCACCCGAGGGGATCGATAGCGCGATTTACTACGCAGACATCATTGAACCCATACTGCGGTCCCGATGCTACTCATGTCACAGTTCCTCTAAACAGAAAGGACAACTCCGACTCGATCAGGTCCAATACATTTTAAAGGGCGGAAAACATGGTGCGATTATTAACACTGCCTTAGTCGATTCAAGTGAATTGTTTAGCAGGCTTATGCTTCCATTGGAGGATGAACATCATATGCCACCACATGCAAAACCTCAACTGTCGTCAGCCGAGATCGCATTAATACAAACGTGGATTGAAGATGGAGCAAGTTTCGAGAATCCAGTAGGAACATTCAAACAGGTCTCCAAAGTCAGGACCTACTTTAGTTCCGTACTCGCGCAATCTGCACGTCGCTCAATGATACCTCTTGGAGAAGTTGTCGAGGCGGACAAAAATGCCGTGTTGGTGCTGAAGGCGAAAAATATTCTCGTGATCCCAGTGGGGGCAGAGAGCAATTACCTTTCTGCGAGTTTTGTTAATGCCAGATCTCTTTCAGATAAGGACCTTGAATTGCTACTTCCTATAAAGAACCAATTGTTATGGCTCGACCTTGGCCGCACGGGCATTACCGATGAAGGCTTAAGAAGCATAAGTCAATTGACAAACCTCACCGAATTAAACCTGGAATACACAAAGGTGAAAGGTACAGGCCTGGAATTTCTGGTACCCTTATCAAAACTGGAGTCGTTAAATTTGGTCGGAACAGGCGTAAATGATTCCACACTGATCCATCTGTCAAAACTCAAGGGCTTAAAAAGAATATTCTTCTTTCAAAGCGATGTTACTTCAAAAGGAATAAGAGAATTAAAAAATGTTGTGCCTCAAATGCAGCTTGATACCGGCGGATATCAGATGCCCAAGCTCGTCACAGATACGTTGATCTTCAAAAGTAAAAGCTGAATTACTTACTTTAATTGTTAATTGTTGATGGTTAATGGTTGATGTTGGATTTGGTGGTTTTGATGATTGCTGTAATTATTTTAATGATTTCGATTGCGTAAGAATTGATATCTTCAAATTGTTCTGTCGTTATATAATCGGTTGCTTTCAGTAGCTCAAGCCAATATATGGTTTCGTTGATTTCCTTTTGGGCAATACCCATTTTATGTTTGAAGTCCGCTTTGGTCTCTGCATGCTCAGCTTCACGAACCATTGCTCCAATACTAGTTCCACATCTCAAAAGTTGTTTCGACAAAACAAGTTCCTTCCTGCTATTACACAAATACTGATTCAGCCTAACAATGCGAACCGCAAAGTCAAAACTCTTATTCTTAATAATATTTTCTTTCATTCATTTGCCATTTACCATTAACCACTAACCATTAATTTACTCGTTCAAACTCCAGTCGTATTCGTTGTACGTGATTTTTGCATCGCTCCTGATTTTAGTTGCAGAATACGTATTAATAAAGGAGCGGACAGAGCCACCGTTTTTTTCAAAGTCGCCACTATACCATTTGAATATCATGCTTAACTGAGCTTTTTCGGCTGTTATTTTATTTCGCGTAGCGTCATTAAGAAACGTTTTGGTTTGTTTTGTTAGTTGATCATCGAGGCGAACGGGATCATAAGCGCTATTGAGAAGCATGGGGCAGGATTTGCTGGCACAGACCAATGCCATATGAATTCTTGGATCGTCGAATTTTTTACGGAGTATTCCGTGCTCAATATTATTGAGGTCCATTCGTTCTTTGCCAATAACTATGAATTTAACATCCCAGGGTGTGTTAACAAAAGGAACCTGGATGCTGCTGCCGATGTCGCGGATGCTTTTGAGAGGGTAGTGCTTTGTAATGAGCTTGATCGTAAATGCATTGTAAGCATTGATCCAATACGCTATTTGCTCCTGCTTATTCCAGGTCTTCGGATCCGGGGGATTTGCACTGAGGGAACTAAGATACTGGTTGAGTTCCGTCGAGTCGTTGATAAAAGCGCGGTAGTTTACACGGCCGTCTTTGTTCACGTTTTTTTGCAAGAGCTTGTTGTATTGGCTATGCGATGGAGCTTTACCCTGACTGTATATTTCTTTCAAGGCAAAGAGCGAAAGGGCGATGACAAATGAAATTTTCATAACCAATAGTCTGTAAAAATAAGTTTCTTTGGTAATTTGATGAATTAAGGGATGATGCGGTGGGTGCTGAAACCATAAATGGTTCAAAAAAAGGATCAAAGGGCGCAATTGGGCTCCTCGGGTAAGATTACCTGCCTCCAATATTGTTCATCGCCGGATTTTTTGTTTTTATTTGCTCTTTTTTTGGGGATCGCCGTGCGGAGTTAAAATGGATTTTTACAAAATTTGACTTACTTACCGACAATTATGGGGTATATAATCAGTGGAATACAGCAGGTTGGAATAGGGGTTCACGATGCAGAAAAGGCCTGGAGCTGGTATAGGAAACATTTTGGGATGGATGTACCGGTCTTTAAAGACAGTGCAACCGCTTCACTTATGACGCGCTATACAGGCGACCGGGCTGAAGACAGGTACGCTATTCTTGCCATGAATATGCAGGGGGGAGGCGGATTTGAGATCTGGCAATACACCAGTCGTTCGCCAAAGAAATCCGAAGGAGAACACCTGCTGGGAGATACCGGGGTATTTGCAGTGAAGCTAAAAACCCAGGACATTGAAGCCGCATACAAGAGCCTGAAATCAAATGGCGTAAATCTGGTGAACGACGTTCAGCAATCTCCCGATGGACGAAAACACTTTTACGTAAAAGATCCGTTCGAAAATATTTTTGAGATCATAGAAAGCAAAAGCTGGTTCAAGAAAGACCGCGCCATAACAGGTGGTGTTGCAGGTTGCGTGATCGGAGTAACCAACATTAACAATGCACTAAAACTTTATCGCGACATTCTGGGATATAGCGAAGTGTTATTTGACGGTGAAAAGCAGTTTGAAGACTTTGTTGGCATACCAGGAGGCAAAAATGAGTTCAGAAGAGTTATCCTTCGATCGAACAATAGCAGACGCGGTGCGTTTTGCAGACTATTAGGTGATACCGAATTGGAGCTCGTTGAAGTAAAGAACAGAGCTCCTCATAAAATATTCCGCGACAGGTTCTGGGGTGACCTTGGATACATTCACATTTGTTTTGATATCAACGGAATGGCAAATCTGGCTGAGCGTTGTAAACAAGCCAACTTCAGCTTTACGGTAGATAGCCGAGATTCTTTTGATATGGGAAAAGCCGCAGGTCATTTCTCTTACTGCGAAGATCCGGATGGCACGCTGATCGAATTTGTCGAAACCCACAAGATTCCCATCATCGAGAAAATCGGATGGTATTTGAACATCAGAGATAGAAATCCTGATAAACCACTTCCAGACTGGATGCTTGGTATGCTTGCATTAAATCGGGTGAAGGACTAACTGGTTCGAATTTTCCCAGCGCTGGGAGCAATGGCGAGACTGGGGACCCATCATCTTATCAGTTTTCAAACTGATGCAATAATTGCACGATCGAAACACGCTCTTTTTTCCTATCATCTTGGGGAGGTAAAATGTTTCCGCTGAATCGGGACCCTTGTTGTCGACGAAATTGCGATAATTTTAACGATATTTTGCCCCTTAACCGTTAGCTAACATGTCAAAAAGCGTAACCACTCCAGATGAGGTAGTAATTAGCAAAATCTATCTGATTAGAAATCATAAAGTAATGTTGAATATTGATCTGGCAGAACTTTACCAGGTAGAAACCAAGAGGCTTAACGAACAAGTAAAACGGAACATTGACAGGTTCCCGGAGGATTTTATGTTTCAATTGAACAGTGAGGAATGGGAACTTTTGAGGTCGCAAATTGCGACCTCAAAAAAAAGCTGGGGTGGGAGAAGGTATGCTCCGCTAGCATTTACCGAGCATGGCGTTTTGATGCTGTCCAGTGTTTTAAATAGTGAGCGAGCCATTCAGGTGAACATTCAGATCATGCGGATTTACAGCAAGCTGAAAGGAATGATAATGGATCACAAGGACATTTTGCTAAAATTAGAAAGGCTGGAAGGAAAGGTGAGTAAGCACGATGAGAACTTTAAAGTAGTTTTTGATTTATCTAAGAGAGTTGTTAAATCCGAAAACAGAACCCATGCGCAAGATCGGGTTCATGCAAAAGAGAGAAGACTAAGAAACCTTAGATCAAGCCCAATGATGCTGGTCGGAGTCTTAATGCGGAAGATTTGATGGACTTTAAACCAGTCGCAAAGCCTCGCATGGCGCCGACTTGGCGTATATTGAGCAAGCCGCATGAGGAAAAATAATCAAATTTTTTTTTGAGGGAGTCGCGCGTGCTAGGAGCCAGCGGAATGCCCACGCAAGTCTGCACAAAGGACTCCTTCCGCGAAAACTTGTGCCGAGGGAAAGCACAAGTCCTGCGCTGCACATGTCGAGGCAGGAAAGACTTGCGTTAGTTTTTTTGGATGAGAGTGTTTGTTGGAATGCTTTGCTACTTCACAACAAACTGAGCACTACCCATCATATAATCATCGGTATAAACTTCGAGCCTATACGTTCCGGAAGAATAGTCCGACCCTTTGTCGTAGAGAAATGATAACTTCTGCTTTGTGTTATCAAACAATACTTCCTGCGATTCTGTATAAAATTCTTCCTTCCCGTTAAAAATAAAAGTGCCGGAGCCTCTGTTTACGTCGAACAACACCTGTCCATTTTCATCAACAATCCTAATCATGATTTTTTTGCCTTCGACAGGTGCTACCTTATTCTCAGCGATATTAAACTCCACTTTCAGTTTTCCGACCTGACGGCTCTTGAATGGCGACTCGCGTTCCTTTCCGCGATCGTTAAGGCCAACGATTCGTACGTTTTCAGCTTTTAACTGTGAAGCGATAGCCACTTTTGTTGCCAGTTCATCCTTACTTTGACTAAGGCGGTTAATCGAATCCCCAAGCTGGTTCTTTTCGGTTTTTAATGATGTGTTCTCCGTATAAAGTTCCTTATTGACTGATTTCAGCTTGGTTATTTCCTCATCTTTATTTTTCAAAAGTGTTTCATAACCGCCTACTTTGTCTTTGAGCGCTTTTATTTCCTGACCCGTTGCCCGTTTTGACCGTTTTAATTCTGCCTCAACCTCTGTTTTCGCCGCCTGGAGGTCTGATACGTCCCCACCCAGCTTTTGAACCTCAGCGATTTTTTGATCCAGCTCTTTACTGATTTCAGTCATGCGCTGCATCGTAGTGGCCAATTCTTGTTCGGTCGACGTCAACTCCGTCTTTATTTCCTGCTTTTCCTGTGAATCGAGATAAATTTTTATACCCTGCACCACTATAACCAGGGAAAGCGCTGCGATTATGATCGCGTTTTTATTACTTCTCTTGGGAATGGGAGGAGGCACAATTGTATTTTCGCTCATAAAGATTCAAAATAGGTTTGGCAAAAATAAGTTTTCCGGACGGCAATTCAAGGCCTAAAATTGTAAAACAACGTGTTGTTTGTTCAATGAAGGATCAAAGAAAGCAATACCACACCGGAACAGATCTGCTGTGGCAAAAACTTCCGCGCGGTTTTGTATGGTCCGCCACGCTTTTTCCATCTCTGCCGAGGAGTGAATATCGTCCAGAACGATGACACTTCCGTGATGGGCTTTGGTGGCAAGTATATCAAAATAGTTCAATGTCGACTCCAGGCGATGATTGGCATCAAGAAAAGCAAAATCCACACGTTCAACTGATTCGAGTTCTCGTAGCAACGTCACGTCAATATTTCCTTCAATCAATTTTATATTGTCAGCACCGGCTTCCTGGAACAAACGGGATGCGATCGTTGAAATGCCGGGTGCTCCTTCAAATGTTCTTACAAAGCATGGCAGCGCCCTTGCGAGATATAATGTATTTATTCCCAGTGATGTGCCCAGCTCAATTATGTTCTTGCCGTTGAAATGTGTGATGATACGTCGATAAAGGTTCGAGTACTTTGCCGTACTTAAGCTCGTCCTTGCGATGTCTTTGATCTTCCTGGAAGAATTTCCGAAGTGAGCCGAACCAGCCCCCAGATCTGTTACGGATACCACACTTTCGTCTGACAAAAGTTTGTTTCTTATTCCCTCTATGTAGTTGGTGTCAGGATCGAGGGCGTCCGTCCTAACGACATCCCGGTAGAAGTTGAAAAAGAAGGGGGAATGCAGCGAATGTTCGCCAATTGCATCCAGCCAGTAGGTTGTGTATGATTTGAATTGAAAAAATCTGTTCTTCAATTGAGTCGTAACGGAGCGACCATTGTGAATTCGGGAATGTTGACTTGAAGGGTAACACCGTCTACAACCCGCTCCATAAGATAGGTTCCTAACATTTTACCAATTCCTGATTTAAGGTTGCAGCCAGAAACGTACTGGTGTGCCTGCCCTGGTTCCAGCACTGGCTGTTGGCCTACGACTCCTTCTCCCTCCACTTCACGTTGAGTAAATCCGGCGTCATAAATGTGCCAATGCCTTCTTAATAGCTGTATGGTGTATTCGCTGTGATTTTCGATTGTGATTCGATAAGTAAAGACGTAATGGTATTGACTGGGACTGGAGTAGGCCGGCTGATACTCCGTCTCTACACTGACCTTTATCCCCTTCGTGATTTCTGTTACCATACGGATCAAAAATATTAATTTTTTGCAATTCCTTTGTTTAACCTTTCTTTTTCCTTCTAATTAATTGGAAATCAATGAGTTTAAGATTATTTGGCCCCTCTCATTTTATCTTTTGCGGAATATTTGCGCTTTTATCGAATGCCTGTAGTTTTGAGATAAATGGATGTAAAAATAGCGCCGAGTTGGAAAAAGAGACTGTCTGAAGAGTTCGATAGCCCCTATTTTATCCAGCTTATTGAATTCGTCAAGAATGAGTACCAAACCCAAACCATATTTCCACCCGGCAAAGAAATTTTCCGGGCGTTTGATCACTGTGATTTCGACAACGTGAAGGTCGTGATCATTGGTCAGGATCCGTATCACGGGGCTGGGCAGGCAAATGGCCTCTGTTTTTCTGTTCGGGATGGTATTCGGATGCCACCTTCTCTTCTAAATATTTTTAAAGAGTTGCATCAGGATCTGGGCAAGCCAATACCCACATCTGGTGATCTCGAGCGGTGGGCCAAACAAGGGGTCTTGTTGCTCAACGCTACCCTTACCGTACGCGCGGCTTCTCCCGGCTCGCATCAAAATAAAGGATGGGAAAGTTTTACCGATGCTGCGATCAGGAAAATTTCGAATGAAAAAGAGCATTTGGTTTACTTACTTTGGGGCGCTTATGCGCAAAAGAAAGGAGAGATCATTGATCGAAACAAAAACCTGGTATTGATGTCAGCGCATCCGTCGCCTTTCTCCGCCGACCGGGGTTTCTTTGGATGCAAACATTTTAGTAAAGCGAACGATTATCTAAAGAGCAAGGGGATACCTGAAATTGACTGGTAGGCTAGTATCCTTTTGACAGTCGTTGAAGAGTGAAATTAAGGATCAGTCACTCTTATCGGGAATCATAGGAATATAAGGTTTCCTTATATAGATTGGGTAAATAAAAAGTCACCCCGAGAGGCTAGGGATGAGTTTCATAAATAGTCAGTCTTCTGTTGGTGTTAGCGAATCAGGTCAAAAAATCTGCTCCATCTGATTTTATGCAGGAAGTCGGCATTTTTGTCGATCGATAACCAGATGAAAAATGCTTTCCCTACAATGTGATCCTCGGGCACAAATCCCCAGAAACGGGAATCCAGGGAATTATGGCGGTTATCACCCATCATAAAATAATAGTCCTGCTTAAAGGTATATTCTGAAACTTCCTGGCCGTCAATTATAAGTTTGCCCCCTTCAATTTTCACATCCTTATTATGGTCATACAGTTTGATGGTTGTGCCATAGTATGCAAGGGTCGAATCATTGATCGCTATTTTTTCACCTTTCTTTGGTATCCAAAGGGGACCAAAATTATCGGCAGACCAGCTGGAATATTTTTTTCCATCGCCTGACCAATCGTAATATGAGGAGTAGGGGATAAGTCCATCATCCTCGTTCTTATTTTCTTCTTCAACCGACTTAATATAAGGAAGGCTTTTGACTTCGGCAGCCTTTGCAGCAGTCAGCCACATCATGTACACAACCTTTCCATCTTCCTGGCGACCATAGATGTTATAATCTTCAGGTCCTAACTCGAGCTTTGTTAAGTTGCGTTCGTTGATTTGTCCGTCAGATGTTACCAGGTAACTATACTGCATCTCCGGATGATTTTCCAGGGCGCTTCCATTGGTATACACCTGCTTGTCTTTAATGATAAGAATATCGCCGGGCACAGCAACGCACCGTTTGATATAATTTGTCTTCAAATCAACGGGATAATCGATTCCTTCATTCAGCCCTCTCGGGGGAACATTAAATACCACTACGTCATTCCGCTTCACATGAGTAAAGCCGGGAAGTCTGTACTGAGGAAGTTTAATCCATTCGAGATACGACGGAATGTTTGTAAACCAGATTTTTTGATGAGTAAGAGGAACCTGAAGGGGAGTGGTTGTCGTGCGTGTTCCATAGTGGAACTTGCTCACGAATAAAAAATCTCCCACAAGAAGAGAATTTTCCATTGAAGGCGTAGGAATGGTATATGCCTCCATAATAAGCCAACGTATCAGTGTGGCAGCAATAACTGCAAACAACACCGCGTCCCACCATTCGCGGACTTTCGACTTAGGTTCTTCTTCTTTCTGCTCTTTTACAGAACTCTTTTTCCAAAACTGCCAATTCATAAGGATATTTTTCTACTCAAAAACGGTGCAAATAAAGGGAAAATAATTGATCCGGCGGTCAGGGATTGCAGGGAGGCCAAAATTTTAGTGCTGGCGGGGTCAAAACCTCAGAACTTGAGATAATCGTCCATGCTGAGGACCCCTTTTTTGTGCTGGATCCACTCTGAGACGGTCACGGCACCAAGGGCAAAACCTTCACGGGAGTGGGCGGTATGCTTGATCTCGATATCGTCGATGGGAGATTCATACTTTATAAGATGAGTGCCGGGTACCTGGTCAATTCGGAATGATCCAATGTGCAGTTCATTCAATTTGGTGGTTTTCTTGTTTACCCAGGTTTTTTTACGGCTGATATTTTTAAGAATGCTCTCCGCCAGGGTGATGGCTGTCCCACTTGGCGCGTCCTTTTTTTCAGAATGGTGGATTTCATCCATCATCACATCGTATTGGGGAAAGTTGTTCATCACCTTGGCGAGGTGTTCATTAAGTTTAAAAAAAAGATTTACCCCCAGACTGTAGTTGGACGCGTAAAAGAATGTGCCGCCCACCTGCCCGCACAAATCCTCTATCTCAGATCTTCTGTTAAGCCAACCCGTTGTGCCGCATACGACGGGAATATTTCTTAACAGACACTTTGTGATATTTGCAAAGGCCGCATCAGGATGGGAGAATTCGATCGCGACATCACCTTCGGCCACATCAAATTCATGTTGGTTATCGACGTCGATTCGAGCGCTGATCTGGTGTCCCCGGTTTATGGCAACCTGCTCTATAATCTTGCCCATTTTACCGTAGCCGAGAAGTATAATATTCATGTTGAAATAACTTTAATTGTTGACCAGCGCAACAAATGCGTCTTTGAATTTATAATAAACCAAAAATGCATTTTTATCCGTGAGTTTAAAACTTCGGCGGGAACTTAAAATTTTACGATTAGCGAAACACCTGATTGACGTCCAACAAGATCGCTTTGTTCGACGGTAGGGCGGACTGACAATTGAAGCTTTGGATTCAGATCGAATTCTTTTAAATGGGCGTCGACGTGTGCATCGACGATTTGCAGGATATACATCGCGCCCAGGAGGATCATCATGAAATCGCGCTCGCGTTTGTATTGATCCACGATTTTGCGATAATTGGCCGTAGTGTAACTGTCACCGGGCCGGATAGCGGTGTCTTCGCTATATCCGTTTTCCAGATTATAATACAGCTCCTTTTTGTACTTGGTATAGCCTTCCTGATAAAAATTAAAGCCGTAGCCCAGGGCAATAAATCCGCCATAAACCAATGGAAGCTTCCAGTATTTTTTGTTGTAGATCTGACCTAATCCCGGCACGACGGCTGCATAAAGAAGTGCTTTTCGTGGGTCATACCGGGCTGCATAAGACTGCAGTAACATGGTATCCCGCGCTGCCATTGCCAAACTATCATCCTCCTGGGAAAGTGTATCCTGGCCAACTGCATTTTGTACTCCCATTGTAACCAACAGCAGCAGGAAGATTGTTCTTTTCATTAAACGAATGTGTGAAAATTATCACGACCTACGAATACATTTTCAAAATATCAAGTATTCGATTAAGGTCCTCTACGGATAAAAAAGGAATTCTGATATCCCCTTTTTTACCATCGCTCTTTACGACAACACGCGTGCCAAAATGTGAGGACAGGCGGCTTTGGAGCTGGGCAATTTCACGAGATGGAGGCGCAGCCGTTGATGACGCGTTGTTTTCGTCCTTTGAAGTCGATTTTTGGGCTAAATCCCTCACTAATTCCTCCACTTTACGAACAGAAAGGTCTTCACTTAGCGCCTTTTTGAAAATGTAAAGCTGCTGATCTGCATTCTCTACATTTATTATTGCCCGAGCATGCCCCATCGAAAGTTTGTTGTCACGCACAGCAATCTGAATGTCCGGCGGGAGTTTTAACAGACGGAGGTAGTTTGTAACAGTAGTACGATTTTTTCCAACGCGTTCGCCAAGCTCGTCTTGTTTCAGGTTACATTCCGACATCAGTCGCTGATAGCTGAGTGCTATCTCTATCGCATTTAAGTTTTCGCGCTGGATGTTTTCAATTAGAGCCATCTCCAGCATTTGCTGGTCGTTAGCAGTGCGCAGGTAGACGGGAATTGTTGTTAATCCTGCCAGCTTCGAGGCCTGGAAGCGTCTTTCCCCGGAAATCAGTTGATACTGGTGATCCGATAGTCTGCGAACAGTTAGTGGCTGAATAATGCCGTGAACGCGAATTGATTCCGCTAATTCCAAAATAGCATCCTGATCGAAATGGGAACGTGGCTGAAATGGGTTCGTTTCGATCTCATCGAGGGGGACCTCTGTCATTCCGCTTGTGCGACTAGTCGCCGTGGAAGAGCCTGCTGAACTTATCGGAAAGTTGTCAACTTCAAGCTTTTCATCTGTGGGACTATCGCTCAGAAGAGCGCTTAATCCTCTGCCTAAGGCTTTCTTTTTACTCATTTCGACATTCCGTTTTTATTTAGAACTTCATGCGCCAGGTTGAGATAGCTTATTGCTCCTTTGCTTTCCGCATCGTGAACAATTACAGGTAAACCGAAACTTGGCGATTCACTTAACTTTACGTTTCGCGGTATAATAGTATTGAACGTCATTTTTGAAAAGTGCGTTCGGACCTCCTCTACTACCTGGTTTCCAAGGCTGGTACGCGAATCATACAACGTTAGTAGTATGCCTTCTATTTCAAGCCTGGGATTGAGTCTTGTCTGAATAATTTTAATCGTGTTCAGCAGCTTTCCTACA
>Ga0184612_10001067_pt1 | contig 13212 bp, 10 predicted proteins | sample PLM3_60_coex_FD_133163 | JGI IMG/M metagenome (GOLD analysis project Ga0184612, IMG submission 133163) | Groundwater sediment microbial communities from an aquifer in East River, Colorado, USA - PLM3_60_coex | ecosystem: Environmental > Terrestrial > Soil > Riparian zone | place: USA: East...
CCAACACGGTGGACTCCCAGGAGTTCATGGTCGTGCCGATCGGCGCCGAGACGTTCCCCGAAGGGCTCCGCATGGGCGTGGAGGTGTTCCACGCGCTCAAGAAGGTGCTGGCCAAGCGCGGACTGTCCACGGGGGTAGGGGATGAAGGCGGCTTTGCGCCCGATCTGCCCAATGACGAAGCGGCGCTCGAGGCGATCATGGCCGCCATCGAGGCGGCGGGCTTCGAGGCGGGGAAGGACATCGCCATCGCGCTCGACGTGGCGGCATCAGAGCTGTATGAGGACGGCACCTACACCTTCAAGAAGAGCAAGGGTGGGGAAAAGAGTGCCGAGGAGATGATTGCGCTGTATAAGAGCTGGATCGATCGCTACCCGATCGTGTCGATCGAGGACGGCCTGGCGGAGGACGACTGGTCGGGGTGGGCAAAGCTCACAGAAACGCTCCAGGAAAGAGTGCAGCTTGTCGGGGACGACCTCTTTTGCACCAACGCGGAGCGGCTGGCGCGCGGTATCGAGGAAAGCGTCGCCAACGCGATCCTGATCAAAGCGAACCAGATCGGGACGCTCACGGAAACGCTGCAGTGCATCGAGCTGGCGCGGGGCAACGGCTACGGATCGGTGATCTCGCATCGCTCCGGGGAGACCGAGGACACATTCATCGCCGATCTGGCGGTGGCCACCGGCGTGGGCCAGATCAAAACGGGCAGCGCCTCACGTAGTGAGCGCGTGGCGAAGTACAATCAGTTGTTACGCATCGCCGAGGAGCTTGGAGACGTGGCGCATTATCCCGGCCGGCATCTGTACGGTTTGTGACGCGCACCCGCATTGCCGGCATCGCCGGTGGTGTCGGGCTCCTCGCGCTCGCGGTGTGGGGCGGCGAGTACGGCACCGCCGACTGGATCACGATCCGGCGGCAGCTCGCCGACGAGCGCGCCCAGGTGGACGCGCTGCGCATCGAGCTCGATTCACTCGCCAAGCTGGCGCATGACCTCGAAACGAATCCCGCGGTGCAGGAACGGGTTGCCCGCGAGCAGTTCGGCATGATCCGGGACGGCGAGGTACTTTACCGCGTCGTGCCTAAATAAGAGGAGGCACCGTGAAGTCTTTACGTTCGTTCGTCGTTCTCGCCGGCATGGTTGGTGGCGCGCTTGCGTGCGGGGATTCCAGTGGGCCGGGGAAGCGCGCGACGTCGGTGACCGGGATTGCCGGGGACAACCAGTCCGGGCCCACCGGCGCCCAGCTTGCCTTTCCGCTCACCTTCACGGCGCTGGGCTCGGACGGGCTGCCGATCCAAGGCGTCTCCGTGACGTGGAGCGTGACACCGGCGGGAGCCGCGATTCTCACACCGCCAACCACGACCACGGACGCGAACGGCGTGGCCGCCACGACGGCGCGGCTTGGGACAACGCCGGGCCAGGTCACCATCCAGGCCACGTTGTCCGGCGTCTCGCCCGTGGTATACCACGCCACGGTGCTGGATCCCTGCACGGTTGCCTTGACGCACAACCTGGGTGAGACCGTGAACGCCACGCTCGCGACCACCGACTGCAATTTCAACGCTCAAGGATGGTTCTACGATTTCTATGCTCTGACGTTCCCGCCGGGACAGCAAAGCTTTCGCGTTTCGATGCGGTCCACTGCGTTCGACACGTGGATCGATTTCTTCAGCGCCGACGGGCGGGTCGTTGGGTTCGATGACGATTCAATCTTGGGCGTGGCACAGAACTCCCAGCTCGACGTCATTCTTCCCGGCGACACGAGCTATATCATCGGTGCCAACTCGTTCGACCGTTTCACGACCGGTGCGTACACGCTGACCACTACGACGCGGCCCGCCGCCTTGAACGGCTGCCGCGCGGTGTGGGTCGCCCGCGGGGTCACCGTCTCCGACTCGATCACGACCAGCGACTGCGCCGATTCCTCCGTGACCCCGCGCAACTATGACGTGGCTCGGATCGTGGTCTATTCCGGTGCGACAGGTACGGTGCTCACGCTCTCGGCGCATTCGACAGCGGTCAATCCGAGGCTGGCGCTGTACCAGCTGAATCTGGCCAACAACTACGCGCGGACGCTCGTCGCCGAGAACGATGACAGCCTGGCGGGCTCGAACACCAACGCGTTCATCCAGTACAGTGTCACCGCCAACAACATCTACGACATCATCGTCGGCACGAGCGCCGGGGGCGAGACGGGGGCCTACACGTTCGACGTCTCGGCGTCGACGACGTTCAGTCCCCGCATTTCGGGGCCAGTCTCCCGCGGGCGGGGCGGGCCGGGCGGGGCGGGCGGACGGGACAGCTGGTGGCGCGACGTCGGGTTGCCGAAGCGCTCGAAACCGTAGCGTTCCTCGCGAGTCTGGCGGGGATTTGTGCAGGGCAGGGCCGGGAGGACGGGGGGAGACCGTGTGATCCACCGACCCCTCTCGGCCCCAGCCACGATCTGTACTGCATCGAGCTCATTCCCGCTCCTGGCGTCCGCGGCGTGTCAGGGCGTGTCGAGCTGACATTTCCCTCCGGTCCATTCACAGTCGCCGTCACCGCCGACGGTCGTTCGCGCTTCACTCCGACCGTTTCGCTGGCCGGGCTTGCTCTCGCCGGCACGTACGTCGCCTGGGCCGCGACACCGCAGATGGATTCGCTGATCAACCTCGGCCCGGTGAAAAACGGCAGCGCCCGAGTGCGCGCGATCGATTTCGAGAAGTTCGTCATCCTGATTACCGCCGAGCGAAACGCGCGCGTGCGCGCCCCGACTGGCCGCGTGCTCCTGCGCGGGCAATCGCCGAGCACGCGCCTGTTTCCACCCGACCTACTCGAGTTTTCGATCGGAGGAATGGGGCAAGCAACCCCGACCGAGCATCACGACCACCCGGCGTCCGGATGGCCGATGGTGCCGATGCCGGCGGGACTGACGATGCTTCCCGCCGAGATGACGCTGCGTCCCGACGTCGCCCCGGTTCTCCCACAGGCTGATAGCGCTACACCGTTCGCGCGTCCCCGCCAAATCCTGCGAGTCGCCAACGGTGACACGGTCCGGCTCGAGGCGGGACTCGTCCGCCGGACGCTCAACGGCCGGACCCACACGATGTACGCCTACAACGGTCAGTATCCGGGCCCGCTGCTCGAAGCTGAGCGCGGTACGGAAATCGTTGTCCAGTTCACGACGCAGCTGCCGGAGTCATCCAGCATCCATTGGCACGGCATTCGGCTCGACAACGCGTTCGACGGCGTCGAGGCAATTGGTCGGGAGTTCACGTACCACGTTCGCTTCCCCGACTCTGGGATCTACTGGTATCACCCCCATGTGCGTGAGGACATCCAGCAGGAGCTGGGCCTCTACGGCAACATCCTCGTGCGCCCGGAATACGGTCTCGCCAATCGCGAGGAGGTCCTGATGCTCGACGATCTCCTCGTCGGAGACTCAGGAATCATCCCCTTCGGCAAGGATTCGCCCACGCACGCGCTCATGGGCCGCTTCGGCAACCTGTTTCTCGTGAATGGCGAGCCCCGCTATCAACTTTCGGTGCACCGCGGCGAAGTCGTGCGCTTCTACCTGACCAACGCGTCGAGCACGCGAACGCTGAACGTGTCGTTTCCCGGTGCGCGCATGAAAGTCGTCGCCGCTGACGCCGGGCCCTTCGAACAGGAGGCGTGGGTCGAAAGCGTGGTGATTGGGCCGGCCGAGCGGTACGTCGTGCACGTGCGGTTCGACCGGCCGGGAAACGTCGCGCTCGTCAATCGGGTCCGGGCGCTCGACCATCTGTTCGGCCGCTTCTTTCCGCAGGTCGATACCCTGGGTGTCGTCACGGTCGCGCGCGAGCGGGTGCGCGACAATCTCGCAGCGAGCTTCGCCGCCCTGCGCCGCGACACCGCGACCGCGCGGGAGCTCGCGCCGTACCGCCGCTTCATGGACAAGCAACCCGACAAGTCCCTCGTGCTCACGCTGGAAACCCGAAGCTTGCCATTCGTGACGGAGCGGTTGATGCAGCTCGACTCGATCTTCTTTCAGCCGGTCGAATGGAGTGGCACGATGCCCATGATGAATTGGGCATCCACCGGACAACAGGTCCGCTGGATTCTGAAAGACCCGGCGACCGGGCGGCAGAACATGGACATCGACTGGCGCGTTGCGCGCGGCGATCCGGTGAAGATCCGGCTCGTCAACGAGCGCCGGGCCTTTCACGGCATGCAGCATCCGATTCACGTGCACGGCCAGCGATTCCTGGTGTTGGCGGTGAACGGCGTTCCAAACGAAGACCTGGCGTGGAAGGATACCGTGCTGGTGCCCGCCGGATCGGTGGTGGATATTCTGCTCGACGCTTCTAACCCCGGCCACTGGATGCTGCACTGCCACATCGCGGAGCATCTCTCGGCGGGGATGATGATGCACTTCACCGTGAACTAGAGGAATCCTCATGTACGCCCTGACTCTCCTGCTCGCTCTCGCCGCACAGCGCCCCGATTCGCTCGCCGCGAACGTGCGCGAATACGTCACGGTGGACACGTCGCTGCTCGCGCTGACGCACGTGCTGCTCGTGGACGGAACGGGTGGAGCGCCGAGATCCGATCAGACGATCGTGATTCGGGCCGGCAAGATCGTCATGGTGGGGCCGGCGGCGTCGGTGCAGATCCCCGCCGGCGCGCGCACGATGGACATGAGCGGATCCACCGTCATCCCCGGCCTCATCGGCATGCACGACCATCTGTTCTATACCGCGGCCGGCGGCCGGGCCGTGCAGATGTCGTACACGGGCCCGCGGCTCTACCTCGGCTCGGGCGTGACCACGATTCGCACCACGGGCAGTCGCTCGGCGTATGCCGAGATCAATCTGAAGGACGCGATCGATCACGGCTTTGCGCCGGGGCCGCGTATCCACATCACCGCGCCCTACATCACCGGGACGCAGGGTGGCGGCGCGATGGCGATCGTCGCCTCACCGGACGCGGCGCGTCGCTTCGTCGCGTATTGGGGCGGGGAAGGCGCAACCTGGATCAAGGCGTACACCGATATCCGCCGGTCGGAGTTGAGCGCGGCGATTCAGGAGGCGCACAAGCGCGGCATGAAGGTGACCGGCCATCTCTGCTCGGTGAGCTTCCAGGAGGCTGTGGCGCTCGGCATCGACAATCTCGAGCATGGCATGCTGACGGCGTCGGACTTCGACGCCTCCAAGAAGCAAGACGCTTGTCCCGTCACGTTCATGGCGCAGGTGAGTCAGGCCGATCCGCGGGGAAACGTCGCGCAGGCCACGATTCGATCGCTCGTGCAGAACAGAGTGTCGATGACGTCCACGCTCGCGGTCTATGAGCCGTTCGTGGCCAATCGTCCAACGAAAGACGAGCGCGTGCTGCAGGCGATGGATCCCGAGGTGCGGGACAGCTACATGAAGATGCGCCAACAGATTGATACAGCCAGCGGCGGCGGCTGGATCTCGACGCAGGCGTTCAAGAGCGCGATGGCCTTCGAGCGGGCGTTCGTGGACGCGGGCGGTCTGATGGCAGCCGGCGTGGACCCGACCGGGATCGGTGGCGCGCTCGCGGGATTCGGCGATCAGCGCAACTACGAGTTGTTCATCGAGGCCGGCTTCACGCCCGCCCAGGCGATCCAGATCATGAGCGCCAACGGCGCGAAGATTCTCGGCGTCGCCCAGACCCTGGGAACGGTCGAGCCGGGGAAGCTGGCCGACCTCGTGGTGCTGCGCGGCGACCTGACCGCGGATCCGTCCGTCATCCGGAGTCCCACAATTGTTTTTAAAGACGGGGTTGGCTACGATTCTGCGAAGTTGATCTCGTCGGTACAGGGAAGGGTTGGCGTGAACTAGCGACGAGCTGCGGCAGGGTAGCTCAGCCTGGTGAGAGCACGGCACTCATAATGCCGGGGTCGTGGGTTCGAATCCCACCCCTGCTATGCGAAAGGCCCTGGGGACTGACCCCCGGGGCCTTTTTTCCAAACCGCGGGTTTAATGTTCCGCGACATCTCCTCAGCTACCTGCTGCGCGTCCTTCAACTTGGCCTCATACTCGATCCGCCACTCCGCGGGCATGTTCGAGCGGAAGTAGGTCGCGGTCAACAGCTCACCACGCGGCTCGGAGCCCACCGCCACCACATCGCCGAGAAACAGCGTCGAGCTTCCGGTATCCATGACGTTCGCGACGCTGCACTCGAAATGCGCAAAACACTCATCCAACACCGGCACGCCGGTCGTTCCTTGGTGGTGCGGGATACCCGCCAGCTTGTCTTGATCGCGGCCGCTAAAAAACCCCAGGCGGCGTACGACATCAAACTGTTTCGTGTGCAACAGGTGCAGTCCAAAGCGCCCCGTCTCGAAGATCATGTCATGACTGAAATTGAACTTGTGGATGTAGACCGAGACCCGGGGGACCGACGGTACAATCGAGGCGCGCACCGCGGCATCGGAGATCATGCCGTTCGTCTTCCCGTTGCGCTCCGACGTGATCGCCACAACCGGCGAGGTCAGATTGCGCAGGAGTTGGTACGTGAGGCCGGGCTCAAGCATACTTCAAGATACATGTCCACTGTTGCGTCGCTGCCAGCGCGATTGCTGGCGCACATTCGAGAGAGTCGACTCTTCCGGGAACCGGGCGAGGCGCTCGTCGCCGTGTCGGGGGGCGCGGATTCGGTGGCGCTGATTGATCTGCTCTCCGGTATTGCCGCAGCGCTCGGGCTCCGTCTTGTCGTTGCGCACGCGGACCATGGGATTCAAACGGACAGTCGGGTAGTCGGTTTGGCGGTCAGAAGGCTTGCCGAGAATTACAAACTTCCGTTCGAGCTAGGCGAACTGCATCTCGGAGCCGCCGCCACGGAAACTGAGGCGCGGCGCGCGCGATACGAATGGCTGCGAGAAGTCCAGCGCCGCCGTGGCGCGAAATACGTCGTGACCGCGCATCATGAAGACGATCAAGTCGAAACGATCGTGCTGCGCGCGCTGCGTGGCAGCGCGCCCGCCGGTTTCGCCGGCATCGCGTCCCGCGGACGCGACGGGCTCGTCCGGCCGTTGCTAGGGTTCACGCGTCGCGAGCTATTGGACTACGCGCTTGCGCGCGGATTGCGAGTCCACGACGACCCCGCGAACCGCGATCCGCGCCATCTGCGCTCGTGGGTGCGCACGACTCTCCTGCCGTTGCTGAACGAACGACTCGGCACACGTCTGCGCGACGACCTCCTCGCACAAGGCCGGCATGCGGCCAGCGACCGTCGCGCCTGGGATCGCATGCTGGATCTGGTCCCTGAGGTCGCACTCGAAACGCACGAGAATTCCTTTGCCGTTGCCCGCGATGTGCTGTGCGGCTATGATAACGCATTGTCTGTCGCGCTCTTGCGCGCGGCAGCCCGGCGGGTCGGCCTGGTGCTTGGACCCACCCGCGCGTGGCGGCTGGTGGCGCTGGCACAGCGCCCCTCGGGGCGCCGGCTGGCGTTGGGGGATGGGTGGTCGGCCGAAGTGGCATTCGACCGGTTGCGCGTGAGTCGGGACGCGGGGCACGAGATCGACTGCGCCCTCGAGCACGTCTGGCCTAGCGGCGAGCGCGGATCGGCGCGGTTCGGCGAGTTCGAGATCACGTGGTCGCCGGGCGCCGCGCCAGCTCACATCGAGCGCGCGACGTGGACGACGTGGCTGGACAGCGCGGCATGGGAGGTGCGAGCCCCGGCTCGCGGCGACACGCTGGTGCCGCTGGGCGGCGTGGGGCATCGGCCACTGCGGCGCTTATTAATGGAAGCGCGGGTACCGCGCAGCGCGCGGCCACGCTATCCCGTAGTCAGTAGAGGAGAGACCATTCTCTGGGTGCCCGGCATCTGTCGTAGTGCCGACGGCGTGCCGGCGCCCGGAACTCGAGCGGTGAGGTTGGATGTTATCGGGTACGGCTCGGCTGAAGCAGACGGGCGGACATGAGCTCAAGCGCATCGTCCTCGACGAGGAGGCGATCGCGCAGCGAGTCCAAGCCCTGGGACGTGAGATCACCGCGGCCTACCCGGACGGCGATCTGCTCGTCCTCGGTCTGCTCAAAGGTAGCTTCATCTTCTTGAGCGATCTGGTACGGCGCATCGACCGGCCGCTGCAAGTCGATTTTCTCGTTGCGTCGAGCTATGGTGAAGGCACGGTGTCGAGCGGGAACGTGCGGCTGGTGTATGACCCGGAGACCGAGCTGGAAGGGAAGCACATCCTGCTGGTCGAGGACATCATCGACACCGGGAAGACACTAAACAAGCTGGTCGCGTTGCTGCGGCAGCGCCGGCCACGAAGCCTGGAGATTTGCGCGTTGTTGCACAAGCATGTGGCGGAACACCTGGAGCTGGAAGCGAAATTCTTGGGCTTCGACGCCCCGACGTTGTTCCTGGTCGGTTACGGCCTCGATCACGCCGAAAACTTCCGGCACCTTCCCTATATCGCGAGTCTGACGTAGATGGCCAATCGTCTCCCCCCGCCTCCGCGGGAATTCAACTGGGCCCGAATGCTGCGGACGCTCTCGTTCTGGGCGCTCCTCATCGTCGGGACCATCGCGCTGGTGCAGCTCGCGTCGAGCCGCCGCCGCGAAGAAGCCGAGATCACGTACACGGAGTTCATGGACGAGCTGAACGGCGGCAACATCCGCGCCGTCGAGATCGCCGAGCGGCAGAAGGTCCGCGGCACGTTCCAGCGGCCGGTCGTGGTGAAGCGCCAGACCGTGGAGCGCTTCAATGTGCTGCTTCCCTTCGAGGCCGACGACCAATTCGTCGCCGGTCTCTCGGCGAAGGGTGTGGACGTGCGCGCGCGCGAATCCGGGCAGTCGTTCGCCGTCGTGCTGCTGACGTTCCTGCCGTACCTGCTGATTTTCGGCCTCGTGATCTTCATGCTGCGCCAGATGCAGCAGGGCGGCAACCGCGCCTTCGCGTTCGGTAAGTCGAAGGCAAAAATGCTCGCGGGCGACACGCCCAAGGTGACCTTCGCCGACGTCGCGGGCTGCGATGAGGCGAAACAGGAGCTCGAGGAGATCATCGACTTCCTGAAAGATCCCCAGAAGTTCCAGCGCCTCGGCGGCCGGCTGCCGAAAGGCGCGTTGCTCGTGGGTCCGCCGGGCACCGGCAAGACGCTGCTGGCCAAGGCGGTCGCCGGCGAGGCGGGCCGGCCCTTCTTCTCCATGTCGGGCTCCGACTTTGTCGAGATGTTCGTCGGCGTCGGCGCCTCGCGCGTGCGCGACCTCTTCGAACAGGGCAAAGCGCACGCCCCCTGCATCATCTTCATCGACGAAATCGACGCCGTCGGCCGCCACCGCGGCGCGGGGCTGGGCGGTGGGCATGACGAGCGCGAGCAGACGCTCAATCAGCTACTGGTGGAAATGGACGGATTCGAGTCCAACGAAGGCGTGATCCTGCTCGCGGCCACGAACCGGCCGGACATTCTCGATCCCGCGCTGCTGCGCCCCGGCCGCTTCGACCGCCAGATCGTGGTGGACATGCCGGATCTCAAGGGCCGCGAGCAGATTCTGCGCGTGCACGTCCGCAAGATTCCCATGGCGGCGGGCGTGAACCTCGAGCGCATCGCGCGAGGCACGCCCGGCCTGGCGGGCGCCGAGCTCGCGAACATCGTGAACGAAGCCGCGCTACTCGCCGCGCGCCGCAACAAGGCGGCGGTGGACGGGCAGGACTTCGAGGACGCGAAGGACAAGGTGATGCTCGGCCTCGAGCGGAAGAGCCGCGTGCTCTCCGACGAGGAGCGGCGCCTCGTCGCCTATCACGAGGCGGGACATGCGCTGGTCGGGCTGACCGTGCCGGACGCCGATCCGCTCCACAAGGTGACGATCATTCCGCGCGGCCGCGCGCTCGGCCTCACGGCGTATCTGCCGGAGGAAGAGCTGCACAAATACACCAAGCGTTCCATCGAATCGCGGTTGGCGATGGCGTACGGCGGCCGCGTGGCGGAGGAGCTGGTGTTCGGTCTGGAGAAAGTGACGACCGGCGCGGCGCAGGACATTCAGCAGGCGACCAACATCGCGCGTCGCATGGTGACGCAGTTCGGCATGAGCAAGGTCATCGGGCCGATCGCCGTGGGCGACCGTGAGCAGGAAATCTTCCTCGGCCGTGAAGTGGTGCAGCGCCGCGAGATCTCCGATCGCACGGCCCAGATCGTAGACGAGGAAGTGAGGAGCATCCTCACGAACGCCTACAGCGAGGCGACGCGCATCCTGACAGAGCGCCGCGCGGCGCTGGACCTTCTGGCCAGCGCGCTGCTCGAGCGCGAGACGTTGGAGCGCGAGCAAGTCGAGATGGTCATCGCCGGAAAGCCGCTGCCACCGTACGTGCCTCCCCCTGCACTCCCGGCCCGGGCCGAGAGCGAGCAGGAGAAGGAGAAGCCGTCGCAGCGAACCTCGGGAGGCATCCTGAGGAATCCGCCGCCTGAGCCCGCTGGGGCGTGACCGCTTCTCCGCCGGCCGCAGACCTCTCCAAGCTTCGGATCAACCGCGACGACCCGCCGCCCGCAGTCAAGCGGGCGCTGGGCCGCGTGTTCTGGATTACCGGCGCGGCCGTTCTGGTGTTCGTTGTCTTCTTCCTCGTGCTGCGACGCGGCGGCGCGGTGCCGGTGCAGGTCGTGACGGTAACGACGGCGGCGGGGGGCGGCGAAGGAGCGGCGAGGGGCGGCGCAGGCGGTGCGGTTGCCGTGGTCGCGAACGGTTACGTCGTTGCGCGAACGAAAGCCGCCGTCTCCGCGAAGATCCCCGGTCGGCTCGCGTACCTCGGGGTGAGTGAAGGCTCGCGGGTCGAGAAGGGTGCCATCATCGCGCGGCTCGACAACGCCGACTACGCCGCGGCCGTGGGCCAGGCCGAAGCGGAAGTCGCGAGCGCCAGGGCGACGCTGATCGAGGCGCAATCGGATCGTGACCAGGCCCAACGCGACTACGTCCGCGTGCGCGACATCCACACGCAGAACCCCAATCTCGTGTCTCCCCAGGATGTCGAGAACGCCGACAGCCGTGCCCGCCAGGCCGACGCCCGGGTCAACGCGCAGGCGGCGCGCGTGGACGCGGCGGCGGCTGGCGTGCGCGTCGCGCAGGCGAGTCTCGAGAACACCTACATCCGCGCGCCATTCAGCGGCACGGTGCTCCGGAAGGAAGCTGAGGTCGGCGAAGTCGTGGCGCCGTCGGTGGGCGGCGGCCTGACGCGTGGCGCGGTGGTGACGATGGCCGATCTCGCGACGCTCGAGGTCGAGGTGGACGTCAACGAAGCCTACATCGCGCGCATTCTGGGCGGCCAGCAGGCCCGCATTACGCTCGATGCGTATCCCGATACGTCGTTCCGCGGCTCGGTCCGGCAGGTGGTGCCGACCGCCGATCGTCAGCGCGCCACGGTACAAGTGAAAGTGACCATCGTCGATCGCGACCCGCGCATTCTCACCGAGATGGGCGCGAAGGTCGAGTTTTTGGAAGCGCCGCGCGCCGCACCCACCGGATCACAGCAGGCGGTCGAACGGCCGAGGATCATCATACCGGCGGCTGCCGTGCATTCGCTCGATGGGCGTCCCGTCGTGTGGATCATCCGCAACGGACGGTTACAAAAGCGTGACGTTGACGCAGGTCCGGTCAGCGGTAACTTCCGCGAGATTCGTTCCGGGCTTGCGGGTGGCGAGGAGCTGCTGGTGGGTGGAATTGAAACTCCTCGCGATGGCCAGCGCGTAAAACCCAATGATCAATGATCAATGCTGAATGATCAATGATCATTGAACATTGAACATTGAACATTCAACATTGGACATTCGCCTCATGCCCCTCGTCGAAATTCGCGACGTTCATAAGTCGTTCCAGCGCGACACCCAACGCATCGATGTCTTCACAGGGCTGACGCTCGACATCGAGGCGGGCAGCTTCACGGCGTTGATGGGGCCGTCGGGGTCGGGCAAGTCCACGCTGCTCAACCTGATCGCCGGGCTCGACAAGCCGACGCGCGGCACCGTGCGGGTTGGAGGTGCGGAAGTCAGCGCCATGACGGCGGGACAGCTGGCCGCCTGGCGGGCGCGCCACGTCGGCTTCGTATTCCAGTCGTTCAACCTGCTGCCGGTGCTGACGGCATATCAAAATGTCGAGCTCCCGCTCCTGCTGACCAGGCTGTCCGGAAAAGAGCGCAGTGAGCGCGTGAAGCTGGCGCTGGACGTGGTAGGCCTCGCGGACCGCGCCGACCACTATCCGCGCCAGCTGTCGGGCGGGCAGGAGCAGCGCACGGCGATCGCGCGTGCGATCGTCGCCGATCCTACGGTGACGCTGCTCGATGAGCCGACTGGGCAGCTCGATGGTAGGAGCTCGCAGGAAGTGCTGGCGCTGTTGCAGCGGCTGAACAACGAGTTCAACAAGACGATCATCATCGTGACGCACGACGCGCACGCCGCCGAGCGCGCTAAAACGACACTGCACCTTGAGAAGGGTGACCTGATCGAGAAGCCGCGCGTGATGGCAGGAGCTGCGCGTTGAAGTACCTGCGGCTGGTCATTGCCAACCTCGGCCGTCACAAGCTCCGCACCATCCTGACGATCCTGAGCGTGGCGCTGGCGCTGTTCCTGTTCGCCTCGTTGCGCAGCGTCACCACGACCCTCGCGGCCACTGCGCAGTTCGGCGGTGCGCGGCGGCTGGTCACGCTGAACGCGACCGGTCTCGTCTTCCCGCTGCCCCTGGCGTATGCCAACCGGATCAAGGCGATGCCTGGAGTGACCGGCTTGAGCTGGGCCAACTGGTTCGGGGGCAAGTACGGTGATGGGAATACCTTTTTCGCGAACTTCGCCGTAGACCCAGAATCGTATTTGGCGATCTATCCGGAAATCGTTCTGCCCGCCGACGAAAGGCAAGCGTTCATCCAGGATCGTACGGGCGCGCTGATCGGGAAGCGCCTGTTGAGCCGGTACGGCTGGAAGCTGGGGCAGAACGTGACGCTTCAGGGGACGATCTTCCAGGGGGACTGGACCTTCACGATTCGCGGGGTCTACACGCCGACCGATCCGGCGATCGGTGACGACGTGCTGATCTTCCACCACGAATACTTCGACGAGCGCATCGGCCGGGCGGGAATCGCGGGCTGGTACATCGTGGAAATCGACGATCCGTCGCATGCCGCAGCGATCGCCAAATCGATCGATGACGTGTTCCGCAACTCGAGCTCGCCCACCAAGACGGGCACCGAGCGCGAGTTCCAGGCGAGCTTCGCGACAATGTGGGGCAACGTGAGCTTCCTGATGAGCACGATCG
>Ga0184612_10001068_pt1 | contig 13210 bp, 13 predicted proteins | sample PLM3_60_coex_FD_133163 | JGI IMG/M metagenome (GOLD analysis project Ga0184612, IMG submission 133163) | Groundwater sediment microbial communities from an aquifer in East River, Colorado, USA - PLM3_60_coex | ecosystem: Environmental > Terrestrial > Soil > Riparian zone | place: USA: East...
CCGGACCACAGCCGGATCCCCTCCTTCTCGAACGCGGACCGCAGTGATGCCGCGGCATCCTCATCCTCGTTCGGAAGGATCTGCGGGAGCGACTCGATCGCGGTGACGTGCGTCCCGAAGCGCGCGTAGATCTGCGCGAACTCGATCCCGATGGCTCCGGTCCCGATGACCGCCAGCGAGCGCGGGGGAGCGTCGGGTTTCCAGATCGCCTCACGGTTCGTCCAGTGCGGGCCCTCTTGCAGGCCCGGGACGGGCGGGATCGTCGCCTCGGTCCCAGTGGCAAGCACGACGCGATCGGCTTCGACCTGGGTCCCGTCGGCGAGCTCCAACCGTCGGGCATCCACGAGACGCGCCTGTTGCAGATACACGGTGACGCCGACGTCTTCGAATGGCTTGGCGCCCTCGCCTGACTGGCTGTCGATGACATCGCGCGCTCGTTGCTGCACGGCCCGGAGATCCACGTCGATCTCGCCGACCGCAACGCCGAATCGGCCCGCGTCTCGGGCGAGCTGCGCGATCTTCGCGCTCCGAAGCATCACCTTGGTCGGTATGCAGCCGTAGTGGTTGCACTCGCCGCCAAGCTTGTCGCGCTCGGCGATCGCCACGCGGAGGTTCGAGCGGCGTGCGAGCTGGAACGCGATCTCCGAGCCCGTCCCCCCGCCACCGATCACGAAGACGTCGAGGCGCTCCATCACGACCCGCCGAGGAATGTCGCGAACACCCGTGCGTAGACGCGCGCGGCCGTCACCAGGTCGTCGATCGCCACGGACTCGTTGGCAGTGTGCGCGACCTCGAGCGATCCGGGACCCAGGACGACCGCCTCGATGGCGGCGTCGTTCAGGTAGTACCGGGCGTCCGTGATGCCGGTCATGCCGGTATCGAGCGGTTCGGTCCCGGTTTCCGCGCGCACGGCGGCTCGGCAGATCGCGGCGATCGCCGACCGAGGATCGGCCTCGGCCGCGTCGGTCCACAGGTTGAGCTCGAAGGAGAGGTCGACCTCCGGGTGCCCGGCGCGGATCTGGTCGGCCACCAGTTCGAAGGCCCCGAGCACCTGCTCCCGGGAGTCCTCGCCGGGGATGACACGCCGGTCGACCTCGACCACGCACCGATCCGGAACGACGTTGGGGGCGCTTCCACCGTCGATGATCGCGGCGTTGACCGTTGGCCGGCCGACGAGCGGATGCTCGAGGTCGGGCAGCACCTCCTGGATCCGCAGCAGGAACCGAGACATCGAGGTGATCGCGTTCACCCCGAGGTGTGGCCGGGATCCGTGAGCCGCGCGGCCGTGCGCCGTCGCTCTGATCCACGCCCCGCCTCGCTGAGCGAGTGCGAGCCGGAGGTCCGTGGGCTCGCCGACGATCGCGGCGTCCTGATCGAGGAGGCCCTGCTCGAGCAGCACCTTCGTGCCGTTCAGGCCGGTGAGCTCCTCGTCGGCGGCCAGGTGTATGTCGAGGGTCCCGGCGAGCTCGACGCCGGTCCGGCGGATCGCGGCAGCCGCCGCGAGGGCGCTCGCGATCGCGCCCTTCATATCCGCGGAGCCTCGGCCGATGAGGCGGCCGTCCACGACCTCGGCGCCGAACGGCGGATGCCGCCACGTCGCCGGATCGCCGGCGGGCACGACGTCGAGGTGGCCGTTCCATGCGAGCCTCGGGTGGGAGCCGTCGCCGATCCTCGCGACGACGCTCGGCCGGTTCGCGTCGCCACGGACCACCCTGGGCTCGGCGCCGAGATCGGACAGGAGCTCCGATGCAACCGCGGCTACCGCGTCCTCGGTACCGCCGGGGTTCTCGCTCGGCGTCTGGATGAGCGTTTGGGCGAACCGGAGGACCTCGTCCGGATCGACCGCGTTCGCGAGCGCGTTCCCCAGCGTGTTCGCGACGTCGACGGCGGGCGGGATGCCGGCCTCATCTACCATGGCGGCGAATGTACCCGAGCGACCTTCGCGCCCGCCTGCCGGGCCTGCTGGAGCAGACGCCCCTGCCCGAACCCGGTCCTGGGGACCGCCTCGCAGCCGTGCTCGTTCCGATCGTCCAGGGCGACCTGTTGGTGTTCACCCGACGCACCGAGCACCTGCCCCGTCATCCGGGGGAGATCTCCTTCCCGGGAGGTCTGCGCCACGACGAGGACGTGGACCTTGCGGCAACCGCGCTTCGTGAGACCGAGGAGGAGCTCGGGCTCCCTCGCGAGGGTGTCGAGGTGCTCGGAGCGCTGCCGCCGGTCCACACGTTCGTTTCCGCGATCTTGATCGTGCCGTTCGTCGGCGTGCTCGATGGGTCCGTGCCGTTCGCGCCGAACGCCGGCGAGATCGCGGAGGTGCTGCAGTATCCGCTTGCCGAGCTCGACGCCGCCGAGACGACCGTGGAGTGGCCGCGGGACGGCCACGTCTACCGCGGCTTCGCCTACCCGATGGCCGACGGGAACACGGTCTGGGGTGCCACGGCGACGATCCTCCACGGCTTGATGGACGTCCTCCGTCGAGAGGTCTCAGCGTGAGCGAGCCCGAGACCGAGCTCGCCCCATACCTGCCGAACGACGCCGAGCTGCGCGCGATCCTCGGCGACGCGGAGACGATCGCCGTCGTCGGGCTGTCCTCGAAGCTCGACCGGCATTCGAACGAGGTCGCGGCCTACCTGGAGACGAAGGGGTACCGGATCGTCCCGGTCAACCCCAACGAGACCGAGGTGCTCGGCGAGCGAGCCTACCCGACGCTCCTGGAGGTTCCCGCGGAGATCCGGATCGACGTGGTGGACGTGTTCCGCCGCGCCGAGCACACGCCGCCGATCGCCGAGCAGGCGGTGGCCCGCGACGCGAAGGTGCTCTGGCTCCAGGACGGCATCGTGAACGACGAAGCGCGCCGGATCGCCGAGGACGCGGGCCTCGCCGTCATCATGGGCGTGTGCATCAAGCGAACGAAGAGACGACTGGAGGGAGAGACCTGATGCAGAAGTGGGAGTACTTCGTCGCGCCGCTGCTCGAGCACAACCCGGGGCAGATCTTGAACACGTTCGGAGAGGACGGATGGGAGCTGGTTTCGGTGGCGCAGATCGTCAACCCGATGGGCGGGTCGTCGACCGTCGCGTACATGAAGCGGCCCAAGCAAGCATGATGGGAACCTAGGGCCGGCGTCGGAGCAGCCTGGTCCGAAGCAGCAGGAACGCACCGAGCAACAAGCCCAGGACGATGAACCCCGCACCGGAGAGCGGGCCACTCGCCCCGCTCGGTGAGGGCGACGCGGACGCTCCGGTGGCGCCGCCCGCCGTCTCGCCGGTGGCTCCGGTGGCCGAGCCCGAGACGGTCGCGCCCGGCGCGAACGCGATGCTCACCGCGGACCCGAACCCCTCGACCGCCGGTTCGAACTCCGCCTCCGCGCCGGCTGGCGCTGGCAGGAGCGCGAGGATGACGACCATGAGCGCGAGGCGGCGGGTCACCACGCGAGTGTAGGGGCGAGCCTTCGATAGGGTGGCTCGTGCCCCGGATCGACCACGGCGGCGCGCCGGGTGCCCGCCGTGTAACCGTGGGGAACGACCCGACGGCGAGCTCGTGATCGGAGAGCCGGCTCTAGCCGAGCGCTTGCTTCAGATCGGCGACCAGGTCGTCGGGATGCTCGATCCCCACGGACACGCGGATGAGCGTTTCGGGGACGGCGAGCGGCGAGCTCGCGACGCTCGCATGCGTCATCGGTGCCGGAACCTCGATGAGCGACTCAACACCGCCGAGGGACTCGGCGAGGAAGAACAGCTTCGTCGACTCGACGATGCGGATCGCCTCGTCGCGGCCGCCGACCTCGAAGCTCACCATGCCGCCGAAGTCCTTCATCTGTCGCACCGCGACCTCGAACCCAGGGTGTCCGGGCAGTCCGGGATAGTGCACGCGGGTGACCTTCGGATGCGTCTGGAGGAACTCGGCGACCGCTTTCGCGCCTCGGCAGTGCGCCTCCATCCGGAGCGCGAGCGTCTTGACGCCACGGAGTGCGAGGTAGCAGTCCATCGGTCCTGGCACAGCGCCGGCGGCGTTCTGCAGGAAGGTGAGGCGGTCGATCAGCTCGTCGTCGCTCGTGACGATCGCGCCTCCGATCAGATCGGAGTGTCCGCCGAGGTACTTGGTTATGGAGTGGAGCACCACGTCCGCGCCGAGCTCGAGCGGACGCTGCAGGTACGGGGTCGCGAACGTGTTGTCGACCACGCAACGGGCGCCGACGCGATGAGCGATGTCGGCGGCTGCGGCGATGTCGACCACCTTGAGGAACGGGTTCGTCGGCGACTCAACCCAGACGAACTTCGTCTCCGGTCGCACGGCCGCGGCGAACGCATCGAGATCGTTCATGTCCACGGTGTCGAACCGCAGGTCCCACTGGTCCATGACCCGCGCCAGCAGGCGGTACGTGCCGCCGTACGCGTCGTCGGCGAGCAGCACATGGTCGCCGGGCCGCAGGGTGAGCAGGAGCGTCGTCGTGGCGCCCAGTCCGCTCGAGAAGCAGAGCCCCCGCGTACCGCCTTCGAGCGAGGCGAGTACCTGTTGGAGCGCCTCGCGGGTTGGATTGCCGCTGCGGGCGTAGTCCCAGGCCTTCGGCTTGCCCACCGCGGGCTGGGCGTACGTGGAGGTTTGGTAGATCGGGACGTTCACCGATCCGTACTCGGTCTCGGGATCTTGCCCGACGTGGATCGCGCGCGTTTCGAAGCGCATGCCCTCCTCGCTCATCGCATCTCCGGCGGGATCGTCCACCCGCGTTTGTTCAGTTCGTCGACCGCCTCCTGACCCTCCCGCGCGAACTTCCATAACGCCGACTTGCGCTTGGCATCGTGGCCGGGCGCGAACTCGCGTCCCGTGAGCGCCGAGCACGACGAGTCCCCGCAGGCGCAGGCCGCGAGGCCCGGAAGCGCGGGCTGCTGGCGGGTGCGCTTGGGCGGCTCGCCTCGGCGGTACGGGCGCGCTGGCAAGGTCGCGGCGGGGACGACGATCTGGCCCTCGCGCGGATCACCCGGTGCGCTGAACCGCCGCTCGAGCGCGAACAGCCCGGTGAGGGCCGCGAGCGCCGCGTCGACCTGGTCAGCAGAGCGAAGGGCCGAGGCCTCGATGCGCTGCGTCCGCAGGACGCCGCGCCGCCAGGAGTGCGGGGTCATCCCACGCGGCGGCAGGCAGCCGGCCAGCACCACGGCCGCGGCGTGCGGGAAGACCTCGATCGCCGAGCCCTTGACGGAGCCGCCCCGGTAGCGCGGGAACGACTCCTCGATCGCTCGGAACGCCGCGAACCCGATCGTCATCCACTCGTAGAAAGGGTGCTCGGCCATCCGCTGATCCGACGGCGTGTTGAAGCACTGGATCCCGAACCACCGAAGCTCCCGCTCGGTCAGGCGCGAGCGGCCGGCCAATGCCCACGTCGGGGGCGCGTCGATCGCCACCACGTCCGGTTCGAAGTCGGGGACCAGCTTGTGCAGGTCGTCGACCGAGACGTGCCGGGCGGTGTCGAGCACGAGACGGTCCCCGTCGAGCAGGACGAGGTCGAGACCCTTGCGAACACCGACGTCGATCCCGAGCGAGCGCACGCGGGCCTAGACGCGAGAACGATGGGCGAGGAACTCGAGCAGATCGCTGCGAGTGAGCACGCCGAGCACCTGACCGGCCTTCACGACCAGGACCGCGGGGCCGTGCTGCAGCGTCTCGAACGCGAGGTCGATCGGGGCGTCGAACTCGACCATCCCGATCGGGGGTCCCATGACCTCGGCGACGTCGGCCGCAAGCGCGTCGGGGTCGCGGAAGATGCGGTCAAGGAGCGCGTTCTCGCGGATCGAGCCGACGAACTGGGTCACGTCGTCGCTCGATGAGCGAACGACCGGGGCCTGGGAGATGCTGAAGCGCTGGAGGACGTCGATCGCCTGACGAACCTTCTCGTGAGCGTTCACGGTGACGAGCGGCGGCACCTCGCCGTGTTTGGACGACAGGACTTCCTCGACCCGCACGATCTCGGGTCGCTCGATCAGCCCGTACTGGATGAGCCACGAGTCGGAGTAGGCCTTCGAGAGGTAGTTGCGCCCCGTGTCGGGCAGGATCACGACGACGACCGTTCCCTCGGGAAGTCCGGAGGCCACCTCCAGTGCGGCGACCACCGCCGTGCCCGAGGACGAGCCTACGAGGATGCCTTCCTCTCGCGTGATGCGCCGAGCCATCCGGAACGCGTCGCGATCGGAGACCCGCACGTAACGATCCACGAGCGCCGGGTCGAACGTCGTCGGCCAGAAGTCCTCGCCGATCCCCTCGGTGAGGTACGGGTGCACGTCCCCCGAGTAGATCGAGCCCTCCGGGTCCGCGCCGACGATCAGCACGTCCGGCTTGCGCTCCTTGAGGTATCGCGCGACGCCGGTGATCGTTCCTCCGGTGCCCACCCCGGAGACGAGCACGTCGATCGCACCTTCGGTCTGGCGCCAGATCTCGGGGCCGGTCGTGTCGTAGTGGGCGGCGGGGTTCTCCTGGTTGAAGTACTGGTTCGGCTGGTACGCCCCGGGGATCTCCTCGGCCAGGCGATCGGCCACCCGGTAGTAGGACTCGGGGGACTCGGGCGGAACGGCGGTCGGGCAGACGACCACCTCGGCGCCGTACGCGCGCAGGAGCGAGATCTTCTCCTGGCTCATCTTGTCCGGCATCACGAAGATGCAGCGGTAGCCGCGGATCGCAGCGGCGATCGCCAGCCCGTGCCCCGTGTTCCCCGAGGTCGGTTCGACGATGGTTCCGCCCGGTTGCAGCAGACCCTCGCGCTCGGCGATCTCGATCAGGCGCAGGCCGATCCGATCCTTGACGCTGCCCCCCGGGTTCAGCATCTCGAGCTTGGCGAGAACCGTCGGCTGGACGCCTCGGGTGACCTTGTGGAGGCGGACCAGCGGCGTGTTGCCCACCGCGTCCAGGAACGTGCCCAGCACTTCCATCCGCGCGCCCCCCGAGAGCCGTGAATGCCGGCGCCATCCTCCCACGAACCCGCTCGTGCGGTCCGCCGACCCGGACCAGCGGGCCGCTACACCCGGGCACCGAATCTGCCGATTCCACCATCGTGGAAGCCGAAACGCTCCGGACCACCACCGGGGAGCGGCCGACTGCGCCTGCGGTCGGCGCGTCCCTGATCGTGGTGGACGACGACCCGTTCATCGCCCGCCTGCTCGAGATCGAGCTCACGGCCGTCGGGTACGACGTCCGCGCCGCCAACGACGGGGAGCGAGCCTTCGAGCTCGCGCGGGAGCGGTGCCCCGAGCTCGTGCTCGCGGACGTCATGATGCCGCACATGGACGGGTTCGAGCTCACGCGCCGGCTCCGCGAGGACGAGCGGACGGCGTCGGCCAAGGTGATCTTGCTGACCGCCCGCGGGCTGTCGGCGGATCGGCTCGCGGGGTTCTCCGTGGGCGCCGACGACTACGTCGTCAAGCCGTTCGACACCCCCGAGCTCCTCGCGCGCATCGCCGACGTGCTCGCTCGCCCATAGCGCTCGGCCCGCCCGAGTCCCCTCGGCATCTCCGAACCGCCCAGCACTATCATCGCGACGGATGAGGCCGGCGTGAGCGCGCGCGAGATCCGAGCACCCCGCGGGACGACGCTGTCGTGTCGTTCGTGGCCGCAGGAAGCAGCTCTGCGGATGCTCATGAACAACCTCGATCCCGAGGTGGCCGAGCGTCCGCAGGACCTCGTCGTGTACGGGGGGACCGGGCGCGCGGCGCGCTCGTGGGAGGCGTTCGACGCCATCGTCCGGACGCTGCGATCGCTCGGTGATGACGAGACGCTCCTCGTGCAATCGGGCAAGCCGGTTGCCGTGTTCCGCACGCACGACCTCGCACCGCGCGTGCTGATCTCGAACTCGATGCTCGTGCCAAAGTGGGCGGACTGGGACACGTTCCGCGAGCTCGAGGACGCGGGCCTGACGATGTACGGGCAGATGACTGCCGGCTCGTGGATCTACATCGGGACGCAAGGGATCTTGCAGGGGACGTACGAGACGTTCGCCGAGGCCGCGTCCCAGCGGTTCGGTGGCACGTTGGCGGGCACCGTGACGCTGACCGGCGGGCTCGGCGGGATGGGTGGCGCGCAGCCGCTCGCGGTCACGATGAACGGCGGGGTGGCCCTCTGCCTCGAAGTGGACCCGGCCCGCATCGAGCGTCGGATCAAGACGCGGTACCTCGATCGCGAGACCGACGACGTCGAGGAGGCCCTCCGGTGGGTCGATGAGGCGAAGCGGGCGCGCGAGGCGGTGTCGATCGGTCTGGTCGCCAACTGCGCCGATGTCCTCCCCGAGCTGCTCGCCCGCGGCTTCCGGCCGGACCTCGTGACCGACCAGACGAGCGCGCACGATCCGCTCGGAGGGTACGTGCCGTCGGGGGTCTCGCTCGACGAAGCATCGGAACTCCGCGCGTCCGATCCCGAGATGTACCAGCGCCGCGCGTACGCATCCATGGCCGTCCACGCCGAGGCGATGGCCGGCTTCCTCGATGCCGGGGCGGTCGTGTTCGACTACGGCAACAACCTCCGTGCCGGCGCGCAGATCGGCGGTCTCCCGCGCGAGCGCGCGTTCGCCTATCCGGGGTTCGTTCCCGCATTCATCCGCCCGATGTTCTGCGAGGGCAAGGGGCCGTTCCGATGGGCCGCGCTCTCCGGTGACCCCGAGGACATCTCGAAGACCGATCGCGCCGTTTCCGAGCTGTTCCCCGAGAACGAGCGACTGAACCGATGGCTCGAGATGGCCCAGGAGCGCGTGGCCTACCAAGGCCTGCCCGCGCGGATCTGTTGGTTGGGGTACGGGGAGCGCGCGCAGGCCGGTCTGCGCTTCAACGAGATGGTCGCGAGCGGCGAGCTCTCGGCACCCGTCGTCATCGGCCGCGACCACCTCGACAGCGGGAGCGTGGCGAGTCCCTATCGCGAGACCGAGGCGATGAAGGACGGATCCGACGCGATCGCCGACTGGCCGATCCTGAACGCGCTCGTGAACACTGCGGCCGGCGCGCACTGGGTGAGCGTGCACCACGGCGGTGGCGTGGGCATCGGGTACTCGATCCACGCCGGGATGGTCGTCGTCGCCGACGGCACGGAGAACGCAAGCGGACGTCTCGAACGCGTGCTCACGTCCGATCCCGGCATGGGCGTCGTCCGCCATGCCGACGCCGGCTACGACGAAGCGCTCGCCGTCGCGGCCGCTCGCGACGTCCGCCTTCCCTGGCGAGAGTGAGGGCTCAGACCCCCGCGTCGCCCTCCCTGCGGCCGCCGTTGCCGCCGGCGCGGTCGGCGGCTTCCCTCGAGGCGTAGCCTGGGCTCGTCCGATCCGCGAGATGGTCGATCCCCGCCCAGATCGTCTTCGTGAACGGCCAGAACAGCAACGGGAAGACCCCGGCGACGGCGAGCGACGTGATCGTGAGCGCCGGCACGTGCAGGTCCGGCAGGTCGATCAGCAGCCAGACGACGAGCAGCGTCAACCAGACCACGGCGGTCGCCCCGTACCCGATCGCCATCGCCCCGAGGAAGCCGCCCTCCTCGCGCTCGAGCCGGAGGCCGCATCGGGGGCAGCGCTCGCGGATCTTGAACCAGCTCACGAACAGGTCGCTAGATCCGCACCGCGGACATCGCCGCATCGCCCCGCGGGCGAGCACCGTGAACGCCCCAGGGCGCCCACGGCGGCGGGGCCACGAAGCGGGATCCACCGATCGCTCATCGGCCTCCTCCCGCTCCGCGATCGGTTCGAGGTCGTCCCACGGGTTCGACACCTCATCAAGCGTAGGACGCGCCGCGGATGGCGGTTCGGACTAGCCTTGCGCCGTGCCGGTCCAGGTGGGTGAGCCTCTCTCGCTCGAGGACGTCGTCGCGGTCGCCCGCGGCGCCGAGGTCGAGCTCGGGCAGGCCGCGATGGACAGGCTGGGGGCAGCCCGTGCCGTCGTCGAGCGGGCCGTCAGCTCGAACGCCACCATGTACGGCGTGACCACCGGGTTCGGGTCGCTCGCGAACGTTCGGATCGAGCCGGAGCAGGCCGATGCGCTCCAAGAGGGCATCGTGCGATCGCATGCGACGGCGGTCGGTGCTCCGCTCTCTCGCGAGGAGGCGCGGGCGATGCTCCTGCTCCGCGCCCATGTGCTCGCGCTCGGTCACTCGGGGGTTCGAGCCGAGATCGTCGAGCGGATGGTCGAGATGTTGAACCGGGACCTGGTGCCCGTCGTGCCGCAGCAGGGGTCGCTCGGTGCGTCGGGTGATCTCGCACCGCTCGCGAACCTCGCACTCCCGCTGCTCGGGCGCGGCGAGGTGTTCGTGGACGGCGTGGCGATGCCCGCCGGAGACGTTCTTCGTGCCGCGGGCCTCGAACCGATCGCGCTGAAAGCCAAGGAGGGGCTCGCCCTGGTGAACGGGACCCAGGGCATGCTCGCGATCGGGATCTTGTCCGCCGACCGCGTAGAGCGCCTCGCGAAGACCGCGGACGTCACCGCCGCGATGAGCGTCGAGGGAGCGCTCGGTTCCGACCGCGTCTTCGACGAGCGGCTCGCGGCGCTGCGGCCGCATGCGGGAGTCGTGACCTCGTCCTCGAACCTGCGACGTCTGCTCGCGGGGAGCCCGATCGTCGCGTCGCATCGCGCGAGCACGCACCTCGTCCAGGACGCGTACTCGCTCCGGTGCTCACCGCAGGTGCACGGAGCGACGCGGGAGGTGCTGCGATTCGCTCGCGGCGTGCTCGAGATCGAGGCGAACGCCGTCTCGGACAACCCGATCGTGCTCCCCGAGGACGACGAGGTGCTCTCCGGGGGGAACTTCCACGGCCAGCCCGTCGCGGTGGCGCTCGATGCGCTCGCCGCAGCGGTGGTGCCGCTCGCGAGCATCGCGGAACGCCGTCTCTACCGGCTGCTCGACCCCGTGCGCAACAACGGTCTGCCGGCCTTCCTGGTCGCCGAGAGCGGGATGAACTCCGGCTTCATGCTCGTCCAGTACACGGCCGCCTCGATCGTGTCCGAGTGCAAGACGCTCGCCCATCCCGCCTCGGTGGACTCGATCGGTTCGTCGGCGGGGCAAGAGGACCACGTGAGCATGGGGATGACGGCCGCCCGGCACGCTCGAGACGTCGTCGCGAACGCCGAGCTCGTGATCGCGCTCGAGGCGCTCGTGGCGGCGCAGGCCATGGATCTGCGATCGCCACTCGAGCCGGCGGCCGGGACGCGAGCCGCTCGGGATGCGATCCGAGCGCGTGTGGCGTTCCTGGACGCCGACCGCGAGCTGGGTGCAGACATCGGCGCGGTGACCGAGCTCGTTCGAAGCGGTGCGTTGCTCGACGCAGCGGAGGAGGCGGTCGGCGCGCTGGACTGAGACGCGCTCAGTGATAGATGACGACGCGGGTGCCGTAGCTCGCGAGCGCGAACACCCATCGGGCGTTCCAGTACGGGATCCGAACGCACCCGTGGCTCGCGGCGTAGGTCGGCACCTCCGTCCAGCCGTGCAGCGCCCGGAGGCCGTCGAAGTAGCTCGGGTAGTACAGGTGGTTCGGCGAGAAGCCGGCGAGCTTTCGGTGCACGCGGTAGGTGCCGTCGTGGGTCGCGCCGCCCGCGCCGGTCGAGATGTGGAGGATGCTCGTGATCTCGCCCTGCTCCACCGTGTACAGCACTTGGCGCGTCTGGTCCACCTCGAAGTGGAAGTCCCTCCAGGTGCGCCTCGGGTTCGGGGAGCGCGGTCGTGCCAGGCGCCGCCACGTCGCCTCCCGAACCACGAACACGCGCTCCATGCCGTGCACCTTGTGGAAGGCGACGACCGCGTCCGCCGTTCGGGCGTCGTACCGGCCGTCCTTCGCGCCGGCGAGCCGGTAATCGAGCTCGGTCAGGCGCTGTTCGAGCAGCTCCACGAACACGCTCCCGTCGCCCGAAGCAAGTCGGGGCAGTGGTGTCCAGTCGGCCGCCGATGTCGCTTTCCCTCGAAGGAGATCCTCGGCCGCGAACGACGCGCGTGCTCGATAGTGCCCGACCGCATCGATTCGAAACGTCGTCGCGAACGCCCCGTTCGCGTTCATCGCCGCCGTGCGAACCTCGACGGTGCGTCCCCCTCGGATGAGCGCGACCTCCACGCGTCCATCGTGATGAGCCGGCGCGACGACCCCTCGTACGGTCACCGTGTCGAACAGGCGCACCGGCGACAGCCGGACCGAAAGAACGGCGCGCACCCTCACGGTGACCGGGGCGCTGATCGCTTCGGTCAAGCTGGCCCGATACGTGTCCGTTCCGTCGGGTGCGATGGTTGTGCTGAAGGCTCCGGCTGCATCGGTCGTGGCGCCGGCGACGACGGACCCGGTCGCATCCACGATCCCGATCGTGACACCGGCAAGCGCGATCGAGGATGTGCCTGCGAGCGTCACGCTGTCGCCGTATGCGATCGTGTCCGCCGAGGCGGAGAGCGTGAGCGTCGGCGCCGTCTGCGCGTTCGCGGGGGGCGCGAGCAGCAGCACGAAGGCGAGCAGCATCGTGACCGCGGGCGCCCTCCTCACCGTCCTCCGATCCTCCTTCCGTTCGCGAACGTGTGTCGGACCGGGTTGTGGCCGGGCCGGTAGGGCACGTGGCGGAAGGCGTCGCCGTCCACGATCACGAAGTCGGCGGGCCTGCCCGGGGCCAGGGTACCGCGCTCCTGCCAGAGCCCGAGGGCCGTTGCGGCGTTCGCCGTTGCGGCTTGCAGGGCTTCGAGCGGAGCGAGCCCGTACAGGGAGCATGCCGTCGCGATCACCTCGGGCATCGAGAGCACGGGCGAGGTCCCCGGGTTGAAGTCGCTCGCGATCGCTACGGTCGCCCCCTCCTCGAGCAGCGCTCTCGTATCTGGCGGGGATGAGCGCAGGAACAGCGTCGAGGTCGGCAGGAGCACGGCGACGGTTCGTTCCGAGTCGCCGAGGGCCGAGATCCCGAAGGGCGAGATGTGATTGAGATGATCGGCGCTGCGCGCGCCGAGCGCGACGGCGGCCTCGGCCGCCCCCGACGGACCGAGCTGGTCGGCATGGCATCGGAGCGGGAGCCCGGCGGCCGAGGCCGCCTCCGCCACCGAGGCCAGATCGTCGAGCGAGAACGCGATGTCCTCGACGTAGACGTCGACGGCGTCGGCCAGACCGTCGGAGGCGGCGGTCGGGATCAGCTCGTCGCACGAGATCCGCACCCAGTCCGAGCGCTCCATCTCGGCGGGCACGGCGTGGCAGGCGAGCAGCGTGACGCTGCAGGCCTGAGGCGCTTCCTGCGCGAGG
>Ga0184612_10001069_pt1 | contig 13195 bp, 13 predicted proteins | sample PLM3_60_coex_FD_133163 | JGI IMG/M metagenome (GOLD analysis project Ga0184612, IMG submission 133163) | Groundwater sediment microbial communities from an aquifer in East River, Colorado, USA - PLM3_60_coex | ecosystem: Environmental > Terrestrial > Soil > Riparian zone | place: USA: East...
TATGCCGGCGGCGAGTTTCCCACTCTGGTCCTCAACGCCGACACCGACCCGATCACGCCGATCACCATGGCTCACGCAGTGTTCGATCATGCCGAGAACGCCTATCTCGTCACCATGAAAGGCGGCGATCATGTGATCTGGGGCCGCGGCTTCACCTGCCCCGACGAGATCGTCTTCAATCTGCTTTTCGACGTCACGGAACCGGAGGCCCGGGAGCAGATCTGCGAGGAGAATTTCATCGGCGAATACACCAGGCTGACATTGACGGAGCAGGCCGCCGCCGCCGAACCCTTTGCCGTGGCCCGCGCTGTGCAGGCGGAGATCGAGCAGTCGCCCGAGATTTACGGTTGGGATGGCGGCGATCCGCTGGGGGTCGGCTGCGATTTCGGCGGCACGGTGACGGTCAGCGCCGGTGAAGCGGGCACCGAGTACGCTTTTGCAAAATGCGCCTGGTGGCCGAACATCGTCCTGGATGGCACGGGCACGCAGATCGGGGAGGGCGAAAGCAATGTCGGGCTCACCCTGCAACTCTCCGTCAGCGGCGCCCATCAGGGGCAATTCACCTTCCGCCACAACAGCGCGACCGACGCCATGACCCTTGCCGGGAATTATGATGGCAAGGATGCTGCGACGCCGCAGCTGCTGCCGTAGGTACCGCCTGACGCCGCTAGCCTCGATAGTATAAATCGATTAGTTATGTGAGAATAATCGGTTGGCTTGAGAGGCTGGCCGCCTCTATTGTTTAGAGGAATTCTAAACAATTGGAGGCGACCATGAGCAAGCGGCAGACCATGACGACCAGCGCAGGCGCGCCTGTTGTCGACAACCAAAATTCCATGACAGCCGGACCGCGCGGCCCGGTGCTGCTGCAGGATTATCAGCTGATCGAAAAGCTGGCGCATCAGAATCGCGAGCGCATCCCGGAGCGGGTCGTCCATGCTAAGGGCTGGGGTGCCTTCGGCACGCTGACCGTCACCAAGGACATCACGAAATACACCCGCGCCAAGCTCTTCTCGGCGGTCGGCAAAAAGACCGACCTGCTGCTACGCTTCTCGACCGTGGCCGGTGAGCTGGGTGCCGCCGACGCGGAGCGCGACGTGCGCGGTTTCGCCCTCAAATTCTATACCGACGAGGGCAATTGGGATCTGGTGGGCAACAATACGCCGGTGTTCTTCATCCGCGATCCCCTGAAGTTCCCGGACTTCATCCGCACGCAGAAGCGCCACCCCAGAACATATCTGCGCTCGCCCACGGCGATGTGGGATTTCTGGTCCCTGTCGCCGGAAAGCCTGCACCAGGTCACCATCCTGTTTTCGGATCGCGGCCTGCCCGTGGCGCCGATGTATATGAACGGCTACGGTTCTCACACCTTCTCGTTCTGGAACAAGGCGGGCGAACGGTTCTGGGTGAAGCTCCATTTCAAGACTGAGCAGGGCCACAAGCACTACACCAATGCCGAGGCCGCCGAGATCATCGGCCGCTCGCGCGAGACCTATCAGGAGGAATTGTTCGGCGCGATTCGAGCACAAGCAGTTCCCGCGCTGGAAGATGTTCGTGCAGGTGATGCCAGAGGCCGACGCGGAGAAGATGTCCTATAATCCCTTCGATCTCACGAAGGTCTGGCCGCACAAGGATTACCCGCTGATCGAAGTCGGCGTGCTCGAGCTCAACCGCAACGCCGACAATTACTTCGCGGAAATCGAGCAGGCGGCATTCTCGCCCTCCAATGTGGTGCCGGGCATCGGTTTCTCACCCGACAAGATGCTGCAGGCGCGCGTCTTCGCCTATGCCGACGCGCACCGCTATCGCCTGGGCACCCATTATGAGGCATTGCCGGTCAATGCGCCGCGCTGTCCCGTGCATCACTATCACAAGGACGGGGCGATGCGGTTCTTCCACAACGACACCGGCAATCCCGATGCATACTATGAGCCTAACTCCTTCGAAGGCCCGGCTCAGGACCCATCGCTGGCCGAGCCGCCGCTGCGCATCTCCGGCGATGCGGCGCGCTATGATCATCGCCAGGGCAATGACGATTTCTCCCAGCCGCAGGCGCTGTTCAATCTGTTCAACCAGGGGGAAAAGCAGCGGCTGTTCGAGAACATCGCCGCGGCGATGAAGGGCATTCCCGACGCCATCGCCGAGCGGCAGCTCGCCCTCTTCGCCAAGGTCCATCCGGATTACGGCGCCGGCGTGCGCAAGGCACTGGGTCGATAGATCACGCGGATGAATGGTCGGCGCCCAGCCTTACCGGCTGGGCACCTCCTGGGGCCGCAGGGCGCCGGCGATTTCCACATCCGCCTGCTGCGCGAGACGGGCGGCTTCCAGGGCGCGGCTCGCCGCGCCGCGGCGGCGGATTTCGGCAGCGATCGCCACGGCGATCGTGGCCGCCACAAGGACGAAGGCGACCGCATTGACCGCCGGCGTCACGCCTTGCCGCACCTTGTTGGCGATGAAGATGGCGAAGGTCTGCTCCGCGCCGATCGCGAAGTAGGTCGTGGTGTAGTTCTCGAAGGATTGCAGGAAGGCGAGTCCGGCCGCCGAGAGGAAAGCCGGGCGCATATAGGGCAGCGTGATGCGCCAGAAGACCTGGCGCGGGTTGGCGCCCAGATCGAGCCCGGCCTCCTCCAGTGTGGTGTCGAAACGCTGCAGCCGGGCGATGAAGATCAGCATGCAATAGGCGGCGATGAAGCTGGTCTGCGCCAGGGCCGCCGTCCACCAGGAGGCGCGCAGGCCCACCTGCTGGCTCCAGAAGATGAAGGTCGAAATGCCGAGCACGATGCCCGGCGCCAGGATCGGCGAGACCAGTACGGCATAGAGCAGGCTCTTGCCGCGGATCTCCAGGCGGACCAACGCCAAAGCGCCGCCCAACCCCAGCACGATCGACAGCACGACCACCACCACCGCGATCAGGAGGCTGGTATAGAGGCCGTCCCACATGCGCTGATCTGCCCAGGCGGCGCCGAACCAGGACAGCGTGAAATGAAAGTCGCGATGGGTGGGAATGCGGCTGTTGTTGAAGGCCAGCAGCATCAAATAGAACAGCGGGAACAGCAGATAGCCGAGGAACACCGCAAGATAGGCCCGGATCGACCATTTCAGCAGGGCGTCGGGATACTTCATGCGGCCGCCTATCGCGCGATGTCGCGCAGGGTGACGCGGAACACCCACATCATCACCATCACGAAGACCAGGCAGACGAGCTCCAGGACCAGCGCATAGGCCGAGCCGCCGTTCCAGTTCAACACCGAGAACTGCGACTCGATCGCCTGGGTGAACCAGAAGCTGGATTTGCCGCCCAGCAGCACCGGCACGATGAAAGAACCGGCGCAGAGCATGAACATCACGATGCAACCGGAGGCGATGCCCGGCTTGGCGTGGGGGATGACGATCTTGCGATGGACCCGCGCCCAGGAGGCGCCGAGATCCCGCGCCGCTTCGATCTGATTCCGGTCCAGGCTTTCCATGGCGTTGAACATTGGAAACACCATGAACAGGATGTAGGAGTAGATGAGACCGACGAAGAGCGCGATGTTGGCGTCGAGGATCGGAAGCTCGTAGTTGAAGTATTCCACCGGCGTGAACCCCAGCGCGGCGGCGAGCTGATTCAGCAATCCCTGCTTGGCCATCAGCGTGCGCCAGGCATAGGCGCGCAGCACTTCATTGACCCAGAACGGCACCAGCAGGCAGAGCATCAGGATGTGCAGCCATTTCGCCGTCGCGACCTTCGCCAGATAGTACGCAATCGGATAGCAGACCATGAGCGCCAGTATGGTGATGACGCCGCTGGTCAGCAGTGTGCGCAGGAAGGTCCGGAAGGCGAGGTCATCCTGGGGATCGAATAGCGGCCCGAACGAATAGAAGCCGAGCCCCTCGCTCGCGATGCCCTTCTTGATTGCGCCCGGGTTGGCATGAAAGGCGTAGTCGAGCAGCATGATATGGGGGATCAGAATCAGCAGCAGAATCCAGATCACCACGGAACCAAAGATGAAGGCGATGCCCGTGCGGCCGAAGCGGGCGAGAGACTCAGTCATGGGCGGTAATCGAACGCGGCAGGATCCGCGCGTCGGCAGTGGCGAAATGCACTTCGATCGGGCTCTGCTCTCTGATCTGCGGCACCTCGCCATCGTTCGACATCGTCAGCGTGACCGGCGCTCCCGTCGGGTTTGCCAGGCTGATATTGACGAGAATGCCCTCGAACACCTCGCCGACCACGGTCGAGGCGATGGTATTGTAGAAGCCGCCGGCCGGTGGCTGCAGGCGCAGCCGCTCCGGCCGCACGAACAGCAGCGCCTCTTCGCCGGCCTGCACACCGCGCGGATTCAAGCCGGTCAGACGCCCGAACGCCGTTTCTATCTGCGCTTCGCCATTGCCGACGGCGATGATCCGACCGTCGAACAGATTGTTCTCGCCGACGAAGGAGGCGACGAAGGCGGTCTCCGGATTGTTGTAGATTTCCGCGGACACGCCGACCTGCTCCATGCAGCCCTGGCTCATCACCGCGACGCGGTCCGACATGGCCAGCGCCTCGCTCTGATCGTGGGTGATGTAGACGAAGGTGACGCCCGTGCGTTGCTGGATGGCGCGCAGTTCGGCGCGCATATGCTGGCGTAGTTTCAGATCCAAGGCCGAGAGCGGCTCGTCCAGCAGCAACACCTCGGGCTCGACGGCGAGCGCGCGGGCGATTGCCACCCGCTGCTTCTGGCCGCCGGAAAGTTCATCGATCCGGCGCTTGGCGTATCCCGGCAAGGCGATCAGGTCGAGCATGGCATCGACCTTCCGGCGCCGCTCCGCCGGGGGCATGCCGCGCACTTCGAGGCCGAAGCCGATATTCTGCTCCACCGTCATCAGCGGAAACAGCGCTAGGTTCTGAAAAATCAGCGCGGTCGGCCGGACATTGGGACCCAATCCCGCCAGCGACCGGGGGCCAAGCCGGATATCGCCTTCGCTCGGCTCGATGAAGCCGGAGATCATGCGCAGGATTGTGGTCTTGCCGCAGCCCGACGGGCCCAGGAACGAGAAGAACTCGCCCTGCTTGATGGTGAGGTTGAGATTGCGCACGGCGGTAAAGCCGCCGAAGCGCTTCACGACATCGATGAAGTCCAGATCATTGGCCATGGGACATCACGCGCAGCCAGCGTAAGGCATCCCGTGGCCGGCTTTCAACACCGGCCACGGGAATACCGGCACCGCGCTTAGGCCGCGGAGATCTTGTCCGCCAGCGCCTGGCGCTTCTCCAGGAACCAGGGGCGCTCCGTGCCCTGCACCCACAGCTTCGCGATGGCATCGCCGGGGTAGGCGTCGGCGAAGTTCTTCTTGAAGCTATCGGCGACAAAGTTGTCGAACCCGATGACCACTGAGTTGTAGGTCGTGGCGTCGGAGACGATTCCACCCACCTCCGGCTGGAATGACCAGTTGATGAAGGCGTAGGCCTGCTCGACATTGGCCGCTCCGGAGGTCAAGGCAATCGAATCGATCCAGCTGAGCGCCCCTTCGACCGGCGCCAGGTAGTTATAGGGCCTGCCCTGATTCTTCAGCTGGAATATCGGACCGTCCCAGGTATGGCCGATGACGGCGCCGTCCTGTTCGAAGCCCGACTGTGTATCCGCCGTGCCCTTCCACCAATTGAGAATTTGCGCCTTGTTGGCGATGACATACTCCGCCGCCTTGCCGTAACCCAGATCGAAGGAAGCTTCATCGTCATACGCCTTGCGCATGGTGCCCGGAGGCAGATCGCCGGTCTGTTCCATCCAGAGCCCAGTCACCAGCATCGAGGAGCGCTGGCGGCTGAGCATCAGTCCCTTGTGTTCTGGATTCCACAAATCGCCGAACGACGCCTTGCCATACTCGAGCTGCACCTTCTCGGTGTTGTAGGCGAGCGCCTCCGTGCCCCAGTCATAGGGCAGCGCATAGTACTTGCCATCCTTCGTGGCGCCGAGTTCCTTCGTCTGCTCCAGAAAACTGGGTTGCACCTGCTTGAGATTCGGAATCTTCGACTCGTCGATCGGTCCCAAACTGCCTTGGTCGATATGCGCAGAGATCCAGGCGATCGATGGCGAAGCCAGGTCCCAGCCGCTGCCGCCGGCGGCCTTCAGCTTGTTGAGGCAGTCTTCGTTGGACGAGTAGGTCGTTACGTTGACCTTGATGCCGCTTTCGGCGGTGAATTTGTCGAGCAGCGGCTGCGGTGCGTAGTCTTCCCAGGTGAACCAGTTCACCTCGCCCGAGGATGAAAAGGCATTTCGCGAGAACGCCGGCGCCAGCAAGCCGACGGCTCCCAATGCGGCGGCGCTCTTCAATATACTCCGGCGGCTCGCCCTTGCCGCTGATACAGTCGCCAACGCGGCCCGTTGCCGCGGTGTCAGGTTAGTCATGGATTGGTCTCCTCTCCCTAGTTGCCTCGCCTATTTGTTGTTTTGGGGCAGGCTCCCGCCGACTTCTGCCGGTTGCCCGCCGCCTTAGTCCTGCTCAGTCAGCGGCCTCGCTTCCGGCCTGCCAGTCGGCGCTGCTGACAATGATCAACTCGCCGGCCGCTGCCTGGCAAGTGAATGTTTGGTGAGCGATGGGCCGGATCATGGGGCCTCGCTCGCCTGGTAGGAGGAGCCGGCCAGCCATTCCGGCTCGATCTCCACGCCCCAACCGGGCTCGTCCGGAACGGTCACGCAGCCTTCCGCCACGCGGTAGGGATCGTTACGGAACAGACCGTACTGCCAGGGGTAGTAGTCCGCTTCCTCGATGGAAAACTCCAGATATTTTCCGGCATTGGGCAGCGCCGGCAGCAGATGCATGGTGAAAAGCGTGACCAATCCGAGATTGGCCGCGTGGGGCGTCACCGGCAACTCCGCCGCCCCCGCCATGGCGGCGACACGCAGCGCGCGTGTGATGCCGCCAACATAAAGGACATCGGGCTGCACGATATCGACCACGCGCTCCCCGCAGATGCGCCGCCAGGTCGCCAGTTCGCAGTCCTGCTCGCCCCCGGTCACGGAAACCGGGAGGGCATCGGTCACTTGTTTGGTCTGCTCAAGTTCCCAATAGGGGCAAGGCTCCTCGTAGTGTTCCACGCCTTCGGCCTCGAGCATCCGCCCGACCTCGATGGCGCGCGCCGGCGAAAAGCCGCTATTGGCATCGACCAGCAGTGATACCTCGGGTCCAAGGGCGCGGCGGATCGCCGGAACGATCGCCTCCGTCCGGCCGGGCCACTCGTCGATATCGTGGCCGCATTCCGCACCCACACGGAACTTGAAGGCGTCGAAGCCGTAGCTGTCCCGCAGCCGGCGGAAGCGCGCCGCCTCGTCCTCCGGTGTGATGTCGCGCTTCATGGAAGAGGCGTAGGTTCTGAGCTTGCCCGGTTTGCCGCCCAGCAGCGAGACGACCGGCTTTCCCTCCGTCTTGCCCTTGAGGTCCCACAGCGCCGTATCGAGTCCCGCCATGGCCCGCTTCATGTAGGAACCGGGAAACTTGTGTTCTTTCTCCTCGATGCGGTCGAGCAGCGGATCGATCGGAAATACATCGGCGCCGAGCGCATAAGGTGCGATCTGTCGATGAAAGACTTGCGCGGTGATATCGGAGTTATAGGTCGAAAGCTGGCCCCAACCCTGGGAGCCGTCTTCGCCGGTCACGCGGACGAAGCCGATAAAGCGGTTGGTGAAGGTTTCGAGGCGCTTTATCCGCATCGCCGCGCCCGCTACTTGAAGACGATGACGTTGCGCAGGGCGTGGCCGCTCTTTGCCGAGGCCATCGCCTCGTTGATCTGCGACAGCGAATAGCGGCCGGAAATCAGCTCGTCCAGCTTGAGCCGGCCTTGCTGATAAAGCGACACCAGCTTGGGAATATCGGCATGGATATGGGCGCCGCCCATCTTCGAGCCGAGCACCCGTAGATTATGGTGGGCGATGTCGCCGGGATCGATGGGAACGGTGACTCCAGTCGCGGGCATGCCGACGACAACGATGGTGCCGGACCGCGCCGCCATGCCGAAGGCCTGGGTGAAGGCGGCCTTGGCGCCAACGGTGACGAAGACATAGTCGGCGCCGCGTCCTCCCGTCAGACGTCGAACCTCTTCGGCGGCGTCAGGAGCGCCGGCATTAACGGCATGGGTCGCACCAAACCGCCGGGCTGCTTCGAGTTTGGCGTCCACCACATCTAGCGCGATGATCGTGCGTGCGCCCGAAATCGCCGCCCCCTGCACGGCGTTCAAGCCCACGCCACCGGCGCCGATGACTGCCGCCGTCGCACCGGGGCGCAGGCCCGCGGTGTTGACCACGGCGCCAAATCCAGTAATGACGCCGCAGGCGAGCAGCGACGCCGCGTCGAAGGGGACATCCGGCGGGATACGAACCACTTGGGAAATGTCGACCACGATCGACTCGGCGAAAGCGCCGGTGCGCAAACCCTGGGTCACCGCATCGCCGTTCGGCCGCCGCAGCGGGCTCTGCCGGTCCCGGGGGAAGTCGGCTTCGCAGGTAACGGGGTTGCCCTGGATGCAGGACCCACAATGGCCGCAGGACCGGATCAAGGTGACGACGACGGGATCGCCGGGGCCGAGGTTGGTCACGCCTTCGCCGACGCGGCGAACCACACCGGCCGCCTCATGGCCATAGACCGCCGGCAGGCTGCCGCCCCAGCCACCCTCGGCATAGATGATGTCGCTATGGCAGATGGCGCAGGCAACCACATCCACCGCGACCTCGCCGGGACCCGGCAAGTCGATCGCCACATCTTCGATGACCAGCGGCTCGCGAAACGCCCGACAGACCGCTGCCTGCATGATCCGGCTCCTTTTTTTGGATGCTCTTTTCCGCCCGGCGTGGGATTTCCCTGTGGAGCGCAGCATTATGTGACAGATGCATAAAGGCAAGCGAAGCTTTATGGTGCCAAGACCCAATTCCACTTTGGTCTCACCATGGCCTATGGCTTGCCGCCGCTGAACTGGCTCCGGGCGTTCGAGGCCAGCGCGCGCCATATGAGTTTCGCCAAGGCGGCCTCGGACCTGAACCTCACCTCCACTGCGGTCAGCCACCAAGTGCGGTCGCTGGAGCGGAATCTGGGCCATGCGCTATTCGAGCGCCTGGCCCGCGGGCTTCGCCTGACCGAGATGGGCGCGGCCTATCTGCCGGATGTGCGGCGGGCGTTCGAGAACCTGTCGGCGACAACGACCAAGCTGTTCGGCCAGAGCGGCATGACATCGATCACCGTGCGCGCGCCCGTATCGTTCGTGACGCTATGGCTGGCGCCGCGCCTGCCCCGCTTCCAGGCGGAGTATCCGGGCATAGAGATTCTGATCCTCTCCACCATCTGGGCGGACGCCCAGCCGGACGAGGCCACCGACATCGACATCCGCTTCGGCACCGGCGCCTGGGCCGGTTATGGCGCGGAGCGTCTGTGGCACGAGCCATCGGTGGTCGTCTGCCAACAGGGCGTCGCGCAGCACGGCAGTGATCGAGATCGGCTCTTTGAGATTGCGGAGACCCGCCTGATCCATGTCGTCGGCCATGAGAACCACTGGGCCGAAGCATTCCGTCTGGTCGGCACCCCCATACCGCAGCCGGCCAAGGCCATGCGCGTGGATAACTCAGTCGCCGCGGTTCTGCTCGCGGCCAGCAGCGGCGCCACTATCGTGCTGCGTCCGTTCGCCAAGCGCGCCATCGAGATGCTGCCGCTGCATCTGCCGTTCGATTTCGAGCTGCCGATCGAACAGGCGCACTACCTGCTCACGCCGATCGGCCTGTCCGCCGTGCGGCCGGAGGTGCTGCTGTTCAGGCAGTGGATTGTTGCGGAATCGGCAAGCCTTTGAAGGACCTGCTCGTTGCCTATCTCTCCTTATCCACGGGGGCACTAGCCTTGCGCGGAACCAACCGCACACACACATGATTTATGTTATGGATTATCGCCGTCCTACCCGGGCAATTGCGAGCGAGAATATGAAACGGGAAATCAAGCCGAGCTGGACAACCGAGGAAAAGAGTCAGGCCGAACAGCAGCGTAGGCAATGGGAAGCATTCTTTACCGGCCGCGAAACAGCGACCCGCGGCTCGCGATCCGGCCAAGCGGAAATCACCAAAGCTGCTGCGATTGACGAGATTCAACAGCGCCATCTGGCGGAACTTCTGCACTATCCCAATGTTGTCGGCGTGGCTTCTGGCATTCGAATGCGCCGGGGCAAGCCGACGGGAGAACCCTGCATCGTCGTCTATGTCAGTCCGAAGGTTCCGAAGAAGAACCTCGCAGCAGCTGAAATTCTGCCGCGCCGGCTCGATGGCGCGCCAGTCGACGTTGTCGAGGTCGGCGAGCTGAAGCCGCTGTCCGCATAATCGTCACAAAATTGCCTCCCCGTTTTGTGCCGTTGGTCACTGCAACGGCGACGGTAGAGTCGTCTAACTCCCGCGGGGTCGCTAAGGCTACCACAAGGAGAGACGACCAATGGCTGACCTGACACAATGGTCAAAGGCGGAGCAGAGCGAAGGCAAGACGACGGCTGCGGCATGGGAAACGTTTTTCAAGCGTCGCAGCGACGATGGGGTTGAGCACATCCAGGAGATCGAGGCGCAGGGGCGCATCGTCGAGGTCCAAGACAAGCACGAGGCGGAACTGCTTCGTTGCGACAATGTCGTCGGCGTCGCGGCGAGCTACAAGGTCAGCAAGGACAAGCCGGTCGATAAATGGTCGCTGACCGTCTATGTCGAGAAGAAGCCGCCGATAGCGCAGGTCGCCAAGGACTCGCGCATCCCGAGCGAGATCGATGGCGTGCCGACCGATGTGGTCGAAGTTGGCAGGCCCGAAGCGCTGGTCTTCAATGCGCGGCTGCGCCCGGCCTTGCCGGGATACAGCATCGGCCATCACAATATCACCGCCGGCACCTTCGGCTGTCTTGTGCGGGATATCCGGCGTTGCTGCTGCAAATCCGAGAAGGACTGCGATTGCGGCACGTTCCGGCAGGAATGCGCCGGAGACTATTTGATTCTCAGCAATAACCATGTTCTGGCGCAGAGTAACCTCGGCAAACCGGGCGATCTGATCCTGCAGCCGGGTCCGTTCGACGGCGGCGTCTTTCCCGCCGACGGAATCGCGACACTGGAACGGTTTGAACCGATTGTCTTCGGCGCCGCCGGATACAATCTGATCGACGCCGCTGTCGCGCGGCCGACCGACAGCCGCAATGCCGTTGCGTCAATCATCGGCATATTGATGCCGCGCGGCGTGGACCAGGCGTTCGTCGGAACGCCGGTCATCAAGGTCGGGCGTACAACGCAAGTGACGGTCGGACGCGTCTTGGCGGTGAATGCCACGGTTGTTGTCGGCGGATATCCGGGCGGGGCCGCGCAGTTCCGCCATCAAATAATCACCACGGCCATGGCGGCCGGCGGCGATTCCGGCAGCTTGCTGATGGACCGTAACCTCAGCGCGATTGGACTGCTGTTCGCGGGCTCGGCCCTCATCACGATCCACAACCATATCGGAAATGTGGAAGCGACGCTGGGCGTGCGGCCATTGACCGCGCCTCGATTCGGTTAAGTCTTGAATTGATTTGTTGAGTTAGTTCCAGCTCGATGGCGGGCCGTCCGAGAAGCACGCTGCGCGACCGGGCGGCCCTTTGTGCCGATGAACGCTGCAACGGTCCTCCTTGGCCAAGGCTTCGGAGGGCATCCTGCTTTGCCCGGGTACAAATCCTGTGAAGCGCGTGGCGCGAAGCAGGATGGCGGAGGGGGCAGTCAGTAGCGAACCGTTCTCCGCGGGCAATTCCCTGATAACCAGGGAAAATACAGGGAATTTTCGCGATTCTCGGCGTTTCCAGCAGGATACATCGTCGTAAAGACCTGCCATCATTGGTTTTTTTGGCCGAATTCCCTACGCAATTGAACAGGGAAATTTTGCGGCGGAACAGTGAATCAATTCGACGGAACAGCGAATTTCGGCTCGGGATCAGGGACACACGTTCGCGCCTGCCCCTATCGAACACTAGATTCGAGCGTAGCGGTGATGCAGACCGCCGACCATGCCCGCCACGCCTCTCACGACGTAGGGCGGCAAAAGCAGATCGCCAGTCTCCGCGTCGAACACATTGGCAGCCTCCGCGCCCCATCGGTGGTTCCGGCTGCCCGATCCCGTGTCCGGTCCGAACAATTGCAGGAATCGTTCCTTGCCATACAGGTAATCCCAGTTGCCGGGGACGTGGCGTCCACACCGAACTTATCGATGACCTCGACGAGCGCCTGACCGCGGGTGTAGAGGGCTTCGGCGCTGCCTTGGATGGTGTCGCCGGTGTTGAACAACAAGGCGTTCGGGCTCGCCTGACGAATGTGCTGGGCCTTGGCATACAGCCGTGCCAGGCCTCCCTCTTCGTGGCCGGTACCGTCACTGCGGAGGTTTGGGCGGGGCAGCAGATGGCCATGCACGTCGCCGATCTGCAAAAGTGTCAGGAGCGCCATAGGGCGGGGTTCGCGCTCAAAGTTGTCTAGCCCTGGAGACTGAGCCGCATGTCATCGCAATACTGCTTCAGGTCATCCGGCAGGCCTTCGGGACAGATCCCGCACCGCCTGTTTCCGGGTATAGCGTAGTCAATGAACTTCGGATAGGCAAGATCGAGCGCCTTCATGATCGCGACGAACTCGTCGAGGCTGCGCCCGCCGCCCAATCTGGGATTGTGCCGTCGCTCCTGGGCGATGCTCGAAACACGGCGCTCCTGATAGTCGTGGGCGGGATAGACGAGCACGTCATCCGGAAGCGAGAACAGCTTCTCGTGGATACTCCTATAGAGCGTCGCCGCGTCGCCGTTCTGGAAGTCGGTGCGACCACATCCGTCGATCAGCAGAGCATCGCCGGTGAAAAGGCGATCCGCGCACCGGAATGCAAAGTGGGCGTCGGTGTGCCCAGGCGTGTGCAGCGGCTGGAGGCTCACGCTGCCCACTTCAAGCGACTTGCCTTCCTCGATGCCTATGTCGGTGCACGGCAGTGCATCCATCGCGGCATTGGCGATCTTGCTGCCGGCTTCGCGCTTGAGGTGCAGCGCCGATGTGATGTGGTCGGCGTGTATGTGCGTATCGACTGTGCAGGCCAGCCGCAACCCCATGGCGCTGAGCTCGGCGAGATCACGCTGCCATGCCGGCATGACCGGGTCGATCAGAATCGCCGTCCGGGTGTCTTCGCACCCCAAGAGGTAGGTGTAGGTAGACGAGATCGGTTCGAACAACTGGCGGAA
>Ga0184612_10001070_pt1 | contig 13180 bp, 9 predicted proteins | sample PLM3_60_coex_FD_133163 | JGI IMG/M metagenome (GOLD analysis project Ga0184612, IMG submission 133163) | Groundwater sediment microbial communities from an aquifer in East River, Colorado, USA - PLM3_60_coex | ecosystem: Environmental > Terrestrial > Soil > Riparian zone | place: USA: East...
GAGAAATAACCGAAGTATTTCGCCAATCGGCCACCACTATTGCCATCGTCAAACGAGCTGATCACGAGTAGCTTCTTGATTGCCAGCGCCCGCGCCGCCTCGACCAGCACCATCCCCGTTGTGACAACCGGAATGGAATATTTTTCTTCCAACTCCCTGACGATCTCCTCCGAGCGCTGATACCCTTTCTGGACGAAAAGAGGCGCGCCTTCAGGGTGAATGAGGTCCACTTTCATTTCCGCCAATTCGGCAATGAACGTCTCTGCCGCGGCAAATCCGTCGACAAATTCCCTCTCGAGTCCTTCCCTGACATCGACAAACTTTGGAATAACGCCGATTCCTTCGGGAAGAAGTCGGATGAACTCTTCCAGAGAACCCGGTCGATAGGTAGGTTTGATGATTCCGACGACGCCGCGCCAACTACCCGAAAAGTTTTTCCTCGCCATCTTTAGTCCCCGACTCTTTATTTTGGCCGTTCGTCAAGCCGCGGTGGTTTCCAAGCCGGTGCCAGGCTGTTTTCCGCGGCAACCATGATACACAATTACAAGGCGACTTCGTCAGAGTTGAATCCAAGCGCTTTATAGGTTTTAAGACGTCGAGCGTGCATTCTGCTGAGAATCGGCACTTTCTGGTCGAAATAGTCATAGACCAGCACGTTATGCTTGCCTTGATAACTTCTTAACGTTCTACCTACGTACTGAACAATTTTCCCTTTGAAAGAAACAGGAAAGATGAGAAATAGCGTATCTATTTGCGGGCAGTCGAATCCCTCGCCCAAGAATTCGCCCGTCGCAACCACAAGTAATTCTTTTTGAGGAGCAGCATTTTCGATGGCCGTCAGTATAGAGACTCTTTCCCTTTTACCAACAGCGCCACTCAAGACAAAAGGGAAATTCCCTCTTTTTGTCATTCTCTCAGCGATCAACTGGCAATGTTCCTTCCATTGAGTGAGAATCAAACATCGGCGTCCGTCGCTCAAGGCAGATTTTACATCCTCCTCGATCAACGAGTTCCGAGCCTCGTCTTTGACCAGGTTACGAAAAATGTCCTGGATTGAAGAGTTCTCTTCAGTTGGAAACGCAAACGGGGTCTCTCGAACGTTCAGCTTTAAAGACAAACCGCCATGAGCATCCTTAATTTCACAACGAATCGACCCGCACTGCATGGTAATGATGCTTTGGAGACCGTCGCGACGGTAAGGAGTAGCGGTTAGTCCAAGCATATAGCGTACTGGAGCCTTTCTGATACAGCCTTCAAACGTAAAGGCCGGTAAATGGTGACATTCATCGACAACAACAAAGCTGTATTTCGCGAAAAAAGTTTCTAGATCGTCAATGGCTTTCAAGCTCTGAATCATAGCCAAATCTACAATCCCGCTTAGACGCTTCCTACCACCTCCCTCTTGACCAATTTCCCGCGAAGAAAGGCCTAACAATTTCATTAACTGTACTCGCCATTGTTCGAGGATCGGCTTTCGATGAAGCAGGACAAGGGTCGGCAAATTTCGTTTGGCAATCATGTAGCAACCCATCACCGTTTTGCCTGCTCCCGGAGGCGCCACCAAAACTCCCATCTCATAGCCGAGCAACTTCTGAACTGCGTCTTCTTGCGATTGCGTTAATGAGCCGCGAAACTGAAAACTTAACGATTCGTGGCGAACTCGCTGGTCAGTAAGAACAAGCTCGCTGCCAGCCTCCTTCGCGAGATCACTTATGTCTTGCAAAATTCCACGGGGCAGGTGGATGAAAGCGATGTCCTCCTCATAGCACCTGACTAACCTAGGGATTTGGAATGTGGAAAGTCGCAGTTTTTGCCGTTCATAGAACTTAGGGTTATGGAAAGATGCCAGGTGTTTGACCTGAGCAAGCATCCAAGGCGGCATCCCAGCTTTTTCCAAACTTGCCGTCGCGCCCAGCAAACAGCGGAGTTGTTTTGGAGCGGGGTATCGTTTGCGTGCATAATGAGGCATGCTCCCCGAAAATCCTGGCCCGACTGTGAGTGCCGGAATTTTATCGAGCAACGCTTCGAGCTGTGCCAGAGAGAGGCGTTGAATTCGGCTGAGGAAAACCCATTGGTCTGGGTGGGAACTCAGTTCGGGGTCTTCGGGGTTCACAAATTCTGTATTTCCTTCCGCTCGGCTCTTTTTCTGAAGCGGTAGGGCAATAAGATTCCCGAAGCCGCCCCTAGGTACGAAGTCTTGGTTGGGAAAAAACCTGTCATAGCTGGCCAGATCTATTTCGCCACGAACGTTCATCGTTTCTCTGAGTATTCGCATCCCGAGCTGTCTGGCCAAGACCGCCGGCACCGGCGCGCAAAAGAAAATCCAGACGTGACCACCTTTTCCTGAACGGGATCTTTCAAGGTAGGCTGGTATTCCAAAGCGTTTGCATACATCGAGAAATGCCAGGCTGTCCAGGACCCAACCTTCCTTGTCGAAATCACAAGCCAAAAACCAGCAACTATCGTTCTTCAGCAGCGGATAACAACCAATGATTTTTTCTCCAATAAGATGTTCATGTATCACTCGGTCGGTTACAGGAAGATATTTCTTGGGCTTTTCTTTTCCGAAGTTCCAAGGATTTTCTACCGCGGGAGAATATCCTTTTTTGCCGCTTCGTTCGTTGGTCCAAAAGATTGCGTAGACGTCTTCTCTTCCTCGAAAGAGATTTCGAAATAAAGCAATCTTGTCTACAGCGGGGGAATTGGCGGTTAGCGAACTAGTCGGTTCAATTTTTAACGGGGGTTGATCCGATGTTTCCTGATAGCCGCGCGATGGCTCGCGAACCAAAAGTCTGCGGAGTTCGGCGTTCTCCTTGCGAAGTCGTTCCATTTCACGTCGCAATTTTTCCGACTCGAAATCTGTATAATTTGCCATATCTTTGTCGCTCAACCCCGCCGGCAAAAATGACACGAGCACAAACAGACAGCCAAACAGGACGTTGGCAAACGCATACCACACCAGGAAACACTAGGAAATATCGCAGGAACCACGATCGCTTGCAGAGCTGTAATCGTTAATGGTAGCTTTCCCTGCATCAGTGGAACGGCCTGGGCGTGATTCGAATCGCAAGCGGGAGTAGAAATTGGCTGACACCCCCTCTCTTCTGACGCTTCCCGATGTGGAACGTGCGCAATTTGAAAAAAATTTCATCAAGACCGCGGTATGCGAGTTCCGTTTTCCTGCGCTCTTGGAATTTGAGACCAAACCTCCCGTTCAACTCCAGAAGGAACTCCGCAAAGATTTGCCGCACTATGACCGTCAGCAATCGGTGAGCCTGAATGATCCTGCGGACAGGGAAGTGAAACACCTTTTCAAATCAAAAAAAGGGGACTGGATTGTCTCTTTTAGGTCGTCGGCTATTGCGATCGAAACGAGCCGCTACACTCATTTCGAAGATTTTCAGCAGCAAGTGCAGCTCGTATTAGATAAGAGCAAACCCTTACTTGACACTGATTTTTTTACACGGGTAGGTCTCAGATACATAAATGAGGTGCAGATTGAGGACAGAAAGCTTGATGGTTGGATTAGAGAAGAACTTATTGAACCGCTAGTAAACGGTGTCTACGGAACTGTTGACCGTTTCGCGCAAGAGGTAAGAGGAGTCACCAAGAACGGTAAGTATAGTTTTAGGCATGGAATTCTCGGAATTGAAGCGGATAGACGAGACCTTTACACGATTGACTTTGATTTCTATAATGAAAACGTTGAAGTTAGTGCCGTGTTACCTTTGATCTCAGAATTCAATAAGGAGAGCTTCCGGTTTTTTTCGTGGGTCATTGGTCCTAAAGTTAAGGAGCGTCTAGGTAAAACAGTTCAAACGAGAGGGCACAAATGAGTCTAGAGATTACAACGGTACAAACGGATTCGTCTCTACTCGAGATTCGCGAAAAGCCCGAAGATACACCACGTTCAGCGATTGCAAGTCGACGAGCACCTACGAAGGCAATCTTGGCCCTGGCAGCCACTACCCAGATTCTCGATCCAGTCTATTCGGCCTTGAATGATTACGCTTCGCTTATTGGAAGGAACATCACGGGCCTTCAGGAAGAAGACGGCCCTCGCGATATAGTCGTATTTGACAACGAGACGTTTGCCAACGAATCATCGCGAATGTCGGATGCTGAAGTGGCTAACCGCGATCGGCTAGAGTTGTTGGCACGAGCATATGTTGCAGGTCAGCTCTCTAACGAGGAGCAAGCGAGATTGACCATCGTTACCGAACGAGTGCGGCGCTTAATTCCGAGAGTAACAGTCGCGGATTTTGAGCGACTAGAACAAATCGCCGGGGACATAGAGCGGACCGGCTCGGAAGACGCTGAGCGCCGCCGACTCCTAGGTATTACTTAACCGATTTTCTCTTTGAATCCATTTGTTTATCCAAAGTCTCGACACAGGCGAAGGCTCAATCCTCCGTCTTATTCATATTATCCTTCCTATAAGTCGACGCTCAAAGAGGAGTTTCATTCTCAATGCGTTTACTGCCGTTTGCCTGATGGGCCAAAAGGTGCAGACACCTTTGGTGTTGACCATTACCGGCCTCAGTCAAAATTCCCGGAGTTAAAAGCGACATACCCAAACTTATTTTATGCGTGCAACTGCTGTAATAGACGCAAAGGACCATTCTGGCCGAGCGAAACCCAGTGGCGGGAGGGCCGGTTTATACCCAATCCTTGCGATCACATAATGTTCGATCACCTGAGATACCGTTCTGTCCGCGTCGAGCCAAGAGGTCCTGCAGGAAATCAAGCTGAGAAAATTCTGATGCTAAATGACGACGAATCTGTAAATTATCGTGAGTTAATTCTCGGACTGATAGCGCTTGCTGAACAAAAAAAACACCAACTTGAACAAACGATGCGAAGGATTGATGAACTCTTGAGATCGGCGACCGGTAATGAAGAACATCTAAGGAATAACAAACGGGAGACCGAAACAGCCTACAAAACGATACTCCAGCATTTATCCATGCTTGGTGCCGCGGAATAACACCAGATTTCTTTTGATTCTTGGAAATATTTGCCTTCAACGTGCGGCCCAAAACTCTCACTTCTAAGAAGGGATCCGGCGGCAGCCTCCGCAATTACAATAATTTTGTCGAAGTGACTTCGATCGGCGTAGTATGACCGCTTGAATCGCTTTAATCCTCCCGCCCCGCAGTCACCAGCGGCTCCAACGGTACTGACGGGTCGAGGGGATTCTTTTTTTGCGCGGCTTCGATGTAGCGATCGCCGTCTTCCTGCAGCATCAATCCTTCTTTAACGAGACCCTCGACCGCGTGTTTTACCGATTCGACATAAGCTTGATGGCTTGGATACCGTTCCTCCACCGACAAACGAGGATCTCCACTCTTCTCGCGTTCTGCCTTCGTGCGCGGGAAAGTGACGATGCAGCCGTTGGTAGAGAGAAGTTCTCCCTCGGCGAACCCTTCCTTTCGCAGCGCCCAGCCAAGATAGGTTCCCAACGGCACTTGCATGTCTGGATATCGCACTCCGCCCATGTCGTTGCCATCGGCGTCCACCTGCGGAACCTGGATCGGATATTCTTTTCCCGCCACTTTTTCCGGCGGGAGAACGCTCATGATGCCGCGCTCGTCAAAGTCGGGACCGTAGTTCCATAAAGGCAATCGACTCGGTGTCGCAGGAAGCTTCACGCCTGGAATTTTCGGAAACTGTTTGAGCGCCACTTCCGGTAACACCAGTGTTCCTTCCGACCGGCGCGGCACGCGGCTCGGCGGCGGTTGCTTGCCGGTGCTCGCCCAGCGATCCATCAATGCGAAGCACGCGCGCAAAAACGGTTGCGGCGAAATATTATTCGGCGGCAGCTGACCGATCCAGCGCGGATTGTCAGCAGCAATCGCGGCATGCGGCGCGCCGGTAAGCGCGTACATGCGCACGTTCGGCGGTATCTCGACATCGCTGCCGTCACGCGGATCGGTGTGCGTCATCGAACCATGCCGCTCCCAATATTCTCCGGCGGTGTGGCTGTGCACGATCAATGGATCGGTGTCGGGACGTTTGAGCACGCTGTCGACTTTTCCAGTGAACGGATCGGGTATCGGCGTGAAGTTGAAGGGGTAGCGCTCCGAGGGCCAGGAGTGCTCTTCATGCTGGCGCGGGTAGCGGCCGATCTGCGCGAAGCGCGTGTTGAAATAGAGGCGACCGATACCGGTGTGCGTGAGCACCGCTTCGAAAACCTTCTGCCCTTCCACGTCGCGATTCCAACCCTCGTAGATGTACTCGCGCGCAACGCGGCCGGCGAGAGAAGCGCCGTAGCCGTAGGCCTTATCGATAAATCCCGCGAGCGGATTCGCCACGCCTCCGGCGTCCGCGTTGCCATGGCGCAAGAAGGAAACAAGATCGCGCAAGCCAAGAAAGCCAAGGCCCATTACCCGCGATCCTTCGGTGTCGTAAATCAAGTCGTAAATCCAGCCTGTCCTGAAACCGCCCTTGACATAAAGATCGGTGTTGGATGGAGCGAGCTCGACCCTGCCATCCTTCATCTCCGCGCGGGCCAACTGCCAGTCGCCTTCGGGCACGGGAACTCGTGGATCGGCCTCCTTCTCACGTATGGTCAGCGTCGCCGTGGCGCGATCGAGCACCGGATAGCATTGAATATTAGCCGCACCGCTTACGGGCACGGAAAGAACGCCACGCTTGTCGGAAATAAATTCCTGGCGCACTTTTCCGCGGAGCGGCTGGCCGTTCTGGCGCGCCTCCGGCAGAAAGGCCGCGACGTTGTTGCCGCCGTAAACCAGATCGCCTTGCCAGCCGGCGCACACCACCGTGTAACCATGGCGATTGAGAAAGCCGTTACCGGCATAGCTTTGTTTTGACAGATCCACGCCGCCGCCGTCGTTCAGACGGGTAAACGCGCCGCGGCCGCCGCGATTGGAAAAGTCGAAAAGCAATTTTCGATTACCGCGGCTCATATCGACGGGCTTGATAATGTCGAGAACGGTTTTGAACTCGACCAGTCCTTCAGGGTTGCGCGGCACCAGATCCAAATCGACGACAAACGGTAGATTTTTCTCATCGGGATCGATGGCAAAGGATGCCATGCCCAAGAGTCGTTCATACGGGCCGGTGTTGCCGAAAGAAACGCCGCCGGCAAAAGGCGTCTTGCTGGTAAACTCGATAAAGATTTTGTTACGAGACATCGGTTTTCTCCTCCCTCGTTATCGCGCGCGCGGCGTCAACATTGATTTGCGCAAGCAGCCGCTCCTTAGCCGCGGACGCTAGCAAAGTAGCTTGAAACGGTCAACGAAATGCCGGTGCTTTTCAGTTTGACATGAAGATCGCTTGTTGAATACTGTTTGCTACGATTTCTTTCGCGCTGGTTTGGAGGAACGATCATGAACAGCACAAGCAACAGTTTAGATCCGGAAAAGCAGCCGGCTGTTGTACGTATGGATATGTATCACGAGTGGCGCAAGCGCGAGGGCGCGCCGCTGGTCGGAGGCGTTTACATCAAAGACATGAAGGCGGTGGAAGTCGGGCCGTGGCCGCGCAAGGGCGACGGCGTCAAGGGCGCGCTTTGTTATCTCGACGGCGACGACGAAGGTGACGAGCATGTGGTAGAGCTGCCGCCGGGCGGTTCCACGGCGCCGCTGCGCCATCTCTACACCGAGGCGATCTACGTTGTGTCGGGCCACGGTTCGACTTCGGTTTGGCGCGACCCGGCAGCAAAGCAAACGTTTGAGTGGGGACCCGGCAGTTACTTCGTATTGCCAACCAACGCGTGGCATCAATTTTTCAACGCCAGCCTGTCGCGCCCGGCGCGATGGTTTTCCGTCACCGATCTGCCGCAACTATTGCGCCAGTGGGCAAGCGAAGACTTCATCTTCAATAATCCCTACGATTTCACCGATCGCTATGCCGGCGGCTCCGACTATTTCACCGCCGAGGCCAAGCTCTACAGGGGACGGGTCTGGGAAACCAATTTCATTCCCGATATCAAGAAGCTGCCGCTCTACGAATGGAAGAGCCGCGGAGGCGGTGGCACCAACGCGTTCATGGTGATGGGCGCCGGCATGATGGAGTCGCACGTCTCGCGCTTCGAATCGGGCCACTATAAGAAAGGCCATCGCCACGGCCCCGGCGCGCACCTCTATATCACGGAGGGCGAAGGCTACGTGCTCACGCAGCGCGGCAAAGAGCCGCGTATCCGCTGCGACTGGCAAGAGGGCAGCCTCTATCTATCGGGCGCCGGCGAGGGACTGTGGCTGCATCAACACTTTAACGTCGGTTCCATCCCCGCCACCTACTTGGTGATGAACCAAGGCATCTCACGCAAGCACGCCGCCAACCGCTGGCAGGCAAGTCAATCCACCGTGCTGCGCCAAGGTGAAATCAGCGGCAAGAAAGGCGGCTACCAGGTCGAGTACGAGGACGAAGACCCGGAGATCCATCAAATCTTCGAAGCCGAGCTCAAAAAGCGTGGCATCACCTGCAAAATGAAAAACATGGTGCCGTGGTGCACCGGCGAGGCGGGAGCGGAGAGTTCCAAGGCATTTTTTCTTGACGAACATGGCGAGGTCGCATAGGTAACGCTGTGATCGACCAGGAACGACCTGGCGCGGCAAGCCGCAACCTAATCGGATTGACTCGCGCAAAGGCGCAAAGGGCGCCAAAGCGGGAGACGAAACAAAAATGGATGGATTTTTTACAGGAGGTAACGGAGATAACAGAAATAAATTAAAAACTCCGTTTCCTCTGTTCTCTCCTGTTAGAAGGAGTTGCTTTGAGTTCTTAGCGTCTTGGCGCGATCAAAAGAATCACGGTCTGAGGCTTAGAAAATTTGCGCAAGCCGCGAAAACTTTCAACTATAGTAGTAGGGAGCACGAAGTTTAAAATCACAATTTTCGAACGCTTCGTGTCCTTCGTGATCTTCGTGGTGATACGTAACAACGGGACTAAAAACCAATCGCTGAATAGTTCGGTGACTGAGACGTGATGCACGACATCCCACACGATCACGACCACGACGAGCAGGGGTTAGACGAAGAGACAGAACATCCGCTATGGAAACTCGATACGATCACGCTTACGAGCGTCGGTATCGACGTCGGCACTGCGACTTCGCAGATTATTTTTTCGCAACTGGTCCTGCGTCGGCTCGGCCGGGAGCTGTCCAGCCGCTTCGTCGTCACCCAGCGCGATACGCTTTATTTGTCGCCGGTTCACTTCACGCCCTATTGCGCGGAACGCGAACGCATCGACGATCAGGCACTCGGTCGCCTTGTCGACGCCGCCTACCGCGAAGCCGGCTTGAGCCCGCGTGACATCGACACAGGGGCGATCATCCTGACGGGCGAAGCAATCCGACGCGACAACGCGCGCGCCATCGCCGATCTGTTTGCCGCGCAGCGCGGCAAGTTCGTTTGCGCCATGGCGGGACACAACTTCGAGGCGCTGCTCGCCGCCCACGGCTCGGGCGCGGTGGCGCACTCTGCCGAACAGCAATGCCGAGTGCTGAACGTGGACATCGGCGGCGGCACCACCAAGTTGGCCGTGGCCGATCGCGGCCGCGTGCTCGGCACTGCGGCGTTTCACATCGGCGGGCGGCTGATCGCTACCGACGGCGCAGGGGCGATTACCGTGCTGGAACCCGGCGGCCAAGCACTGGCGCGGCAGATTGGCTTCGAGTGGCAGGTCGGCAGCCGACTAGTAAACGCTGATATCGAGCGCATAGCGAACCACATGGCGCGGGCGGTTCTCAGCCTTGTTCAAGACGAGAAACCAACGCCCGAGTTTGAGCGCCTCTGGCTGACAGCACCGCTCAGTGGCCCGAAGAATTACGACGCAGTTATCTTTTCCGGTGGCGTCGGCGAATATGTTTACAGCAAGGAGTCGAAATCGTTTGGCGACTTGGGCGCGCCGCTGGGACGATCGCTTCGACATCACATAAGTAACGGCACACTGCGCTGGCCGCTAGTGCCGGCGCGCGAGCGCATCCGCGCCACAGTCATGGGCGCGGCACAGCACACGGTACAAGTGAGCGGCAATACGATTCACCGCACCGACGAAAGTTTGCTGCCGCAAAAAAACCTGCAGGTGCTGCGGCCCGAAGTCGATTTGAGCGGCGAGATCGTCAGCGCCTTTGTCGCTGAGGCGATACTGAAACATTTTCGCACCTTCGATTTGGTCGAAGGACAAGCTGAAGTCGCTTTAGTGTTCCGCTGGGACGGCCCGCCGACTGCGATGCGCATTGGCGCGTTTTGCCGGGGCCTGATCGATGGCTTGCCAAATACCTTGAGTAACGGCCGGCCGATCTATCTCGTCTTCGACCATGACTTGGCGGGGTTGGTCGGCACGATTCTCCGAGATGATTACGCAATCGAGAATGCGTTGCTTTGTCTGGATGGCGTCACGCTCAGTGACTTCGACTTCATCGATCTGGGAAAAACCTTAGAGCCATCCGGCACGGTGCCCGTGACTATTAAATCATTGATCTTTCAGTTGTAACGCCAATCTCGAATCAAAATCCGAAAATCCGAATTTCTCCCTGTTTCTCTGAATTTCTTGGCGTCCTCTGCGTCTTTGCTGTAGCAAGGGGCAGGCCCCTGTGCCTGCCCTCCGGCAGGGCAACCACGGGGGGTTGCCCCTACTCATGCCGCGGCAACTTCGCCGCATCCGTACCGGCGATATATCCCTGCGTGGCGCAGCGGCCCATGCCATGCTGATTGAAGCCGCCGGCCGACTCGCCGGCACAATAAAGTCCGGGGATAACCTGGCCGTTCATGTCGATCACCTGGCACTTCGCATTGATTCTTAAACCTGCACGCGTGTCGTGCACCACCGGCGTCCCCCACGCGGCATAGAACGGTGGTGTTTGAATCTTGTACTTCGGCTCCGGCTTGCCGAAGTCTATGTCCTCGCCACGATCGGCCATCGAATTGTAGCGCTCTACCGTCGCTTGCAAAGTCTCACCCTTCATCGGCTTCGCCTGATACTCGTTCTTGATCGCGGCAGCGAGCTCTTCGAGCGTTTTCGCGGAAAAGAAATAACCGTCCGTATCGACGTGCGGCGGCGTGACCTTCCATCCTTCGCGTTGTACCGCGTCCGCGTCAAAGATCGCCCACACAGGCCCGGCGCAATAGTCAGGCGGCTCCGAATACTCGTTCATCGCCAGCGCCGCGTGCGTGAAATTGTGCTTCGTCGGATTATACTTAACGTTTTCGGCGTTGCGAAAGTCGTTGGGCGTATAAGGCGTAACTTGACCGCCGAGGTTACCGTGGGGAACATCTCCTTTGGTCTCGTCGTAAAATCGCTTGCCCACTTGGTTGACGAGAATTAAGTCCTGCCAATCCTTCACGTTGAAACCGGTTGCCTTCACCAACGGAAAAATCGGGCTCTCTAGCTTCCACGTCGTGTAATTGTACTTGGTTGCGAGAGCGCGTTGGGTGCGCATGGTCGCGCCGTTTTCCAGTGTTTGGTTAGCCAGGCCCCACAGCGACGCGCCGATGGCCATCGCGGCGAGCTCGCCGCTCGCGTCTTGATAAGTATAGGGCTCACCGCCAACCTGGATCACCGGGGTTAGCCGCGGATCGAACATACGGCGAAAATTGATATCGCTGGTGCTGCCGCCGGTGGCAATGATGACGGCTTTACGCGCGTGCAGATTCATCGTTGGCTGGCTACTTTCAATGTTGCCTTCCGAGCGAAAGCCTTTCAGCGGCGTCGTTGCGCCGGGCATGATTCTTGGCGTGTGCTCCGCGGTGATGCCGATCACGCGCCGAGTTTTTCGCTCTGTCGATGGCTCGCGGATGATGCCGGTCATTTTATAGTTGAGCAAAAATCGCACGCCCTTGGCGCGCGCGCTTGCTTCTAATGGCCGGATCACGCCCGTTCCAGCGGCAGCGTTGGGACTTTCCAGCCCGGCGCCCTTGGTCCAAAACGCATGGTTTTCTCTCGGTGCAGAGTTACCCGTCGTCGATGCGCCATGATTGTCCGGAGCTTTATCAGTGAACTCAACGCCGTTGGCGAGTAAAAATTCATAGGTCAGCGCGCAATGATCGGCGAAAGCCCGCATCACGGCCCGATCGTTGTAGCGGAAATCCGGCGATCCGTTTGGTTGGACGATCGACCAATCCGTGAGGTCAGAAAACACGGTGTCCGGCGAATCGGCAATATTATATTTCTTCTGCGCGCTCGTGCCGCCGCCCAATGCCATATGGCCGCCGCTCAAGATCGCGTGCCCGCCGACGTCATAATTCGTCTCGACGACGATGACGGATGCGCCGCCCTCGATCGCCTTGATGGCGGCAGGAAGCCCAGCCGCCCCCGAGCCGACGATCACGACATCCGCTTCCAGGTCCCAACTTCGATCATTATTCGTTGCTGCTTGTGCCATCGCTCCGTCCTTCACCTAAAGTTCAGAATCGATTACAACTCTAAAAGTCAAAATACAACTATGAGGTCAATTTGAATGACACCCAGTTCTTGCGACAAACGTCTGGGCTATGGTATCGGCATCCTGCAGAGTGTGGGCGCAGTGTCTCGGTCGATGACGCCCGGTTATATGACCTGGAGTACCGGCATGAACTCAGATAACGTTCATTACAGGAACTAAGACGAGAAAATGTGAGGAGCGACCAACATGGCCCCTTCGAATTCAACCAAATACAACGTCGGCGGCGTTGCTCTGGACCGCCCCTTTAAGATTCGCCGTCTGGGTCACTTCGGTTTCAACGCCGCGGACTTAGAGGCGAGCAGGCGCTTTTACTTCGATCTGCTGGGCTTTTTTGTCACCGAACCGGCGGGCGCTGGGTTCTTCGGCAGGCATGCGGGCGATCACCACTCCTTCGCCTTGTTCGACAAAAAGAAGTTTAACGAGCGTCAATACGCCGGACAAAACGCCAAACATTTTCGTCCCGAGAACGACATCAACCAAATCACCTGGCAAGTCCAGAGCATCACTGAGATGGCAGAGGCGAGCAAATACTTTCGCGAGCTCGGGGTCGAGATCATGCGCGAGGGCCGCGCCGGAGGGGGAGGATCTCAATTTCATCTCTACGTGTGGGCGCCGGACGAACAGATCTTTGAGCTGTACTACGGTATCGAGCAGATAAACTGGAATGGCTACGCCCGGCCTGCGCCGATGCGACACGGCACACCGAATCCACCCAATGAGCCTCAGCTTCCCGACTATGAGCTCGTCCGCGCTGATATCGAGAAAGGC
>Ga0184612_10001072_pt1 | contig 13149 bp, 12 predicted proteins | sample PLM3_60_coex_FD_133163 | JGI IMG/M metagenome (GOLD analysis project Ga0184612, IMG submission 133163) | Groundwater sediment microbial communities from an aquifer in East River, Colorado, USA - PLM3_60_coex | ecosystem: Environmental > Terrestrial > Soil > Riparian zone | place: USA: East...
GGTCGTGACGAACGCGAGCATCGTGGCCAGGTGGAGGTCGGGCGCGATCATGCCCACGCCCTTCGCGCAGCCGCCCACCCGGTATGGGCCGCGCTCGGCTTGAGCCTGCTTGGGCCTGGTATCGGTGGTCATGATGGCCTGGGCGAAGCTCTCGCCGCCCTCCGGCGAGAGCGAGCCGGCCAACCCGGGGAGCGCCGCGAGCAGCTGGTCCATGTGGAGCGGCTCGCCGATGACGCCGGTCGAGCAGGCCAGCACCGCCTCGGGCCCGATGCCGAGCAGCTCGGCGGCCGCGGCCGTCGAACGCTCGGCGTCGTTGTCCCCCGACAGGCCGGTTCCGGCGTTGGCCTGGCCGCTGTTGACGAGTACCGCCTGGGCTCCGCCCCTCGACAGCCGTTGCCGCGATAGGCGGACCGGCGCCGCGGCGAACGCGTTGGTGGTGAACAGCCCGGCGGCCGAGCGGCCCTCGTCGGCGACCAGCAGGCCGAGGTCAGGCCGCCCGGAGGGCTTCATGCCGGCCGTCACGCCGGCTGCGCGGAACCCCCGGGCGAACGTCACGCTCACGGGTACACCGCCGTCGCCGGGAGCCCGGCGGTCTGCTCGAATCCGGCCATCAGGTTCATGTTCTGCACGGCCTGGCCGGCGGCCCCCTTCACCAGGTTGTCGAGGGCGCCGACGACGATGGCCCTCCCGGTCCGGGGATCCGCAACGGCTTGGAGCTCGACCAGGTTCGACCCCCGGGTCCGCTTCGTGTCCACCATGTCGCCCGGAGGAAGGGCCCGGACGAACGGCGCATCCGCGTAGGCGGACGCGAGGCAACCGGTGAGTGAATCGGTCGTAGCGCCGGCGCCGAGCGGCGCATAGCACGTCACCAGCACGCCCCGAACGGAGGGGACGAGGTGCGGGACGAACGACACGGTGGCAGGGATGCCGGAGGCCAGCTCGAGGGCCCGTTCCATCTCGGGGGTGTGCTGGTGCTTGGGGAAGCGATAGGGGCGCACGCTGTCCTCCGTCGCTGCGTACGAGGTGGCCTCGGCGACCGCCCTGCCCGCGCCCGACAGCCCGGTCTTGCCGTCCACCACGATCGGCCCGGGCCCGATCAACCCGGCCGACAGGAGCGGGGCGAGGCCCAGGACGACCGGCGTCGGGTAGCACCCCGGGTTGGCCACGAGCGATGCCTCCGCGATGTCGCCGGCGAAGAGCTCGGGCAGCCCGTAGACCGCCTTCTCCAGCCAGGCCGGCGAGGGGTGCTCGAAGCCGTACCAGTCCGGATACGCGCTCGCCGGGAGGCGGAAGTCGCCGGCCAGGTCCACCACCCGAAGGCCGGCGTCCAGCAGGACGGGGGCCAGCGTCGCGCTGGCCCCGTGCGGGAGCGACAGGAACGCGAACGACGCCTGTTCGGCCGCGGGGCCTGCATCGAGGGGAGCCAGCACCCATCCACCGACGGGAGAGGCGGCGAGGTGAGGATGGACCTCCCCCACGGTGCGGCCGGCCGACTCGTTCGCCGCGAGATGGCCGAGCTTCACCCGTGGATGCGCCAGGAGCAGGCGCACCAGCTCGCCCCCGGCGTAGCCGGAGGCGCCGAGGACAGCCACGCGCACCCTGGCGCTCTCATCCACCATGCTGCATATTCATGCACAGGATGCATGAACATGTCAACGGCGTCTGTCGGCGGCTCCGACGCCTCGAGCCCGGCTACTCCTCGGGGCGGTCGAACCGAAGGCCGCTGAGCCCCTGCTCCGCCCGCTCGATGGCCCCGGCCAGCCAGGCGCCGTCCTGCGGGCCTCGTTCGTCCTGCCGGGGGAACATGAACTGGTTCAAGGTCTCGTCGGAGCCGAACTGGATCCCCTTGGTTGCCAGGTACTCCCCCACCGCGAACTCCCACGTGAAGAGGGCGGTCCCGTCCTCGGAGGCTTGCACCGTGTAGGTCATGTAGCGGTTCGGCTGGGCGACGAACACGCGAGCGCCGCTCGGCTCGCCTCCGGTCGCGGGACGGAACCCCAGCGCGTCGAGGGCCTCGCGGAACTCCATGCGAAGGAGCCTACGGCGAGGACGGGCCGCGGTGCCGGATCACGGCAGCGCGTTCAGCACGCCGTCCGTGACGCCCGGCACGGCCGGCGGCGGCGCCTCGCCGCCGCCGGCCCGTGCCCTCGACACCGATCCCCTGGCCTTGCCGAGTTGCGAGCGGAACTCGTCGGCCCCGTTCGCGATCATGGTCGCGGCCCGGGCCATCTTGTTCTCGAGGATCCCCTCCATCGCGTCGAGGAGCGAGCCCACCTCCGCCAGCGCGGCCTGAACGTCACCGGCGTCGCCGAACCGGGCCACCAGGCTGTACAGGAACAGGAGCACGGGGAGCGCCGTCGAGTACGGGACGATGACGACGCCCCTGGAGAACGCGTCCGCATGTGCCCGCTTCAGGACCTGGTAGGCCGCATCGGGAACGGCGGCGACCGCCACCGGCGCCGTCAGTGCCGGGTCGAGATACTGCGCCACCTCCCGGGCCCGGAGGGCCACCACCCGCTCGACGTCGCGGGCCCGGGCGTCGAGCTCACCCGGATCCTCTGCCGCCTCCAGGGCCTCGAGCTCCGCCAGCGCGGACCACTTGGAGTCGACCGGCAGTCGCCGGCCGTCGGGGAGCAACAGGCCGAACTCGACCACCTTGCCGTTCACCTTGAAGTCGGTGACCAGGATCCCCGGTGGGAGCTGGGCGAGGTGCTGGCGGAGGACGTTCTCCCCCGCCCGGCCTTGAGCGGCGCCGCCGGCCAGGACCGTCGACAGGCGCCGCACGACGCCCCACGCCTCGCCGTCTCGTTCACGGCGCTCCTGTTCCCTGATCGAGAGCTCGTGCAGGGCCCGCCGCGCCCCCGCCACCTCCTCGTGAAGCCGCTCGGCCAGGGCGTCCCGAACCCCGACCGCGTCGGCCAGCCGCCGGAGGTCGGCGGACTGCACCTCCAGCCGGGCCTCCAGGCGCGTGGCTCCCACCGGCTCCTCGGACCCATGACTCCCGACTCGGCGAGACGCCATCAGGAATGCGCCCACGGCGAGCCCGGCCGCCAGCCCCACGATCGCGAAGCCGAGCGAAGTCACGGCGGCCCTCGGTCTGCTCGCATGCGTTCCTCGTTCATGGGCCAACCGTAGGGGGAGGGTGTGACAGGTCCCGGGGTGGCGGTGCGTCGTCCGGCGATTCGTTTCGGGGAAACGGGTGTGGTACAAGGGTCGCCTGGTCACGAAGAGGGGGTGGACGAGATGTCCGCAACTCGTCGTCTGGTCACGCTGTGCTTCACCGTCCCGCTCGCGGCGTTGTTCCTGCTGGTGCTGGCCGCGCCGGCCTGGGCCGCCGACGCCGGCAAGAACGAACCCCAGATCGTGTTGACCGGCCATGCGGTGGTCTCCGCGGGCCAGACCGTCGGCGATGTGGTGATCTTCAACGGTCCGGCCACCATCGACGGGACCGTGCGAGGCTCCGTCACCTCCTTCAACGGCGACGTGTCGATCTCGGGCACGGTCACCGGCGACGTGACCTCGTTCAGCGGTGACGTGACCGTGGCCTCCGGGGCCAGGATCGGAGGGGACCTAGTGAGCCAGTCGGCGCCGAACATTGCCTCGGGGGCCACGATCGAGGGCGACCGCCGGCGGGTGAATACCGACGTGATCCTCGGCCGCATCACCTGGATCAGCCGGTTCGCCGTGTGGGTGGCCGTCTCGGTCTCGATCCTGGTGCTCGGCGTGTTGCTGCTCCTGTTCGCCCCCCGAGCGGCCGACGCGGTCGCCGCGTCGGCTGTGCAGCGGATCGGGCCATCGATCGGGTGGGGGCTCGGACTCTTCTTCGGCATCCCCATCGTGGCCGTGATCGCCCTGGTGACGATCGTCGGCATCCCGTTCGGACTTGGGATGTTTCTTGCCCTCGCCCCGCTCTACGCGCTCGGCTACACGGCCTCGTGCTTCGCGCTGGGGCGGGCCCTGATCAAGCCGCCGAGGACCCGGTACCTGGCATTCCTGGCCGGCTGGGCCATCGTGAGGGTGGCCTCGCTCATCCCGTTCCTCGCCGGCTTGGTGTGGTTCGTGGCCGTGGTGTACGGGCTGGGCATCCTGGCGGTCGCGGCTCGCCGGAGGGAGAGCGCGGTGAGCGTTGCGGCGCCGACCGTCGCGCCGGGGACGATGCCTCCGCCACCGCCGCCGGCTCCGGCCTGATGGCCGCGCTAGCATCGGCGGCATGACCACGCCTCCGGCCATCCACATGGTCCACGTGGCCGGCACCCACCGGGAGGTGGGGGGGCAGATCGGCGCCGCCTGCGCCGACGTCCTGCGGGAGGCGGTGGAGTTCGACGCCGAGATCCCCCCGGGGCGGACCCGCGCGGACCAGCTGGCGCTGGCCGACCGGTACCGGCAGGTCACGGCCGGGGCCCACCCCTGGTACCTGGACGAGGTCGAGGGGGCGGCGGAAGCTGCCGGGGTCGACCCCCTGGCTCTGTTCGCCTGCACCACCGAGGAGATCTGGTACGAGCCGCGCACCCACGCCCTGAAGGGCCGGTGCAGCGACCTGGTGGCCGTGCCGCCCGCCACCGCCGGCGACCGCGTCCTGGTCGCCCACAACAACGACATGCACCGCAAGTACCAGGAGCAGCTCGTGGCGATCGAGTGGCAGGTAACCGGCGACCCCGTCGTGCTCACCATCGGCAACGGCATCTGGATCAGCGTGGGATGGAACTCCGCGGGGCTCTCGCTCACCGGCAACGAGCTCTCCCCGAACGACGAGCGGATCGGGGTCCCCCGCGAGATCCAGGTCCGCTCCATGCTCCGTAGCCCGACCCTGGACATGATGGTGGGCGAGGCCCTCCGCCACGATCGCGCGTCGTCCTACAACAACGTGCTCGTCTCCCGCCAGGGCGAGGTCGCGAACGTCGAGGGCTCGGCCATGGCCGCCGAGATGACCGGACCCGACGAGCGAGGCCACCTCGTCCACACCAACCACTACGTCTGCGATCGCATGCTCGGCTACGAGGGAGATCCCGAATACGCCGGGCATTCGGCGATCCGGTACCAGCGGGCGTCGGAGCTCCTTCAGGCGGCGGAGCCCGGCACGGTCACGGCAGAACGGCTCCGGACGATGCTGTCCGACCACGAGAACCCGCCCGACGCCCTGTGCCGGCACCCCGAGCTGTGGGGAGGCGACACGGCCACCGCGTTCTGGTGTGTCGCCGACGTGACCGACATGCGGATCGAGTTCGGCCGCGGCAACCCCTGCGACTCGGTGGCGCAGGAGTACGCGTTCGCGTAGCGGCTCGCCGCGGGGGATGTGGAGGCCGAGCTTCACGGGCCCTCAGGCTGGCTGTAGGTCCCCGTCCCGATCGGGCGGCCGCTCGCCCGGCTTTCACTAGGATGGAGGCCCATCTACCATAGGCGATGATGCCCCAGGGACCCGCCTTCCTCGACCTTCCCCCGCGGAGCGCGAAGCCGCGGCTCGCGGGCCTCACCCACGTCCTGGACAAGGGTGCATCCCTCCCCGAAGTCGAAGCCCTGCTGCGCAGGGCGAGCGATCACATCGACCTGTGGAAGCTCGGGTGGGGCACCGCGTACCTCGACCCCGACGTGTCGGAGAAGGTCGTCGTCCTCGCCGCCCACGGCGTACGGGCCTGCGTAGGCGGCACGCTCCTCGAGGTCGCGTGGGTCCAGGACCAAGCGGAGTCCTGCCTGGCCTGGGCGGCCGAAGCCGGGTTCGACTGCGTCGAGGTGTCGAACGGGGCGGTGGGTATGCCGCTCGCCGAGAAGCGACGCCTGATCGGGGAGGCGTCCCGGCGGTTCACGGTGCTCTCCGAGGTCGGCTCCAAGGACCCCAGCGTCCCCGTCTACGCCGGCGCGTGGGCCGAGGAGTTGGCCGGCGACCTCGCGGCCGGGGCGACCTGGGTCCTGACCGAGGGGCGGGAGAGCGGGACGGTCGGTCTGTACCGGCCGGACGGCTCGGTGCGCGAGGACGTGGCAGAGGCGGCCGCGGCCGCCGTGGGCCTTCCCCGGCTCATCTTCGAAGCACCTTTGAAGGACCAGCAGGCGTGGTTGATCAACCGGTTCGGCCCCGAGGTGAACATCGGCAACGTACCGACATCCGACATGATCGGGCTGGAGGCCCTTCGTCTCGGGCTCCGAGCCGACACCGTGGCCCTCGCCCGGCGGGCCGGCCGGGCCGAGGTGGAGGCGGAGGCTTGACGCTCCTATGAGCAACCTCGTACCTCGCCGGTACCGCGGCGTATCGGTGGCGCGGGTCGACGTGCCCCTTACCGAGGCCGGCCTGCGCGACCACTTCCTCGGCCGGGAGGCGTACCGGCGGACCGAGTACGTGGTGGCGCGCCGGGGCGAAGAGACGGCCGTGCTCCAAGTGAACAAGGCCTCCGACGACGACCTCTTCTCCCCGATCGTGTCCGTGGAGGTCCTCGCCAGAGCGGGCGAGACGGCGTACGTGGTCGCGCCGGACGTCGACACCGGGGTCCCCACGCAGCTCTGCCGCACAGCGCTGGATCGCGCGCCGGGAGCCCGGTGCGTCGTCGTCGCCGGCCGCTACGAGCACGTGAACTTCATCCTTGACCCGGCGCCGGTCCCGGTCCGGGTGGTGGAGGTGGTACCGCCGGAGCCACCGAAGCTCATCGATCAGGTCCGACGGGTGCTGGAGGTGGCCGAGAACCTCCCCCCGGTCGAGCTACGGCCGGAGGTCGTCGACATCCTCGAGCTGGCGAAGCATCGGCCGACCCACTCCTATCTCTTTCCCTGCCGGGGCTCCGGCGCGGCGCCGCCCGGGGCTGAGGTCGCCTACCTCGACGAGCGGCCGCCCCGAGCGGACTGGGTGCTCGTCGGGTGCGAGCGCTCGCGGCAGATCCACCGCCACGTCTACGGCGACGAGCCGCCCTCGGTGGAGCTCTGCCCCAGGGAGCTGGCCGGCCCCGCCGCCGAGTTCACCCTGACGAAGTGCTGCCTGCTCGAAGACCGGATCGAGCAAGACGACCGCACCGTCGTGGTGCCGTGGGGGGCGAGCCTGGCGGAGGTGCGGGAGGGGCTGGGGCTCCTCCTCTCGGTCGCGGAACCGGCGTGGGCTCCCGCGTAACCGACTGGGCCCTGTACGGGCACCTGTGGGGCACCGACGAGCTCCGAACCGTGTTCGACGAAGAGCCCCATCTCCAGGCCTGGCTCGACATCTTGGTCGAGCTGGCCCGGGCCCAGTCCGACCTCGGCATCGTGCCGAAGGACGCCGCCGGAGCCATCGCCGCCATCGCGAGGGTGGACCGGCTCGACCTCGACTTCGTGGCCGAAGAGACCCGCCGCACCGGCCATTCGACGCTGGGACTCATCCGGGGGCTGCAACGCATCCTGCCACCGGAGGCCCAGCAGTGGATCTACTACGGCGCCACCGTCCAGGACCTCACCGACACGTGGACGGCGCTCGCCATGAATAAGGTCGGGGCCGTCGCATGGCGCGACCTCCGGGCCATCGAGCGGTGCTGCCTCGACCTCGCCGTGCATCATCGGGACTCGGTGATGGCGGGACGGACCCACGGTCAGCCCGGCGCGCCGATCACGTTCGGCCTGAAGGCGGCGGGGTGGGCCGACGAGGTTCGCCGGCACCTCGACCGGCTCCGCGATGGGGCGACGCGGTGGCTCGTCGGGCAGCTCGGCGGCGCCGTGGGGACCCTGGCGTTCTTCGGGGACCGCGGGCTCGAGCTCCGCGAGGCGTTCTGCCGGCGGGTGAGCCTGGCCGATCCCGGCATCTCGTGGCTGACATCGCGGGACCGGCTGTCCGAGTTCGTTGGCCTCCTGGCGATGATCGCCGCGACCCTCGCCCGGATCGGGACGGAGGTCTACGAACTCCAGCGCCCCGAGATCGGCGAGCTCCGCGAACCGGCCTCGCCCGGGGCGGTGGGGAGCATCACCATGCCCCACAAGCGGAACCCGGAGGCGTCCGAGCACCTCGTCACGCTGTCCCGGCTGGTCCGGGCCCAGGCGGGCGTGATCCTGGAGGGCATGGTGCAGGAGCACGAGCGCGACGGCCGGGGATGGAAGGCCGAGTGGGTGGCGTTCCCCGAGGCTTGCCTCCTCACCGGCGCCGCCCTCTCGTTCGCGAAGTGGATCCTGTCCGGCCTGGAGGTGGACAAGGAAGCCATGCGGCGGAACCTCGACGCCGCCCGAGGGTCTTTTGCGTCGGAGCGGGTCCTCGCCAGGCTCGCCCCGGCCCTCGGCAAGCACCGGGCCCAGTCGCTCCTCCATGACGTGCTCGCGGCCGTCCGGGAGGAGGGCGGCTCGTTCGAGGACGCCCTCGCGGCCTCGCCCGAGATCGCCGAGCACCTGGGCCCCGACGAGGTGCGCGAGCTCGTGTCCCGCCCCGACCCGGGAGCCGCCGGGGCCATGGTCGACCTCATCGTGCGTCGGGCCGAGGAGGCACGGGCCGGCGAAACCGACGAGTGGCCGTGACCCTCCCACCCCGGTTCCCCCTGGCCGCCCTCCCCACGCCGCTGCGGCGCGCGGAGCGCCTAGAGCGGGCCCTTGGGGGACCGCCGATCTTCGTGAAGCGCGACGACCTCACCGGCTTCGCCGTGGCGGGGAACAAAGCCCGCAAGCTCGAGTTCCTGGTGGCCGACGCGTTGTCGGGCAGGTGCGACGTGCTCGTGACGGGCGGGGGCCCGGGATCGAACCATTGCCAGGCCACGGCGGCGGTGGCCGGTGTTGCCGGGATGGCCTGCGTCCTCGTCCTGTACGGCGAGCCTCCGGCGAGGGAGCACCGCAACCTTCGACTGGCCCGGGCCTTCGGGGCCGAGGTCAGGTTCACGAACGACCCCGAGCGAGGCTCGGTCGACCGAGGCCTGGAGGAGGCGGCGACCGGGCTCCGCGACGCCGGGCGGGCGCCCTACGTCATCCCCCGCGGCGGCGCCTCGGCTCTGGGGGCGGTGGCCTACGCGCTCGCCGCCGACGAGCTCGCCCAACAGCTCCAGGCACACAGTGTTGAACCCGGGGTCGTGGTCGTGGCAGCCGGATCGGGCGGGACCCAAGCGGGCCTGGTGGCCGGAGCCGTGGCCCGCGGCTACCCATGGCGGGTCGTCGGGGCGGCGGTCAGCAGGCCCGTGGACGAGAGTCGCGAGCGGGTGCTCGACCTGGCCCGCGGGTGCGCCGGCCTACTTGGAACGCCCGAAGCCGGCGAGGACGACGTTGACGTCCGCGACGCCCGCGGCCCCGGCTACGGGCTGCCGTCGCCCGAGGGCGTCGCGGCGGCGCGGCTCGCCGCGGAGACCGAGGGGTTGCTGCTCGACCCGGTGTTCACGGCCAAGGCCTTCGCCGTTCTCGTCTCGATGATCCGCGATGGGCTCGATGCCCCGGCCGTGTTCGTCCATACCGGTGGCCTGGCGTCGGTCCTTTCCGAAGGAGGGTTGTGGGATGCGTAGCCAAGAGTCCGGGCCCTCCCAGGAGGCGCCGGCGCCCGAGCTGATCGAGTCCGGGTTCGCCTTGGAGGTGGCCGATGCCGAGCTCCTGCACACCGGGCTGAACCTGGCCGACATGGCCCACGTGCTGGTCCTGCTGGAGCAGCGGGTGATCCCGGAAGACGCGGCCGGGCGGCTCCTGCGGCTCCTGCTCGAGGCCCACGCCACCGATGCCGGGGACTTCCCGTACGACCCGGCTTTCGGCGATCCGTACAACTGCCGGGAGCGGTACTTCGCCGAGCGCCTGGGGAACGACGCCGGCTGGCTCCACGCGGGGAGGCCGCGAAGGGAGGCCGGCCGCATTGCCCTTCGCATCGGCCTCCGGCGACTTGTCGTGGGGCTGGTCGTGGACACCGCCGACTTCATTTCCGCCGTCGGGGAGGTCGCCGAGCGCCACGCCGAGACGTTCCTCCCCGACCAGACCTACCTCCAACAGGCCCAGCCGTCCACGTTCGGCCACTACGTCCTGGCGTTCGCGTTCCCGGCGATCCGGGACGCCGACCGCCTGCGGCACGGCCTGGAGTGGGTGAACCGCAGCCCTGGCGGGGCGGGGTGCGTGAACGGGAGCCGTCTCCTTCTTTCCCGCGCGCGGGCCGCGGAGCTGCTGGGGTTCGGCGCCGTGATCGAGCACACTCGCGACGCGATGTGGCAGACCGACGGGCTCATCGACCTGCTCGCTACGGCGGCCAGCCTCATGACCAACATGAGCAAGCTCGCCGAGGACCTCGAGATCTGGGACAGCCAGGAGTTCGACTTCGTGGACCTCGCCGGGCCGTACACGCGGGCGAGCATCCTCATGCCGCAGAAGCGGAACCCGTACGCGCTGTCGATCGTCCGCGGTGCAGCCGGCGTCCTCATCGGGCGCCTGTCGGGGTTCCTGTCCGTGGTGAAGACGCCGTCGGCCCGGAGCGACAACCTGATCTTCGCCTACGGCGAGGTACCGCGGGCGCTGGAGCTGGCCCGCCGGGTCAGCCGGCTCATGCGGGGCGTCGTGGCCACCCTTCGGGTGAACCCGGATCGGATGTGGGAGTCGCTCGTGTCGGGGTTCTCCCAGGCCACCGACCTGGCAGAGTACGTCATGCAGACCTGCGGGATCGACTACCGGAGCGCGTACGTCGTCGTCGGCTCGGCGGTCCGGGGAGCGAGCCGCCTGGGCCTTCGCGGCATCGACCTCACCGGCGCCATGCTCGACCAGGCCGCGGTCGACACGATGGGCCGCTCCCTGGATCTGGCCGGACGCGATCTGGCCGAGGTCGTGGATCCGCGGGCCATCGTCCTCACACGGACCTCGCCGGGCGGCGCTGCACCCGAGGTGGTGCGCGAGATGGCCGCGTCGTGCACCCGGGAAGCGGACCGGCTCCGATCGGAGGCCGTGCGGGAGCAACAGGCCATCGACGCAGCGGAGGCCGCCCTGATCAGCCGGGTGACGGGACTGGCGCGGGGGTGACGGGGCCCTGGCCCACCACGAACTCCATCTCGGGCTCCCCGCGGAGCGTGTTCGTCACGTAGCAGTATCCGATGGCCGGTTCGAGGAGCGATTCGAGGACCTCGCGCGGGTGGCTGGAATGGACCTCGACCCGGAGGCGAGAGAACCGCAGGCCTTCGTAGTCGGCGTTGACGGTGACGGAGAGGTCGGGAAGCGCGATCCCTCGTTTCTTCGCCGCATGCGCCACGGCTAGCGTGAAGCACGACGCGAGCGACGTGACGAAGACCTCGGTCGGCATGGGACCCGCGTCGGTCCCCCCGTACTCGGCAGGCTCGTCGACCACGATCTCGAAGTCGCGGACCGGCACCCGGCACCGGTATCCGCCCTCCCAGTAGGCGGTAACCTCCACGCTCATGAAGTCTAGCCCCGACCGCGACGACCCCCCGCCGAAGGTCACGCTCCCCGATGAGGTTCGCGTAGTGAACGTCGGCTTGTCGCTCCTCGGCGACGCGATCCGGCAGCAAGGCGCCGCGGCCGTCGACGTGGACTGGCGGATCCCGGCGGGCGGACGCGAGGACCTCGTCGCCGCACTGGCCCGCCTGTACGGGCCGCTCGCCGGACGCATCGACGCCGCCAACGCAGAAGCCGTTCGGCGCCTCGACGAGGGCTCGCCGGCCGTCATCGGGATCGGTTCCGCGCTCGACGAGGTGCCCGGGATGGAAGCGGCGATGGTCCTTCATCCCGGTCCGCCCCTGCCGTGGGAGGAGTTCTGCGATCCACTGAAGCGCTCGGTCCGGGCCGCGGCGATGGCCGAGGGATGGGCCTCGTCGCCGGAGGACGCCGAGGCGCTCGTGGCCGGCGGCAAGGTCCGGCTCGACGCCGCCAACCACCACCGGACCGTCGTGCCGATGGCCTCCGCGCTCGGACCCTCGGCTCCGGTGTTCGTCGTGGAGAACGCAGACGGCGGGAACCGAGCGCACTCGGCCGTCAACCAGGGTCCCGGGAAGACGCCGTGGTTCGGCGTCGAGACGCAGGAGGCGGTGCAGCGCCTCGTGTTCCTGCGGGATGCCGTGGGGCCGGTCCTCGCGGCCGCCGTCCGCGCGGCCGGGCCGATCGACGTGTTCTCGCTCGTGGCTCAGGGCCTCCAGATGGGCGACGACTCGCACATGCGGACCCAGGCCACCACGAACCTCTTGCTCCGTCACCTCCTCCCGTTCCTGGTCGAGGTGGATCACCCGGCCAGGACCGACGTGGCGCGCTTCCTCTCCGCGAACCACCTCTTCTTCCTGAACATCGCGATGGCCGCCGCCAAGGCTGTGGCCGACTGGGCGGCCGAGGTGCCCGAGTCGAGCGTGGTCGTGGGGATGGCCCGGAACGGCACGACCTTCGGCGTTCGGATCGCCGGCGCGGGCGACGAGTGGTTCGTCGCGGCCGCGCCGCCCGTCGGTGACGCCCTGTACCACGCCGGGTTCGGTCCGGACGATGCCGCGCCCGACATCGGCGACAGCGCGGTGCTCGAGCTGGTGGGCCTGGGCGGGGCGGCCGCCGCCGCGTCGCCCGCGGTCGCCGCGTTCGTGGGCGGCACGATGGCCGACGCGGTGGCCACCACCGAGGCCGTGCAACGGATCTGCGCCGGTCGGAGCGGCCGCTTCAAGCTCCCCTTCCTCGACATGCGGGGCTCGCCGATCGGCGTCGACGTCAGGAAGGTCGTGGAGACGGAGATCACGCCGGCCATCAACACCGGCATCCTTCACGCGGACGCCGGGACCGGACAGGTGGGGGCCGGCGTGGCCCGAGCGCCGATCGACTGCTTCAGCCAGGGCCTGCTGGCGCTCGACGCCGCCCTTCGGTGAAGGCCACGCTCGCCGGCCTCGGCGCGGAGGAGGCCATGGCCGGTGGCGGCGAGGGACGCGTGATCGCGTCGTTCCCGAACGCCGTCTACGCCTCCCTGCCCGGCGGCATCCTCGTCCTGGTCGCCCCCGACGTGCACCCGGGTCCCCTGTACCTGGTGCTCGACGGGCCGCCCCCGGAGGTGCCGGCGGGTGCGGCGATCCGGGCCGAGGCTGGGCATCTTCGGGCCGGCACGGCCGACATCTCCTTGGGCGAAGCCCGGGCCTGGGCGGGCCCGCTCCCCTCCCCCGCCGCGCTCGGCCGAGGCGCCGTGCTTCTTGCCGAGGTGGCCGGGGAGCTCGCGACCCGCTCCGCGCTCCACGCCGACCCGTTCCGGGACCGCGCCGCCCGGGCTCGTGCGTCCCTCGAGGTGGGCGACCTCAC
>Ga0184612_10001073_pt1 | contig 13146 bp, 10 predicted proteins | sample PLM3_60_coex_FD_133163 | JGI IMG/M metagenome (GOLD analysis project Ga0184612, IMG submission 133163) | Groundwater sediment microbial communities from an aquifer in East River, Colorado, USA - PLM3_60_coex | ecosystem: Environmental > Terrestrial > Soil > Riparian zone | place: USA: East...
CGCGGAGACGCCGGCGTCGTTCGAGCCGACGCTGGACTACGTCGTGGTCAAGGTGCCGCGGTTCGCCTTCGAGAAGTTCCCGCACGCGGACCACACGCTGACGACGCACATGAAGAGCGTCGGTGAGGCGATGGCGATCGGGCGCAGCTTCACCGAGGCCTTGCAGAAGGCGCTGCGGTCGCTGGAGAAGGGCGACGGGCCGCTGGACTTCGGCTCCGAGCCGGGCGAGGCTGCGGACCTCGTCGAGCGGGTGCGCCGGCCGTACGACGGCCGGCTCCGCGACGTGGTGACGGCGTTCCGGGCCGGCGTGGGTGTCGACGCGCTGCACGAAGCGACCCGGGTCGACCCGTGGTTCCTCGACCAGCTCCTGCTGCTGAACGAGGTGGCCGAGGAGGTCAGGGCCGCACAACACCTCACGCCGGAGGTGCTGCGCCGCGCGAAGCGGCACGGGTTCTCTGATCGGCAGATCGCAGCCGTGCGAGGCATGACCGAGGAGGTCGTGCGCGGGCTGCGGTACGCACTCGGCATCCGGCCCGTGTACAAGACCGTCGACACCTGCGCCGCCGAGTTCGCCGCCCGCACTCCGTACCACTACTCGTCCTACGACGAGGAGACCGAGGTGGCGCCGCGGGAGCGCCCAGCTGTGATCATCCTGGGCAGCGGACCCAACCGGATCGGACAGGGCATCGAGTTCGACTACTCGTGCGTCCACGCGTCAATGGCCCTGCACGACGCGGGCTACGAGACCGTGATGGTCAACTGCAACCCCGAGACGGTGTCGACCGACTACGACACCTCCGACCGGCTCTACTTCGAGCCGCTGACACTGGAGGACGTGCTCGAGGTCGTCCACGCCGAGCAGCAGGCGGGACCGGTCGCCGGCGTCGTCGTCCAGCTCGGCGGGCAGACACCCTTGGGACTGGCTCAGGCTCTCGCGGACGCCGGTGTGCCGATCGTGGGAACGCCGCCGGAGGCCATTCATCTGGCGGAGGAGCGCGGTGCGTTCGGACGCGCCCTCGCGGCAGTGGGCCTCCCGGCGCCGAAGCACGGCACGGCGACCTCGTTCGAGGGGGCTCGCTCGATCGCGGCCGAGATCGGATACCCGGTGATCGTCCGGCCGTCGTACGTTCTCGGCGGACGTGGCATGGAGATCGTCTACGACGAGGACTCGATGCGCGAATACATCTTGCGCGCGACGCAGGCGAGCCCGGAGCACCCGGTGCTCGTCGACCGGTTCCTCGACGACGCCGTGGAGATCGACGTCGACGCCCTGTTCGACGGTGACGAGCTCTACCTCGGTGGCGTCATGGAGCACATCGAGGAGGCCGGCGTCCATTCGGGTGACTCGGCGTGCGCGCTGCCGCCGATCACGCTGGGCGGCGAGGAGGTCGCACGGATCCGGGCGTCGACGGAGGCGATCGCACGAGGCGTCGGGGTCCGCGGTCTGCTCAACGTCCAGTACGCCCTCGCCGGCGACGTGCTCTACGTGCTGGAGGCCAACCCGCGCGCCTCACGGACGGTGCCGTTCGTGTCCAAGGCGACCGGAGTCGCGCTGGCGAAGGCCGCAGCTCGGATCATGCTCGGTGCGTCGGTGTCGTCACTGCGTGCGGAAGGGTTGTTGCCGGCGAGCGGCGACTGCACCGACCTGCCTGCGCACGCGCCCGTGTCGGTCAAGGAGGCGGTGATGCCGTTCAACCGGTTCCGGACGCCCGACGGGCGGTCCGTCGACACGGTCCTCGGCCCGGAGATGCGCTCGACCGGCGAGGTGATGGGCGTGGACGACGTCTTCGGAACGGCGTTCGCGAAGTCGCAGACCGCGGCGTACGGGGGCCTGCCGGTCGCGGGCCGGGTGTTCGTGTCACTGGCCAACCGGGACAAACGGCACATGATCTTCCCGGTCAAGCGGCTTGCCGACCTCGGCTTCGAGATCATCGCGACGGCCGGCACGGCGGAGGTGCTGCGGCGGAACGGCGTGGACGCCGAGGTCGTGCGCAAGCTTCAGTCCGGTCGCGACGCCGACGGCGAGCCGACGATCATCGGGCGGATCCTGGCCGGCGACATCGACCTGATCATCAACACGCCGAGCGGCACCACGCCCGGCGGCCGTCCCCGGGCCGACGGCTACGAAATCCGCACCGCGGCGGTGCAGGCGAACATCCCGTGCATCACGACAGTGCAGGGGCTCGGCGCCGCCGTCCAGGGGATCGAGGCGGCGCGCGCCGGCGGGATCGGTGTGCGCTCGCTGCAGTCCTGGGCCGAACGGACCGCACGTTGATCATGCAATTCCTGCGCGACACGCCGGCGGAGCCGTAGCGTGTCGCGCAGGAATTGCATGATCAACGAGGAGGGTGGGCGGGTGTACCGGGGGCTGTTCGACGCCGTGCTTCTCCGCGTCGGCGCCGAGACGGCACACCGGCTGGGGTTCGGTGCGATCCGGTTGGCCGCGCGGGTTCCGGGCGGGGTCCGCCTCATGCGTCGAGTCTGCGTCGTCGACGACCCTCAGCTCGCCGTTCGCGCGCTGGGCCTGGACTTTCCCAACCCGCTGGGGCTAGCCGCAGGCTTCGACAAGGATGCGCGAGGTGTCGACGGGCTGGCGGCCCTCGGCTTCGGCTTCGTGGAGGTCGGGACCGTCACGGCAGCACCGCAGCCCGGCAACCCACGCCCGCGGCTGCACCGTCTCGTCGTCGACCGCGCGATCGTGAACCGGATGGGCTTCAACAACTCGGGTGCCGACGCGATGGCACGCCGGCTGTCGCGTCGAGCCTCGATGGGCCATGTCGTCGTCGGCGTCAACATCGGCAAGACCAAGGTGGTCCCCGACGAGCACGCGACGGTGGACTACGTCGCGAGCGCGCGCCGGCTGGCGCCGCTGGCCGACTTCATCGTGGTCAACGTCAGCTCGCCGAACACGCCTGGTCTGCGGTCATTGCAAGCCAGCGACAAGCTCCGTCCGCTCCTGACCGCCGTCCGCGCCGCCGCCGACCACGCCGCAGGCCGGCACGTCCCGCTGCTGGTGAAGATCGCACCTGACCTCGCCGACCGGGCGATCCTCGCCGTGGCCGATCTCGCGCTCGAGGTGGGTCTGGACGGCATCGTCGCCACGAACACGACGACGTCGAGGCAGGGGCTCCGATCGCCCGCGAGCGACATCGCGGCGGCGGGCGCCGGGGGGCTGTCCGGTGAGCCGCTACGACAGCGCTCACTCGAGGTGCTGGCGCTGTTGCGCGGTCGGGTCGGCGACCGGATGGTGCTGATCTCGGTGGGCGGCCTGTGCAGCGCCGCGGACGCCCGCGAGCGGCTCGCCGCGGGCGCGACGCTCGTCCAGGCCTATACCGGGTTCGTCTACGGCGGTCCGCTGTGGCCCCGCCGGATCAACCGTGAGCTGGCCGGGCCTCGATCGCGAGAACGCCGCGAAAGTCCGATCCGACGACGGTTGGCAGCTATCTGGCCATCGAGGATCACGACGTGATGGAGTGGCCTCGCGAATGACCGAAGCCTTCGGGACCCGGCTGCACCGGGCCGTCGCCGAGCGGGGTCCACTGTGCGTCGGGATCGACCCGCATCCAGAGCTCGTTCGCGCATGGGGGTTGGCGGACGACCCGGCCGGCCTCGACCAGTTCTGCCGCCGTGCCGTCGCGGCGCTCGCCGACCGGGTGGCGGTGTTCAAACCGCAGTCGGCATTCTTCGAACGGCACGGTTCACGGGGCATTGCGGTGCTCGAGCGCGTCATCACCGACGCCCACGCCGGCGGCGCACTCGTGCTCATGGATGCCAAACGAGGCGACATCGGCTCGACCGTCCAGGCCTATGCCGACGCGTACGTGGACCCGTCGTCGCCCTTGTGCTCCGACGCGGTCACGGCGTCCCCGTACCTGGGCTACGGGTCATTGCGTCCGCTTCTCGACACGGCTGCGCGCCATGGCAACGGCGTCTTCGTGCTCGTCCTGACGTCCAACCCGGACGGTCCCGAGGTCCAGCATGCGAAGACGGCGGACGGCCGAACCGTCGCGGGGAGGATCCTGGAGCACCTCAGGCGCGAGAATGCGGGAACCGAGCCGTGGGGGAGTGTCGGCGCCGTCGTCGGCGCCACGGTCGAACCGCCGGGAGAAGATCTCGACATCGGCGGTCCGTTGCTCGCCCCCGGTGTGGGGTACCAGGGCGGCACTCCATCGCACCTGCCGCAGGTGTTCGGCGCCGCCCGCAGTAACGTGCTGCCGTCGGTGTCGCGCGACCTGCTCCGAGTCGGCCCGGACGCGCGGCGGCTCCGGGAGACGGCCGACCGACTGACCGAGTCGTGCCGGGTCGCGCTGTACGGATGACAGCCCCGCGGGCCGCGTACGGTGGCGACCGGCCCGGGTCTTCACGGCGGATCGCGTTGCTGACCGGTCCCCGGAGTCGCTAGGTTCCCGGGTGTCCTTAGTCTTTGACGACCAGCCGAGGTGACACGCTCGTGGCGCTCCCACCCCTCACCCCCGAACAGCGCGCGGCCGCTCTGGCGAAGGCCGCCGAGGCCCGCCGGGAGCGTGCGGAGATCAAGAACCGGCTCAAGCACTCGGGCGCGTCGCTCTCCGACGTGCTGAAGGAAGGCGAGGCCAACGAGATCGTCGGCAAGATGAAGGTCTCTGCGCTGCTCGAGGCGCTGCCCGGAGTCGGCAAGGTTCGTGCCCGCCAGATCATGGAGCGCATCGGTATCGCCGAGACCCGCCGGGTCCGCGGCCTGGGCGCCAACCAGGTCGCTGCCCTGGAGCGCGAGTTCGGCGGCCGAGGCTGACGTCGACGAGCGATTCCGGGACACGGACAGGGCGCCTTGTCGTCCTGTCCGGGCCGTCCGGCGTCGGCAAGTCGACGGTCGTCCGCATGCTCCGGGCCCGCCACCCCGAGGTCTGGATCTCCGTGTCGGCGACGACGCGCTTCCCGCGGCCGGGCGAGGTCGACGGCGTGCACTATGACTTCGTCGGCCGGGCCGAGTTCGAGCGTCGGGCAGCCGACGGCGAGTTCCTCGAATGGGCGGAGTTCGACGGCAACCTCTACGGCACGCCGGCGGCGCCAGTCATGGCGCGGCTCGCCCTGGGCCAGAGCGTCCTGCTCGAGATCGACCTGCAGGGAGCTCGGCAGGTGCGGGAGCAAATGCCTGACGCACAGCTGGTGTTCCTGCGCCCGCCGTCGTGGGACGAGCTGGTCCGCCGGCTGAGCGGTCGTGCGACCGAGCCGCCGCAGGTCGTGGAGCGCCGGCTGGCCGTCGCCGAGGCGGAACTTGCGGCGGAGTCGGAGTTCGACCGCACCCTGATCAACGCCGATGTCGGTGAGGTGTGCCGGGAGTTGGTAACCTTGTTGGGTTCCCCCCAGACAATCCCCAGCCCGGAGGCATGAACGTGTCCGGTACCCACGGCGTGGCCGAGGGCATCACCTCTCCCAACATCGACGACCTGCTCGCCAAGACCGACTCCAAGTACGCGCTGGTCATCTACGCGGCCAAGCGTGCCCGCCAGATCAACGCTTACTACTCCCAGCTCGGCGAGGGCCTGCTCGAGTACGTCGGCCCACTGGTCGAGACCCACGTCCAGGAGAAGCCGCTGTCGATCGCGCTGCGCGAGATCGACCAGGGGCTGCTCACGGCCGAGCAGGCCGAGCCGGAGTAACGAGAGATGGCACGGCCCCGGGTCGTCCTCGGGGTCAGCGGTGGGATCGCGGCCTACAAGGCGTGCGAGGTCCTACGCGGGCTGACCGAGACCGGCCACGACGTCCGGGTCGTGCCGACCAGGTCGGCGTTGCGGTTCGTGGGCGCGGCCACCTGGGCCGCCCTCTCCGGCCACCCGGTCTCCACCGAGGTCTGGGACGACGTCCACGAGGTGCCTCACGTGCGGCTCGGTCAGGAGGCCGACCTCGTCCTGGTCGTGCCCGCCACGGCCGACCTGCTGGCCCGCGCGGCGCACGGCAACGCCGACGACCTGCTGACGTCGACGCTGCTCACAGCCCGGTGTCCGGTCGTGTACGTCCCGGCCATGCACACCGAGATGTGGGAGCACCCGGCCACCGCCGGCAACGTCGCCGTGCTCCGTGCTCGCGGCGCCGTCGTCGTCGAGCCCGCGGTGGGGCGGCTGACCGGCGTCGACTCCGGCAAGGGCCGGCTTCCCGACCCCGACGAGATCGTCGCGCTCGCCCGAGACCTGCTCGCTGGGGCACCGACCGCCCCAGACCTCGCTGGCAGGCACGTTCTCGTGACGGCGGGCGGCACCCGCGAGTTTCTCGACCCCGTTCGCTTCCTCGGCAACCGATCATCGGGCCGTCAGGGCTACGCGCTCGCGCGCGCCGCGGCGGCGAGAGGGGCGAAGGTCACGCTCGTCTCCGCCAACGTGAGTCTCCCGGACCCGGCCGGCGCCGACCTCCTGCGGGTCGGTTCGGCCGCCGAGATGCGCCACGCCGTGCTCGACACGGCGACGACGGCGGACGCCGTGGTGATGGCCGCCGCCGTCGCGGACTTCCGGCCCTCGTCGTACGCGGCTGCAAAGATCAAGAAGACCGCCGACGGCGGAGTCCCGCAGGTAGAGCTCGAGCGGACCGACGACATCCTGGCCGAGCTGTCGGCGGCCCGCCGCCGCGAGGGCCAGGTCGTCGTCGGCTTCGCCGCTGAGACCGGCGACGCGTCGGGAAGCGTCCTCGACCACGGCCGCGAGAAGCTCGCCGCGAAGGGATGCGACCTACTCGTCGTCAACGAGGTGGGCATCGACCGCGGGTTCGAGTCCGAGGAGAACGAGGCCGTCGTGCTCGGTTCCGACGGCAGGGTCACGCCCGTGCCGCGCGGCCCGAAGGCGGCGCTAGCCCACGTCGTGTGGGACCTCGTCCGCGACCGGCTGGCGGACATCTGACCTGCTGGGTGGCCCTGATCCCTTACAGTGTCGCCAAGCATCTGGCCGCAATCCCGGAGGATCCCTTGTCCCGTCGTCTGTTCACGTCCGAGTCCGTCACCGAGGGGCACCCGGACAAGATCTGCGACCAGATCAGCGACGCGATCCTGGACAGTCTGCTGAAGAACGACCCGCTCAGCCGGGTTGCCGTCGAGACAATGGTGACGACCGGCCAGGTCCACGTCGCCGGTGAGGTGACCACCACCGGGTACGCCGACATCCCCGGCATCGTCCGCGACACGATCCTCGACATCGGCTACGACTCGTCGACCAAGGGCTTCGACGGGCAGTCCTGCGGCGTCTCCGTGTCGATCGGCTCGCAGTCGCCGGACATCGCCCAGGGCGTCGATGAGGCGTGGGAGCAGCGTTTCGAAACCACGCACTCCGAGGACCCGCTGGACCGACAGGGCGCGGGTGACCAGGGCCTCATGTTCGGCTACGCGTCCGACGACACACCCGAGCTCATGCCGCTGCCCATCATGCTGGCCCACCGGCTCGCCCAGCACCTCGCCGAGGTGCGGAAGTCCGGGCTCGTGCCATACCTGCGCCCTGACGGCAAGACCCAGGTGACGATCGAGTACGACGGTGACCGGCCGGTGCGCCTGGACACGGTCGTCGTCTCGACCCAGCATGCAAGCAGCATCGACCTCGACGGCCTGCTCACGCCGGACATCCGCACCCACGTCGTCGAGCCGGTACTTGCCGCCGTCGATGTCGACGCCGCCGGCTACCAGCTCCTGGTCAACCCCACCGGTCGGTTCGAGATCGGTGGCCCGATGGGCGATGCCGGCCTGACCGGCCGCAAGATCATCATTGACACGTACGGCGGCATGGCGCGGCACGGCGGTGGCGCCTTCAGCGGAAAGGACCCGTCCAAGGTCGACCGCTCGGGCGCCTACGCCATGCGCTGGGTCGCGAAGAACGTCGTCGCGGCCGGGCTGGCTCGCCGCTGTGAGGTCCAGGTGGCCTACGCCATCGGCAAGGCGCATCCGGTGGGTCTCTTCGTCGAATGTTTCGGCACCGAGTCAGTTCCCGTCGAGCGCATCCAGGACGCCGTGACGGCCGTGTTCGACCTGCGCCCTGCGGCAATCATCCGCGACCTCGACCTGTTGCGCCCGATCTACGCCCAGACTGCTGCCTACGGCCACTTCGGCCGCGAGCTGCCCGACTTCACCTGGGAGCGCACCAACCGCGTCCAGAGCCTCCAGGCTGCGATCGGCTAGCTGAGCCTGGGCACTGGTCTGGCGCTTCTCCCGCCGAGGCTTTGCTCTGCGCACCTATACGCACCAGCGCGGAGACCTCGCGTCCCGCCTGCTGTGGTAGCGCATAGGTGCGCAGAGCAAAGGCGTCAGTCGTAGCTCGGCACCGGCACCGGTTCTTCGTGCGAAGCCTGAACGCTGACCGTGCTCCCGGACTGCCGCGGGAACATGACCGACGCCAGCACGGCGCCGAGCACGGCGATGCCCGCCGCGACCACGAGACCGGTGCGGTAACCCTCGGTCAACGCGAGCGACACCACCTGCTCGCCCGAGGCGAGGACGCTGTCCGTACGTGCCGTGGCGACGGCGACGAGCACGCCGAGGCCGAGAGCCGCGCCGACCTGCTGGGTGGTGTTGATCAGGCCCGACGCGAGTCCGGCCTCATGCTCGGCAGCTCCGCTGGTCGCCGCGATCGTCGTCGCGATGAAGGCAAGCGCAGCGCCGGTCGCCGTCACCACCGACGGCCCGAGCAGGTCACCGATGAAGGAACCATCGGGCGACAGGCGCGAGTACCACGTCAGTCCCAGCGCGACCAGCGTCAGGCCGGCCACCAAGGTCGCCTTGAGCCCGAAACGCGCGACGATCGGGGCCACCGAGCTCGCCACCGCGATGATGGTCAGTGCGAACGGGAGCTGCGCCAGACCCGACTCGATGGGGGAGTAACCGAGCACCTGCTGGGTGTACAGCGTCACGAAGAAGAAGGTGGGGAAGAGCCCCATCGTCAGGAGCACAGCGACGGCGTTCGCCCCTCGGAGCATCGGCGCGTCGAAGATCCGCAGCGGAACGAGCGGGTGCTGCGCACGCCGTTCGATCACGACGAACGCGGCGAGGAGGAACACGGCCAGGGCGCCGAGACCGAACGTCTGTGCCGACAGCCAGCCGGCGTCGTTCGCGTCGACGAGGACGTAGACCAGCAGGGCCAGCCCTGCCGTGACGGAGATCGCGCCGGCCAGATCGAAGTGCCGGGCACCCTCGGACGACGCCGCGCGCGGGAGCAGCCGGAACGCGAAGGCAACAGCCGCGACGCCAATCGGCACGTTGACGTAGAACACCGACTCCCAGCCGAACCAGTCGGTGAGCAGGCCACCGAGCACGAGCCCGGCGGCCGCGCCCGATCCGGCGACCGCCGCCCAGACGCCCATGGCCCTGTTTCGCTCCGGACCGTCCCTGAACAAGATCATGACGAGGGACAACGCGGCCGGAGAGACGAGAGCGGCGGCGAAGCCCTGGACACCGCGCGCCGCCACGAGCATGAGACCGGAGTCGGCCAGCCCGGCGGCGAGCGAGGCGGCCGTGAACAGAAGGAGACCACCGACGAAGAGCCGCCGCCGGCCGATCAGGTCTGCCAGCCGGCCGCCGAGCAGGAGGAAGCCTCCGAACAGCAGCGTGTAGGCGTTGGCGATCCAGGACAGGTCTTCTTGCGCCAGCCCGAGGTCGGCACCGATGGAAGGCATGGCGACGCCGACGATCGCGGCGTCGAGGATGAGAACGAACTGGGTCGTTGCGAGCAGGGCGAGCGCAAGCCAGCGACTGCGGTCCGCCGTTCCGGCTGCGGCCGGTGCCGGTGGACTCATCGCCTGGGAGGTCATTCGAAGGGCTCCTAACAGGAATAGGACTTCCGGTTCCGATTTCCGAAGGAGCGTACCGGAACTGGACTTCCGCTTGTCAAGAGGTTTGCCGTAGGCTGTTCGGCGCGATGACGACGACGAGGTTCCAGCCTGGTGAGGTGGCTGCGGGTGCGCCCGTGCCTCCGATCACCGAACGCCACCTCCGTGCCGACGCCCGCCGGAACCGGGAGAGGATCCTGGCGGCCGCCGAGGCCGCGTTCCGCGAGCTCGGCACCGCGGTCCAGATGGACGACGTCGCCCGTCGTGCGGGCGTCGGCGTCGGAACCCTCTACCGGCACTTCCCGACCAAGGAGGCGCTGGTCGAGGAGCTCGCCACGCTCCGGGTCACCGGCTGCATCGCCCAGGCCGAGACCGCCATCGCGATGGCCGACGCCTGGGCGGCCGTGGAGTGCTTCGTCTACTCCAACGCGGAGCAGATGGCCTCCGACGCCGGGTTGCGCGACAGCCTGGCCGCGGTCGGCAGGGACCAGATGATGTGCAGGCTCGAACGCGGCAGGCTCGAGGAGCGCCTCGGAATCGTGCTCGATCGCGCCAGAGCCGCCGGGACCCTGAGTGCGGACGTCACGGTGCACGACGTCCAGTCGCTGATGACCGGGCTGTCCGCCGCGATCGCCGGCGGCGGCGACTGGCAGCGGCTGGCGAGGATCGTGCTGGCTGGCCTTCGTGCCCCGCAGGGCTCCTCGGGACCGAGCTTCGCCGCACCCGTCGGGAGCGTGCGGTAGAAACGCCGGCGTGAGCGGTCCCGACCAGCCCGACCAGCTCGCCCTGGTCCGGCCTCCGACACCACGGCGGCGGGTTCGCTCGCCCGAACCGCCGGCCACGGAGCTGCCGGTCGCGCACGTCGTCGTCGACGTGCCGCTTCCGCATCTCGACCGTCCCTTCGACTACGTCGTCCCGGCGTCGATGTCGGAGCTCGCGGTTCCGGGTGCCAGGGTGTCGGTGCGCTTCTCCGGCCAGGACGTCGCGGGCTTCGTCGTCGACCGGGTCTCCCAGAGCTCGCACGAGGGCAAGCTGGCTCGGCTGCGGCGGGTGGTGTCGCCGGAGCCCGTATTGGCTCCTGAAATCCTCCGCGTGGTCCGAGCCGTGGCCGACCGTTACGCCGGAACGGTCGCCGACGTTCTCCGGCTCGCGGTCCCGCCTCGCCACGCCACTGTCGAGCGCGAGACACCGGTCGCGTCGCGCGAAGGAGCCCCGGCGGTGCCTGATCCGTCCGGCTGGCGCGACTACGGCGACGGTGCAGCGCTGCTCGCCGCCCTCGCGGTCGGTGGCTCACCGCGGGCCGTCTGGGAGCCGGGACCGGCGGCCGACTGGCCCGATCTCCTCGCCCGGCTCGTGGCCGCGACCATCGCGGGCGACCGTGGCGCCGTCGTGGTGCTGCCCGACGCCCGCGACGTGGCACGGGTGGACCGGGCGTTGACCGGGCTCGTCGGTGCCGGACACCACGTCGTCCTCGAAGCCGACCTCGGGCCGGCTGAGCGGTACCGCCGCTGGCTGGCAGTCCGGCGCGGGGCCGTGCGGGTCGTTCTGGGCACCCGGTCGGCGGCGTTCGCACCGGTCTCCGACCTGGGGCTCGTGGCGATCTGGGACGACGGTGACGACCTGCACGCCGAACCGCGGGCGCCCTACCCGCACGTGCGCGAGGTCCTCCTGCTCCGGGCGCACCTGGAGAACACCGCTGCGGTCCTCGGCGCCTTCGCCCGTACGGCCGAGGCAGAACAACTCGTGCAGACCGGCTGGGCACGTCCGGTCGCACTGCCGCGTGCTGACGTACGACGGCGCGCACCGCGCGTGCGGGCCGTCGGTGACGACATCGAGCAAGCCCGCGACGAGGCCGCGAGGACGGCGCGCGTGCCGTCATTGGCGTGGCGCGTGGCCCGGTCCGGGCTCGAGCGCGGGCCGGTGCTGGTCCAGGTGCCGCGAACGGGGTACGCGCCTGTCGTCGTGTGTGGCCGGTGCCGGGCTCCGGCTCGCTGTGCCGTCTGTCACGGTCCGCTGGGTGTCGGCGAGCGGGGCGGCGCCAGGACTTGCCAGTGGTGTGGTGCCGTCGCCGACACGTGGTCGTGCTCGGTGTGCGGCGGATCGACGCTTCGCGCGGCCGTCATCGGGACCCGGCGCACGGCGGAGGAGCTTGGGCGCGCGTTCGCAGGTGTACGGGTGCTGACCTCCGGCCGTGGCGGGGTTCTGGCCCAGGTGCCGGACGACCCGGCGCTCGTGGTGGCGACTCCGGGAGCCGAACCCGTGACCGAGCACGGATACGCGGCCGCCGTGCTGGTCGACGGGCAGGCCCTGCTGTCGAGGCCAGGGTTGCGAGCGGCCGAGGAGGCGCTTCGACGTTGGCTGGGAGCGGCCGCTCTGGTCCGTTCCCGACCGGAGGGCGGGGAGGTTGTCGTGGTCGCCGATTCGTCGGCCCGGCCGGTGCAGGCGTTGGTGCGCTGGGACTCCGCAGGCCACGCGGCGAGGGAACTGGCCGACCGGGCGGCACTCGGCTTCCCGCCGGCCGTCCGTGCCGTGGAGCTCACCGGCGCTGCCGCCGACCTCTCCGAGCTCCTCCGGCTGCTCGAGTTGCCCGACGGTGCCCAGGTCCTCGGACCGGTTCCGGGCGCCGGCGAGGGGCAGGAGCGGGCCGTGCTGCGGGCGCCGCGCCCCGTAGCGGCCGCGCTGACCGCCGCGGTGAAAGGCGCGCAGGGAGTCCGGGCTGCGCGGCGGTCCGGTGGCCCGGTGCGGGTCCGGGTCGACCCCGTCGACCTCGGCTGAGGCCCTCGACGACCAGTTCACCCAGGCTCGACGGTCGAAGGGCGTGGCGGGGGAGGGTCGTCGAGGCCGCGGGCGACGAGTGCCTCGCCGAGCGCGTCGGCGTGCCGGAGGCTGCGGACGACCAGTGGTACGGCGTACGCACGAGGGCTCGCGCCGAGACCGCGCGCACGCTGTGCGTCGCGAACTTCGGCGGCGAGCCCGGTGACGACCGGAACGGCCCGCACGGCGAGTGCCAGCACCAGCGCGACGCGTTCGGCGTCGACACCGAGCCGGCGCAGCGGCCGCAACCCGCGCTCGAAGACGTCGAGCATGTCGACGACCCGGGTCGTCAGCGTGACCAGCGCCGCCGCAGCGACCGCCACGACCAGCCGGCCGGTGACGACTACGGCCGCCGTCAGGCCCGCGGTGATCCACTGGAAGGCGACCAATACGCCGACCAGCCACCGCAGCGGCCACACCTCGCCGGGCAGCGCTGCGACCAATCCGGTCGACGCGTAGAGGAGCACGGTCAGCGCCGCCGCGACGGCCAACCCGGCCGGCGACCCGACCATGAGGACGGCAACCATCGCGACCGCGAGGCCGAGCAGCTTGCCGCCGGCC
>Ga0184612_10001076_pt1 | contig 13124 bp, 12 predicted proteins | sample PLM3_60_coex_FD_133163 | JGI IMG/M metagenome (GOLD analysis project Ga0184612, IMG submission 133163) | Groundwater sediment microbial communities from an aquifer in East River, Colorado, USA - PLM3_60_coex | ecosystem: Environmental > Terrestrial > Soil > Riparian zone | place: USA: East...
CCCCGTCGCGTGTCTCGAACACGCCGACGGCCGAGATCCCGATCCAGGTCCGGTCGGTGTCGGTCGGGTGGGGGATGATCGTATGGAGGATCAGCCCACCTGCTCCGGGCTCCCAGGTCGGGCGCGTCGGATGGTTGGTCAGGCCCTCGATATGGCGCCACGTCGTGCCGCGGTCGTCGCTGCGGAAGAGTCCGGCCGGTTCGACGCCGGCGAGCAGCCCGCCGTCCGGTGTCGTCGACAGGCTCCAGACCGTCTTGATCGCCTCGGCCTCGTCGCCGTAGGTGAGCCCGGCCGACGAGTGGGTCCAGGTCGTGCCGCCGTCCTCGGAACGCCAGATCGCGGGCCCGTACCACGCGCTCCCGGCTGCGACGAGGATCGCCCCGGTGTCCGGCTCGACGATGAGGTCGTGGACCGGCCAGCCCTCGCACAGGGGATCGCTCATCGACCACTCGCGCCGAGTCGCGTCGCTCTCAAGGATGAACGCGCCCTTCTTGGTTCCGACGAGCAGCCGGACTCGGGTCGTCATGGTCGCCACCTCCGCGAGCACGTCTGGAAGGTCCCGTCTGGACCGGTGGCTATGGTAGCCGGTCGCCGCCGATGGGTGGTCCGCCGGTCGTCAGCCGCCGGCCTTGAACGGGTAGACGACCCACGCGCCGGTCGTCATCGCGTGGATGTCCGGCTCACCGGGGACGACCGAATGCGAGGGCTTGTAGTGCAGCACGACCGTCGTCGGGATCCCGCCCGCCTGGCGGATCCGCTCGGTCACGGCGTGGATCGTCGTGCCGCTGTCCCACACCTCGTCGACGACGAGGATCCGCTGGCCGCGGAGGAGTGGATCGGCCGGGAATTGGAGGAACGTCGGGCGGGGGCCCGGTTGTCCGTGGTCGTCGTAGAACTCGACCGCCGCGACGAGGATGTTCCGGATGCGCAGGCGGTAGGCCAGCATCCCCGCCGGCACGAGGCCGCCGCGGGTGATCGCCAGCAACAGGTCGAAGTCCTCCCCGGCGAGGCGATCGGCAAGCCCCGCGACCAGCCGGTCCATCTCGTCCCAGCTGACGATGTCGCGCTCCGGTGCCGTCGTCGCCGTCACGGATCGAAGGATACCGACGTTCAGCGCGCGACGGGGAGCCGTTCGCCCCGCGCGTAGTGCGAGATCCGGTCGAAGTCGAGCGCGACCCCCAGCCCCGGCGCGTCGGGGATCGCCAGCATCCCGTCGGCGTCGAGGCGCCACGGTTCGGCGACGATCGAATCGATGTACGGCGACCCGGTCAGGTACTCGACTAGCTCGGTCCCGGGCAGCGCCGACGCCAGGTGCAGGTCGGCCGCGAGGCCCAGAGCCGTATTCCAGCCGTGCGGGACCACCGCGACGCCGTTGTCGAGCGCGGTCCAGGCGATCCGCCGTGACTCGCTCAGCCCGCCGACCTTCGTCGAATCCGGCTGGACGATGTCGAACGCGTGACCCTGCAGCCACGGCAGGAAGGCCTGGCGTCGAGTCAGCACCTCGCCGCCGGCGATCGGGACGCGGCTCCGCGCCCGCAGGCGCTGATAGTCGGGCAGCGCGTCGGGCGCGAGCGGCTCCTCGAACCAGGCGATCCCATGCTCCGCCAGCATCCCGGACGTCCGGAGCGCCCACGTGTAGCCGTTCGGCCAGAAGGCGTCGCTGCCGCCGGCATCGACCATCAACGCGACATCCGGCCCGACCGCCACGCGCGCGCGTCGCACGATCGACTCGTCGACGGACCCGCTGACCCGCCCGAACGGCCCCCAGCCGAGCTTGAAGGCGCGGAACCCCGAAGCCATGAGCCCCTCCAGCTCGACCGCGAGGGCATCGGGCTCGCGCATGAGGATCGAGGCATACGGCCGGACCCGCTCGCGATACCGGCCGCCAAGCAGCCGCCCGACCGGCTGCCCGGTGGCCTGTCCGAGCAGGTCCCAGAGCGCGATGTCGATCGCGCTGATGGCATGGGTCAGCGTCCCGCCGCGTCCGAGCCAGAAGCTGTTCTGGTGGAGGATCTCGCTCGTCCGCTCGGGTTCGATGGCGGACGCCCCGCGGTAGAGCGGTTCGAGCTGGGCGAGCGCCGCGCGGACGAGGTCGACGTTCGTGAATGCGCTGCCATAACCGACCGGGCCCTCCTCGGTCACGACGGCCACCAGCGTGTGGACCGAGTCGCTCGGGGTCAGCTCCTGGCTCCAGCCGCCCGCTGGCGTCGCGCCGAACAACCCGACCGCCCGGATCTCGCGGATCCTCATGGGACGTGATCGCCCCAGCGGTACGCCGGTTCGTAGCCCAGGAGCCGGCGGGCGTGGTCGATCGCGAGCAGCGTCTCCCGTCCCTCGACCGGACGACGCATCGGAACGGTCGGGAAGACCCCGGCCATGAGGTCGGCGCTCGGACGGGTCATCACGGTGTCGGCGGCAGCGACGATCGCGATCTCGGAGCCCTCGACCGCGGCGTCGAGCGCGAGGCGCACCGCCTGCGCCACGTCGCGTACATCGACATAGCCCCACAGGTTCCATCTCCGGACCAGCGGGTCGTCCTGCCATGACGGGAAGGCGGCGTAATCGGGCGGCTCCATGATGTTCGAGATCCGCAGCCCGACGAAGCCGATCCCGTTCCGCCGCGCGAACTGCGCCGCCATCGTCTCGCCGACGAGCTTGGAGAGCGCATACGACGTCTCCGGGCGCGGCTCGATCGACTCGTCGATCGGCGCGAACGCCGGTGGGATGTCGAACGGCAGCCCGAGGACCGTCTCACTCGACGCCCAGACGACCCGACGAAGTCCATGCGTGACGGCGGCCGCGAAGACGTTGTAGGTCGACAGGGCGTTGATCCGGAAAGTTTCCCCTTCGGGTCGCAGCTGCGGCGCCGGGATCGCCGCGAAATGGACGACCGCATCGGCGCCGGCGAGCGCGTCGAGTGTCTGCCCGAGGTCGGTCAGGTCCGTGACCAGGCACAGGCCGAAGGCGCTGCCGTCATGGCGGACGTCCACGTTCAGGACGTCGTGACCGTGCTCGCGGAGGTCGCGCACGACCCACTTCCCGCCCTTGCCACTGCCGCCGGTGACGACCACCCGCACGCTCCACCTCCTGGACCCCAGTATGCCGGGTGGGCGGCCCGGGCCGGCCCTTGCCGTGGCGACCATGCGATGCAAGACTTCCCGCCGAGAGGCGCGCGGTGCGCATTCGCTCGACGGAGGGAGAGACCCCCATGACCGACGGGTGGACGTGCACTCGCTGTGGGAGTGCGAATGTCGAGGCATCGCTCGTCTGCTCGACGTGCGGGCTGACGCGCCCCGACGACGATCTCGCGGCGACGTCGGGTCCGGGCCTGGAAGGACGATCCGGGAACGCCGACACCGCCGCCGGAGCCCCGAGCGAGGCGGCGCCGACCACCGAAGCCCCCGTCTCGGGCTGGATCGCGCCGGACGGCTCGGCGGCGGGCGTGCCGGGCGGCGCGCCACCCCCGCCCGTTCCGCTGTGGCGTCGGATACCGCTCGGTTGGGTGGTCGTGGCCGTCATCGTCGTCGGGGCGGCCATCACCGGCTGGTACTTCAACGCGAGTCGCTCGTCGACCGGCGAGATCACGAAGCAGGGTGACCTGACCGCCGCCGACCTGCGGGTCGGCGATTGCTTCGACCTGAAGGATCCGGCCGCCAATGAGATCAACGACGTGACGGCCATCCCGTGCAGCAAGGAACACGAGTTCGAGCTGTTCTTCGTCGGGTCGTTGCCGGAAGGCGCGTATCCGACCGAGGAAGCCTTCGAGGCCTACGTCTCGACGAACTGCTTCCCGGCATTCGGCACGTTCGTCGGCAAGTCGTACGACGACTCGGACCTCGACATCTACTGGCTCATACCGACCGACGACGCCTGGCGCGCCGGCGATCGCGAGGTCCAATGCTCCGCCTTCCACCCCCGGGTCCACCGCCTGACCAATTCGCTGAAGGGCTCGAACCAGTAGGGAAGCCGCCGTCCGGGTGTTCGGGCCTAGCGCGCGCCGCACCCGCTCCTCGCGGGCCGCCGTCTCGACCCGGGGCGTTCTCAGAACCCTTGAAGAATCCGAAGCCAGACTCGGCGTCTCAGGTCGGATCGCGACCCTGACTCGGTTTCGCTCGCGCCTAGCGCATCGGAGGTCCAGATGACCGAACCCAACGAGATCGAATTCCACGAGTCGGTGAAGGCGCCCTCGAGCCGCCCGAAGGCCGTTCGCGTCGGGATCGTCGCCGGGGCGGCGCTCCTCTTCGTGGTCGGTGTCGCGGTGGCGATGGGCGCCTCGCCGTCGCCGTCCGTGCCGGGCGCGGATCCCGCGGCGAGCGCGGCGCCTGGCGCGAGCGCGGACCCGGGGACGACGACCCCGAAGGGAGAGGGGCACGGCTGGGGCGACCTCCGGCTGGGTGGCGACCCGGGTCGTGGGTTCCATGTCATCGCGATCACAGCGATCAGCGGCTCCGACATCTCGCTCAGGACCGACGACGGCTGGACCCGCACGATCACCGTCATCGGCACCACGACGATCACGAAGGGCGGCACTGCGATCACGATCGGCGACCTCGCTGTGGGTGACAAGATCCGCTTCGCGCAGAACAAGTCGAGCGATGGCACATACACGGTGACCGCCATCGTGGTCGTCCTGCCCACCATCGCGGGCGAGGTCACCGCGATCGACGGCAACACCCTGACCGTCACGCAGCGCGGGGGCACCACCGCGACAATCCACGTCGATGCCGACACCGTCTATCGCGTGAACGGCGCCGCCGGATCGCTGCCCGATATCAAGGTCGGGTCCCTGATCGTGGCGGAAGGCACACAGCGGTCGGACGGCTCGCTCGATGCCGCCGCCGTTCGCAGCGGCTTTATGGATCGCGGTGACCTCCGGGGTCCCGGCGCCAAGGGCGGTCACGACAAGCCCTCCGACCCGAACGCGACCCCGGCGCCGTCGAGCGGCGCCAGCTGATCCGGGACGCCACGCCTGCCCCCGAGCGGCGCGGGATCCGGGGGGATCCCGCGCCGCTCTCGATTCTCACGTCCCTCTCAGGGCCGGGGCGTTTGATGGGGTGGCGATCAGAGCATCCCTGACCCCCAGCATGATCGGAGCTCCCGATGTTCGACCACGACCGCGGCCTCACACCCGAGCCGCTCGCACCGGCCCCGCTCACACCCGCGCAGCACACCTCCGCTGGAGGGGACCAGCCGACACCACCACCCGCGACTTCCGCTGCCCCATCCCTCACCGCGACCAGGCGTCGTGGCTCGCCGGGCGGTCGCGGCTTCGCGACGGTCGTCGGCGCGGCGGTCCTCTCGGCGGTCCTCGCCGCGGGCGGCACCGCGGCGCTCGTGAATGGCTCGCTCAACGGATCCACGACGCCGACACCGGCGGCCGGTTCGAACAGCGCCGCCGGCGTCACGGTCGCGAGCGGATCCAACCCGAGCGCGACGACGCCTCCGGACCTGCCAGATGTCGTCGCGGCGGTCCGCGATTCGGTCGTCACGATCACAACGGAAGGCATCTCGACCCGCGGCATGGTGACGATCCCATCCAGCGGCGTCGGATCGGGCATCGTCCTGACGGCGAACGGGTACATCCTGACCAACAAGCACGTCGTCGCCGGCAGCCGGTCGCTGACCGTCGAGCTCGCGAACGGCGAGCAGTACGCGGCGACGGTCGTCACCGAATCGCCGGACCAGGACCTCGCCCTCGTCAAGATCGACGCGACCGGTTTGACGCGGGCCGTCATCGGCGACCCGGCGTCGGTCGAGGTGGGAGCAACGGTCATTGCCATCTGCAGTAAGCTGGCAGCCTTCACCGAGACCGTGACGAAGGGGATCCTCTCGGCCACCGGTCGGACCATCACCGTCCAGGACGAGGCGACCGGCCGGCCCGAGACGCTCACCGGATTGCTCCAGACAGATGCCGCGATCAACCCCGGCAACAGTGGTGGACCGCTGCTTGACGCGAGTGGACACGTCATCGGTGTCAACACGGCCGTCTCGGCCAACGCGGAAGGCCTGGGCTTCGCGATCCCGATCAGCGCCGCCGCATCCCTCATCGCCCAGGCGACGAGCGGATCAGTCAGCTGACGGATCCCCGGGACAACTCGGTCATGGCCGGTGAGCGGGTCCGGCCGACCGGACCAGGCCCGGGGTCAGCTCGAGACGCCGCCGGTCGCCGGCAGGCTCACGACGAAGCGCGCCCCACCCTCGGCCCGATTGGCCACCTCGATCCGGCCCCCATGGCGATCCACGATCCAGGCGGCGATGGCCAGCCCGAGGCCCGTCCCGCCCCCGGGCGCCCCGGGGGCCCGGTAGAAGCGCTCGAACACATGCGGCAGATCCTCCGGCCGGATGCCCGGTCCGTCGTCCTCGACGACAAGCGAGGCGCCGCTCCCAACCGCGCGGACCGCGACACCGACCCGACCGTCGGTCGGGCTGTGCCGGATGGCGTTGTCGACGAGGATCATCACCAATTGGCGGAGACGCGCCGGGTCCCCCGCGACGACCGCCGGCTGCGGGTCCACCTCGACCCGGATCCCGCGATCCGTCGCCGGCTTGCCCATTGCCGACGCGCCGTCGGCGGCGACGTCGCCGAGGTCGACCGGGATGCGCTCGAGGGCGATGGCGCCCGAGTCGGATCGCGCCAGCAGCAGGAGGTCCTCGACGATCGCGGTCATGTGGCGGACCTCATCGTCGATGTCCTCGAGCGCGGAGCCGACCGAGGCGACCGGCTCGTCGCGGTGGCGCTCGAGGTGCTCGACGCTGCTCCGGATGACCGTCAGCGGCGTCCGAAGCTCATGGCTCGCGTCGGCCGCGAATTCGCGCTGGCGCCGCAGCGCGGCGCGCTGGTTCGCGAGCGATTCGCGGATCGGGACAAGGGCGCGGCGGGCGTACACGGTCCCGAACCCGAACGACACGATGAGCACGAGCACGCCGCCGACGAGCAACACGAACTGGATGACTTGCAGGGTTCGCTGCTCGGTCGTGCGGTCCTGGACGATCTGGACGGTGTAGGTCCCGCGCTGCGGGACATCGACCTTCTCGGTCAGGATGCGGACCGGCGTATCGGCGAGCACGGCAGTCTGGACATCACGACCCTTTGCGCTCGCCGCCTCGATGCCGGGCTCGAACGGCAACCCCGTCGGCGGAGGTGGGTCGCGCGGACCCACGAGCGGACGGCCATCCGGGTCCAGGATCATCGCGTACGTGCCGGACCCGCCGCCTCCGAAGATATAGCCATACCGCGTCGTGTCGTTGGGGTCGGGGCGCTCACCGCGGATGATCCCCATGCGTGAGTCGAGCTGGGCGATCCCCGCATTCGCGAGCGAACTGGCCGCCGCGACATAGAGGGCGATCGCAAGCGCGACCAGGATGAGCAGCGTCGTCCCGCCGCTCCACAGCACGAGGTTGCGCCGGACGTGGCGGACCATCGCGGCCTCCGCGGTCTCCGCGACAAGCTCCGGTGCGGTGGTCTCGCTCGGTGGGACGATCCCGTCAGGCATCGGCCAGACGATAGCCCACCCCGCGCACGGTCTCGATCAGCTTGCCGGCCGAACCGAGCTTGTCGCGCAGGTAGTGGACGTAGGCGTCCACGGCGTTCGGGGTGACCGCGACACTGAACGGCCATGCCTGGTCGAGCAGCTGGTCGCGCGACAGCGTCTGGCCCGGGTGGCGCAGCAGGCACTCGAGGAGCGAGAACTCGCGCGGGCTGAGGTCGATGGTCTTGCCGTTGAGCGTGACCCGGCGGGACGTCTCGTCGAGCACGATCGGCCCGACGACGAGCTTTGGTTCCGGTCGTCGAGCGGTCGCACCACGCCGACCGAGCGCCCGCAGGCGAGCCGCGAGCTCCTCGTAGGCGAACGGCTTGACGAGATAGTCGTCGGCGCCGGCGTCGAGCCCGTTGACCCTGTCCCCGACGGTGTCACGCGCGGTGAGCATGAGGATCGCGACCTCCGACCCCGTGGCACGGATGCGCCGCGCGACGTCAAGGCCGGAGATGTCGGGCAGTCCGATGTCGAGGATGACGACCTCGATGCCGGTCGTCGCCTCGGCGATGTCGAGGCCATCGAGACCCGTCGTCGCGGTCTCGACGACGTGGCGGTCCTCCTCGAGGAGACGGCGCAGGAGGCGGACCAGCCGTTGATCGTCCTCGATGACGAGCAGATGCATCGTGTTCAGCGTACCCCTTCGGTCACGGTATGACGGTGACGCTGCCGGCGGTGCCGACCGGCCCCGCGGGAGCAGCGCTCGCGCCCGGACGCCCGACGATCGCGCTACTCGGATCGAGCTGGACCTGGACGGTCGCGCCGGTCTCGACGTCTGACGCCGTTGCCGGCGCCTGTGTGTGATAGGTGGTCGATGGATCGGTCGTGACTTCGATGGTCTGACCGGAGGCGGTCTTGATCGTCAGCGTGTCGCCGTCGACCGACTCGACCTTGCCGCGGATCGTGAGCCCGGCGCCACCGAGGCCGCCGCGCACGAACCCGGGCTGCCCGTTCGCGCCGGGTGCGAAGCTCCCCGTCGGGAAGCCCGTGCCACCGAGGTTACCGCGGCCTGTCCCGATCACCGCCGAGGCGGGCGCGGTGCTCCGACCGACCGCGAAGGCGACCCCGCCGATCGCTACCGCGGCGGCGACGACGAGGACGACGTTGAGCACGCTGCCGCCCGACCGGGTCCGCTTCGCAGGCTGCGAGAGCGTTCCCGCGGGGACCGGGCCGGCGGCGCTGACGACCGGTGTGGTTGACGAGGCCGACGCCACCGCAGGTGCCGGCGCCAACGGTGTCGGGGTCTCGAGTCGGATCGGGTCGGTCACGGGGTGCTCCTTGTCATTCGTAGCGCAGGGCTGTGATGGGATCGAGACGGGCGGCCTGGCGTGCCGGCCAGACGCCGAACACGACCCCGACGGCGAGACTGAACAGCACCGCCGCCGCGATCGTCGTGGGGTTGAATGCGAAGCCCCAGCCGGCGAGCCGGCCGATAACGGCCGAGGCCGCCAATCCGACGGCGATGCCGATGAGACCGCCGAGGAGTGACAGGGTCAGGGCTTCGACCAGGAACTGGGCGAGGATGTCGCGGCCGCGCGCGCCGACCGCCTTACGGATGCCGATCTCGCGCGTCCGTTCGCGGACCGACACGAGCATGATGTTCATGATCCCGATCCCACCGACGATGAGCGAGATCGAGGCGATGCCGCCAAGCAGGAGCGTGAGCGTCGCGCTGATCGACGACGCCGCCTCCAGCAGCTGGGTCTGGTTGAAGACGTTGAAGTCCGGATCGTCCGTGGCCGCGAACTCGTGTCGCTGGGTCAGCAGGGCGGTGATCTCGGCACTCGTCGCGGTCATCTCGGTGGCGTTCCGGACGCTCACCCCGATGGTGCGCACGGCGTCGCCGCCGACGAAGTACTTCTGGACGACGCCGATCGGCACCATGACCTGGTCGTCGGGGTCCTGAAAACCGCTCCCACCCTTTGGCTGGAGGATGCCGATCACCTCGAACGGCAGGCCATCGATCGTGATCTCGGACCCGAGCAACGTGGCATCCAGGCCCAGGTTGGTGGCCGCGGTGGCGCCCAGGACGACCACCCGGAGGTCGCGCTCGACGACTGGAGTCGTCAGGAACGTGCCCTGCCACACGTCGAAGGCGCGGACCGACGCGTAATCGGCGGTCGTCCCCACGACGGTCGTCGTCGCATCCTTGAGGCCGGCCTTGATCGTCGCGCTGGTCGAGGCTTCGGGTGCCACGCCACTCACTGACGCGAGCTCCCCGATGGCCTCGGCGTCACCCAGGGTCAGGCTGCTCGCGCCCGAGGCGGAGAAGCCGGATGGGCTGATCGTCAGGAGGTTCGTGCCAAGTCCGGCCAGACGAGTGGTGATGTTGGCGGTCGTCCCTTGGCCGACGCCGACGAGGGCCACGACCGACGCGACGCCGATGACGACGCCGAGCATCGTGAGGGCCGCCCGCAGGCGGTTCGTCCGGAGTCGGGACAACGCCAACCGAAGCAGCTCGCGAACGCTCATGCGACCACCTGCCCGACGACCTGCCCGTCGCGCAGGTGGATCTGCCGGTCGGCTGTCTCGGCGACCTCGGCATCGTGGGTGATCAGGACGATCGTCCGGCCCGATGCGTGGAGCTCGTGGAGCAGCGCGAGGACCTCCGCGCCCGCGTGGCTGTCGAGGTTGCCGGTCGGTTCGTCGGCGAGGATGAGCGCGGGCTCCGTGACGAGCGCCCGCGCGATCGCGACTCGCTGCTGCTGGCCGCCGGACAATTCGGTCGGTTCGTGGTCGAGCCGATCGCCCAGCCCGAGCCGCTCCAGCGCGGCCTTCGCTCGGGCGGCTCGCTCGCGACGGGAGACGCCCTGGTAGAGCAACGGGGTGGCGACGTTGTCGAGCGCCGTAGTCCTTGGCAACAGGTTGTACGACTGGAAGACGAACCCGATCTTCCGGCTCCGGAGGGCGGCCAGCCCGTTGTCGTCGACCTCGGCGACGGGCGTACCGGCCAACCAGTACGCCCCGGCGGTCGGGCGGTCCAGGCAGCCCAGGATGTTCATCATCGTGCTCTTGCCCGAGCCCGACGGCCCGAGTATCGCGACGAACTCACCGGGCATGACATCGAGGCTGATGTCGACGAGCGCGGCCACCTCCATCCGGCCCATGGCATAGACGCGACTCACATGGTCGAGGGAGAGCAGCGAGTCGGGGCGCATCACGGACCGACCTGGATCCTTTGGCCGTTGCCGCCCGGGACGGCGCCGCCGCCTCCACCCAGGCCGCGGGTGAACCCGCCGCCGTTGGTCACCGTGGTCTGGTTCTGATCGGTGTTGACCCCGGTGACGACCGCCTCACCTTCGGTCAGGCCGGACTTGATCTCGGCCAGGCTGGCGGTCACCAGTCCGACCTCGACCGCCTTGCGGATCGCTTGCCCCGTGGCGTCGAGAACGAGCACGGAGTACGCGCCGTCCGTGCCCCGCAACGCCGCTGTCGGGATCGTCAGGACGCCGGTCGCGTTGGCCACGTTGATCGTGACGTCGGCGGTCATGCCGGCCCGAACGGTCACGGGTGGATCGGTCAGGAGGATCGTCGCCGCGTACGACACGACGCCGCTGCTCCCGTCCGACGCCGTCGGGGCGATCGCGGTGACCTTGCCGGTCACGTCGCCGCCGACCGCGCCGATCGACACGGTCGCGGCCTGGCCGACGACGATCTTGGCCAGGTCGCTCTCGACCACCTGGGCCGTTACCTGGTAGGTGGATGCGTCGACGACGACGGCGTCGCCCGACGGCGCCCCGAGGCCCGAGAGGATGTTGACGGCCGTGACGACCCCGTCGATCGGCGCGGTCAGCGTCGCCAGCTTGATCGCGGCGGCCAGGTCGGCGCGCGCCTTCTCGGCGTTCGAGACCTGTGTTCGCGCGTTGTACAGGCTCATCCTCGCCTGACGCTTCGCGGCCGTCGTGCTCGCGTCGTCGAGGTCCTCCTCGGCGATCGTCCGCTGGATCTTGGCGCTGTTGAGCGTCGACGTCGCATCGGCGAGCTGGCGCTTGAGCTCTGTCGTGTCAGCGGTGGCCAGGACATCGCCCTTCTTGACCGTGTCGCCGACCTTGACCTTGAGATCCTTCACCGTCCAGGTCGTGGAGCCACCGTCGGCCGTCGCGCCGGCGAGATGGACTGGCGTCCCGAAGGCGAGCCCGTAGGAGTCTGTCGTGGCGACGGTCCCGGTCGCGGCAACGTCGTCAGCGACGTCGCCGGTCGAAACCGTTCCGGTCAAGTACTGGGTCGTGCTTGCCGCGTTGGCGGGCAGGCCGCCGAGCGCCACGAACGCGGCCCCGATCCCGACGGCGCCAAGCGCGACGATGGCGAGGATCTTCAGTCTCATGGACGCCTCCCGGGAAGGTGCGGCAAGGGGCGCCACGCACGGCGCTCGGACCCTCATTGAGGGCTCGGTCTCTGAGACACGCATGAGAAATGTGGGACGCACCGCCCGGTCTCCCGACCGCGGTCGTAGCATCGGCGCGATGGACGAGACACCGACGACGCGCGGGACGCCCGAGACGCCGGAGCCGTCCGAGACGCCGGCCGCGCCACGGTCCGATCGACCGCACGACGGCCCGCACCGCCGCCCGCGCCGCCCCGCGCCCGGACTCGCCCAGCTGCCATGGCGCCGCCTCGTGAATCCGTTCCGGCCGGTCGAGATCCTGTCCGCCGACCACGTCGAGGCGATCCATCGGGCGTCGCTCCGGATCCTGGCTGAGATCGGCGTCGAGGCGCTCGGCGACCGCGCGCTCGACGCCTTCGCTGCTGCGGGCGCGACCGTCGATCGCCCGACCCGCAATGTCCGTCTCGACCCGGCCCACGTCGAGGCCCTCATCGCGAGCGCCCCCTCGACGTTCGAGCTGCACGCTCGCAACCAAGAGCGCAACCTCGTGTTCGGGGCACGACACCTCGTGTTCGGGGCGGTCGGGGGGCCCGCGTTCGTGAGCGATCTCGACCGCGGTCGCCGGGCGGGCAACTTCGCGGACTTCGTGGACTACGTCCGGATCATCGCGGCGCTCGACGTCATCCACCAGGAGGGCGGCGGCCCGCTCGAACCCAACGACCTGCCGGTCGCGACACGGCATCTCGACATGTATCGCACCTTCGCCGTCGAGCTCGACAAGACCTGGCAGTGCCTCGGCTTCGGGGCGCGGCCGGTCGATGACGCGCTCGAGGTCGCCTGTCTAATCCGGGGAGTGGACCGCGACACGCTCCTCCGCGAGCCGTCGCTCATGACAGTCATCAACACGAACTCGCCGCTCCGCCTCGACGGCCCGATGAGCGAGGGCCTGATCGCGATGGCCGCGGCCGGCCAGGCCGTCGTGGCGACCCCGTTCACCCTCGCGGGGGCGATGACGCCCGTCACCCTCGCAGCCGCGATCGCCCAGCAGAACGCCGAGGCGCTGTTCTGCATCGTCCTGACCCAGGTCGTCAGGCCGGGAGCGCCGGTTGTCTACGGCGCGTTCACCTCGAACGTCGACATGCGGACCGGTTCGCCGGCCTTCGGGACGCCCGAGTACGTCAAGGGGGCGATCGCCTCGGGCCAGATGGCCCGCCGGTACGGACTCCCCTGGCGATCGTCGAACGCGACCGCGTCGGCCGTCGTCG
>Ga0184612_10001077_pt1 | contig 13121 bp, 10 predicted proteins | sample PLM3_60_coex_FD_133163 | JGI IMG/M metagenome (GOLD analysis project Ga0184612, IMG submission 133163) | Groundwater sediment microbial communities from an aquifer in East River, Colorado, USA - PLM3_60_coex | ecosystem: Environmental > Terrestrial > Soil > Riparian zone | place: USA: East...
CGGGCGGAGCAGCCCCGGCCGAGGGAACCGAGGCCCGAGCCGGCGAAGCCCGAGCCGGTAAAGGCAGAGCCGGCCGCCTCCACGACGGAACAGGGATAGGACATGCCGAAGATGAAGACGCACCGGGGTGCGGCCAAGCGGTTCCGGATCACCCGGACGGGAAAGGTCCTCCACCGCAAGGCCACCGGCAACCACATGTTGACGAAGAAGACGGGGAGCCGGCGTCGGCGGGTGGAGGGCATGTCCGAGGTCGAGGCGGAGCGTCGGACCATCCGCCGTTTGCTGGGAGCCTGAGTCATGGCAAGGGTGAAGCGTGCCGTCCATGCCAGGAAGAAGCGCCGTGAGATCCTGGAGCAGGCCAAGGGCTACTACGGCGCGCGTCACCGCCGGATGCGCATGGCCAAGGAACAGCTCCTGCATTCCGGGGTCTACGCCTACCGCGACCGCCGTGACCGCAAGGGCCAGTTCCGCCGGCTGTGGATCACCCGGATCGGTGCGGGAGCTCGCCAGAACGGCCTGTCCTACTCGAAGCTCATGAACGGCCTGTCCCGGGCCGGCGTCGAGCTCGACCGCAAGGTCCTTGCGGACCTGGCCGTGAACGACCCCACGGCGTTCGCCGCGCTCGTCGAGGCTGCCAGGCAATCGCTCGGGCGTGAGCCCGGCGGCACGGGCGGGTAGCCGGCCCGACCCTAGAATCCCCCCGACGGAACCGGCCGAGGTCCGAATCAGGGGGGCCATGATCACGTCGCTCAAGAACCCGAAGGTCGCCGCGGCCGTCAGGCTCAAGAAAGGCGCGTTCCGCGATGCGGACCGGCGGTTCCTGGTCGAAGGGCCCCAAGGCGTCCGCGAGGCGCTCGCTTCGGGTGCGGCGGTGGATGTCCTGTTTCATCGCGGCTCCCCGGACGACCTGGTCGAGGCGGCCCGGATGGCCGGAGTCGACACCATCGACGTGAGTGAGGAGGTCATGTCCAAGCTGACCTCCACGATCACGCCGCAGGGAATCGTGGCCGTCGTCCGGTTCGTCGATGTCGGACTGGAGGGGCTTCCAGCGGAGCCGGCGTGCGTCGCCGTGCTTCATTCGGTCCGCGACCCCGGAAACGCCGGAACCGTGATGCGATCCGCCGACGCCGCAGGAGCGGACGCGGTCGTGTTCTCCGCGACGTCGGTTGATGTCTACAACCCGAAGACGGTGCGGGCGTCCGCCGGTTCGCTGTTCCACTTGCCGGTCGCGCGGGTCCCCGACACGGCTCAGGCCCTCGAGATCCTTCGATCCCGGGGCTGCCGGATCTACGCGATGGACGCCCGGGGTGCCGAGGACCTGTACGAGCTCGACCTCACCCGTCCCACCACGTTCCTCCTGGGAAACGAGGCGTGGGGACTGCCGTCGGACGTGGCGTCCCTGGCCGACGCCACCGTTCGTGTTCCCATCCGGGGGCGGGCCGAGTCCCTGAATCTCGCTGCCGCCGCAACCGTGTCGCTGTTCGAGTGGGCTCGCCAGCTCCGGGAGGGACGGCGCGTCGTGCTGGAGTCGGTCATCGCCTCCGCGGCGCACGACATCCGCTCGCCGCTGACCGCCATGAAGGGATTCGGGTACGCGCTCGCGACGCGATGGGACCAGATGGCGGAGGAGCAACGGACGATGATGCTCCAGGGCATCGTCTACGACACGGATCGCCTGAACATGATCCTCCGCCAGCTGGTCGACGCGGCCCGGGTGGTGGTTGGGGCGTTGGAGCTGTTCCCCGAGCGCGTGGACGTCCGCGCGCTGGTGGAGAAGGTGGCCCAATCCGCGGCGCGTGATCCCGATCGCCCGCCGGTTGTCTGGGAGGGCCAGGACCGACCTGTCGCCTTCCTCGACCCCGACCGGTTGCAGCTGGTCCTGGAGGCATTCGTCGAGGCGGAGGTGTGGTGGGCGGGGGACGGTCCCATCCGCGTCACGGCTCGAACGGTCGATGGAGGACTCCGGCTCGAGGCCTTCCGTGCGGGAACCGAGCTCACCAGGGAGGCTGCGGTGGGGCTCTTCGAACCCCGAACCCCGGGCACGGGAGCCGGCAGCAAGATCGGGCTGTTCGTGGCCCACGGGGTCGCCGAGGCCCAAGGCGGCACGGTGGACGTGGAGGTCGCCGACGGAGGCCTGCGGTTCCGACTCGACGTGCCGGCGGGGGAGGGCGAACGAACGGTCTGAGCAGGGGCCCTTGCTAGACTCAGGCACCCATGGACCCCCAAGACGCTCAGCGCATCCTCGAGGAGGAACGCGAGCGGAGCGTGTCGATGATCGCGAGAGCCGATTCATCGGAGTCGCTCGAAGCCGCCAAGGTGACGGTCCTGGGGCGAAAGTCACCGTTCAGTCGGGTCCAACGCTCGCTGGGCTCCTTCGGTCCGGAGGACCGCAAACGTTTGGGGATGGCGGCGAACGAGCTGCGCGACGCCCTGCAAGCGGCGCTCGACGAACGCCGACGCGTCCTGGCCGAGACCGAGGAGGCTCGCCTGCTCGAGGGCGAGCGGATCGACGTGACGCTTCCCGGCCGCAGGCTGCGGATGGGGTCGCTGCATCCCCTCACGATCGTCGAGGACGAGATGGTCGGCATCTTCACCCGCATGGGCTACCGCGTGGAGGAAGGCCCGGAGATCGAGGACGAGTGGCACAACTTCGAGGCCCTCAACATCCCGCCCGACCACCCGGCTCGGACCCTGAAGGACTCGCTCTACGTCGACGTCGATGCGCTCCTCCTACGGACCGAGACCTCCGCGGTGCAGATCCGGACCATGGAGACGCAGCCACCCCCGGTGTACATCGTCGCCCCCGGTCGCGTGTACCGGCGTGAGAATCCTGACGCGACTCACGGCTCGGTGTTCCATCAGGTCGAGGGTTTGGCCGTGGACGAGGGGATCTCGTTCGCGGACCTGAAGGGCACGCTGGAGATGTTCGCCCGCGAGCTGTTCGGGCCGGGCCGAAGGATTCGGATGAACCCCGACTACTTCCCGTTCGTCGAGCCCGGTTGCCAGGTGGCCGTGTCGTGCTTCAAGTGCGACGGGGCCGGCTGCGCGGTGTGCGGCAACGGATGGATCGAGCTGCTTGGAGCCGGCATGGTGCATCCCACCGTTCTGGAGAACTGCCGGATCGACCCCGAGCGGTACACGGGGTTCGCGTTCGGCATCGGGGTCGAGCGGGTGGCCATGGTCCGCTACGGCGTGACAGACCTCCGGGTGTTCTTCGAAGGCGACGTCCGATTCCTCCAGCAGTTCCAGGGAGCCGGGGCATGAGGTCGTCGGGATCGCGCGGGCGATGAACCGGTGAAGGTCGTCGTCTCGTGGTTGAAGGAGTACTGCCCTGCGGACCTGTCCCCCGAGGAGCTGGCCGAGCTCCTCACATCCAAGGGAGCCGAGGTGGAAGAGATCGAACGGCCGTGGGATCGGTTGAGTGGAGTGGTGGTGGCCCGGGTCCTGGAGGTGCGCGACCATCCGAACTCCGACACCCTGTGCCTGGCCCGGGTGTCGACCGGCGATGCGGAACGCGAGGTCGTCGTGGGCGTCCGCAACATGAAGCCGGACGACCTCGTGCCCCTCGCCGGACCGGGGGCCACGGTGCCCGCGCTGCCCGAGCCCCTGGCGGCCCGGAAGATCCGCGGCGTCGTCTCCGACGGGATGCTCTGCTCCCCGTGGGAGCTGGGGATCACCACCGAGCACACCGGGATCCTGGTCATCCCCGACGAACTGAAGCCGGGGACGGACTTCAAGCAAGCGTACGGCCTGGACGACTCGGTGCTCGACATCGAGGTCACACCGAACCGTCCGGACTTCCTGTCCGTCATCGGGATCGCCCGGGAGGTGGGGGCGGCGACGGGCGTGCCGCTTCGGATGCCCGACGTCGCGCTCGAGGAGGACGACGAGAAGGCCGACGAGGTGGCCACGGTGGAGATCCTGGATCTCGACCGATGCCCGCGGTACCTGGCGCGCGTCGTTCGGGGAATCGCCCACACGCCATCACCGATCCGCGTACAGGCCCGGCTGACCGCGTCCGGGATGCGCCCTCTCTCGGCGGCCGTGGACGCCACCAACTACGCGATGCTCGAGATCGGACAGCCGCTTCATCCTTTCGACCTGAGCCCGTTGAAGGGGCCGGGCATCGTCGTCCGGCGGGCGAACGACGGGGAGCGGCTCGTGACACTCGATGGCGTGGAGCGGGCGTTCACCTCCGACGATCTGCTGATCTGCGACACGGAGCGCCCGGTCGCGGTGGCTGGCGTGATGGGCGGGGCGGTTGCCGAGATGTCCGAGTCGACGGCCGACGTCCTGCTCGAGAGCGCCTGGTTCGAGCGAGGCGGGATCCAACGGACCCGTCGGCGGATCGGCCTGTCCACCGAAGCCTCGATGCGGTTCGAACGCGGCACGGACCCCGAAGTGGTGCCGCTCGGGGCGGACCGAGCGAGCCGGCTCATGGCCGAGTGGTGCGGGGGGCGCGTCCTGGCCGGATCCGTGGAGGCGGGTGGGGCGCCGGAGCGCCGGCGTGTGTCGATGCGTGCCTCTCGGGCGTCGCTCGTGATCGGTTACCCGGTCTCAGCGGTGGACGCCGTCGCGGCCTTCGATCGCCTGGACATGACCTCCCGGGTGGAGGACGAGGACCTGGTCACCGTCGAGGTCCCCGGATACCGGGTCGACATCGAGCGTGAGGTCGACCTCATCGAGGAGGTCGTGCGGGTCCAGGGCTACGACCTTGTGGGCTCGACGATCCCCCCCGTCCGCCAGGTGGGAGGGGTTCCCGCCGCATACGGTTTCCGGGCCCAGCTCCGGGGGTCGCTCCGCCGGTCCGGCCTCCGGGAGGTCCGGCTGCTGTCGTTCGCATCCCAGGGGGACGTGGAGATGGCCGGGGCGGACGGTCCGATCCGGATCACGAACCCGCTCCAGGCCGACGAGTCGTTCCTGCGAACCCGGCTCCTGCCCGGCGTGCTCCGCGCGGTTCAGCGCAACGTATACCGCCACGTGCGCGGTGTGGCCCTGTTCGAGGTGGGCACGGTGTTCCCGATGAAGGAGGGCGCTCCCGACGAGCGGACGTCGCTCGCCGTGGCGATGACCGGCCCGGCCTCCCAGTCGTGGGCTCAGCCCCCGAGACCCTTCGACTTCTTCGATGCGAAGGGCGCCCTCGAGGCGGTGCTCGAGGACGCCGGGGTCCGCGGCTGGTCGATGGGTCCGCCGGCCGGGTGGCCCTTCCACCCTTCGCGGTCGGCCACCATCCTCTCGGACGCGGAGGTCCTCGGCGTGGTCGGCGAGATTCACCCCAGCCTGGTCGTGCGGCTGGACCTCGGCGGCCGCGTTGCGGCCGCCGAGGTCGACGTCCAGGCCCTCATGGCCCATGCATCCTCGGAGATCGAGGTCCGCGACGTCCCCCGGTTCCCGCCGGTTCGTCGGGACCTGGCCTTCGTGCTGGATGCGACTGTCCCCGCCGCCCCGGTACAGGTCGCGCTGCTCGAGACGGGCGGGGACGTGATCGAGGCCTGCCTGCTGTTCGACGTCTTCTCCGGGACACCGCTTCCGGAGGGCAAGAAGAGCCTCGCGTTCTCCCTCGATCTTCGAGCACCCGACCGCACGCTCACCGACGAGGAGGCCGACGCCGTGGTGCGCAGGATCGCCGGGCGGCTGGCATCCGAGTTCGGCGCGGAGCTCCGCGCCAGCTGAGAGGAACGGGCTCGTTCGCGGGGCCGGGAACCCCCCGATAGACTGCCGCGAATGAAACGGGACTACCTGTCCGTCGACGATCTCACCCAGGAAGAGCTCATCGCTCAGCTCGACCTCGCCGCCAAGGTGAAGTCGGAGCCGGAGGGGTACGCCGGACGACTCCACGGCAAGGCCGTGGCCATGGTCTTCGAGAAGCCGTCGACCCGGACCCGGGTCTCGTTCGAGGTGGCCGCCGCCTCCGCCGGAGCGCATCCTGTGGCGCTCTCCTCGTCGGAGCTCCAGCTCGGCCGAGGAGAGACCATCGAGGACACCGGGAGGGTGCTCTCCCGCTACGTGGACGCGGTCGTGCTGCGGACGTTCGAACAAGAACGCCTGGAGCTGCTGGCCGCAGCCTCCTCGGTTCCGGTCATCAACGCGCTCTCGGACTTCGAGCACCCCTGTCAGTGCCTGGCCGACCTCCTGACCGTTCGCGAGATCAAGGGCGAGCTGAAGGGCCGGACGCTGGCGTACCTGGGCGACGGCAACAACGTGGCCCACTCGCTCCTGCTCGGCTGCACCAAAGCTGGTATGCGCATCCGGGTGGCCACCCCTCCCGGCTTCGAGCCCATCCCACAGGTGGTGCACCGTGCCCGCGAGATCGCGACGCAAACCGGGGGAGCGGTCGAGGTGCTCCGCGATCCGGCCGAGGCGTGTTCGGGGGCCGACGTGCTGTACACCGACGTGTGGGCCAGCATGGGGCAGGAAGGGGAAGCCGATGAACGGGGATTGGTGTTCCGCGCGTACCAGCTGAACGAACGGATGGTGCAGCTCGGGGAACCCGACGTGACCGTCCTGCACTGCCTGCCCGCTCATCGGGGCCAGGAGATCACCGACGAGGTCATCGATGGACCCCACTCGGCGGTGTGGGATCAGGCCGAGAACCGCATGCACACCCAGAAGGCCTTGTTGCTGTTCCTGCTCGGCGTGGCCTGAAGTCCCTTCGGTACCATTCCCGGGTGCCCCGGGCGAACGATGCCGTGGAGGCCGTGCTGCTCGAGTACGCCGACCTCCTGTCGATCCTCACGGAGGAGCCGCATCGACCTCGTTCTTACGAGAAGGCGGCCCGTGCGGTCGGCGGGTATCCCGCCGACATCGCCGAGTTCGACGTCAAGCAGCTCCAGGCCATCCCCAACGTCGGTTCCTCCATCGCCGGGAAGATCCACGAGTTCCTCCAGACGGGTTCGATCGGGGCGCTGGAGGAGCTGCGGGCCCAGATCCCCCAGGGGGTCCGAGCGCTGACGGCCATCCCCGGCCTCGGACCCAAGCGGGCAATGGTCCTGTACGAGCAGCTCGGCGTGGCTTCCGTGGACGAGCTCCTGGCCGCGGTGGACGAGGGAAGGTTGGCCGAGATCAAGGGGTTCGGGAAGAAGACGGCCGACAACATCCTTCGCTCGATTCAGCAGATGGGCTCGTCCGAGCGACGCGTGCTGGTGAACGTGGCGCTCGATGTGGCGGAGGACCTTCTCCGCCAGCTGAAGGAGCTGAAGGAGGTGCGCAGGGCGACGTATGCCGGATCGCTCCGGCGGATGGCGGAAACGATCGGCGACGTCGACCTGCTGATCGCGAGCGCGAAGCCGGGCCCGGTCATGGACCGGTTCGTCTCCCTGCCGGTCGTGGACCGGGTGATCGCCCACGGTGAGGCGAAGTCCTCGGTGGTCACCACCGGCGGCCTTCAGGTCGATCTCCGGGTGATCGCACACGAGGCGTGGGGGGCGGGCCTCATGTACTTCACCGGCTCGAAGGCCCACAACATCCGTCTCCGGGAGATGGCCATCCGCAAGGGGCTGCGACTGAACGAGTACGGCCTGTTCCGGGTGAAGAGCGGGAAGCTCATCGTGGCGGAGACGGAGGAGGAGGTCTACGAGCGGCTGGGCCTACCGTTCATCCCGCCGACGCTCCGGGAGGACCGCGGCGAGATCGAGGCCGCGCTGGCCGGCGAGCTCCCGAAGGTGCTCGAGCAGAGGGACATGCGGGGCGACCTCCACACGCACACGAATCTCACCGATGGGCTGGCCCCCCTGGAGGAGATGCTCCAAGCGGCAGCGGCGATGAAGTATGCGTATTACGCGGTCACCGACCACGCTCCCCAGCTGTTCATGCAGCGGATGACCGATGAGAAGATGCTGGCCCAGCGCGATCGTCTGAGGGGGCTGCAGGCGACCTACCCCTCGATGACCCTCCTGCACGGCTCCGAGCTGAACATCGACCCCCAGGGGGGCGTGGACTGGCCCGAGGAGTTCCTGGCGGGCTTCGACGTGCTCGTGGCGTCGGTGCACACCCACTTCAACCTGTCGAAGGACGAGATGACCCGGCGCATCATCCGGGCGATGGAGAACCCGTACGTGAACATCCTGGGGCACCCCACGGCCCGGCTGATCGGCAAGCGTCCTCCGATCGAATTCGACCTGGAGGAGGTGTTCAGGGCCGCGGCCCGGACCGGCACTGCCCTGGAGGTGAACGGCTTCCCCGACCGGCTCGACCTGAAGGACGAGCACATCCTGTGGGCCCGACGCCACGGCGTGAAGTTCGCCGTGGACACCGACTCCCACGCCTCGCTTCACCTTTCGCACATGCGATTCGGTGTGGCCATGGCGCAACGGGGTTGGCTGACCAAGGACGACGTCATCAATGCGTGGCCACTGGCCAAACTCCGGCGGTTCCTGGACAAGGGACGATCGACCGCCCGGTGAGCCGTTCGACCCGGCGCCTTCCGCGTTCGTTCTTCGCACGACCCTCCCCTGAGGTCGGACCGGACCTCCTCGGTCGGATCCTCGTGCGCAAGGTGGGGGACGGAAGGCTGCTGACCGCTCGCATCGTCGAGGCCGAGGCCTACCAGGAGGACGATCCCGCCAGCCACTCCTTCCGGGGCCGGACCAACCGGACCGAGGTGATGTTCGGGCCTCCCGGCCATGCGTACGTGTACTTCACCTACGGCATGCATCACTGCATGAACGTCGTCACCGGCTCGACCGGGGAAGGGAGCGCCGTGCTCCTCCGCGCGGCCGAGCCGCTGGAGGGGCTGGAGGAGATGGCCCGGCGCCGGGGAACGAACGACCCCCGGGCGCTCTGCTCGGGCCCTGGCCGTCTGTGTCGGGCGCTCGGCATCGACCGAGCCGAGAACGGGCTCGACCTCGTGCGTGGCCGCCTGCTCTGGCTCCTCGAGGGAGCCCCCGTCGCCCCGGCGACGATCAGCGTCGGTTCCCGGGTGGGCATCACGAGCGGGACCGACCGTCCCTGGCGGTTCTCCGTGCAGGGGGATCGCTTCGTCTCGCGGGCGCGGCCGGCGGTGCCGGTCAGGGGTTCACGCTGATCGTGACCGTGGAGCCGACGGGGAGCTTCTCGCCCGCCGACGGGCTCTGAGCCCAGACGACCCCCTTCTGGTGAGCGCATGGAGGTTGAAGGAGGTCACACTTTTTCTCCAGCACCGTTGCCTCGAACCCGGCCTCTCGAAGGAGGGCCCGGGCCGCTTCCTCGGTCATCTCCAGGACGTTCGGCACGGTGGCCGTCGGCACCTTCTGCGACACGGTGATCGTGACCGTGCTGGTCTGGAGGGCCCGCTGGCCCGCCTGCGGATCCTGGGCGATCACCGTGCCCACTCGCTGGTCGGACGGCGCGTAGACGACGCTCGCCGCGAAGCCGGTCGATCGGAGCAGGTCGATCGCGGGCCCCTCCCGCAGGCCGATGGCCGAGGGCACCGGAAGCAGTTGGTACGAGGTGGGCTGTCTGCACACCTTGAACCGGGGCTCGGTTCCGGCGATGAACGTCTGGGTGTCGACGTTCTGGGGCGGCGTGTACGGATTGGCCAGGCACCCCTGCGTCACATCGATCCGAAGCGTCACGTACCGGACGTTCGACGTCGGGAACGGCTGTACCGGTAGGTTGTGAGTGGCGTTGACCATGAACGCCCGCCAGATCTGGGCGGGCCACGTGCCGCCGTACACGCGGGAGATCCGCACGGTGGGAGAGGCCATGGGCACCTGACCCTGCGGGAACCCCACCCACACCGCCGCCACCAGCTGGGGGATGGCCCCCACGAACCATGCGTCGCTGTAGTTCTGCGCGGTCCCGGTCTTGCCGATCTGGGGCCGGCCGATGTTCGCCGCGGCCCCCGTGCCGTACAGGACGACCTTCTGCAGGATCCCGTCGGCCACCGTGACGATGGCCGGGTTGACCACCGGCTTGGGGTTGGGGCGCGCCTGATATAGGACCGTGCCATCCGGATCGGTGATGCTCTCGACCGGCGTCGGAGCGACGCGGGAGCCGCCGTTGGCCAGCGTGCCGTACGCCGACGCCATCTCCAGAGTGTTGACCTCGTTCGTGCCGAGGACGGCCGAGGGCACCGGATCGAGCTGATTCTTTGGTGAGGTGGTCCGGGTGCAGCACCGGATGCCCATGCGCTTCGCCGTATGGACGATGCGCTCCGCTCCCAGATAGATGTCGTCGTCGCCCACGGCCTTCTCGATGTTCACGTACGCGACGTTGACTGAGTTGATCGTGGCGCTCTCGAGCGAGATGTAGCCGTACGAAGACCCCTCGGCGTTCCCCGGGGTCCACACCGTCCCGTCCGAGAGCGGGACCGAGACGGAGGAGCCGCTGAACGATTGGTTGGGAGAGATCCCATGCTCCAGGGCGGCCACCAAGGTGAACGGCTTGAACGCCGACCCCGCCTGGCGTCCGGTGCTCCCGCCTGTAGCCAGGTTCACTTTGGCGAACCGATCCTTCGGATCCCAGTAGCTCCGCCCGCCGACCATGGCCTTGATGTAGCCGGTCCGGGGATCGATCACCGTCATCGCCGCATACGGGTCACTCCGGTAGATGAGGATGGAGTGGACGGCTCGTTCCGCCTGTTCCTGCAGCCGAGGGACGATCGTGGTCTGGATCCGCAAACCTCCCTTGAACAGGAGGTTGTACCGGTCCTGCACGGTCTTTCCGAACCTCGGGTCGGTCAGGAACCACTGTTTCAAGTAGTCCACGAAGTAGGGGGCCGGGTAATGCTTCGTGCTCTGTCGCATCCGAAGATGGATGGGGCGTTGCACTGCGCTCGCGAATGCCCCGGGCTCGATCATGCCCAGCTCGCGCATCTGGGTCAGGACCTGGTTCCGCCGGGTGGTCGCCAGGTTCGGGCGGACCACTGGGTCGTAGTCCGCAGGTGCCGCGATGAGCCCGGCCAGCAGCGCGGCTTGGGCCAACGTCAGATCCGACGCCGCCCGCCCGAAGTAGGTCTCCGCGGCGGCCTGGATCCCGTACGCGCCGTTGCCGAAGTACACGGTGTTGAGGTACTTCGCCAGGATCTCGTCCTTGCTGAGCGTCTGCTCCAGCTGATAGGCCAGGACGGCCTCCCGGAACTTCCGCGATAGGGTCTGCTCGTCGCCGGTGTAGGCGTTCTTGACGTACTGCTGCGTGATAGTGGAGCCGCCCTCCACGATCCGTCCGGTGGTGGCGTCGACGTAGGCCGCCCGGAGCAACGCCTTGACATCGATGCCCATGTGGTCGTAGTAGCGCTTGTCCTCGATGGCCACCACGGCGTTCCGGATGTTCTCCGGGATCTTCGACAACGGGACGATCACGCGGTTCTGCTCGGCGTGCAGCGGCGTGATCATCGATCCGTCGGAGGCGAACACGAACGAGGTCTGCGGGAGCACCGGGGCCTTCGCCTGCTCCTGCGTCAGGTCGGGAAGCTTGCAGGCCGACGCGGTCAAGGCCGCGAGGACGAGCCCGAGCGCGAGAGGACGCCGGGAGGGGTTCATAACCAGCCAATCATAGCCACGGCCCTGTATCTGCACTGGTAGCATCGCGAATCCGATGGCCTCCTCCGCGCTTTCTCGCCTGTTGGCCGGAGCCGCCGACGTCATCCCCCGGGACGGTCTTGAGGAGAAGCTGTCCCTGGACCGTCCCCTTCGGGTCAAGTTGGGCATCGACCCGTCCCGGCCCGACCTTCACCTCGGCCACGCCGTGGTTCTTCGAAAGCTCCGACACTTCCAGGACGCCGGCCACGTGGCCGTCCTCATCGTCGGGGACTTCACCGGCCGGGTGGGCGATCCCTCCGGCCAGTCCGAGACTCGGCCGTTCCTCACCGAGGATGAGATCGAGACGAACGCCACCACGTATCTCGAACAGGCCGGCAGGGTGCTGGACGTAAGCTCCGCGGAGGTCCGACGGAACTCCGAGTGGCTCGGGGAGATGACGATGGCCGATGTGCTTCGGCTCACGTCTGCGTACACGGTGGCCCGGATGCTCGAACGCGACGACTTTCGAAAGCGGTACGAGGAAGGAAAGCCGATCAGCGTGGTGGAGTTCCTGTACCCGTTGATGCAGGCCATGGACTCCGTGGCCGTTCGGTCCGACGTCGAGCTCGGCGGAACCGACCAGACCTTCAACCTGTTGGTGGGTCGGGACATCCAGCGTGCCTACGGACAAGACCCTCAGGTCGTCCTGACCATGCCACTACTCGAGGGGATCGACGGTGAACGCAAGATGTCGAAGTCATTCGACAACTGGGTGGCCCTCACGGATCCACCGGAGGAGATGTTCGGCAAGCTCATGCGGATCCCCGACCACCTCATCACCAAGTACCTCCTGCTTGCCGCGGACCTCGACCCTTGGGAGGTGGCGAGGATCGAGGCGGGCATGGTCGACGGAAGCGTGAAGCCGGTTGAGGAGAAGCGCCGCATGGCCCGGGCGATCGTGGACCTGCACCACGGATCCGGCGCCGGGGGCGAGGCAGAGAGGCGATTCGACCGGGTTCATCGGGAGCGTCAGGTTCCTGAGCGGATCGAGGAGGCCGACATCCCCGCGGAGGCTGCCAAGGGTGAGAACGGGCTGGTCTGGCTCCCTCAGCTCATGGCCACCCTTGGCCTGGCCACCTCCAAGTCGGCGGCCCGCCGCCTCATCGAGCAGGGAGGCGTGCGCCTCGACGGGGAGCCGGTGACTGACGCCTCGGTGGAGTACCCCCTCGGGGAGCTCAAGGGAAAGGTCCTGCAGGTCAGCAGGCGTCGGTTCCTCAGGCTCCGCTGAGGTTCCCGGGACGGGACAGGCCGATCCACCTGCGATCTTTTCGGCTCGTTGCCGCCCCGTCCCCGTGCTACCATTGGTACCCGTTGGCGCGGACCCTTCCCGAAGGTTCCCACCTTCTGGTTCGCTGCCCGCACCTTGAGAACTGAACAGTGTGCCAAAAGCCAGTGCGCTTTCCCGTCAGCTGGGGGGCGCGATTCGTCGCGTCCTTCTCCAGCAGACGGTTCGTACGAACCAACCAGGAAGCGATCCCGGCCCTCGGGCCGGTCGTGAACCTCTACGGAGAGTTTGATCCTGGCTCAGGACGAACGCTGGCGGCGCGCCTAACACATGCAAGTCGAGCGAGAACCCGAGGAGGGGTAACCCTTCTCGGGGGAGAGCGGCGAACGGGTGAGTAC
>Ga0184612_10001080_pt1 | contig 13114 bp, 10 predicted proteins | sample PLM3_60_coex_FD_133163 | JGI IMG/M metagenome (GOLD analysis project Ga0184612, IMG submission 133163) | Groundwater sediment microbial communities from an aquifer in East River, Colorado, USA - PLM3_60_coex | ecosystem: Environmental > Terrestrial > Soil > Riparian zone | place: USA: East...
GCCCTCGACCCCCATCGAGCGCGCGAAGCCAATCCCGATCGTCTCGGCCGACACCGGATAGTTCGGATCGACCCCGTCCGCACGTATCGGCCGGGCGGTGAGTACGCTGTCGCGGGAGCCGCCGGACTCGACGATCGCCTTGTGGAACAACCCGCGCGCCTTCGGCGACGCCAGCATGCTGTGAACAGAGACGCCACCCGCGGAAAACCCAAAGATGGTGACGTTGTTCGGATTGCCTCCGAAGGCGGCGATGTTCCGCCGCACCCACTGCAAAGCGGCGATCTGGTCCATATAGGCGTAGTTGCTTTTGGTCTCATCCGGACGCTCGCTGCTCAACGCCGGAAACGCGAAAAAACCGAAGCGCCCCACACGGTAGTTCATGGCGACAAGGACGACGCCCTGCGTGGCGAACCCGGCGCCCGAGGTGTTGGGAGAGGCGCTCGAACCGCCCGTGAACCCGCCCCCATAAATCCACACCATCACGGGCAGATTGCGGGCGGCCGCATCGGCCGGACGCCACACGTTCAGATATAAGCAATCCTCCGACGGAGCCCGAACGGCCGGGGCGGCTGCAGGCGCTTGGGGAGCGGGCGCGGGAGTAGTGCCTTGAGCCGGAGGCGCACCTGCGCGCGCACCCGGAGGCGGCCCGAATCGTCCCTGCATGCAGTCCGCTCCGAATTCCGCTGCCTGGCGCACGCCGGTCCACTTCGCGGCCGACTGCGGCGGGCGCCAGCGTAGGTCGCCGACGGGAGGCGCCGCGAACGGGATGCCCTTGAAGGAGACAACTCCCTCGGCGACGACGCCCTGCAGTTCGCCGCCGTCTACGCGCACGACTGGGGCCGACTGCGAAAGCCCGACCGTGCCAAGGCTCATCGACGTCGCCAGTCCTATCAGCGCCAAGGACGCACCCTTGATCACTCTTGAAGAATTCGCCCGAGCTTTCTCGCATCGTTCTGGGCGCATGCGGCACTCCTATTCGTTGTTCGATGTCCGGTCGCCTGCCGTCTCCGGGCGGTGCCCATGGTCGTGTGGCGCAAACCCCGCTTCGCGAAGTCGGGCGATATCTTTGGCCGGAGCATCGCCGAAGAATCGGCTGTATTCCCTGCTGAACTGCGACGGGCTCAGGTAGCCGACACGCTGGCATGCGCGGCTCGCGTCGATGTGCTGAAAGAGCATCAACCGCCGCGCTTCGTGCAGCCGGAGCACTTTCTGGTATTGGAGCGGGCTGAGCGAGGTCACCTCTTTGAAATGCTGGTGAAACGAGGACGCGCTCATGTGAACCGACGTGGCCATCTCCTCGACCGTGACGGGTTGCGCGAAGTGCACGCGGATCCAAGACACGGCTTCGCCAATCCGTCGTACTTCAGACTTCGTGTGTCCGATCTGCGCGACACGCGCGCCGATCGACGTGCGCAGCAGACGAATCAGGATCTCGTCGATGACCAAAGGCCCGAGAAGGTCCGCATCCTCCGGATGCGCCATGAGATCGAGCAAGCGCGTCACCGCGTCGACGATGTCGTCGGTCGTGCGCCCGAGATACATGCCGCGACGGTCAGAGACCTTGGGAGCGCCACGCGGGTATACCCGCGCCGCGAGCTCTCCGACGCGCGCGGGGTCCAGGTCGAGCACGAAACCCAGATATGGCTCTTTGCGACTGGCGCGGATCACTTGGCCCGAGAACGGCAGATCCAGGGCGAGGATCAGCAAGTGCGCGGGATCGTATTCAAACACTTCCCGTCCGAGCATGATCACCTTGGCGCCCTGCGCCGCGACGCACAGAGCGGGGCCCAAGGTGGAGTGGGTCGCCTCGGTTGTTATTCGCGACAGGCGGATGGCGTACGTGCCCGGCAGCCGCAGCTGGAACGGTCCATCGTAAGGGGCGTACTCCGCGAGGCGATTGGCGAGCCGTCGGAGGGCTACTGGGCTTGGGGTGACGAGCGCCGTGTCTTCGCCGGGTGCGGACGCGGATCTCGCGAATCCGCCGGTGCGCAGCCGGAGACTGGACTGGAGCCTCTGCGCACTTCGAAGACGGCGCGTGTGCAGACGAGCTTGGCGAGAATGTACCGTCATGCCGGCAATGGTACAAGCAGCGCGGGCGCAAGCTTTGCCGAAACCTCCGACTCTAACGCGCGATCAGGTTGTATTCGCGTAGGAATAGGCAATCAACGCTCAAGACGGCCCTGTAGTCTGATCGTCTGATGAAGGCCGAACTGGCGGTGTGCACGGAGGCCTCACCTGTCGCGTGGCCATAGGAGTCCTATCGATGAAGCGTACGACCAAGCTCGTCCCGATCCTGATCGCGTTGTCGCTCACCTCCGTCATCGCGGCTGACTGGCCGTCGCTGTACGGGCCACGTCGAAATCACACGTCGGATCAAAAGGGCCTCCTGCGGACGTGGCCCCAGGAAGGTCCGAAAGTGCTGTGGCGTGTGCCATTGGCGGCCGGTTTCGGCGGACCCGCGGTACTTGGCGGGAACGTGTACTTACTCGACCGCGACGAGAAGGTCGGCGACACGCTGCGCGTGCTCGATCTCGCGAGTGGCAACGAACTGTGGACGTTCGCCTACGACGCGCCAGGTACCTTCATGTTCGCCGGCTCACGGACGACGCCGACACTCGACGGCGAGCACGTCTACACCGTCGGGCCGATGGGCGATCTGCACGCCATCAACACGAAAACCCGCAAACCGTCCTGGCGCGCGAACATCTGGAAGGATTTCGGCGGCGGCGCCCAACTGCCACAGTGGGCCATCGTCCAGAATCCGTTGATCTACGGTGACCTGTTAATCGTCGCGACCCAGACCTCGGAGGCCGGGGTCGTGGCCTACGACAAGGTGACCGGCACGCTGAAATGGAAGTCGGCCGCCCTCTCCGGCATTCCGGGATACGTGACGCCCTCGATCGCGAAGATCGGGGGAGAGGATCATCTCGTCATGATTACCGCGGCCGCGGGTCGGGGGCGCAACGCCAAAGGCGGGAGCGTCAATGGCTTGGATCCACGCAGTGGCAAAGTGCTGTGGACCTACACCGACTGGCAGTGCATCATCCCGGTGCCGCAGGCGGTTGATGCAGGTGAAGGTCGCGTGCTGATCACGGGTGCCTACGGGGCAGGCACGGCCATGATCAAGGTGGAGAAGAAAGGCGATGGCACCTACGCCGTCTCCGAACTGTTCAAGAATCCAGATTTCGGCGCCCACACCCAACCGCCGGTGCTACACAACGGGCACTTCTATTCTCACTACACGATCAATGAACGCAGCGACGGCCTCGTCGCGATGAGTATAGACGGCAAAATCACATGGAAGACCGATCAACAGCCGCCGTTCGTGCGTGGCGGCTCGATTCTCGCCGACGGCCTGCTGCTGATGACGGACGGCAACACCAAGCTGTATCTCGTCGAGCCGAACCCTGCGGGATTCAAGCCGCTGGCGAGCGCCGTGATTCTCGAGCCGGGCGACAACTGGGCGCCGCTGGCGCTCGTCGACGGCAAGCTGCTGGTGCGCGGACAGAAAGAGCTGAAGGCCCTCCAGGTCGCTCAGTAGGCGCGACCGTTCGATCTCGACAGGAGAATAGCCGTGAGAATTCAGCGATTCTCGAAGTTATGCCGGGCGTCAGCATTCGTGGGTGCTGCCCTTGGCGTGCTCGGCACCGTTGGCAACGCGAGCGCGCAGTCACTCAAAGACGTGCAGACGCCCGACACACCGCTGGTGCTGAAGGCCCAAGGCAGTTTCTTCGTTGGTGGCGACAAGGTCGAACAGACACAGGGTGAGCTGGGCGACCTCGGCCCGGGCGGGCACATCACCGTCAATCAGATGTACGTGCGGTACATGGTGCCCCAGGGCGGCGATGGCAACGTGCCGGTAGTGATGGTGCATGGCGCGACTCTGACGGGCAAATCCTGGGAGACGACCCCGGACGGGCGCATGGGTTGGGACGAATACTTCGTGCGCCGCGGTCATCCGGTGTACGTACCGGACCAGGTGGGCCGCGGGCGATCGGGGTTCAACCAGGCGGTGTTCAACAACGCGCGAGCGGGATCGGCGCCAGCAAACAGCCTTCCTCGATGGTTGCGATTCAGTGACGAGGGCGTCTGGCCCAACTTCCGCTTCGGCCTCAAACCGAGCCAGCCCTATCCCGACACCCAGTTCCCGGTGACCGCGGTGGACGAGCTCTCGAAGCAGGGGGTGCCCGACGTCAGCTTTGGCGGTATCCCCACCCCTAACCCGACGTTCAAGGCATTGTCGGATCTCGCCGCGCAACTCAATGGCGCGGTGTTGATGGGACACTCGCAGTCGGGCTCGTTTCCGCTGGCGGCGGCGCTGCTCAATCCTACCGCCATGAAAGGCCTCGTGCTCGTCGAGCCTGGCACCTGCCCGGCCAACTACACCGCCGAACAGATTGCCACGCTGGCGAAGGTGCCGGTACTGGTCGTCTTCGGTGACTATCGCGACACGCCGACGGGCCTTCCGGCGCTGCCGTCGTGGCAGGCACGTTTCGAGGCCTGTCAGGCCATGATCGGCCGGATCAAAGAGGCTGGCGGTCAGGCGCAGATGCTCAGCCCGGCCGAGATCGGTACCCGCGGCAACAGCCACATGATCATGCAGGACAAGAACCACCTGCAGATCGCCGATCTCATCCTCAAGTGGATGGACGAGCGCGTCAGCAAGCGGAGCGGAGCGAAGAAATGATCGGCGTGTGCTCCGCCGGCGCATTCGCCGCGATGAGGCGCGTCGGCCTCACCACCGGCGCACTCTGCCTGGTCCTCGCAGCCGTCCGAGTCCCGGCGGTGCAGCCTTCGCCACGACTGGCGCTGGAACTGCAGGACTATGCCGCGTTGCCGATCACGGCGGAGAACACGGACGCGAACACGCGAGCACAACTCGCTCGAGTCAATTTCCTCAGGGACGAACCGGGCGGTCGCCGTTTCTTCGTTAACGACCTCAACGGACCGCTGTATCTCCTCGACAAACAATCAAAAACGTTCACGAAATATCTCGACTTCAACGGTCTCGCCGGCCGGCCAGGTTTGTTCCCGAAGTTCACCTACGCGCGGAACTTCGCGACCGGGCTCACCAACGTCATCCTCGATCCGGACTACGCCCGCAATGGCGTGTTCTACACCCTTCACATGGAGGACCCGGCGACACCCGGATCCCCAGTGCCACGGAGCGGCGTCGTACCAGGACTCGATCTGTCCGGATACACGGCGACGCCGGCAGTGGCGACGCCGACCGTCGACGGACGAATTGATCGCGAGGTCGTGCTCGTGGAATGGAGGGATCGGAACGTCGCGAATGCCACGTTCGAAGGCACGGCTCGGGAGCTCCTGCGCGTGCAGTATCCGCTGGCGCCGCATCCATTGGGCGAGATGACCTTCAATCCTGCCGCGCGCCCTGGCGATCCGGACTGGCGCGTCATGTATCTGGGCGCGGGCGATGCGCAATCCGGCGAGCAACGCGACAGTCGCCGTTTGAACCCGCAGCGGCTCGACACCCTCGTCGGCAAGATTCTTCGCATTGTTCCGGACCTGCGCGAGCACACGAAAACGAGCACGGTCAGCGAGAATGGCCGCTACCGCATCCCCAACGACAATCCGTTTGTGACGGTCGAGGGCGCGCGCAAGGAGATCTGGGCCTACGGCCTGCGCAATCCCCATCGGCTCGCCTGGGACGTCGATCCCGCAAGGCCGCGCACGGCGCTCCTCCTGGCCTTCAATATCGGGCTCGTCACCTGGGAAACCGTCGTCGTCATTCACAAGGGCGCGAACTACGGGTATCCGCTGCGTGAGGGGACGCAGAGCATGTCGCCCACGAACGGGATGGGCCCGCTGCCGGAAGACGACATGATTTCGGTGCAGATCTCGGACACGGTGGCACGAGGCACGGTTAAGCCAACGTACCCGGTGATCCAGTACCCCCACAATCGGGAGACCGGTGACGCCATCGCCAATGGCTTCGTGTACCGGGGCAAACTGATCCCGGCGCTTAAAGACAAGCTCGTCTTCGGCGACATCACCACCGGCCGCATCTGGTACGCCAATCGTGCCGATATGCTCACCGCCGATGACGGCAATCCGACAACCGTCGCACCGATCTACGAGATGGATACCGACCTGCGCCGTCTCACCGAAGAGAGTTACCGAGCGCGCGGCGGCAAAGGCGAGGCGCTCCCGGGGATGGGCGCGCAGGCTGGCCGCGGCCGAGTCGATCTTCGATTCGCGATCGACAACGACGGCGAGCTCTACATCCTCACCAAGAGCGATGGCATGATTCGAAAGGTCGTGGGCGCCAAAGCCACGACGACGCCGACATCCGCTGCGAACGCCCCTGCTTCTGGTGCCGGTCAAAATATCACTAGCCAGCCAGCCACGACTCTAGCGAATCCCGTGGCGTCCACGCCCGAGTCGATCGCGGCCGGCAAGCAGTTCTACGACGGCAACTGCGCGGCCTGCCACGGGGACCGTGCCCAGGGCGCGGTCAAAGCCGGTATGACGATCTCCATCATCGAAGAGCAGAGGGCACGGCAGCCGCCGGATCTCACCGATGACCAATGGGATCACGGTTCGAGCGACGGCGAGATCTTCACCGTCATCAAGCGCGGCCTGCCGCCGACGATGATGGCGGGATTCGATGGCGGCATTCCGGACCAGGACATCTGGAACATCGTCAACTACCTGCGCTCGCTGCGGTCCGGACGTTAGACCTCGTCACATCGACACATTCGTTCTGGAGTTACGCATGCACACACCAACGCAACGATTTCTCACGGCTCTCGGCTTCGCAGCTCTTGCGGGAGGCCTGCCCGCCTCGGCCCAACAGACAGCGTCGCCTCTCTCCGAGCTGAAGCTGCCGGCTGGTTTTTATGCGGAGATGTACGCCGAGAAGGTAGACAACGCTCGTTCGATGGCGCTCGGTGCCCAAGCGACCGTCTTCGTGGGTTCGCAATACGCCGGCAAGGTGCACGCCGTCGTGGACACCGACAAGGACAACAAAGCCGATCGCGTCGTCGTGATCGCAAGCGGTCTCGACCAGCCCAATGGCGTCGCAATGCGCAACGGAGCGCTGTACGTGGCAACCGCGAGCCGCCTTCTGCGGTTCGACGACATCGAGAAGCACCTCGATGCTCCGCCCACGCCCGTAACGCTTCGTGAGGACCTGCCAAATCCAAAGGCCGGTCATACGTGGAAGTTCATCGCGTTTGGTCCAGACGACATGCTCTACATGTCCGTCGGTGCCCCGTGTAACGTCTGCGAGTCGCCGGCGATGGTGTCGGCGATTGTGCGCATGAAGCCCGATGGGACCGGCATGGAAGCCTTCGCCGACGGTGTGCGCAACAGCGTTGGGTTCGACTGGCACCCAGTCACACGCGAGCTGTGGTTCACCGACAACGGCCGCGACGGGCTCGGCGATGACGTGCCGAACGATGAACTCAACATTGCCCCCAAGGCCGGCCTCCATTTCGGCTTCCCGTTCTGCCATCAGGGTGATGTCCCGGACCCACAGTTCGGCGCCCAACGCGCGTGCTCTGCGACCGAGGCGCCGGTACAGAAGCTCGGCGCCCACGTCGCCGCGATCGGCTTCACGTTCTACACCGGCAGCATGTTCCCCGCGAACTACAAGAACGCCGCGATTATCGCGCAGCACGGGTCGTGGAATCGATCGACGGCTAGTGGTTATCGCGTGATGGCGGCGCATACCGACGGACGTCGCGTCACCGGCTACGAGCCGCTCGTCGAGGGCTTCCTGCCCGGAGGGGCGGCGGGCGGACGCGGTGCGACGCAAGCAGCGACCGGCCGTCCGGTTGACGTGCTGCAGCTCGCGGACGGCTCGGTTCTCATCAGCGACGACCGCGGCAATCGGCTGATCCGTGTCAGCTACCGTCGCTAACTCGACACAGATTCTGTTTCGGAGATCAACTATGCGTATTGCTCACCAGAGTCTCTGCCGTGCCGTCTTTGCCGTCGCTGCCGTCACATCGTTCTCGGCAGTCGTTCGAACGCAAAGCCGCACCGAAGTAACGATCAACGACACCGGCGTACAGGCAGAGAACTTGACGTCGAGTCAGGATGGCTCGCTGTACTTTGGCAGCACCGCCAAAGGGACGATCTACCGCGCCGCGCCTGGCGCGGCACAAGCCGAACCCTGGATACAGGCTTCGGCCGCCGGTCTCAGCAACGTGCTCGGCGTACTCGCCGATGACAAGACCAACACGCTGTGGGTCTGCCAGAACAACACGGGGGGCCGCGGCGGCGCACCCGTAGTCGGACAGACCGCGCTTCGATCCTTTGATTTGAAAACCGGCGCCGCGAAGGGCACTTTTCCCTTCCCCACCAATGGCGGCGTGTGCAACGACATGGCGATCGCGTCTGATGGGACGGTCTACGCCACCGAGTCGTTCAACAATCGCGTTCACCGCCTTAAGCCCGGCGCCACCGCGCTCGATGTGTGGATCACCGATCCGCAACTCGCCGCTGTCGACGGCGTGGCGCTGCTCGCCGACGGCGCGGTGTACGTGAACACCTTCTTCAGCGGCCGGCTGTTTCGCATTCCGGTGAATGCTGACGGCAGCGCCGGAGCGCTCGTGCCGATCGAGACGTCGATGCCGTTTAATCGTCCCGATGGATTGCGCACGGTGGGACCGCAGACGCTGATTCAAGCCGAGGGCCAGGGGCGCGTCGCCGAACTGACAATCAAAGGGAATCGAGCGGAGGTTCGCCTGCTGCGGGAAGGACTGACGGGCGCGACGGGTGTGACCGTCGTCGGCGACACCGCCTTTGTCCTCGTCGAACGCGCCAAGGCCGTCGCCGTGCCGTATCGCGCCCAGTGAAAGTGCGTTCGAACCGTTAGGTGGCGACGGTCGATCGAGTGACGGCTGTCATCGAGGGAGTTCATACATGACCCGCTTCACGGCGACGCTCACAATGCTGGCTCTGGTTGGCTCGGCATCCGCGGAGGCCCAGACGATCGTCATCACGCGCGGCGGATCTCGCGCTATCGGAACCGGACCGGCGACGAACTTCACGGGTGAGGTTCGTGTAGAAAGGCTGTTCGAAGCGCTCGCCCCCTCGCACGCGAGTGGAGGGTCCGTCACATTCGAGCCAGGTGCCCGTACGGCGTGGCACTCTCACCCTGCCGGGCAGATCCTGATCGTCACGGCAGGAACGGGCCGCGTGCAAGGGTGGGGTGGCCCTATCGAGGAGATCCGAACTGGAGACGTCGTAAAGATTCAGGCCGGCCAGAAGCACTGGCATGGGGCATCGCCGAAGGCGTCCATGACGCACATCGCGATCACAGAGCCCCGCGATGGCACGGCAGTGCGGTGGATGGAACACGTGAGCGAGGAGCAGTACGACGGTACGGTCCCGTCCGGGCAGCCGCGTCAACCCTCGAGCCAGCAGCAGCCCACCGCCAGACCTTCGGGAGAGGTTCAGCCACGGATCGCGCCCGGGCTCGCGACGCTCACCGACGACGTGCTGTTCGGCGATGTGTGGAGGCGGCCTGAGCTGTCGCCGCGCGACCGCAGTCTGGTCACCATCTCGATCCTGATCGCGACGGGCAAGCCGGCGCAGCTTGCAGGTCACCTGGGCCGCGCACTCGACAACGGCGTACAGCCACGCGAGGCTTCCGGTGTTCTGGCGCACCTGGCCATCTACTGCGGATGGCCGAGCGCCGTCTCAGCGCTCGAGATCTACGATCAGGTCTACACCGCGCGGAAAGTGGACACGACGGCACTGCGTGCCGTCAGCCCGCGCCTTCCCGTGCCGGCCTCCGATGCCGCGCGAGCCAAGGCATTGAACGATGAACTCGGCGCCATGGCGCCGAAGTTCGTGCAGCTCACCAACGACGTGGTCTTCGACGACCTCTGGCGGCGATCCGATCTCAGTCCACGGGATCGCAGTTTGGTCACCATCGCCGCACTCGCCGGCATGGGTGGTGACGATCAGCTCGACTTCTACCTGCGCCGGGCGCTCGACAGCGGTCTGACCCGGGCTCAGATCGCCGAGGCGCTGACCCATCTGGCGTTCTACGCCGGCTGGCCCAAGGCGACCAAGGCGTTGACGGCGGTCACGAAGGCCTTTAGCAAATAGCAGCACGCCTGGAGCGCACATCACCAGGACTCATATGACACACCGGCGCGTACCCGCGGTTGTCGCTTCGATCATCTTCGTGTGCGTCACGAGCATCGCGGCGCAGGACCCGGTGATCTACACCGACAATCGAGCGACCTCGTCAACACTCCGCGATCGCGGGACCTCCTACGCCCCGACCTACCTCATTTACGTCGACAAGCAGCGGACCGCAGACGACGCGAAGCAGCTCATTGCCGATCTCGGCATGGCACCGCACCTCGACGAATACAAGGCGCGGGCATTCGTCGTCGGTCCGAGCAATGGCACGGTGTATAGGCCGGCCGATCTCACCGCATTTCAGAATCTGCTGCGTACGCACCGTTCGTCGAACCTGAAGGTCATCGGCATCGGCGCGGGGGCGACGTTCGTCAACAACGTCATCGCCAAGTACGCCTTCGCTGTCGCCGGTATCCTCACCTACGGCGGAACCGTGGACAAAACCGTCGTGTCGTCAATTCCGGTTCCCGCTTACATTCATGGTGCGGATCGTAGCGTCGCACAGTTGTACATCGCGGCGAATGGTGCCACCGCACAGGTCGACTCGCCAGCTTTCACCACCTACACGAATCCAGGCTCCCACGAGGCATTGCAGCGCGTGGTCGTCAGCAAGCAGCCGGACGCCAGGGAGAGCCTGGCGCAGGCGTTCGAGAATGCGTGGAAGACCGTCTTCAGCAAGAACTACCGGCTCTACATGACGCAGACCGAGTCGTACAGTCAGGGCTTCGACCCGAACGACCATACCGAACCCTGGGAACTCGAACCGTACGTGATGTACGACGAGCTCGGGGTCGGATATGAAGCGGTGACGGAAGGACTGCCCGGCATCGGATTGGCGCTCCGCTACGAGTACGTTCCGCGGAAGGCCGTCGTCGCCACGCCGAAATCCGTGCCGCTCGTCATCATGCTGCACGGCAACGGCAATGACCCCCGCATTCAGGGCGAGAGTAGCGGATGGGTCGAGGTCGCCGCCAAACACACGATCATGCTCACATCAATCGAGTGGCAGGGTCGGACGATGCAGGAGACGATATTCGCCGCGATTGGCGAGGCCGGGACGATGGCGCTCCTTGATCGCATGCTAACGAAGTATCCGCAGATCGATCCCAGCCGCGTCTACTTCACAGGGCTCTCCGCGGGAGCCATGAATTCGTTCACCTACGGCGTAAACAACCTGACGCGCATCGCCGGCGTAGCAGGTCACTCGGCGCCCTTTGGTCCGCCGCCCTTGCTGGACGCAGCGACGAAGGCAAAAGCAAGCGGGCAGCACCTGCCAATGTACGCGATCGCCGGCAACCGGGACATGTACAAACCGCTGCCGGTTAACCAGACGCCGCGCTCGTTCTACAACGTCATTCGCGCCTTCGCGCAGCTGAACGAGATCGCGGTCCCCGACGCTCCGGATCTCGCTGCCAACGAAATGTTCGGATTGAAGCTGGACGGCCCTGGATGGAGCCAGCTCGCTGGCAGGCGCGCCATGGTTGGAACGCTCTCAAACAGAGAAGGCGCGCTGATCAAGCTGGTGGCCCTTGACCCATATGGACACTGGAATTTCAAGCCGGCGGCCGAGGACATGTGGGCATTCCTCTCTCGGTTCCGTCGGAATGTGACAACTGGTGCGTTACTGGTCGATCCGATCCGCTAAATGACGCGGATGGGTGGGACGGAGAACGATGGACCGATTCGCGGTTGAGTGGCTCGTGCCCGCTCAGCCTGATCGCCTGATACACGCCATGCTGCTGGACAGAGAGCGACCGGCGCCGCACGTATTCGCGGTGGGCCATGGCGCCGACAAGGGGCACGCGTTGCTCAACCTGTGGGCGACCCTGAAACAGAATGAAGTAGTCGCGGAGGCCATCGACTACGTTGCCGCCGTTTACACGCGTCGCACCGGCAGGGCTCCCGGAGAATCGACAGGCTGACGAAGATGGCACAGCGTGTCTCCTCGACCCTGGTCACCTCGCCTCTGCTCTGGCTGCTGTTCGCTTCTTCGTTTGCAGCGGGCGAGACAAAGGAACATGGTGTGCCTCGCAGAACTGTCGGCGAGATCATGAGAGAACAGGCAGGCGGGAAGCGTCTGGCCCCAGACGACACGATCCTCGATCTCCTCAACCATCCAGCATTCAGCGGCTTCGGCCGTCTGCTCTTGCCGTGGGACGACCGAGACTATGACAACAGGATCCGTCTGCGCGATGTTGGGGCCCTTCTGCCGTATCACAGCCACGTGGATCCCGGCACAGTGGTCAGCGCGTTGAATCACATGATTGACGATGTGAACGCCGGGAGGAGTGTCTTCTACGAGTTCTACACAGCTGAGGAAAAGAAGGGGGACCCAACGAAGTCGAACACAGGACTCTTCTTCTTTCGTGGCAAGCGCGGCGCGCCCTTTGCGGTCATCTCTCCGGGTGGAGGCTTCTCCTACGTCGGCTCGCTCCACGAGGGGTTTCCCTACGCCACGACGATCAGCAAGCAGGGCTACAACGCCTTCGTTCTGCGGTACCGTGTCGGCGCCGGCGGCGGACTTGCCACGCGCGACCTGGCTGCGGCGATCTCCTATGTGCTCCGACACGCGAGGACGCTCGGCGTCAGTACCGAAAGCTATTCCTTGTGGGGTAGTTCGGCTGGCGCAAGAATGGCGGCGGCCATCGGCTCCCACGGGATCGCCAGTTTCGGAGGGGACACCCTTCCGAAGCCATCGGCCGTCGTGATGGCCTACACGGGCCATTCGGAGTACTCGGCCAACGAGCCGCCCACCTTCGTCGTTGTCGGCGAACAGGATGGAATCGCGCCTCCATCTGTCATGGAGCGGCGAGTTGCGGCGCTACGCAAGGCCGGCACGGAAGTCGAGTTCCATCGATACATCGGCATCGGCCATGGCTTCGGTGCTGGTACCGGGACAATTGCGGAAGGGTGGCTCGACCGCGCAATCCGATTCTGGGAGAGGTTCATGACACAGCGCTAGCCGTGCCGTCGCACCCCGCGGCGCCGA
>Ga0184612_10001081_pt1 | contig 13113 bp, 10 predicted proteins | sample PLM3_60_coex_FD_133163 | JGI IMG/M metagenome (GOLD analysis project Ga0184612, IMG submission 133163) | Groundwater sediment microbial communities from an aquifer in East River, Colorado, USA - PLM3_60_coex | ecosystem: Environmental > Terrestrial > Soil > Riparian zone | place: USA: East...
ATCCGGACACCGTCTCGTAGTGGGCGTGGAACTCGTCGCCGTACACGACGAGCTCCGCCATGCTGCCATCACCCTGGGGGAACGTGAGTCTCTCGCCGAAGATCGCACTCATCACCGAACTCCCTCGGTCCGTGTGTCACGGGCGGTGCTGACCCTACTGACGCCACAACTCGCCAGTAGGGGTTTACGCAATTACAGGAGGCGCGAGAGGCCCCGGGAGTACGTCCGTCCGGACCTAGTGGGCTCAGCCGGCGCCGAGGCAGGTGAAGGCCGCTGTGGTCAGTGCGTGGAGTCCGTCGCGGGCATCGGCGCGGACAGCCGCGAGAGCGGCTGCCGGGCGGTCGCCGGCGCTGAGCCGGCGGTGCAGGGCGACCATCGCCGGCTGGGTGGCGGCGTCGGGCACCGGCAGGGTGGGAGCGACGATGGAGGTGGTGCCTTGGGCGAGGAGGGAGGCCGCGAGTCCCATCAGCTCATCGCCGGGGAGGACCTCGGCCTGGCCGACGTCGCACGAGGCGAGCACGATCAGGCGGGGCGGGGCGTGCAGGCGCTCGAGGTCGTAGACGGTCAGCGGACCGTCGGCGAGGTGGAGCGAGGACAGCAGCGGCTGGTCGGCCCGGAAGTGGCCGTGTGCCGCCACGTGAGCGACCGTCGCGCCGTCCAGCGCTCGGCTGACCGCGGCTGCGGTGGCGGTCGCGCCGGCGAGCCGGGTGGCCTCGGGGTAGAACGCGCGCAGTTCCTCGACCTCGGCGGCGCCGTGCGGGACTCCGGGGCCGCTGACCAGCACCTCCCGCGCTGGTCCCCGCCTCGCCTCGCCGTCCGACGCGGCGGCGTGCCGCCACCAGGACGCCGAGGGCGCCACCGTGAACGGACGTCCTGAGCAGGAGGGAAGGGTGGCCCAGGGCAGGGCGTGCAGGGTCGTGGTGGGCACGATGACCAGCGGCCGGTCGCCGAGGCGGGTGGCGAGCGGCTGCAGCAGCAGCGCGTCCAGGTCCGCGGCGGCAACGCCGGCCGCGGACTCGGCGCGGCGCAGCAGTGCCGGGGGACCGGACTGGCGGAGCAGCCGGCGCAGCCAGAAACGCAGCGTGACCACCAGCCGGGTCGCGGCGATGGTAGGGCCGAGACGGTGCAGGCTCAGCCGCCTGCTGGTCAGCACGACCGCATGCAAGGCGCCGTCGATGTCGACTAGCTCCACCAGGGCTTGTTCCCCTGCCGCGGCCTGGATCTCGGCGATGGACGGGGATTTCTGCTGGTAGCGGGTCGTGATCCCGTTCTGCCTGGCCAGCTGCCTGGCCCTGCGTTCGAGCGCGGCCTGCCGGTGGCGATGCGACTCACCCCGTAGCTCAGCCGCGCCGGCCGGCGTCTCGGCCAGTTTCCGCAGTTCGGCGAGCGTGTCGGCCAACTCGTCGTCCTGTGGCGGTCGGACCGGCTGGATGGTGAGGGCGCCGGCGCGCCACCGTTCTGCCCAGCGCAGGACCCGAACCGGGTCCGCGGCCTCGGCTGCCAGTCGAAGGCCGAGGGTGGCGAGGTCGGCGGCGTGCGCGGAGGCGTGCGCCCGCAGTTCGGTTCCACCCAGGTCGCGGCGGTGCCGTTCGATGACGGCCACGCCGGCGCGCAGTGCCGCGTCGGCACCGCGCCGGTCGCCGTCGACGAGCTGCAGCACGGCTCGGGCGTGAAACGCCCGGGCCCGCAGCTCGGCGGGGTCCCTGCGGCGGGCCACCGCCAGCGGGGTGAGCTGGGCCCGGGCGACGGCGGGCCGGCCGAGCTCCAGCGCGACCTGGCCGGCGATCAGGTGGGCGTCCGTCGCCGCGACCGCGAACCCGTTCCGCTCCAGCGCGGCGGCCGTCCGCTGGCTGGCCGCCAGCAGCGAGTGCGTCCGCTCTCCGGCCAACCAGGCCGCTCGGATGCGGATCTCCTGGGCGAGTGCGCGGTAGTTGTCCCTTCGCTGCCGGGTAAAGGCACGGGCGCTGCGCTCGGCCAGCTGGCGTGCCTCGGCGTGCCGGCCCTCGCACAGGGCGATGCGGGCCAGCATGAGCTGTGTCTCCGGGCGGTACGCCGACAGCCGCCGCCGCTGCTGCTCGTGCAGGGCGCGGTCAGCCGTCGCGCGGGCCTCGACGAGCAGCCGGGCGGCGAGAAACACCTCGCTTCGGTCCAGCAGGCCGACCGGGTCGACCGCGCCGCTCGGGTCCTGGTGGCGGTCGACCTCGTCGAAGGCGGCCAGCGCGGCGATGACGTCCCCGCGCCGCGCGGCGAGCAGGCCCAGGTTCTGGCTGGTTGCCGCCGCGGCCGCGGCGTGGCCGACGCTCAGGTGCAGCGTGATCGCCTGCCGGTAGTCGGCTTCCGCGCGGGCGAGGGAACCGCGCAGGAACCGGACCAGGCCCCGGTTGTTGTGCAGGATTGCCAGCGCCGCCCGGTCGTTGGCCTGGGTGAGCGGCGGCAGCGCCCGGCCGTAGCCTTCTTCCGCGTCGGCCAGCCGTCCCTGGAACTGGAGGACCGCGGCGCGGCGAAGCTCCACCCTGGCCAGGTCCGGGCCGTGCAGCACCACGGCGGCCCGGTCCAGCTCGTCGTGGGCGGCTTCGATGCGCCCGCAGTACGCGAGCGTCAGCGCACGTCCGATCCGCGCCTGCCCGGCAAGCTGCGGCGCGCCGGCGGCCTCCGCGAGCCGGATCGCCCGCTCGAAGTGAGCGGACGCGCCGACCATGTCGTGTTCCACCCGGTCGGCGACAGCGAGCGCGTGCTCGGCCTGCGCGGCGGCCAGGTCGTCGCCGGTCCGACGCGCACCGGCCAGCGCCGCGACCGCGTCGACCCTGGCCCTGACCGCGTCCACCTCGGCCAGTCGTAGCGCCGCCTCAGCCCGCCGGCGTGGGTCGGCTGCGGGCGACGCCAGGACCGGCGGCGGGACCGCCGTCCCGGCGGAGTCGAGCTGTTCGGTGCGCATGCAACCTGCCGGGGGTGACATTCAGGGCAGAGCCGTTCCATCGAACGGCGTATCAGACCAGCCACCGTTGTACTCCGCCAAAGCGCCGAGCAACAGCGGGAGGGATACGCATGGACGGTACCCGGCACGACGCCAGCATCAGACTCGCCTATCACATCCAGGGGCATCCCCGCGGGGATCCCAAGCCCGCGGCCAGGCCGCACTACAACCCGGGGGAGACCGCCCAGACCGACGGGCGGCTCACCACGGTCGCGGTGGTGGACAGCGGCATCACCCGCCACCCCTGGCTGGACGGCCACTATCCGGCCAGAAGCCTTCGGTTCGATCTTGCCCAGTGGGACCTGTCCACACCCCAGCTCCCGGTCCTTGCCGGACATGGCCTGTTCGTCGCGGGCATCGTCCAGAAATACGCGCCGCAGACGACGATCCTGCCCCGGCGCGTGGTCGACCTGGACGGAGCGAGCAACGACGAGGCGGTCGGCGCGGCGATCCGCGATCTCGTCGCGGACGATCCCGACGTGTTGAACCTGTCGCTGGCGCCGGGACACCACGACCACGAGGAGGGCGACTGCCCGCCGGCACGCAGCACCGCCAAGGCCATCGACCTGCTACAGGAGACCTGCGGCACGATCGTCGTCATCTCCGCCGGGTACCGCGACGAGCCGTGGCCACAGGAGCAGCTCGCCGCACCGGGAGACCGCACGGTGTTCGTCGGAGCGCTCCGCGCCGACCAGAAGGCACCGGCCGCGTGGAGCGACGACCGGGACGTGGCGATCTGGGCACCGGGAGAGGACACCGTCAGCTTCTTCGTCTACGCCACGATGAGCAACGGCCACCCCGCCTCCAGCCACTTCAAGGGCTGGGCGAGATGGAGCGGCACCTCCTTCGCCGCGCCCGCCGTCGCCGGTGCGGTGGCCACCGCGATCGGCAACCAGCCACAGCCCGGCGACAAGTACGGTCGACGCCTGGCGGGTCTGCAGACGGTCCTGCGGAACGCGGGTCAGATCGGCGAGCGGCGCGTGCTGAACGCGACACCGGTCTTCTGATACAGGCAGCTTCGAGATGGGCGCGGCGGACCGGCCGTACCGACGGTCTGCCACGCCTATCGCGCTGGATCCTTCGATTCTCGAAGGGCCGCTTCGTGTATCGGGCCCGCGCCTCGGCGGTCTCGCCGTCCGCGAGCACGTGGCGAAGAATTCCCCGAAGCCGCGAGAGCGTGGCGGTATCATCCTCGGCCGCCGAGCCTCCGTTCCAGCAGTCCGGTTACCGCACCGTGCTGGTGCCCGCCATCCAGGTCCGGGAGGGCACATGTTCGCTAGCCGGCGCCGGGGGCCGCCCGGTGCCGGTCCGGGGCAACGGCGCAGGAAAGGCTGCGTTGCCGTCGTGCACGTCGTGGTGTTGTGCGACCCTTCACCGTGCCGGTGTTGCCACGGGAGGTGGCCGAGCATGCGTGACGATCCGTGCGTGATCGATCTCGTCATCCGCGCGAGAGATGGCGATAAGAGCGCGTGGGACGAGTTAGTTGAGCGGTACGCCCCGCTGGTATGGTCGATTTGTCGTCGGTTCGGGATAGCCAACCTCGATATCGACGACGTGGGCCAGACGGTATGGCTGAGGTTGCTCGAGCAGCTTCCGCTGCTTCGGGAGCCGGCGGCGCTGCCCGGATGGCTGGCGACCACCACCCGCCGAGAATGCCTTCGGGTCCTAGGGGTCGCGCAGCAGCACGAGCGCCGGCGGGCGTCGGTCGAGCCCGGGGACCAGGTCGACCAGGACGCTGCCTCGATCGACGAACAGTTGCTCGACGAGGAGCGGGACGCCGTCCTGCGCGAGGCGTTCCGGCAACTGCCGGTGCGCTGCCAGCAACTGCTATCGATGCTCATACAGGATCCGCCGGTTTCCTACGGTGAGATCAGCGCGAGGCTGGGAATACCCGTTGGTGGAATCGGCCCCACCCGCGCTCGCTGCCTGCGGAAGTTGCGTCGTTGCCCGGTCCTTGCCGCACTGTTGGAGTCTCGCACCGAGACGGCCAGAAGGGACGAGGGACATGAGTAGCGATTGGTGGAGCGACGACGACCAACTCATGGCAGCGCTGGGGCGCGCTCTGCAGTCCTCCCGGGCCGTTCCACACCGCTTCGTCGAGGCGGGCAAGGATCTGTATGCCTGGCACGACCTCGACGCTGAGCTCGCCGAGCTCACCTATGACTCGGCGCTGGAGGAGCCGGCCGCCCTGACCCTGACCCGCGCAGAGCCGGCGCCGCTTCGCTCGTTCACCTTCGCCGCGGAGCGGCTCACCATCGAACTGGAAGTCACCGACGAGAAGCTGGTGGGGCAGGTCATCCCTCCCCAACCCGGCCAGGTGGAACTCCGCACCGTCAGCGGCCCCGCCCGGTCCGCCCCGGTCGACGAGGTCGGCCAGTTCGTCATCCGTCCGATCCCGACCTGCTCGTTCCGCCTGCATTGCCGCACCGTCAACGGCACCAGCGTGCTCACCGACTGGGTCGCGCTGTAGCGTCAGACCTTGGCGTTTCCCGTCGCCGCGCACCCGCCCCGGCAACTCCCGCCGCGCTGCCGCGAGCTGCTGTCGCTGCTCGCGCGTGATCCTCCGCTGACATATGCCGAGATCGGCGTCAGAATGGGCATGCCGACCGGTGGGCTGGGGTCCGGGGCGGGCGCGGTGCTTGAGGCGCTGCGCCGCTGCCCTCCGCTCGTACCGGTGATCGACGCCGGCACTGGGATCTTGGCAGGAGGCGAGGGGCATGACGAGCCGCTGGTGGAGCGATGACGACCAGCTCCTCGCTGCACTGGACGACGCGCTGCGCGAAGATCGCGACGTCCCGCGGCACTTCATCGAGACGGGCAAGGCCGTCTACGCCTGGCACAACATCGACGCCGAGTTGGCGGCTCTCACCTACGACTCGGCGGCGGAAAGCCCTCGGCCGGTCGCGGCCACCCGAGCCGAGCGGGCTGCCCTTCGCGAGCTGACCCTCGCCACCCGACAGCTCAAGATCCATCTACAGGTAACGGACAGGGCGCTGCACGGGCAGATCGTGCCGGCGCAGCAAGCCGAGATCGAGTTGCGCACGGTAGACCGCCCGCCGGCAGTCATCGCCACCGACAATGACGGCTGGTTCAGCGTCCAACCCGTCCCGACCGGCTCCTTCCGGCTGCATTGCCGCACTGCCACCGGCATCACCGCGCTCACCGACTGGCTGGCCATCTGATTGCGGGCCGCTCGGCCAGGACAGCAGCGTTCCTCGTGGCGGTGCCGCATCAGGCGCGCGAGTGCACCCTCCGGCGTTGCCCGCCGCGACTACGTCCACACGCCGTGAGGGGGTGGTGCCGTTCGCCGCTGCCGCCCGAGCCGTACGCCGTCGGCGAGGCGCCGCCGCGCCAGTCCCGACCCAACCACCGGAGTCCCATCACGCTTCGGGGGTATTGACAGTTCCTCGGAGAATGGCTAAGAACGTAAGTCTCTGTGAACCTGCGATGCATTGACCGATGCTCGGCCGTAATGGCGTCGGGCACGATTGCTCGCATCGATCCGGTGACGGCGCTGTGAGATTGGGGCCTGCAATGCAACATACGACGTCACGCCGGGAGTTTGTGCAGGCGGCTGGCCTCGCCGCGATCAGCCTTGTGGCTGCTACCGGTTGGACCAGCAGCGGCAGGCCGGCGCCGCGCCGCGAGGGCGCGACCACTGCCGATGCCGCCGGCAAGGGTTCCACCTTGTTCCCGTGGATAGGCATTTGATGGTCCTGCGCCGTAACGGTTCCCGCGGATAACGCAGTAGCTCGTCGGTGCCCGGTGGAGCGTGCCCGGGCATGGAGCCGAGTCGAGTAGCCAGGCTTGGATCATTGGGAGGGATCATGCCCGTCGGAGGCACGTGCACACGCCGGTTTTCTCAGGTGCGTGAGGAGTTCGAGCGCAACTTCGCGGAGCGCGGCGAAGTCGGCGCGTCGGTGTGCGTGCGGGTCCGCGATGAGACCGAGGTCGACCTCTTCGGCGGTGTCGCTCGCCCCGCCACGGAATCCAGCGCGGCGGTTCCCTGGGGGCGAGACACGATCGGCCATGTGTGGTCGTGCACGAAGGGGGCCACCGCGCTGTGCGCGCACCTGCTCGTGTCCCGCGGCCAACTCGACCTGAACGCGCCGGTGAGCGCCTACTGGCCAGAGTTCGGCGCGAACTTCGGCAAGGACAAGATCCGGGTCCGGCAACTGCTCAACCATCAGACCGGTCAGCCGGCCGTCCGCACCCCGCTGCCGGCCGGCGCCTTCTACGACTGGCAACTGATGACGCAGACGCTGGCCGCCGAAGAGCCCTTCTGGGAGCCCGGCACCCGCAACGGCTACCACGCATTCACCTTCGGGTTCCTCGTCGGCGAGGTCGTCAGGCGGGTCAGCGGGCGGTCGCTCGGCACGTTCTTCCGCGACGAGGTGGCCCGGCCGCTCGGGCTCGAGTTCTGGATCGGGCTCCCGGCCGAGCAGGAGCCGCGGGTCGCCCCGACGATCCCGGCCGATCCGCCGCAGCCGGGGGAATCGCTGCCCAGCTTCTACCAGCGGGCGTTCGCCGATCCGAGCTCCGTGCAAGGACTGGCGGTCTTCAACACCGGCGGGTACCTGCTGACGCCAGGCGAGTCGGACAGCCGTGCGGCGCACGCCGCCGAAATAGGGGCGGTGGGCGGCATCACCAATGCCCGCAGTCTGGCCCGCATGTACCAGCCGCTGGCGAACGGCGGAGCCATCGACGGGGTCCGGCTCGTCAACTCCGACCATCTCGTGCTGATGGCCGCGGTCAGCTCGGCGACCTCGTCCGACTTCCTGCTGGTGGTGCCGACACGGTTCGCGCTCGGCTACGTCAAGTCCATCGACAACAGATACCTGCCGCCCGCGGACTCCGAGGGTGTGCTGCTGTACGAGACCGCGTTCGGGCACAGCGGCTTCGGCGGCTCGCTGGGATTCGCCGACCCGGACGCGCGGCCGTCCTTCGGCTACACGATGAACAAGCAGGGACCGGGCCTCGGCGTGAACGTACGCGGGCAGTCCCTGGTCAACGCCGTCTACCGGGCGCTCGGGTACCGGCCCGTCCCCGGGGGGTTCGCGAAGAACTGACGGCGGTACAGGTGGCTCGCTCAGCGCCGCCCCGCAGGCCCCTCGAGCACAGGTCGGCGACGACGTCGCGCCGGCGACCCGCCCAACCGGACAGGCTCTAGCCCGGCAGTTCGGCGACCCCAGCCGCGGGGGTTGTCCGGTACGCCGTCGCACGGCCACTCCTTGGTCTCGGCGTACGGCCCGTCGCTGTGAGCACATCCCCGCCCTTGCCACCGCGCACCGTCGCGGTTGCGGTGGGGTAGAGCGCGTGGCCACCCTTGACCACGGCCGTTGCTGCCTGGCCGAACGCGACGTACTCCTTCATCTCCGCGGCGTGCTCCGGTTGCGTCCAGTCGACGTCCGGGGTGAAGGTCAGCGCGATGTAGGTGGGCATTGATGCTCCTTGAGTCCGGGCCGGCGCCCGTCGCCGGCCTCACTCTAAGGACGAACGGCCGCCGCCGGTCTGGACACCCGGCGGCGGCCGATTTCGCCCGCGGTGTCGGCTCAGTTGGCGAACGACTTGCCGGTTTCGAGCAGCGTCTTGAGGTCGCTGAGGATCCAGGCGTGGCCGCCCCCGGCGCCCTGGTCTTCGAGTTGGCCGCTGACGAGCGCGGCCAGCTTGGGGGAGCCGTCGAGCTCGTGGGTGAGGGTCAGCGAGCAGACCCCGTTCTGACCCTCTTTGATCTCGTAGGTGATGCGGGTGGCCGGCTCCGCGGCCATGTCCGGGTCCATGAGCATGCGGAAGGTGGTGACCAGCCGGCGCGGCGGGTCGGCTTCCAGGACCTCGCCCTCGATGACGACATCCGGGACCTGGCGCCCCTGCGCGGCGCCGGCCGCCTTGAACTGCTCGGTGGGGCGGACCGTGTAGGCGCCGCCGGGGCGCAGGTCGTAGTCGACCAGGCCGGTGTAGCCGTAGCGCTCGGTCCACTCGGGCTTGGTGAGGGCCGCCCAGATCGCCTCCGGGGTGGCCTTGATGTACACCCGGTAGACCTGGGTGGTCGGTGCGGTCTGCGGCATGGCGGTCATGGCTCGCTCTCCAGTTCTGTCTTGAGGTCCACGAGCGCCGACACGTGGCGCTCGGTGTACTTGTCGATCCACCGGTCGTGGATCAACCGGATCGGCACCGGGTTGAGGTAGTGCAGCTTCTCCCGGCCGGACTTGCGGGCGACGACGAGGCCCGCGTCCTCCAGCACGCGCAGGTGCTTCATCACCCCGAACCGGGTCATGTCCAGCTCGGACTCGAGCTCGGTGAGCGTGCGGCCGTCACGCTCGAAGAGCCGGTCGAGCAGGAAGCGCCGGGTGGGGTCGGCGAGTGCCTTGAACACGAGGTCGTCGTCGGTCGGCACCCTTGAAAAATAGGTGACCATATGGTCACCTGTCAAGCCCGCGCATTGGGCGGTCGTCTCGCGGCCGACAGCGACTTCGTCCGGCAGTTCCGCAGGTGAGAACGCGGAGCGGCGCCGGCGCCCGGGGGGCGGTTCGTGAGCGAGACGAGCCGAGGGGAGGGCTACCAGACGTCGCCGTCGCGCCAGTCGCAGGTGAGCTCGCCGGACAGATCCAGTGGCACCGTCAGCGGAAGGACATAGATCCAGCCGTCCTCTTCCTCGGTGCGGGTGATGCCGGTCGGGGTGAGCGCCGAGGACGGCCCCTGCCACAGCTTCCACCCACGTGCCGCGTAGAAGGCCGTGGCCTCGTCCGTGGCGCCCAGCGCGCCCAGCTCGTAGGCGCCGCGCAGCACCCGCTCGAGCGCGTCCATCATCGCCGCGCCGTGCCCGCGCCGGCGCCGGTCCGCGCGGACCCCGACGCCCTCCACATAGCCGGTGCGCAGCGCCCGCCCACCGTGCAGCAGCCGCCGCTGGATCACGGACGCGTGCCCGACCAGCTCGGCCCCCTCCCATACCAGGGCGTGCACCCCGCCCAGGGCGTGCTCCCAGTCATGGTCGGTCATGTCCCCGTCGAAGACATCGTCGAGCAGGACCCGTACTGCCGTGAGGGTGTGGGCATCCAGGTCGGCGGTATGGGCGGTACGTACCTCGGTCACTGCACCATTCTCGCCGGGCTCTGACCGGCTGGGAGCCCTTTCCGGGCTCCCAGCCGGTATCGAAGCCGAGCTCAGCCGACCTGTTGGACGATCACGTCTCCCCGGCCGATCACGACGCCGGCGTCGGTGACCGCTAGGACGTTGCCCAGCAGCACCCGTCCCGCGGCCGGCGCGAGGTCGGCGGTCACGGTCGCCGGCACGGTCCAGGACGCACCGCTGGCCCGCAGCGCGTTCGCGTCGGTCACGTTCACCGCGCCGAAGGCCGGGTTGGTGAACACGTCGACGTAGTTGTACGACGTCGACCCGGACGGCACCGAGAACCCGTCGACGAGCACCCGCCAGGCGCCGGCGGCCGGGTTGGCCACCGTCACGGATTCCTCCGAGTCCCCGTCGGCCGACTGCCCGGCCGGCACGCAGCTGCCGGACGTGCAGTTGAACAGGAACAGATCCAGATCGGCGCTCACGTCAGACGGCCCGCCGATCGTCGTCCGCACCTGCGTGGAGCCGGGCGTCACGGTCAGGTCGTACACCTGCTGTTCGTGGTGGCCGATCGTGAACGGCCCGCGCCGGGCGCTGCCCAGCGTCGTTCCGGCCGCCCTGCCGATGAACGGGCCGAACAGGTTCGTCAGCGTGTACGACCTGGACATCGGTGAGCCGGGGCTCGCCGACGGGATCACGTCCGGGTTCGGCGACACGCTCGCGCCGAGGATCGACGCCGTGAGCGTGTACGGGGTGAACAGCGCGTCCGAGGTGCGCCGCGCCTCCACGGCGACCTCCCACACGCCCGCCGTCGGGTCGGCGGCCGTGCGGCTGTTCGGCGTGCCGCCCGCGCAGGAGCCGGCCGACGGGATGTAGCAGGAGGTCGACGCGTTCGAGTCGATGTTCACCCCGAACGGGTGGTACCGCAGGAACCGCGCCTGCCCGGTGCCCGGTGTCGCCGACGGCCCGCTGAAGTCGACCTTCAGCGCCGGCACGCCGGCCGGGACCCGGAAGAAGTAGTGCTGGGCCTGGTTGCGTCCCACCGAGCCGGTCAGGGTGACCTGGTAGTTGCCCGCCGCGGTGAACTCGTTCGGCGCGACGACCACGTTCATCGTGGCGAAGTCGACGCCCGCGGTGGCCGGGTCGTCGAACCGCAGGATCGCCGAGTGCTCGCCCACCGTCGCCGGGTTGACGTTCACCACCAGTTGCACCGGCGTGTTCAGCGGCAGCGACACCGAGGAGGCCGCGGTGCCGAACGTGCCGTCGTTCCCGACGAACGACAGGTTGTACGTCACCGCCTTCGACCCACCGGTGGTCCGGGTGAGCGTGTAGGTCCGGGTGTACGCGGTGCCGGCCGTGACGCCCTCGCGGTCGTGAATGCCCACGCCGACGCCCGGCGTGGCGAGGAAGCCGGACAGCAGGGTGTTCACCGGCACCCGGGCGGTGATGTCGACCGTCTTGATGTTGGTGCGCAGCAGGTCGTACGCCCCGCTGACGTCGATCAGGCCGTTGCCCTGCTCGTAGGCCTGGTAGTTGGCGATCAGCCGAGCGGACGATGACATCGCCTGCCGAAGCTGGGCGGGCTGGTGCTGGAAGCCCTGCTGCTTGCCGGCGCTCACCAGCAGCGCGGCCGCGCCGGCGGCTTCCGGCGCCGCCATCGACGTCCCGTTCAGCATCGAGTAACCCGGCGGCAGGTTGTAGGTGCCCGGGACCGGCCCACCGGACTGCCACAGCGGCGTGGTGGAGACCGCCGCGCCGGGGGCGATGACGGTCGGCTTGAACCCGCCGTCTTCCCGCGGGCCGCGCGAGCTGAAGCCGTGCTGGTTGTCGGCGTACGGCGAGCTCGACCCGTAGTCGGCCGCCCAGGTGGCATCGGAAATATAGGTGCCGACGCTCATCACCTTGTCGGCCACCGACGGGTCGCCGACGGTGTTCTCACCCGGCCCGCTGTTGCCGGCCGAGATGAACATCTGCACGTTGTACTGCTCGATGAGTCTGTTGTAGAGGATCGCCCGGGTGTTGTTGCCGTCGTTGAGCGCCGGCAGGCCGCCGATCGACATGTTGATCACGTCGACGTTCGCCTGCTTCACCGCGTAGATCATGCCTTCGATCAGCGCGTGGTTCGTGCAGCCGGCGACGAACAGGCAGGCACGCACCGAGACCAGCTTCGCACCCGGCGCCGCGCCGCTCATCGCGCCGCCGAGCAGCCGGTTGCCGGCGATGATGCCGGCGACGTGCGAGCCGTGCTGGGCCGAAACGATGCCGATGTTGACGTACTTGTTCTTGCCGTCCACCTGGACGACGAACGGCAGCTCCTCGGTCACCGCGGTCGCCGGGTTGTCCACACCGAACCGGCCGACGTCGTAGCGCGCCTTGTAGTCGGTCATTGCCACCTGGTCGGCGAACGACAGGTTCTGGTTCGTGTCCACCCATACTTGGGTGCCACCGTCCCACAGCACGCCGAACAGGCCGCTGCTGCCGGCCGGGTTGCCGTCCCGGTTGACGTCGTTGCCGAGCTCGCCGCCCAGCAGCGGGTCGCGCTCGTTGAGCACGCCGAACCGGAAGCTTCCCCCGCCCGGCGCGGTGTACGTGCGACCGTCCACAGTGAACGACGGCCCGCTGACCGCAGTGGCCATCCGGACCCAGGTCGGGTCGGGGTCGTCGGTGGGGCTGGTCCCGGTGACCCAGTCGACGATCTTGCGCTCGCCGGTGGAGGTCGTCTGCAGCGCCGGGTTCGCCAGGTCGATGCCGGTGTCGACGACGCCGACGGTCGTCCCGCGGCCGTCGAAGCCCGGGTGCGTGGCGACGAACTGGGCCGCGCCGGTGTCGCCGACCGGTAGGTACGGGTTGTTGGCGGGAGTGCCCGGGCCGGGCGGTGGTTGCGGGGTCGGTGGCACGGCGGCGTCCGGCCTCGGGTCCGGCACCTCGACGGTGGCGTCGATCTCCACCGCCTGGACGCCGGCCAGTGCCCGCACCCGTTCGACGGAGCCGGTCGGGACGGCCGCGCGCAGGTAGCCGAGGTCGTCGTCGCGGTACCGGACGGTGCCGCCGAGCTGGCCGACGCCGCCGGC